>Ga0207969_100023_pt1 | contig 116928 bp, 104 predicted proteins | sample LakWasMet25_LOW6_2_FD_183869 | JGI IMG/M metagenome (GOLD analysis project Ga0207969, IMG submission 183869) | Freshwater sediment methanotrophic microbial communities from Lake Washington under simulated oxygen tension - Sediment Metagenome... | ecosystem: Environmental > Aquatic > Freshwater...
CTCACGCTCCGCGCGGTACACCAAAGCGACCGGTTTCCCAGCTTCTGGAAGCACCTCTGTCGGCGATATGTCGCCAGGGTCGAGTCGGTCGCAGCATGACAGGACTCTCCGTGGGTGATCCAGACCCGCCGCATTCACGACAGCGGTAGTCCATGACGGGGGCGCGATGTCGATCGTGGGGCGCCTGATCCGCCGGCAGCGCGTGCCCGTTGGGGCAACGGAGTCCGTCGGGGTGCAGCGCATCCAACAACATCCGATAACACCGCTCCTCGTCGAGCAGATCCTCGATGGGAAAGAGCATCATGGTGGCCCCAACCGAAGCACCAGCCGTCGGGCGTCAAGCGCCCTCGGATCGCTCGCTCGGGCGCGGGTCTGCCTTGCTTCACCTCGACGGGCCCATGAGCCGGGTATCCTTCGGGGGCAGGTTATCACCGCTGCCCCGCCAGCCACGACGAAGGAACCGCCGCTATTCCACCAGCTATTCATCGCTGCACCTGCTCTGAACAATTATCGGTACTTGGTCATATCAGTCGAGACGCCCATTCTTATGTATCCACTCAAGATTATCATCGATAGCTTGGCGTACGTGCTCAAAGACGAGGAGGCTTTTGTCTATCAACTTGAGGCGAGGTTGTCATCAGACGCGGTGCATGGAGCAATACGCGCGCTGCTCGTCCAGAGCGGACCGGTGGATCCTCTAGAGTAGCGCATAGGGAGAGCAACGCGGCGCCCTCCGCAGTACGCGCTCGTGCAAGCGCTCGCAGGTGCTCCCGCGACGCCGCCTTGACCGATTCCAGCGCCCCATCCACGCCGCTCTCCCTGTCGTCCGACGCACCACGGCCCTGACCGTCCAACCTCTCGCTGGCGGTGTCGAGCCGACCCCCCTCCGTCACTGCCCACCGCCGCCGATCAAGGCCCGTCGCGCGCTCGCCTCATCGGCGACACCACCGGTCGAGACGCCCGTGGTGCTCCAGGATGCGCACGATGCCCACGCGCTCGGTGATCGCCGCGATCATCTTGTGCCTCACCGGGTCGGCGTGGGCGGTCGCTCTCCCCGAGGAGGTCCTCCCCGCCTACAGACGTCTGTAGGTGGGGCTACAGGCGTCTGTAGGCGGACGCGGATCCGAGCCGGGGGATCGATCCCTATCGCTTCTACACATCTCGCGGCCTGGGGTACGGCGTGGGGCCTCTGCATCGGAGTGCAGCGCCTGACCCCAGGCAACATCAGGTGGTCACCTTCGCGCGACGCGAAGGTTGCAGGGGGAACGGAGCGAGCGCGGTGCGGAGCGAGCGCGGCCACGGTGAGGGCGGGCGCGTCGGTCTGTCGGGCGGGCCGTACGACGACGGCGACAGCGACATCCCTTGCAACCTTCGCGTCGCGCGAAGGTGACCACCTGATGTTGCCTGGGGTCAGGCGCTGCACTCCGATGCAGAGGCCCCACGCCGTACCCCAGGCCGCGAGATGTGTAGAAGCGATAGGGATCGACACGTGGGCGGTCGCTCCCGTCGCTTCGCGACGGTGAGGCCGGGGACTGTGGGCGTGGGCGGGGGGAGAGGCTCTACAGCCGGTGCCAGATCGCTCGCAGGACGCCGAGCCCCACGAAGACCAGCGTCAGCACGATCCAGAGGACGATCTTCCCCCCCTTGCCGCCGCTCTGCGCCGGCTGCGGCGCTCCGTACTGCTGCATCCCGGGCTGCTGCCCGAAGCCCTGCTGCTGCCCGAAGCCCTGCTGCTGCCCGAAGCCACCCTGCGGCTGGAAGCCCGGCTGCTGGCCATAGCCCCCCTGGGGCTGCATCCCGGGCTGCTGCCCATAGCCGGGCTGCTGCCCGAACCCGCCCTGCGGCTGCATCCCAGGAGCGCCCGGACCCGCCATGCCGCCCAGCCCGAAGGCCGAGGCGTCCACCGCCAGCGTCGAGGCGATGCCGCCCGGCTCGTTCTGCGGGAGCCCCGCGAACATGTTGGGGCTACCCGGACCCTGTTGCGTACCCGGCTGCGGCGGCTGTCCGTAGCCACCCTGCTGCGGCGGCTGTCCGTAGCCACCCTGGGTCGGCGGCGCCGGCTGCTGTCCGAAGCCTCCCATCGGGCTGCCCGGCCCGCCCAGCCCGAAGGCCGAGGCGTCCATCGCGACGGTCGACGAGGACACCGCCTGACCCTGCTGGGGCTGCGGCTGACCGAAGCCGCCCTGCGGAGCCTGGGGCTGAGGAGGCTGCTGCTGACCGAAGCCACCCTGCGGGGCCTGGTGCTGCGGGGCTTGCTGCTGACCGAAGCCACCCTGCGGGGCCTGGTGCTGCGGGGCTTGCTGCTGACCGAAGCCGCCCTGAGGGGCCTGGTGCTGCGGAGGCTGAGCCTGACCGAAGCCGCCCGGCGGGGGCTGGTGCTGCGGGGCCTGCGCCTGGCCGTAGGAGGCGGGGCCGGGCCCCGGGACCTGATCGCGATCGAAGCCGAAGGAGGAGCTGTCGACGGCGATGGTGGACGCGACGCCCATCTCTTCGTCGGTCGAGCTCACCGGGGCGGGATCGGGCTCACGCGGCGGCGGCGCCATCGGGCGCTGGCCGTAGGAGGGAGCCGGGGCGTGTCCGGGGAAGGGCGACGCGCTGGGGCCGCTGCCGCCCTGCGGCCCGGAGGGGAGCCCGAAGGACGCGGCGTCCATCGCGATGGTGCGCGCGGCCTCGACCTGATTGGACTGCGAGCCGTGGCCCATGGAGGCGCCCTCGTCGTGGGAGGCGATCATCCCTCCGCCGAGCGAGGCCGGGTCGAGGGAGGCCATGCCGCCCATCATCGTCTTGGCGAACTGCCCCTTGTTGCCGGGAGGCGGCGGCGCGTTGGACGGGCCCCGCGGCGACACGGGGGGCGCGGCGTCGTGGGCCATGAGCATGGTGCCCTTGAACTTCGCCTGGGGCCGCGCTCCGGCGCTCTGCAACACCTGCCCGCAGGTCGTGCACTTCGGGGTACCGTCAGGATTCTGCGCGCCACAATTCGGACAGAACATCGTCATCCACCTCATTCGCCGTCGACCGCGCGCAGCGCGCACGATCGTGAGCTTCCAGACCGTCGTCGGAGGGCTTCGTTCACCCGGGCGGGGACGCTATCCCGTCCCCTCTGTGAACGCCACTCCGCAACAGCGGCGCGCGCTGATCCGTTGCGCCCGGGACGCGGCCGGGCGTAGGCCTCCGTCCACGCCATGGCCAACGCCTCCCAGGACCGCCCGATGCCATCGCCCTTCACCGGCTTCGCCGACCCCGCGCTGCGCTTCTTCCACGAGCTCGACTCGCACCAGGACCGCGCCTGGTTCATCGAGCACAAGGCCCTCTACGAGGAGCAGTGGGCCCGCCCCCTCGCGGCCCTGCTCTCGCAGGTGTCGCCGCGCATCGCCCGCTTCTACAAGGGCCTCCCCCTGCGAGAGCCGAAGGTGTTCCGCATCCAGCGCGACGTGCGCTTCTCCTTGGACAAGAGCCCCTACAAGACCCACGTGAGCGGGCTGCTCGCGCTGCGCGGCGGCTCCGAGACGGTCGAGTCCCCGGCCGCGCTCTACGTGCAGCTCGGCACCGAGAGCTTCGTCGGCGCGGGGGTGTACTCCATGGCCCCGCCGCTGCTCCGGGCGTGGCGCGAGATGCTCCTCGACCCGCGCCGCGGGGCCGCGATGGCGCGCCTCGTCGACGAGCTCCTCGCCCGCGGGTTCAGCGTCTCCGCGATGGACTCGCTCAAGACCGCGCCGCGCGGCGTCGACCCCGGGCACCCTCGCATCGCGCTGCTCAAGCAGAAGGGCCTGGCGCTGGGCTTCCCCGCCATCCCGCCGGGGATGATCGGAACGGCGGGCTTCGCCGACTGGCTCGTCGACCGCGCGGAGGAGACCGCCCCGGCGGTGCAGAAGCTCGCCCGGCTGCTCGACGGCTGACAGAAACTGGAGCCTCGCAGGGGAGGGCGCGCTCTACTCCGTCGCCAGAGGAGACCGACCGATGCCCCTGGAGACGATCGAGTTGAGCGCGGTGATCGCCGCGGCCCCGGACGACGTGTACTCGGCATGGATGACCGCGAAGGGGCACGCGGCCTTCACGGGCGCCCCCGCGAGCATCAGCGCCCGCGCTGGCAACAGGCACACGGCCTGGGACGGGTACATCCACGGCTGGGTGCTCAAGGTGGGCCCCGGTCGCAGGGCCACGCTCTCGTGGCGCACCAACGACTTCGCGCCGAGCGACATGGACTCCATCGTCGAGCTCTCCATGGAGCGCGCGAAGGAGGGGACGCGGGTGAAGCTCACGCAATGGGAGCTCCCCGAGGGCCAGGGCGAGCGCTACGCGAAGGGGTGGGAGGAGTTCTACTTCGCGCCGCTCGCGAAGTACTTCGCCGCGCGCACCGCGAAGAAGAAGCCCGTCGCGAAGAAGACCGTCGCGAAGAAGACCGTCGCGAAGAAGACCGTCGCGAAGAAGACCGTCGCGAAGAAGAAGCCCGCGCGCGGCTGAGGCCATCGCCAGGCGTAACCGTTCACAGCAGGAGATCCAGCGCTACCCTGGACAGCACGGGCTTCGGGTGTTACCTCCCCCGCCCTTCCCACTCCGCGGTGTACGACCCTCCAAAGCCCTTCGACGGGCCGGGAACAGCCACCGCAACCCATCGACAGGAGATACCAGACACCATGCAGCTCAACATCCAGCCCGACTACCCCGTCTCCACGATCACCTGCGCCTGCGGCAACACGGTCGAGACCCGCACCACCCGCGGGAGCTTCTCCACCGACGTCTGCGCCGCCTGCCACCCGTTCTACACGGGCAAGCAGAAGATCATGGACACCGCCGGCCGCGTCGACCGCTTCCGCAAGCGCTACGCGACGACCTCCCCCAAGGGCTCGGCCGCGACCCCCGCCGCCGAGAAGTAGACCGCTCCCGCCTCCCTCCCGCCGCCTCTTCTCCTCCACCATCACCCGTCGCCCCCTCCCACGCGGCAGCGCCCCTCACGGGTCGCGCTCGCCGCGTCGGAGGCGCGTCGCGTGACGCTCATGCTACGGTGATCCGCGATGTCATCCGAACAACCCGTGTGCGCTCCGAAGCAGGTGGGCGGTCAGGCCGTGATCGAGGGCGTGATGATGCGCTCTCCCCGCTGCCTCACCGTCGCCGTGCGCCGCAAGAACAACGAGATCGTCGTGCGCGAGCAGCCGTGGAAGCCGATGGTGCCCCCAGCGCTGCTGAAGGTCCCCTTCGTGCGCGGCGCCCTGGTGCTCTTCGAGTCGATGCAGAACGGCTACGCGGCGCTCCAGTTCAGCGCCTCGCAGTACGAGCAAGACCTGCCGGAGGACGAGCGCACGAGCGAGGCCGAGGGCTCCGGCGGCGCCGCGTCACGGCTCGGCATGGTCATCTCCATCGGGCTCCTGGTGGCGCTCCCCAAGCTCCTCGCGTGGGGCGCCGGGCACATCGTGGGCCCCGGGCTCTCCATCGCCGACCCGCGCTTCCACCTGCTCGCGGGCTTCTTCAAGTTCAGCATCGTCGTCGGAATGATGCTGCTGATGCGCATGAACTCCGAGATGTACCGGGTGTTCCAGTATCACGGGGCCGAGCACAAGGCGATCGCCGTGCACGAGGCCGGCCTCGCCCTCTCGGTCGAGAACTCGAAGCAGTTCACCACCCGCCACGCCCGCTGCGGCACCACCTTCCTCATGGTCGTGGTGCTGGTCTCCGTCGCGGTCTTCGCCCTGGTGCTCCCGCTGCTGCTCCCCAACTCCTCGGGCATCCTCACCATCCTGGCCTCCATCGCCATCAGCATCCCGCTGATGTTCCCCATCGCGGGGGTCGCGTACGAGCTGCAGCGCCTCGGGGCCCGCTTCGCCGACAACCCCATCGCGCAGATCTTCCTCGCGCCGGGCTTCCTGGTGCAGCGCATCACCACCGCCGAGCCCACCGACGACCAGGTCGAGATCGCCCTCGTGGCGCTCCGCCAGGCCCTCACCAACGAGGCCAGCGCCCCGGCGCTCAGCCCCGCGACCGAGCCCTCGGTGCGCACCTTCCCCTCCTTCGCCGCCTTCGCCACGGAGCAGGGCCTCTAGCGACCCGTCGCTGCCTCCTCCGTCCGCCGCCTCCCGTCATCGCCCATCCACCACCATCGTCTCCCTGTAGGACACCGGACATCCGATGTTGCCCATCGCCAAGCTTGAATCCCTGGTCTTCCGCGCCGAAGAGCTCGACCGACTGCTCTGCGAGCCCGACGTCGCCAGCGACTCGCAGCGCTACCGAAAGCTCACCAAGGAGCGCTCCGACCTCGAGGTGCTGGTCACCACCTTCGAGCGCTACAAGAAGCTGAAGCAGCAGCTCGACGACGACCGCGCCGCGCTCTCCGACCCGGAGCTGCGGGAGCTGGTCATCGACGAGATCCCGGGCCTGGAGGCCGAGACCGGGACGCTGGAGCGCGAGCTCACCTTCATGCTGCTTCCGGCCGACCCCAACGACGAGAAGAACGTCATCGTGGAGATTCGCGCGGCGGAGGGCGGCGACGAGGCCACGCTCTTCGCGGCCGATCTCTTCCGGATGTACCTCCGCTACGCCGAGAAGAAGAAGTGGCGGGTGGAGGTGATGAGCGAGAGCAAGACCCTCGTCGGGGGCATCAAGGAGGTCATCGCCCTCATCACCGGCGACCGGGTGTACAGCACCATGCGCTTCGAGGGGGGAGTGCACCGGGTGCAGCGCGTTCCGCAGACCGAGGCGCAGGGGAGGGTGCACACGTCGACCGCGACGGTGGCCGTGCTCCCCGAGGCCGAGGACGTCGAGGTGCACCTCGATGAAGCCAAGGACCTCCAGGTGAGCATCGCCGCCTCGGGGGGCCCCGGAGGCCAGGGGGTGAACACCACCAACAGCGCCGTGCAGCTGCTGCACAAGCCCACCGGGATCATCGTGAAGTGCCAGGACGAGCGCTCGCAGATCAAGAACAAGGCGAAGGCCATGAAGATCATGAAGGCCCGCCTGCTGGAGCTGGAGCGCAAGAAGCACGACGACGCCGTGAGCGCCGACCGGCGCAGCATGGTGGGGAGCGGCGAGCGCGCGGAGAAGATCCGCACGTACAACGTCCCGCAGAACCGGGTGACGGACCACCGCATCCAGCTCACGCTGCACAAGCTCGACCGTTTCCTCGACGGGGCGCTGGAGGACGTGATCGTGCCGCTGCGAACGCACCACCAGGCCGAGCGGCTGCGCCGGGAGCTGGGCATCGAGACCGGCGTGACCACCGCCCCGATGGGCGGCGGCGACGACTGAGGGGCGGGCGCGCTTGCACGGGCCGGGTGCTCCGCGGCACCCTTTAGGTGCAATGGGCGACGCAGCAAAGGTGATCGACTGGAACGGGACGGACGTCGGGGAGTTCGCGGCGCTGCCCCCGGGGCGCTATCGCGTCGAGCGTGTCGAGACGTGTGGGGTCTGCGATGCGGGCGACGAGTTCGTGTCGCCGGATACAGAGTCGCGCATCCTCGCCGGGAGGGCCGACGTGGCCGCGGGCCGCACCGTCCCGTGGTCGGAGGTTGACGCGGGGCTGGGGCACATCATCGCCGCGCACACCCGGCGATGAAGCCCGACGCGGTGGAGTTCACCACGTCGGCGCGCGTCGAACTCGAGGAAACCGCTGGAGTACATCGCCGCGCGCAACCCCGATGCCGCCATCCGACTGCGCGCGGCGATCGGCGCGACCCTGGCGACGCTCGCGGGCCCGCACCCGCGCGCAGTTTCTGGGACTCGTCCCGTGATGTTCGGTATGCCCACGGGATGCCCCGACCCACGAAGCGCCGCGACGCCCCGACCCCTCCGACCCCCGCCGCCCGCGTGGTGCACGGCGCCGCCTTCCGCGTCGCGCGCCGACCCGACGGCATCCCCTCGCCCGCCACGTCGGCGCTGCAGGCCCTCGCCAAGGCCCGCGGCTCGCGCCAGGCCGCGACGTGGGGCGTGTTCCCGGTCTTCGGGCAGGACGTGGTCGTCGCGGGCTACCAGTCGGTGCGCACCCCGCTCGCGCGGGAGCACTCCTTCGCCGTCGAGCCCGGCGGGACGCTCGCGCACTCCCACGAGGCGGTTCACTACGAGCGCTCGATGGGCGGCCCGGTGGGCGACTTCGACGACGAGCTCTGGGACGGCGACTGCGTCGACGACTTCCTCGACGCGCTGATCGCGACCGACGCGTGGGCGGGGCTCGAGGCCGCGCGCGTCGACCTCCGCGCGCTCCCCGGCGCGGAGCACCTCCGGGGGGCGACGGACCGCGACTTCCTGCTGCTGACCGACGACGGCCGCGCGGGCGAGGTCGCGTACGGGATGAGCTTCTGGCGCCCGGGGGCGGTGTACCGAGAGGGGCGCGTGCAGACCTGGACGCGCGCCGTCAACGGCGACGACGCGGTGCGCGTCGTGGGCGTGCCGCTGGGTCGGGTGCACGCGCGGGTCCCGCTGGCCGTGGCGCCGACGCGAGACGGCGTGGACCTCGCGGCCATCGAGCGCGAGACGCGCGCCGTGCTCGACAGTGAGCGCCCCTTCGGGTGGTACTTCATCGCGGGCGAGGCGGGCTGAGGCCCGAGCTGTACCAGGGCGGTGCTCCGACGGGTGGGGGGACGGCGGCGAAGGCGGCGCTTGTTGACGCCGATCGGACATCGTCCCGACACTCGCGCGGTGACACCCTCTCTCTCATGGCAGGCCGCCATCACCGGGGCCGCCCTCGTCTTCGGGCACGGCTGCGTCGGCCACACGCCCTGCGACACGAACGCCGACTGTCCGACGGACTCGGTCTGCAACGCGAGCGCATGCACGAGGCGCTCGGCGCCGCGCACCCCGGCGCCCTCGGAGTGCGGCGACCGGTGCCAGGTCGGACGCACGCGCTGCGAGTACGAGCCGCTCGCGTCGACGCTCCAGCGCTGCGAGGTCGGCGCCGACGGCTGCTCGCGCTGGGCCGTCGCGGAGGCATGCGCGGCGGGGGTGTGCAGGGACGACGCGCGCTGTGATCCGTACCTCGCCGAGGACGCCGCGTGCGGGACCGGCGGTGCCTGCGGCCCGGACCTCACCTGCGCCTCGCTCGCGCCGCTCGGCGGCGAGGCCTCGCCGACGTGTCGACGCCAGTGTGCCCGCACCGATCAGTGCCGCGGCGGCGAGGCGTGCGTCGCGGGCGCGTGCGTGCCGGCGAGCCTCTGCGACGGCTGCAACGCCGGCGACGAGCGCTGCGGGGGTGGCCGCCCCGAGCGCTGCGAGCCGCTCGCGAGCGACTGCACGCGCTGGGCGCCGACCGAGGCCTGCACCGGGGGCGACGTCTGCGTGAACGGCGCCTGCGCGGGGATCGTTCCAGCGGGGGGCGCCTGCGGGCCCTCGGCGAGCTGCGCCGCCGGGCTCGTGTGCCGCGACGACACCGCGCGCTGCGTCGCGGTCTGCGCGTCGAGCGCCGCGTGCGGCGCCGAGGGGTGCCACTTCACGCCGGCCTCGCGGGGCAGAGGGATCTGCGCCGCTTCGCAGAGCCCGCGCCTCGACGACCGTTGCACCATCGAGCTGGGCACGCTGAACGTTCCGGGCGACTGGGACGTCGGGCTCGGCCCCCCGGCCACGCGCCCGCCGGACCCCTACGTGACGATCTCGGGCGGCGACTTCTTCTTTCGGACCAACGCAGGGCGCGACCAGAACACGGCCCCCCTGATGCTCACGACCCCGTCGCTCTCCTTCGCGGCGCTCTACAGCGTCGAGCTCACCGTCTGGGACGACGACAGCCCCTTCTCGCTGCCCGACCGGGTCGCGGGGTGGCGCCTTGTCGAGCAGTACGCCTGGGATGGCCCGGGCCGCTCCTTCGACCTCGCGCTTCGCTCGGGCGACGTCACGCTCACCGCCGCCGTCCGGTGCGAGAGCCGCTGACCGCCCACCGCGAGCTCCCGCAGCGAGCGACCAGGGCGGCACGCCGCAGGGCGGCCGGCCATGGTCGTAGGTGCCGTGGCCGTTGAAGCGCCTGGGCCCCTCGTCAGAGCCGCCATCTGCGCCCTCTGGGACGCGGTGGGGCGCCTGGTCGTTGCGCTGAGGACCAGCGCCCCTTCGACCCGCGGAGCGCTGTCTCCGCGCGGGCGCGGCGGTATGCTCCGCCACGCCCATGGAACGCCCCTCCTACCTCCCCACCTCCCTCCGTCCGCCGCGCGCTCAGTGCCTCGCCGTCGTGATGGTGGGCCTGCCCGCCCGGGGCAAGACGTACATCTCCCGCAAGCTCGCGCGCTACCTGTCGTGGCTGGGCTACCAGACGCGGGTGTTCAACGTGGGCGCCTACCGCCGCGAGCGGCTCGGGAAGAAGCACACCCACGAGTTCTTCGACCCGAGCAACATGGAGGCGGAGTCGGCGCGGCGGTCGATGGCGCGCGCCGCCATGGAGGACATGCTGGGGTGGTTTCGCGACGGCGGCGAGGTGGCCATCTACGACGCCACCAACCACACCCGCGACCGCCGGGCGATGGTGCGCCAGGCCTGCGAGCGAGCGGGCGTGCCGGTGCTCTTCGTCGAGTCGATCTGCGACGACGAGGCGATCATCGCGAGCACCGTCCGCGAGATCAAGCTCAACTCCCCGGACTACGTGGGCGTCGACCCGGACGAGGCGGTGCAGGACTTCAGCGCGCGCATCGCCCACTACGAGCAGCGCTACGAGACCCTCGACGCGAGCGACGGCTCCTTCGTGAAGCTCATCAACGTGGGCCACGAGCTGGTGCTGCACGACCTGCGCGGCGACCTCCCGGGGCGCCTGGTGCGGGTGCTCATGAACCTGCACATCGTCCCCCGGCCCGTGTGGCTCACCCGGCACGGGGAGAGCGCCTACAACGTCGCCAAGCGCGTGGGCGGCGACGCCGACCTCACCCCGAGGGGAGAGCGCTTCGCCGTGCGGCTGACGGACTTCTTCAACGACCACGTCATCCCCGGCGACGACGTGCAGGTGTGGACCAGCACGCTCAAGCGGGCGACGCAGACCGCGCGCTACCTGCCCTCCCCGCTGGTGACCTGGAGGGCGCTCGACGAGATCGACGCGGGGATCTTCGACGGCATGACCTACGAGGAGATCAAGGCCCAGCACCCGGAGGAGTACGCGCGGCGGCAGAAGGACAAGCTGCGCTACCGCTACCCCCGGGGGGAGTCCTACGAGGACGTCATCCAGCGGCTGGAGCCCATCATCATCGAGCTGGAGCGGCAGCGGTCGCCCACCATGGTGGTCACGCACCGCGCGGTGCTGCGCTGCCTCTACGCGTACTTCCTCGACCAGCCGCCGTCGAGTTGCACGCGGCTGGACGTCCCGCTGCACACGGTGATCGAGCTCACGCCCAACGCCTACGGCTGCGACGAGGAGCGGGTGCCCCTCGGGGACCCGGTTCCAGAGGAGGTGTGATGGGCTCGATCGGGGCGTGGAGGTGGGGCGCGCTCGCGGCGGCGGCGCTGGCGGGCTGCGCCGACCCGGCGCCGGAGGTGGCCATCGGCTATGGCGCACTCACCGAAGATCACCTCGCGGAGAGGGTCTTCGGCTGCCGCCCCGACGAGCGCGTCACGACCCCGCTGGTGGCCACCACGGCGCTCACCGCGGCGCAGCCCGGGGTGTCGCGCCGGCTGCGCGCGGACGTGGCGCGGGTGGACTTCGACCTCGACGTCGCGCCCGAGGTCACCGGCGCCGGCGCCGGGGCGATCACCCTCAGGGCCAGCACGCGCGTCGAGGACAACCTCTGCGGCACCGGCTGCGAGGGGGCGGAGGCCCGGGCCCGCTTCTCGTGGTCGGCGCCGGTGACCCTGCCGCCGCACCCGCAGGGATACGCGGTGCGCGTGACCGTCCGCGCCGAGCACGACTCGACGCGCGGCGTAGAGCACTTCCACGGCCAGTGCGCGATCGTGACCCCGTGGCGGCCCGACATCGTGGTCGAGGCGGGCGACTCCGTGCGCGACTTCGACGCGCCCGCCGGCGAGGCGACGATCAGGGTCGCGTGCGACCGGCTGCGCCACGACGGCTTCGCCACCCTCGGGTGCTACGGCGCGGGCAGGGCGGGGCCGCCCGAGGCGCTGGGGCTCGAGAGCTGGAACACGGCGAGCCTGCGCGTGCGCGTCGACGTCCGCGCTCGGACGCCCTGACGGTCAGCGCGAGGGCCACGGGCGCAGGCCCGAGGGCGACCCCTGGTAGCGCACGAGGCTGTCCGCGCCGCCGGTGTTGATGACTCTCACCAGGAGGTCGGTGAGGCCGTCGTCGTCGAGCTCCACGGCGGTCATCGCCCTCACGAGGAGACCCGTCGCGCCGGGGCGGTCGAGGGCCGTCAGGCCTCCCTCGAAGAGCCCCTCGCGGTTGCCGGGGGTCGTCCAGAGCCGGTCGAGGTTCAGGCCGCGCTCGACCGTGGCGAGGTCGGCGAAGCCGTCGCCGTTGAAGTCACCGAGTGCGATCAGCTCGCCCGTGGACATGCTCGCGCGCACCTCCGCGCCGCACGCGACGGAGGAGGCGGACACGGCGAGGGAGCGCGCCTCGGTGCGCCAGGGAAAGGCGAAGACGCAGCCCTGCGCTCGCGCGCTCGGCGAGGCGAGGGCGACGTCGAGGGCGCCGTCGCCGGTGAGGTCGGCGATGGCGCCGCTGTGCCCGAGGCCCTCCTCGCCGCGCGCGACGGTCCACGCGGGCAGCGGGTCGAGCCCGGCGGGCGTGCCGCGGTAGACCATCGCCACCGAGGAGACGTACGGGGCCGCGGCGAGCAGGTCGTCGGCGCCGTCGCCGTCGAGGTCCGCCGCGGCGAGCGCGTGAAAGCGCGACGCGAGGCCGCGCGGGCTCTCCAGCGCCACGACCGAGTCCTGCGTGGGTCGTTGCTCGCCGCCCGCGACCACGTAGATGCGCCCGCGTCCCTGCTGGAAGTCGTACGACGAGAGCACGAGGTCGCCGAAGCCGTCGCCGTTGAAGTCCCCCGCGAGCAGCTCGAATTGGTGCACGCGTCCGGCGTCGGGCACCGTCTCGACGATCCGCACCCTCCACGGCGGCGCCACCGAAGGGCCGATGATGGGACCGCGCCACACCACGAGGGTCGGCCCATCGCGGTCGGATGCGCCCGTGACGCCCGCGAGGTCGACGAAGCCGTCGCCGTTGAAGTCGCCCGCGGAGATCACAGGGTCGACGCCCGCGCGGTCGAGGCGCCCGAGCACCGCGGTCGGGGCGTCGGCGCTGTCTCCCGGGCGCAGCGCGCCGTCGGCGTCGAGGAGCTCCGCGCGCCCGTCGCCGTCGCCGTCGATCTGCGCCGTGGACGCCACCGATCCGTAGCCCGGCGCCGCGCCCGCGGGCGCCCCCGGCGGGACGCGGAACCACCGCACCGGCGACGCCACGCCCACGCGCGTCGGGTCGGACACCCGCCAGAACACGAGGCCCACGGGGAGGTCCATCGAGGGCGCGGCGGTGAGCGCGGCGGTCGTCTCTCGCTGCAGCACCCGCGCGCAGCGGGCGTCGGCGCAGAACTCCACCGCCCAGCCCGGGGACGCGACGCCCGCCCGCCAGCGCACCACCGGCCGTCGCCGCGTGACCACCGCGCCGTGGGGGGGGTGCACCAGCCGCAGGTCGACGGCGGCTCCCGCATCCGAGCGCGGCGCGCGGTCGGTGCCCGGTCGGCGCTCGAAGCACCCCGGGCCCAGGCACACCAGACCGAGCCAGCCCGCTAGAACGTCGCGCCGCACGTGACCCCCACCCCTCGCATGTCGGGCAGGCACATCGCACGGCTCCGCTCGCGCGTCACCGGCCCCCGCCCCGCGAGCACCCAGAGCCCCACCGTGGCCGCCGTGAGGGCGCCCGCGGCGACGTAGCCGACCACCGCGAGCGCGTGGGCGTCGTCGGCGGCGGCGAGCTGTGCGCCGCAGTTCTCCGCGCGGGAGAGGCCGTCGGCGAGGCAGGCGGGGTCGTTCCAGCGGGCGACGCGGTCGGCCTCGACGAAGGTGGCGGTGAGCGCCCCGGCGAGTCCCAGGGCGCCGGCGCCGAGGGTGATCCAGCGGGCGGTGCGGGCCACGCGCGGCCACGGCGAAGGGGGCCGCGGGGGTGGCAGGAGCAGCAGCGCGAGGCCCAGGTCGACGCGCGCGTCGGGCTCGACGGCGAGCGAGCGCGCGAGGGGCACGCGACCGGGGGCGGTCACGGTGAGCGAGTGCTCGCCGACGGGGGCGCAGTGGGCGGCGGGCGCCGGGGCGATGGGCGCGCCGTCGAGGGCGATGCGGGCGTGCGGGGGGTCGACCTCGACGCGCACGGTCCCGGTGTGCGAGGCGATGGCGCGGCGCTCCTGGTCGAGGGCCGCGCGGTGCTGCGCGATGAAGGGGTCGCCGGGCGCGGCGAGGGCCCCGTCGAGGAGGCCGAGCGCGTCGCACCAGCGGCCGAGGGCCTGCGCGGCGAGGGCCATCTGCACGCGCGCCTCGGCGCAGCGGCACCGCTCCCACGCGGCGCTGAAGGAGGCGAAGGCGTCGGCGTCGCGGTGCGCGAGCCGCTGCTGCACGCCGTCGCGGAGCAGGTCGTCGACGGAGCGGGACTGCGCCGCCGCCGCGGCCGGGCGCAGGGCCGCCGCGCATACCAAGGGTAGTAAAAACCTACGCAGGTCCATCGAGCACGCCGCGCAGGGCCGCCGCGATGGCGGGGGAGCGGGCGCAGTGGGCGCGCAGCTCCTGTTGGATCTTCGCGAGGCGGGCGTCGCACGAGGCGCGGTCGCCGACGGTGACGTCGAGGGCCAGGAGGCGCGCGTCGGCGCCCTGGTAGGTCATGTGTACCCGGCGCGAGAGCGGCGCGCACCCCGGCGCGTCGCGCGCGGCGAGCAGGAACACCAGGTCGGCGAGCATGCGGCCGAGCATGGCGGGCGGCGCGACGCTCTTGAGGGAGGCGTCGGGGTCGAGCGCGGGCGGGGCGTCCGCGGAGGTGCGGTCGGCGGGCGGGACGTGGATGACGACGAGGCCGAGGCGGTCGACGAGGGCGCGGTCGACGCGGTCGCACCAGGGCGCGGCGGCGAGGTCGTGGAGGGTCGCGGCGACGACGCGGGGGCCCGGGCCCTGCGCGGCGGGGGCGGCCGGGGCGAGGCGCGCGAGGAGCTCGGACTGCGCGGGCGCGGAGAGCTCCGTGAGCTCGTCGAGGAAGAGGGTTCCGTCGTCGGCGAGGTCGAGGTGGCGGGCGAGCGTGGCGGGCGTGAGGGTGGCGCAGCGCGCGGTGACGAAGGGCGAGTCGGGGGCGGCGCCGTGGTCGTGGAGGTCCTGCGCGAGGAGGGTCTTGTCGGCGCAGACGGGGCCGACGAGCAGCACCGGGAGGGCGGTGAGCGAGGCGCGGCGGGCGAGGTCGAGGGCGCGGCGGCGCGCGGCGGTGAGGGCCTCGAAGCGCCACGGGCGGTCGTCGGTGAGCGGGCGGGCGGAGGCGTTCCAGGTGTTGACGACGGCGCGGAGCCACCACGCGGCGTCGGAGTCGAGGGTGCGCGCCTCGTCGAGCGGCCGCGCGACGACGTGGAGCCCGGTGCCGACGAGGGGGAGGCTGTGCGCGGTGGGCGTGGTGACGAACTCGACGTGGAGGCGGTCGCCGAGGTGCGAGCGGAGCCACGCGGCGAAGGCCTCGGGGGAGAAGTGCCCGAGGTGCTGCGGCAGCGGGCGGGACGGGTCATCGCGCACGACGACGAGGTCGTGGCCGAAGCGCACCGGGCGCGCGTCGAGGGGGTGCGGGCGCTCGGGGTCGAGGCGGACGAAGGTGCCGTTGCGGCTGTGGTGGTCCTCGACGGTGACCTCGCCGGCGCGGCACACGATCACCGCGTGGTCGTCGGAGAGGTGCGTCGAGCGAGCGCGGAGCTCGAAGGCCGCGCCCTCTCCCAGGATGGTCAGGTCGGGGCCGGAGTCGGAGCGGCGGACGGTGATGGTGCAGTCGTCGGGGAAGTCACGGCGCACCGGGCGCAGCGACTGGTTGAGGAAGAAGGTGAGCGTGATCAAGGGCCACCGTGCGGGAGGATGAGGGCGTTGTTGGTCCCCCGCGCCAACGGGGTCGGCGCAGGCGGCAAGGATGCCGCGGCGGGCGCCGGAAGGGGAGCGGGAAGCGCGGGCGGTGGAGCGGACGCGCGCGGCCGGTGGAGCGGGTGCGCGGAGGCGCGAGCGGGCGCACGGCGCGGGGCCGCTGCGACGACGGGCGGAGCGACGGCGATGGCCTCGACGGGGCGAGCGGCCTCGACGCGGAGGGGAGGGGTCTGCGCGGAGGTTGAGGGACGCGCTGGCGAGGCGGCGACCGGCGCGGCAGTGACGGCCGGAGGTCCACGACGCGCGCCCGACCACGCGGCGGCCGCCGCACCCAGGGAGACGGCCGTCAGCGCCGCGAGGAGCCTCGGGCGACGCACGCGACGCGGCCGCAGGTCGAGCGCGCGGAGGGCGTCGCGCAGGGCCGCCGCGTCGGAGAAGCGCCTCGCGGGGTCGTGGGCCATGGCGCGCTCGATGAGCGCCTCCAGCGCGGGCGGGATCGACGGGTCGTAGTGGCTCGGCGGCGTTCGCTTGCCGGAGAGCACGTCGACGAGGAGCGACTGCCAGGTGTCTCCGGTGAAGGGCGCGTGGCCGGTGGCGGCGAGGAAGAGCACGGCGCCGAGGGAGAAGAGGTCCGTGCGGGCGTCGAGGTTGCGGGCCCCGCGGCACTGCTCGGGGGACATGTACGCGGGGGTCCCGAGGAGGGACTGCGAGCGGGTGAGCGGGGCGTCGGAGGCGGGCTCGTCGAGGTGGGCGGAGCTGAAGTCGAGCAGCACCAGGCGCTCTGCGGACGACGCCGGATCGCGGACGACGAAGAGGTTGGCCGGGGAGACGTCGCGGTGGACGATGCCCGCGGCGTGCACGGCGGCGAGCGCGTCGGCGATCGGGGCGAAGAGCGCGACGAGGGTCGCGGGGGCGAGCGGCCCGTCGCGGCGCACGCGGTCGCGGAGGGCCTCGCCGTCGAGGAGGTCCATGACGAGGAAGAGGTGGTCGTCGGAGAGGCCGACGTCGTGGACGGCGACGACGTGAGGGTGGGCGAGGCTGGCGGCGGCGCGGCCCTCGCGCAGGAAGCGCGAGCGCATCTCGTGGCTGTACGCGTAGCGGTGGTGGAGCACCTTGATGGCCGCGCGGCGCGGGAGCTCGGTGTGCCGGGCCTCGTAGACGGAGGCGGTGCCGCCGGTGCCGAGGAGGCGCACGAGGCGCCAGCGGCCGATGACGTGCCCCGCGGGGAGCTCGGGCTCATCGGACGGCGCGGCGGGAAGCATCGCCGCGCAGTCAGCCGCGGAGGCCGGAGGGTGTCAATGGCAGGGCGCGGGAGCGCTCTCCGACGAGCGATGGAGAGAGGAACAGGCCACGCCATGCCGTCACTGCTCCACGCTCATCCCCGTCCCCTGCAGGAACAGGCACGTCGTCGCCCCGGCCCGCTCGCACAGCCCGAGCTCCACCCGCGCGCGCACCCGCCCGTCTGGCCCGACGGTCACGCTGATCTCCTGCGTCACATCCGGGCCCCGTACGCACGATGGATCCAGGCCCGGCCCAGCGGTCAGCCCATCGAGGCTCCGCGCCTCCGCGCCGTCGATCAGCACGCGCAACCCGACGCTCCACACGGCCTGGCAGTGGCACGCGCCCTCCACCGCGGCCCCCGCCGCGAGCATCCGCACCCTCATCCGCACCCGCAGCGTCGCCGGGCCTTGCCGCAGCCCCTCGCAGCGCAGCTCCCCGATCGTCGTCCCATCGCTCCCCACGTACCGCCCGGGCGTCGCCGGGTCCCGCAGCGCGCTCGGCACCGTCGCGCACTCCGGCGCGCTCACGCTCTCATCCCAGCTCGCGGTCAGCCAGCTCCCGTCCGCCACGCCCGTCGCCACGCACCGCGGCCCCGCCGCGGCGTCCGCCGCACCCATCGGCGCCGCCGTGTCGCCGCACCCGCCTCCGAGCCACGCGAGCCACAGCGCCGTCGCCGCGCGCCCCCTCACTGCGTCACCTCGACGCCCGTCCCGCGCAGGAAGATGCACGAGCTCGCGTAGGGCCGATCGCAGCGGTCGAGCGTGATCACCGCGTGCAGGCGCCCGTCGTCGCCGACCGTCACCGTGAGCCCCTCGTCCAGGTTCGGCCCCTGTCGACACGACGGGTCATTGCCCTCCCCAGGCCCGACGCCCGCGACCGTCTGCGTCGCCTGTCCGTCGAGGTCCACGCGCAGCACGACGTTCCAGTCGAGGCCGCAGTCGCAGCTGCCGTCGAGGTAGGGATCGGTCGTCAGCATCCGCGCCCTCGCGCGCAGCCGCAGCGTCGCCGAGCCCCGCTGCAGTCCCTCGCAGCGCACCTCCCCGACCGGCGCCGGGCCCGCCACGTAGTGCCCCGTCGCGAAGGGCTGAGCGAGCGCCGGAGGAATGATCGCGCACCCCGACTGCGGCCGGTCGTCGAAGTCCTCTCGCAGCCAGCGCGCGTCGGCGAGGCCCGTCAGGACGCAGCGCGGCCCGTCGTGCGCGCAGGCCCCCCAGGCGCACGGTGCCACGGCCACCTGCGCCGCCGCGCCGTCGCCGCAGCCCAGGGCCAGCGCGACCCACCACCACGGCGCTGTCGCCCGAGCGCCCATCGATCAGTCGCAGTCGGCCTCGTAGTAGGTCACCGCGCCGGGGCGAACGAGCCAGTCGGTGATCATGGGCTGCCGCGGAGTGCAGCGGAGACCGGCAGGCGTGGTGAGGGTGATGGTGGTCGTCCCGACGGCGACGTTCGGAAACAGAAGGAACCAATGGTCGAGGTCGCCAGCCAGGGTCACCCGGGAGAAGGTGACGGCGGTGTCGCTGCCCGCGGCGCGAGTGATGGGCTCCCCGTGCATGGCGCTCAGCGTGGCGCCGTACCCGGCCGCGCGGGCGTTCTCGAAGGAGACCCAGACGTGGCCCTTCGTCGGGTCGAGGGTGAGGGGGAGCGAGGCCGCGGCGCCCTCGAAGACCGCACGGGAGACGACGTAGTAGTCCTGGATGGTCCCGGCGGCGGGGACGACGAAGCCGCGCAGGAAGGGCACCGTGGTGGCGCTCGCGGCGCGGAGGAAGATCGTCTGGCCGAGCGGGAGCCGCAGCCCGTAGCCGCCGTTGGACGCCGTCGTGCGGCTGAACAGCGGGCACGCGTCCTCGACGGAGACGGTCGCGCCCGCGATGGGCTCGCCGTCCTCGTTGCTGTAGACCGTCCCGTTGACCGTCACCAGCGGACCGATGTCGGAGGGACAGGCCGTCGCGTCGGACGAGGCGTCCGTCACGGAGGCATCGCCGGGCGCGTCGACCGAGGCGTCGAGCTGCGCATCGAGGGTCGCGGCATCGGCGGCATCACCGGGCACATCCACGGCAGGCGCATCCTCAGTGATCGCGGGGCGATCGATGGGAACATCCACGGCGGGAACATCCACGGCGGGAACATCCGCGGAGGGAACATCCGCGGCGGTCTCTGCGCGATCGATCGTCACGTCGACGCCCGCGTCTGTGGGCGTGACTGCTGGCGTGGTGTCGCAGCCCGACGCGATGAGCGTGGCCAGGACGGTTGAGTAGAGAGCGACGGTCTGCGAGCGCATGCGAGAGTTCCCCCAAAGGAGGATCGAAGGCCGCGCACGTCGCGACCTCAACCCATGGGAGGAGTCTCAAATCTTCCGCGGCTGATCCATTGGCCTTCACGAAAATCGGTCCATGCCGCGCTCCCTCCCTGCGCCGTGCGATGCTCTCCCCATGCGCCAGCCACCGCCTCCTGCGCCCGCGGATGAGCTCGCCGCCGACCACGCGGCCCACGCCCGCTGCGTCGCCTGGGTGCGCGACCGCACCGCCGACCCGGTGCTCGGCCTCTTCGGCCCGGAGAGCGTCGCCTGGACCATGGTGCGCGAGCCCGCCTACCTCCTCGGAGGCGCCGCGGCCGTCCTCCTTCAGATGGCCCACCCCGCGGTCGTCGCCGGGGTGAGCGAGTACTCGACCTTCGAGACCGACCTGGTGGGCCGCATCCAACGCACCTCCCAGGCCCTCTACTCCCTCGTCTTCGGATCCCTCGACCAGGCCCTCGGCACCTCCCGGCGCATGCACGCGATCCACTCGCGGGTGCGCGGCGTCGTCGACGAGCCCGGCTCCCCGTGGCACGGCCGACCCTACCGGGCCAACGACCCGGCCCTGCTGGAGTGGGTGTCGATGACCGCCTCCGTCTGCGGGCGCGCCTCCTTCGAGACCTTCGTGCGCCCGCTCGCCGGCGAGGAGATCGCCCGCGACTGGGGCGACCTGCAGCGCGGTGCCATCGTGACCGGCGTCTCCCCCGACTCCATGGCCCCCTCCCGCGAGGCCTTCTTCGCCCGCTTCTTCGACATCGCGGAGAACTCCCCCGACCTCTGGGTCGGCCCGCGCGCCCGCGCCGTCGCCCGCGTGCTCTTCGCCACTCCGCTCACCCGCGGCGTCTTCGACCCCATCACCACCGCCGCCCTGCTCCCTCCCCGCCTCCGCGCGCTCTACGAGCTGCCCTTCGGGCCCTCCCAGCAGCGCGCCCTCGACCGCCGCCGCCTCGCCGTCGAGGCCCTGCGCCGCGCCGCTCCGCCCGCCCTGCGCTACGTTCCCGCCTGGCACCAGGCCCGGCTCCGCGTGGCCCTCCACCGCGGCGAGCGCGGCTCCCGCTGGGGGCAGCTCGTCGACCGCCTCGGCGAGCGCCTGCCGCTCCCCGCGAGCCTTCGCGCGCCTCAGCCTCGCTGATACCTTCCGCCGCCTATGCGCACCTGGCTACGTGACAGCCGCTGGATCTCGCTGCTCGCCTGCGTCGCCCTCGTGGTGGCCTTCGCGGCGCCCACCGCGTTTCAGTGCGTCGCCTCGCCCGACGGCCGCCGCGTCTGCTCGTGGGTGCTCGACCGCACGCCCTCCACCGACGACTGGCGCTCCTTCGCGGGTGCCTGGGAGGCCGCGCGCATCTCCCTCCGCGACTTCCACCAGTGGCCCTCCTGGAACCCCTACCACTGCGGCGGAGTGCCCCTCTACCAGGACCCGCAGACCCCCGTGCCGGGGGTGATGTTCCTGCTGACCTTCGGGTGGCTGCCGACGCCGGTGGCGATGAAGCTCTGGCTCTACGTGCACCTGCTGGTCGGCGCCCTCGGCGCGCGCGCCCTGCTCCGCCACCACGGCGCCAACATACCCGAGCAGGTATTCGGCGCCGCCCTGGTCACCGCCTGCGGCTTCTGCTCCGAGCACTTCGGCGGCGGCCACCTCTCCTTCACGCCCTTCCTCTTCCTCCCGTGGGCGCTGCTCGGCCACCGCCGCGCGCTCAAGGACGCCCGCTGGTCGGTGCTCACCGCCGCCGTCCTCGCCATGGCCGTCTGGGAGGGCGGCACCTACCCCGTCCCGCTGCTCATCGTGGCCCTCGCGGCGGACACGATCCTGCGCCTCGGCGACCCCGCCGCGCGCCGCGCCTTCGCGGTCACCCTCCCCCTCACCGGCGGGCTCTTCGCGCTCCTCGCCGGGGTGCGCCTGCTGCCTGTGCTGCTCTGGCTGCGGGAGCACCCCCGGCTCATGCCCCTCGACGACTCCATGACCGTCGCGGAGGTCGTCCTCGCCTGGACCGCCCGCGCCCACGAGCGCCCCTTCCCCGGCCACATCTTCGTGTGGCCCGAGTACGGCGACTACATCGGCGCGCTCCCCGTAGGCCTCTTCTTCGCCGCCGTGGTCGCCGCCTTCGCCCGCCGCGACGACGGAGCCCGCGACCGCCGCGTCGACGTCGGCGTCGCCATCGCCCTGGTGTGGTGCGCCCTCGGCAACATCCCGGGCTTCTCCCTCTTCGGACTGCTCCACGAGCTGCCCGTGTACCGATCGCTGAGGGTCCCGTCGCGCTTCCTCTACCCCGCCACGGTGCTGCTCGCCCTGGTCGCCGGCCGCGCCCTCGCGGACCTCCGCGCGCTGCTCCTCGACCGCCGCCCTCGCCGCGCCCTCGTGCGCGCCTTCGTCGCCCTGGAGTGCGCCCTCGCCCTCGGCGTCGCCATCGACCTCGTGGCCGTCAACAGCCCTCGCCTCCAGGTGGGCGCCGACCCGCCCATCCCGGGCGGACGCGCCTCGGCGGCCTTCCGCCAGGAGGGCGGAGGCGACTACTGGCGCTGGCCCACCTACCCGGTGCGCGGCATCGGAACCCCGGTCTGCTACGTCGCCTTCGACTGGACCCCGGCCCCGCAGCTCTGGCAGGGCGAAGGCCCCCAGCAGCGCGTCGAGCCCGCCGACGGAGGGACCGCCCGCTCCCTGGAGTGGACCCCCAACGCGCTGCGCATCGAGGTCGACCTCGCCCGCCCCGCGACCCTGGTGGTCAACCAGAACACCGACTCCGGCTGGAGCACCTCCCTCGGCACCATCGACCGCGCCCCGGGCCTCCTCAGCGTCGAGCTCCCCGCAGGGCGCCACACGGTGACGCTCACCCACTCCGTGCGCGGACTCTGGGCGGGCGCCCTGCTTACCCTGCTGGGTATGCTGGCCTCGGCGTGGGTGCTGCGCCGCGCGCTGCCCGAGCGCGTCGAAGGGTGGCGCAGAGCGCTCGCGGGGAGGCTCTTCGAGGGGGAGTGAGCGCATCCGCTCCGGTGGGGCAATGGGCGTCAACCAACTTCGATGTGGAGCAATCCGCGTGGAGTCGCTGGGGTTCGGGCGATGGCCCTCACCCCAGGCAATAACAGGGTGGCGCCCCGGGCACTGCCCGGGGCTTTCGAGCAGGAACTCGCTCGGCCCTTCGGGAGCCCCGGTCGATGCGTCGCGGCGTGAATCGAATCGACGTCCCAGTTCGAAAGCCCCGGGCAGTGCCCGGGGCGCCGCCCTGTTATTGCCTGGGGTGAGGGCCATCGCCCGAACCCCAGCCTTCAAGCGGGTTGAGCCACTTGTGACCAATGCTCAGGTCAAGGCGAACGGTTACCCTCAACCCAGCGCCGCCGGAGCCCTCGCCTTCCCCGATCGGCCCGCCACCGCCAGGAGCGTGAGCGCGAAGGGCAGCGCCTGGAGCACCACCGTCGGGACCCACCCGCTGCTCGCCAGCGTCGCCTCCAGCGCCGACAGCGAGCCGATGGCCGCGGCCCACACCGCCGCCCTCACCGGGCGCCACCGCCCGAGGATCACCGCCGCCACCGCCAGGAACCCCCTGCCCCCGCTCATCGAGGCCACGAAGGCGTGCTGGTGCAGGCCGAGCTGAGCGCCTCCCAGCGCCGCGATGGCGCCTCCCAGCACCAGCGCCGTCGTCTGCACCCTCGCCACCGGAACCCCTTGACCCTTCGCAGCCGTCGGGTGCTCTCCGCAGGCGGTGATGCGAAGGCCCAGCACCGTGCGAGAGAGCAGCAGCGCGGAGAGGGCGACCAGGAGCGGAGCGATCCAGACGGTGGGCGTGGAGAGGGCGTCTCGCAGGGCCGTCCACGCGAGGGCCGAGCCGCGCACCCCCTCGCTGGTCGGCAGCGTCGGGCTGTTGGAGGACGAGCCGTAGAGCACCTTCAGCGCCGCGCGGGTGCCCGCCATGGCGAGGAGGTTGATGGCCACTCCGACCACCACCGAGCTCGCCCGCTGCCACACCGCGAAGAGCGCGAAGAGCGCGCCCGCCAGCGCGCCAGCGAGGGCCGCGGCGAGCACCGCGACCGCGATCGATCCGCTCGCGAGCCCGGCCACCACCGCCGCGAAGGCGCCGAGCAGCAGGTAGGCCTCCAGCGCCAGCATGGTCACGCCCGAGCGCTCGGAGAGCACGCCCCCGAGGGAGGCCAGCACCAGCGGCGCCGCCGCGCTCAGCACCTGCGCCAGGAAGACCACCGCCATCATCGCGTCACCGCCCGCCCCGCGCCGACCACCGCCACCGCGACCAGCGTCGCGGCCTGCACCACCACCAGCGCGTCGGAGGGGACCACCGCGTTCACCGCGAGCGACCCCTGCGCCAATACACCGAAGAGTAAAGCCGCCAGCGCGATGCCCCAGGGTCTGCCGCCGCCCAGCAGCGCGACGGCGATGCCCGTGAAGCCGACGCCCGCGCCGAGCCCGTGCTCCGCGTAGCCCTTTACCCCGAGCACGAAATGCGAAGCCGCCAGCCCCGCGAGCGCGCCCGAGAGCGCCATCGCCCGCACGGTGGTGCGCGAGGGATCGATGCCGAGCGCGGAGGCGGTCCCGGATGAGGAGCCCAGCGCCCGGATGCGGAGGCCGCCGCGGGTGCGCTCCAGGTACCAGGCCAGCGCCGCGAGGGCGACGAGCCCGATGGCGAAGGAGGCGTTGAGCCCGCTGCCGCGGAAGGCCCGCAGCGCGGCGCCCGCCATCGGCAGCCTCGCCCCGGCCACCACGTCGCGGGTGTGTACCTGCGCCCCGTCGCGGAGCGCTCCGCCGTAGAGCCAGGTGACCACCACCGCCATCAGCCCGTTGAGCATCAGGGTGCTGAGCACCTCGTTGGTTCCGAAGCGGCCTCGCAGCCACCCGGCGACGGCTCCGAGCGCCGCGCCCCCGGCCGCCGCAGCAGCGAGGCAGCAGGGGATCGCGAGCGCCCAAGGGGTCGAGGCGGGGAGCGCCGCGCCGACGACCGCGGAGGCCAGCACCCCGGCGAGGCACTGGCCCTCGGCGCCTACGTTGAAGAGCCGGGCGCGGAGGGCGAGGGCCACGGAGGCGCCGGTCCAGAGGAGGGGGGTGGCCTTGGCGAGCGACTGAGCGAAGCCGTAGGAGGAGCCCAGCGTGCCGGCGATCATGAGGGCCAGCACGCGACGGGGCGAGGCGCCCGCGAGCCAGACCGAGAGGTTCATCGCGGTAAGCACCGCCGCCGCGGCAGCCACCACCACCAACGCGCGCGGACGGGTCACGGCGCGGGACGGTAGCTCATCCGGGGGGCGCTGAGGGGGGACAGAGTCCCCCCGTCCCACATCCGTCCGAGAACCGCTCTAACGGTCGCGCGGCAGGACGCTGCTCACGACGAGATCAAACCGCCCTGTGCTGCCCGCGTAGACCATCGTGAAGTGAGAGAGGAAGTCCCGCCCGAGCAGGCCATGATGAGGGAGTTCGCGGGTTGCGTTGGGCGTGGCAGCGATCGTGATGCCGAGAGGGGTCATCTTCGGGCTGTGGTCGTCAGCGTCCTGGAGCGGCAGATCGATCGTCGCCCGGTAGACCAGACACTCGACGGACTTGTGATCTGCGAGGGCCACGACCTGGCGACGGATGGAGGCAATACCCAGCGCCTCGACAACGTGCCGCTCGACGAAGGACGTCGACGCCCCCGTATCGATCAGCATGCTTACGTCGACGTATGGCAGATCCTGGCCGCGCATCCTGGCGATCTCTGCCACGGCCCGACCGGGTCGGAGCCGCGCCGCGACGACCGGGCCCTCCGCGATAAGGCGATCCTTCGATCCCGCGTTTCCGTGAAAGACGTCCCTCCCCGACACCGAATCAGCCTCCAGGGAACCAGGCGAGGGCGGCGGTCAGCAGGACGGGCTCGATGCTCTCCACGCGGGCGACGACGAAGCCAGCCTCCGGACCCAGCTTCGTGACGCCCTCGTCGTAGGCCTCGTCCTCGCTGTCGAAGAAGCCCCTCGCGCCGTCGAGATAGAGCACCCAACGCCCCTCGTTCGGGCCGCGTTGCATGAGGGGCAGATCACGCCTGAAGCGCTCGTACTGCTCCTGCACCTTCAACTCTACCTGCTGCATGGTCATGGCGAGCTCCTCACCGCGTCGCCGCGGGTTCAACTTATATAAGCTCAGCGCCCTGAGACGAACCAGGATCGAGAGTCAGTTGTTCATGGGGCTGTTGGCCCCTCCCGCAGGGATGAAATCCAACGGCCCTGCGTGCCCTCACCCCGCGCTGCCGCGCCGCCCCTCTCCCGTCGGCGACCGACAGGAGAGGGACTCCTCCACGCGGCCGGGCTCACGGGTGCTTCGCGAGAGCCGGAGCTGCGACTACGATGGCAGCGCGCCGTCGGCACCGAGGTCGCCTTTTCTGTGGTGCCGTGAGCCCGTGAGTCAGTTGGACCCAGAGCCCTTCATGCACCCGCGATTGTTGCCACGGGGCCTCGTGCCCCCGGAGCACGACTTCTAGATTGTGATCCCCAAGGGCTCCACGCCGGCGTCGCGCTCAACCAGAGGTGGATCATGGAAGTGTTGCATCCTCATTGCGCCGGCTTGGACGTCCACCAGAAGACCGTCGTGGCCTGCGTGCGCAAGGCCCAGGGCGGTCACGTCGAGACCGAGACTCGCACGTTCCCGACCTCGACCCCGGGCTGCTCCTGCTCGCCACCTGGCTCCACGAACACGGCGTCACGCACGCCGTGATGGAGTCCACGGGCGTCTACTGGAAGCCCGTCTGGCACGTGCTCGACGACGGCGATCTGGTGCTCACGCTGGCCAACGCGCGCGACGTCAAGAACCTGCCGGGCCGCAAGACGGACGTGAACGACGCCCACTGGCTCGCCGACCTGCTCGCGCACGGGCTGGTGCGCCCGAGCTTCGTCGCGCCGCAGCCCATCCAGGAGCTGCGTGACCTGACGCGCACGCGCAAGCAGCTGGTGCGCGAGCGCGCCCAGCACGTCCAGCGCGTGCAGAAGACGTTGGAGAACGCCAACCTCAAGCTCACCGGCACGCTCTCGGACGTGATGGGCAAGAGCGGGCGAGCGATCCTCGACGCGATCATCGCGGGCGAGAGCGACCCAGCGAAGCTGGCGGCGCTGGCGGTGGGCAAGGCGCGCAAGAAGTACCCCGACCTGGTGGAGGTGCTGCAGGGCCGGGTGCGCGAGCACCACCGCGGGATGCTGCGGCTGCATCTGAAGATGATCGACGCGCTGAGCGCGACGATCAGGGAGGTGGATGCGGAGCTGGGAAAAGCCTTGGCGCCGAGCAGGGCGCTGATGAAGATCCTGATGACGATCCCGGGGGTGAGTGAGGTGACCGCGCAGGTGATCCTGGCGGAGATCGGAAGCGACATGAGCCGCTTCCCGACGGCGGGTCACCTGCTGTCGTGGGCGGGGCTGTGCCCGCGCAACGACGAGAGCGCGGGCAAGAAGCGGAACACCCGCATCCGCAAGGGCTCGCCGTGGTTGCGGGCGACGCTCGTCCAGGCGGCCTGGGCGGGCTCCCACGCGAAAGGGACGTACCTGCGTGCGCTCTTCCTGCGCCTGCAACGCAAGGGCGCCAAGAAGGCCACCATCGCCGTCGCGGCCTCCATGCTCACGGCCGTCTGGCACATGCTCCGCGAGGGCGTCGAATACAAGGACCTCGGGGCCGATCACTTCGCGCGCCGCGACGAGAAGAAGACCCTCGGGAGGCTCACCCGCCGCATCGAGGCACTCGGCTACGAGGTCGAGGTCAAACGAAAGGCCGCCTGAACCTCATGGGTATTTCTTTCTAGAGACCCGGCCCAGACCCTCTGCGCCTCCGGGCGTTGCAGCGGAGCATGACTCGCGATCGGACGAGGAGTTCCTGGCCCGCGGGGACAGCCTCGCGGAGGCGGAGCGACGCGGCAACGTCTGCATGCCCCTTCCCGGCCGCTTTGTGGGCGCTTGCAACGTCTGCAATCGCCCTCAAGGCCGCCTGGACGGCGCCTGCAAGGCTTGCGAGCCCCTTCCGGGTGGCCTTGTCGGGGGTTGCAACGCTTGCAGACGCCCTCCGGGTCGCCCGGGTGACCCTCTCAGGCGGTGGGCTGGTCGTCCGCGGGATCGGTCGGCTGCGGCGGGGCCTCGTCGCTGACCCCGGCCGCGCGGTGGTAGAGCCATGCGCGGCCCGAACCGGGATACGTTCCCACGCCGGGGACGGCGGTCTCGCTACTCCACCGGCACGTGCTCGTGCGCCCCTGGGCGCGCCACCGCCGCCGGAGGCCGCACCATCGGCCGCACCACCGGGCGCACCACCGGGCGGCGCGGCGGCGCTCCGGCGTCGACGGCGGCGGGCGTCGCGAGCGCCGGCGACGGAGGCAGAGGCGGAGCGACGGGCGCCACCGCGGGTGCGGCGACCGGGGCGACCGCGGCGTGGCGCTCCACCGGAGCGGTGACCGTCGGCGGCTGCAACGATCCGACGAGGTACAGCGCGACGAAGGAGAGCGTCGCCGCGACGAGCGCCACCGCGACGACCGGCGCGCGTGACGAGCGCGCGACGGCGGGCTGCTGCACCGGCTGGAGCGTGGTCGTTCGATCGGGCGGCGGGCGAGAGTGGATGACCGGCGCGGTGGTGAGCGCGTCCCAGCTGGCGCTCGCAGGGACGGTCGCCTCCAGCGCTCGGAGGAGGTCGCGGGCGTGCTGGAAGCGCTCCGTCGGGCGGAGGGCGAGGGCGCGCGCGAGGACGGGCTCCCATGGTCCGACGTCGAGGCCGAACTTCGCGGGCGTGGGGCGCTTCGTAGAGAGCACGTCGACGGTGAGCGCGGTGTTGTCCTCGCCGTGGAAGGGAGCGCGGTCGGTGAGCACCTCGACGAGCAGCAGCGCGAGGGCGTGGACGTCGGTCCATGGGCCGGAGCGGGTTCCGCCGATCTGCTCGGGGGAGGCGTAGGCGAGGGTGAAGGCGCGGAGCTCGGACTGCGTCGCGGTCTGCCCCGAGGCGACGGTCTCGTCGAGCTCCATGGCCTTGGCGATGCCGAAGTCGAGGAGCTTCGGGTCGACGCGGTCGCGGGAGCGAGCGAGCATGATGTTGGCGGGCTTGAGGTCGCGGTGGGCTACCCCCTCGTCGTGGGCGACGGCGAGCGCCTCGAAGACCGGACGGAGCAGCGCGAGGGCCTCGGCGGGAGGGCGCCCCGTGTGGTCGCGGCGGGCGTCGAGGAGGGCGTCGAGGGTGTCGCCGTCGATCCATTCGAGGACGATCCAGGGGGCGGCGCCGCCGGCGGGGAGGAGGCCGCCGCCGAAGTCGAGCACGCGGACGATGCCGGGGTGTTCGAGGCGGGCGATGGTGCGCGCCTCGAAGACGAACTTGTCGATGAAGGCCTTGCGGTGGGACTCCGGGAGGGAGTGCGGCGTCTTGAGCACCTTGATGGCGACAGGCTTCAAGAGGGTGCGATGGATGGCCCGATAGACGACGCCGAAGCCCCCCTCGGCGACGACCGACTGGACATCGTACTTGCCATCAAGGCGAGTGCCCACGAGGGCGAAGGGGTCGTCGGCGGGAGGAGGCATGGGTTCAGTTGAATTGTTCGACAATAAAGGGTCTCGCGAGCATGATATGCGATGACCGACAATCTGGCGGAAGCCTGACCCCAAGAGAAAACCTATACGCACGACCGGCTTCGAGCGGATACATCGCCTGATTGTTGTGCCGAAAGGTCGGCGCGACCATGGGACTGACCGTAAGTTCGATGGGATATCCGCCAGACGCTCCGGTGCCCGGGTCAATCGTAGATCCGTCAGCCGACTGGGAGACTCGATAGAACGCTGTCGCCACGGCTGTAAACGTGATGGAGAACGGCGCCTGGATCAGAGGCACAGTGACTTCTGTCGTGTTCGCAGGCACCGGACACGGCACGGCGATTGATTCGGTGCCCCCCGGCGTCGTCGGCCTCCAGTCACCAATCTCCACCTGCCTCCCCCCCGTTGGCCGTCCCTCCACCGCCGCGATCCGCGCCTCCAGCGCCCCCGCCGCGCCCGTGGCCCTCCCCGCCTCCAGCGCATACGGCACCGCGCCCAGCTTCGTCCGCGGGAAGGTCGTCCCCTCCACCTGCAGCTCCGCCCACAGCTCCGGGTTCGCCCTCACCGCGCCCACGCACGCGCCGTCCAGCGCCACCCGGAACCGCCCTCCCGAGAACGCCGTCACGCCCGCGTTGGTCGTGCACACCGTCGCGCCCGCGGTCGCTGCATCCCACAGCCTCACGGTGACGTTGCGCGTGCCCTCCACCGGACGCCCGCCGTCGTCCAGCATCCCGCCGTAATACAGCGGGTTCACCATCGGCACTCCGTCCGCCCTCGCGCGCCCCAGTCGATACGCCGCGACCATGCCCACAACCGACAACGCCAGCGCGCCCAGCATCGCTCCCCGTCGCATCTTCATGGAACCAATCCCCCCACCGCACACAGCGTCCCGACGCACCCGCGCTCGCCCACTTCGAAGCCCGTCTCGCTCACCCGCAGCGCTCCCACCGTCGCGCTCGCCGCTCCGCTGGTCGCCACTCCCTGCGCCCTCAGGGTGAGCCCCGTCGGCATCGGTCCCGCGTCGGCGCCCATCCCAGCATCCAGGGTCGTCGGCACATCGCCAGGCGTCACCACGCCCACGTCACTCACGCCCAGGTCACCCACCGCTCCCCGATCGCCCACCGCCCCATCGGACCTCACCGCGCCCGCATCCATTCGCGCGCCCCCCGCATCCCGTGGCCGATAGATCCACTCCTCGTCGGAGCAGGCCCCCAGCAGCGCCGCCCCCACGACCACCCATCCCCGCCGCATCACAGCGCCCCGCCCACCGCGAGCCCCGTCCCCGTCGGAACCACCCACACCGTCGGCCGCCCCCGCTCCGCGTCTCGCCCACGCCCCCTCGACGCCAGCCACCACACCACGCCCCCCGCCACCGCCGCGCTCCCTACGCCGATGGCCACGTTGGTCGCCGTGGTGAGCCCGCGCATCCGTGCGTCCGCGTCGACCGACGACGGATCGCACCCACCTGCATCGCAGGCCCCGTCGCGCTCGCTCATCGCGCCGTCGTGCAGGGCCCACAGCACACCAGCCCCCACGAAGGCCGCCGCGCCGACCCCCGCGAGCACCCACGGTCCAGCGCCCGCTCCTCCCCGCGCCGGAGCCTCGATGGGTTGCGTCGGCGCAACCCCCGGCGCCGCCTGCAACGCCGGAGGTCGGGCCACGGCGACCTCCGCTCGCGGCGACGGCAGATCGAGCTCCACGCTGCCGCCGACGGCCACGCGCACGGTCACCGTCTGCTCGTGGCGCCGCGCCTCGTCGCTCACGCGCACCACCACCTCGCCAGGATCGACCGGCACCGCGACGCCCCACGCCGCCGACGGAAGCTCTCGCTCGCCGACGCGCACCGTCGCCCGCGCGAGCTCGGACGGAACCCTCACCGTGATCCGCCCGACCCGGCGCGACAGCACCTCGGTGAGCTCCCGGCAGATGCCCAGCAGCCGGTCGCGGTTGCGGAGCGCGGTGTCGCTGGTCGCGTCGGCGGTGCAGCGGCGCGCGTGGTCGAGGGCGACGACCAGGTGCCCGAGCTGCTCGTGTTCCTGCGCGAGGAGGAGCGCGAGCGAGGGGGTCATCCGAAGGGCCGCGGCGCGCTGGGCGAGCTCCGCGGAGCGCGCGTGGTCACCGGCCTCGCGGGCTTGCTCGGCCTGCGCGATGAGGTCGCGTCGCAGCGCGTCGGCGTCGGTCTGCGCCAGCGCCGTCGAGGTGGCCGTGAGCGCCGCGCCCGCGCACACCGCCGCCCGCATCCACCTCCCCAGCAAGCGCGTCATCGCGGCGGGAGAGTAGATGCTCCGCGGCCCGATCGTCCATCGCGCGCCCCACGGAGGTGCGGCTCGCGGGCTGAGCGAGGCTGTCGGCGGGGAGATCCCCGGTACGACCGAGAGGCTGTCGGCGAGCGCTTCCCCGGTACGACCGAGAGGCTGTCGGCGAGGAATCCCCGGTACGACCGAGAGGCCGTCGGCGACCCGAGCCAGACCCCAGCCCGTAAGGGCGGGGGTGCGACCTACCACGCCCTCCCAGTGCGGCCTCGCCCGGAGGGAAGCGACCTACCACGCCAGCCCAGTGCGGCCTCGCCCGGAGGGAAGCGACCTACCACGCCCTCCCAATGCATCGTCGTCGCGAAGAGCGACGTCATCGAGTGGGCAACCGACGATGAACGGTTCACGGACTCGGAGCTCGTCGCCAACGAGCCGCACTGGGAGGACGTGGTAGGTCGCTTCCCTCCGGGCGAGGCCGCGCTGGGAGGGCGTGGTAGGTCGCTTCCCTCCGGGCGAGGCCGCGCTGGGAGGGCGTGGTAGGTCGCACCCCCGCCCTTACGGGCTGGGGTCTGGCTCGGGTCGCCGACGGCCTCTCGGTCGTACCGGGGAAGCGCTCGCCGACGGCCTCTCGCTCGTACTCCGGCCGCCCGACGCCCCCCCGCGCTTGCCACTCCCCCCGTCTTGGGTGCTGACTCCTCTCCATACCTCCCGATGGACCTCTTCGACCGCAACAAGCCCTCCGAGCCGCTGCCCGAGGAGCCCCCTCCGCCGCCCGACGCCCCGCTCGCCGACCGTATGCGACCGCGCAACCTCGACGAGCTCGTCGGCCACGACGAGGCCGTCGGCCCGAAGACCTCCCTCGGCCGCGCCATCCGCGCCGACCGCGCGCCCTCCATCGTCCTCTGGGGATCCCCCGGCTGCGGCAAGACCACCGTCGCCCGCTGCATCGCGGCGCACTCCAGCGCCCGCTTCGTCCAGCTCTCCGCGGTGCTCTCCGGCGTCGCCGAGGTGCGCCAGGTGATCGCCCGCGCCGAGCACGAGCGCGCCATGGGGCGGCGCACGGTGCTCTTCATCGACGAGATCCACCGCTTCAACCGCGCGCAGCAGGACGCCCTCCTGCCGCACGTCGAGGCCGGCGTGGTCACCCTCGTGGGCGCCACCACCGAGAACCCCTCCTTCGCCGTCAACGCCGCGGTGCTCTCCCGCGCCCAGGTCGTGCGCCTCGACCCGCTGCGCCCCGAAGACCTCGCGGCCGTCCTTCGCCGCGCCCTCGGCGACCGCGAGCGAGGCCTCGGCGCCCTGGAGCTCACCGCCTCCGACGAGGCCCTCGACGCCATCGCGCGATGGGCCGACGGCGACGCCCGTCGCGCCCTCACCCTCCTCGACCACGTGGCCAGGGAGCGCGCCGCGCTGGGCATCGTCGCCCTGACGGTGGGCGACGTGGAGGCCGCCGCGCGCTCCAAGAACCTCCGCTACGACAAGTCCGGCGAGGAGCACTACAACCTCGCCAGCGCCTTCATCAAGAGCCTGCGAGGCAGCGACCCCGACGCGGCCCTCTACTGGGCCATCCGCATGATCGACGGGGGCGAAGACCCGCGCTTCGTGCTCCGACGGATGATCATCTTCGCCTCGGAGGACATCGGCCTCGCGGACTCCCGATCGCTGGAGATCGCCGTCGCCGCCGACCGGGCCTTCGAGCGCCTCGGGGTGCCCGAGGGACTGATCCCGCTGGCGCACGCGGTGACCTACCTGGCCGTCGCGCCCAAGTCGAAGGCCGCGTACAGGGCCCTTCGCGCCGTGCAGGAGGCCGTGCAGCAGCACGGCACGCTGGCGGTCCCGATGAGGCTTCGCAACGCGCCGACGGCGGCGATGAAGGAGTGGGGCTACGGCGAGGGCTACCGCGACCCGCACGCGGGCGAAGGCGGCTTCGTGCCGGAGCGCTACCTCCCCGATGAGCTCGGCGACGCCACCTGGTACGAGCCCACCTCGCATGGCACCGAGGCCCGGGTGCGCGAGCACCTGGCGAAGCTGCGCTCGCTCGCGAAGAAGTAGCCCCCCGCCCTGTAAGCCCGAAGACCCATCCGGCGTTTGCTCCGTCGAAGGAGCCCAACCGCCATGTCCCTCCGCCTGCCCTCCACCCTCTTCGCCCTCCTTCCCCTCCTCGCCTCGTGCGGACCCTCCCTCCGCGGCGGCACCGTCACCGACCTCACCCGGGTCACCGTCGTCACAGCCACCCCTCCCGCCGACCCCGCTCCCCTGGACGTCGCCGTCTCCCCCTCCGCCCTGCGCTGCCCCGCCCCCTCCCGCGCCCTCGCAGGGACGCCCGTCACCCTGCGCGCTGACGGCTCCGCCTCGGGCGCCCGGGTGCGCTGGAGCGTCACCGCCGCGCCCGGCGACACCCGCGCCTACCGCTTCGCCGCGCAGTACGACGACCACGACACCGACTCGGTGGTCGCCCAGGGCGCGGAGGTCCCCTTCACCTCGGTGATCGTCGGGGATTTCACCGTGCACGCCGAGTCGCGCGCCCCCGACGGCACCACCTCGCAGTGCGACACCACCGTCTCGATGCTCGGCCACGGCCTTCGCGTCGAGCTCTCCTGGAACACCGAGGGCACCGACGTCGACCTGCACGCCCTCGACGCCCCGGAGGCCCGCTGGTTCACCCCGCAGGACTGCTACTACGCCAACCGCCAGCCCGACACGGCCCTCGCCGAGGAGGGTCGCCGCCGCTGGCTCGACACCGACGACGTCGACGGAGAAGGCCCCGAGAACATCCGCGTCGACACCCCCGCGCTCGACCGCGACTACCAGATCGGGGTGCACTTCTACTCGTCGCACCAGCGCCAGGGGCCCACCCACGCGACGCTGGTCATCTACTGCGGCGAGCAGCGCGTCGCCCGCTTCGAGCGCGACCTCACCGGCGACCGAGGCGGCAGCGACGCCAACGACTTCTGGCACGTCGCCGCGGTGCGCTTCGGCGGCCCCGCGGTGTGCGCCGTGAGGCCCGTCCAGCAGGTGACCACCGCCGCCCAGAAGCGCGCCGGCGGATAGTCCGGAGGCCCGCCTCGGTGATAGCCTCGGCGCCCTCGCCATGGACGCTTCACTGCCCGAGACCGCCCCCCTCCACGCGCACTGAGCCCCCGCTCCTCCCCCAACGCCACCACCCGTCAATGCCCCCCACGGATCCGACGCCCCCGGAGGCCCACTCCCACGACCTTCTGCTGCGGGGCGTGCGCGTCCACTACCAGGAGATGGGCCACGGGCCGACCCTGCTCTTACTGCACGATGTATTCGCCGACCACCGGGCGTGGCGGCGGGTGCTCCCGCTGCTGGCCCAGCGCTTCCGGGTGATCGTCCCCGACCTGCCGGGCTTCGGCGCCAGCGAGAAGCCCACGCGCTACGCGTTCACTCGAGAGGCCTTCGCCGAGACCCTCTGCGACCTCCTGGCGGGCGTAGGCGCCGCGCGGGCCCACGTCGCAGGCCACGCCCTCGGCGCTGGCATCGCCCTCACCCTCGCGGCGGACCACCCGGAGATCGTCGACCGCCTCGCGCTGATGCACGCCGTCTCCAGCCCCGCGGAGCGCAGCCTCGGCACCCGCCTCCCGACCATCCCCCTGCTGGGCTCGCTGGTGTTCAAGCAGTGGTTCGGTCGGGGGATGTTCCACGCGCACTTCCGTCGTGAGGTGTTCGCGCCGGGCTATCGCTACGACCGCGCCACGGTGGATGCGTGGTTCGAGCAGTTCTATCCCCCCGAGGCGAGGGAGTGCGCGTGGCGCACCATGGAGCGCTCGGTGCTCGACACCTCCGCGCTGGGTCCGAAGCTCGCCAAGGTGCGAGCGCCCACGGTGGTGATGTGGGGCGACCGCGCGAGGCCGTCCTCCCAGGCGCTGGGTCACCACCTCGTGAGACAGATCCGAGACGCACGCTGGGAGCTGGTCGCAGGCGCCGCCTCGGGCATGTGGGAAGAGCAGCCCGACGCCGTCGCCGAGGGACTGATCCGCTACCTGCTGGGCTGAGGGCGCTCCCCGGCACCGCCGATCGGCCGCGGCGGCGCCATGTTTGCAACGGCGCTCATCAGTACACATTGGGAGTGGGGTGCAGGCATGCAGATTATCTCCAGTGGAGCGCTGCAAGCTCTCGTGTGCGCCGTCTTGGTAGGGGGGTGCACACCGCCATCGAGCAGTCCTGCGGGGGCGCCGCCGATCCTGGAGGACGCTGCCTCGCAGTCGGCTCGGCCTGTCGTCGATGCGTCGATGTCGCTGATCTTCATGGAGGGCGTGCCAGAGGCCCGCGGCCTGCTCGACGCAGGTCGTCCGGTGGACGTGGTCGACGCGGGTAGCCCGGCGGACGCGGGTAGCCCGGCGGACGCGGGTAGCCCGGCGGACGCGGGTAGCCCGGCGGACGCGGTCGACGCGGGCGGCGCGGATGCCATGACCCCCGTGGATGCGGGGAGTCCTGACGGGGGCAGGGCCCTCGCCTTCCCGGGGGCCCAGGGCTTCGGCGCGGGCGCGACGGGGGGCCGCGGGGGCCGGGTGATCTACGTGACCAACCTCAACGCCATGGGCCCCGGCTCTCTCAACGCGGCGCTCGCGGAGACCGGACCCCGCTATGTGCTCTTCAGGGTGAGCGGGGTCATCGACACCTCGGCCCACGTGCTCGCCGGAGACGTCACCATCGCCGGGCAGACCTCCCCGGGCGGCGTCATCGTGCGCGGCTTCGACACCTCCGAGGCGGTGTTCTGCGAGCACGCCTGCGGAGCCAGCGCCCGCGGGGTGCAGAACATCATCGTGCGCCACCTGCGCTCCCGCCCCGCTGGGGCAGAATTCCCCGACGGGCTGCGCCTCCGCTATGCCCGCAACGTCGTCATCGATCACGTCTCGATCGGCAACGCCGCCGACGAGGCCGTCGAGGTCTCCTACGCCAACGACGTCACCATCCAGAACACCCTCATCGCGGAGACCCTCGGCTCTCACGCCACTGAGGGCGGGATGCTGCTCAACTACACCAACCCCGCGGCGGGCTACGCCCTCGATCGCCTGTCGATCCACCACAACACCTGGAACCGCATCATGGGTCGCTACCCCGAGCTCTCCCGGGAGAGCGGCGCGGCCGCGGCCGGCAGCACGATGCAGATCGAGCTCTCCAACAACCTCCTGTGGGACCAGCGCCGCTACATCGACGTCAACCCGACGGTGCTCTCGGACGACCTGGGTGCGGCGTCGATCTACTACCAGCTCAACTGGGTGGGCAACGTCGGCTACGCCCCCGCGTCGATGCCCTTCGGGATGATCTTCTTTCCCGTGACGGCCGGCACGAGGTCGACCACGTACTTCCAGGACGACGTCTTCACGGGCCATCCCACCCGCAGCAACTACCAGCTCAACTACTGCTGTAACGACTTCGCGACCGCCCCTTCGCCTGGCACCCCGGGCTTCGCGCTCCGCGACCGCCACCCCTTCCCTGCCATCGCGTACACCCCCTCGGAGATGCTCCGGGAGTACATGCTCGCCACCGTCGGCGCCTTCCCCCGAGACCCGATGGACCGCCGGCTGATGCAGTTCGTTCGCGGCGGCGTCCTCGATGGGCGGCCGTCGGACGTGAACCCCGCGGGCGACGCCCTCTCGCTGGACTTCAACGCCGCGACTCCCCCCGCGGCCCCCGCCGACAGCGACCTCGACGGGATGCCCGACGCCTGGGAGGTCGAGCACGGCATGGACCCGCTGATCGCCAATCCCAACGGCTCTGAGCTCTCGGTCTCCCTGACCGGCGTCCCCGGGTACACCAACCTGGAGTGCTACCTGAACCAGCTCTCCGACCAGCGCATCGCCGCTCGCTGAGCGCACCGCGTGCTCTACACTCACGCTCCCCCCGATGACGACCTCCATCCCCGCATGGGCGCGCGCCCTGCTCCTCGCCGATCGCGCCGTGCACTCGTCCGTCCGCCTCGCCGCCCTGGTGCGCACCGAGCTGCTCCTCGCGGGGCTCTCGACCGCCGAGCGCGAGGCCGTCAACGCGGCGGTCTTCTCCGCGGAGGACACCTACTCACCGGGCGGTCCGACCTTCTCTCACGGCCTCTTCGCGTGGGAGCGCGAGGCCTTCGCCACCGCGCCCTTCCCCTCCTCCGGTCGGGTGCTGCTGGGCGGCGCGGGCGGAGGCCGAGAGCTCGCCGGGCTCTGCGCCCTGGGCTACGAGGTCGTCGCCTTCGAGCCCGCCCCCGCGCTCTCCGAGGCGCTGATCGCCGTCGCCGCAGAGCGCCCTCGCGCCCTCGCGCTGCGGGGCTCCTACGCAGACCTGGTGCGCGCCGTGCGAAGCGGAGGCGGTCCCCTGGGGCCGCTGGTCGGAGAGCGCTACGACGCCGTGGTGCTGGGCTGGGCGAGCCTCTCGCACGTCACCGACCCCGCCGAGCGGGCCTCGCTGCTCACGGCCCTTCGCTCGCTCGCTCCGGGCGCCCCGGTGCTGCTGAGCTACCTCGGCCCCGACGACGACGGGAGGGCGAACGGGCGGGTCGAGCGGCTGCGGGCTCCCCTCCGTCGCTGGCTCTCTCGCGCCGCGAGAAAAGCCGCCGCGGCGGAGGGCGAGGGCTTCCTCCCGGGGGCGGGCTTCTACCAGCGCTACACCGCGGCGGAGATCGAGGCGCTCGCGGCCGCCGCAGGGTACGAGCTGGCGATGCATGAGCGCGAGCCGTACCCCCACGCGCTGCTGGCACCCTCAACTCGACCGTAGGCCGAGCGCCCGCTGCGTCGCCCCGCGCTCAACCCTTCACTTCCCCTGTGGCGAGGTACTAGCGTGCGCCGCCATGACGACACGACCGAAGCTCACCTATTTCGACATGCCCGCCAGCCGCGGCGAGGAGTGCCGCCTCGCGTTCGCCATCGCGGGCGCCGACTTCGAGGACAACCGCCTCCCGCGCGAGGCCTGGGCCGCGCTCAAGCCCACGACGCCCTTCGGCGCGCTGCCGACCCTCGAGGTGCCGGGCTACCCGGCGATCGCGCAGTCCAACGCCATTCTCGCGTACATCGGGCGGCGCTACGGCGCGCACCCGACCGACCTCGTCGAGGCCGCCCGGCACGAGGCGGTGATGGCGCACGTCGAGGACCTGCGCGCCACCCTCGCCTGGGCCGGTCGCAACGCCGACGAGGCCACCAAGCAGCGCGCGAGGGAGCAGCTCGCGGCGACGACGATCCCCGCGTGGGCGGGCTCCGTCGAGGCGCAGATCGGCGACGGTCCCTTCTACGCGGGCGAGCGGCCGATGGTGGTGGACGTGAAGCTCTACATGGGCATGCGCGCCTTCCGCCGCGGCGTGATGGACTACATCCCGACCACGGTCTTCGACGCCTTCCCGAAGCTCATCCGCCTCTACGACTCGGTCGAGGCGTGGGCCCCGGTGAAGGCCTGGATCTCTCGCTGACGCCTCCCCCCCGCCCCTCCCTTGCCACCGCCCTGCTATCGGCGCGGCCCGGCTCCTCCTGTCAGCGTCGGGTCACCGCCGTGCTGACGAAACACTACTGGCTCGACGCCCCCCATGGCCGCGTGGCCATCGGCCCATGGGCCGTGCTCATCGGCCGCAGCCCCGACTGCAACATCGTCCTGGAGCAGCCCGAGATCAGCCGCCATCACCTGCTGGTGCGCCTGGGTCGCGAGGGCGCCGAGCTGCTGCCGCTCGGTCGCGACCCGGTGCGGCTCAACGGCGTCGGGTGTACCGAGCTGACGAGGCTCAACGCGGGCGACCAGATCGACGTCGGGACGTGGTCCTTCCGGGTGGGCGAGGCGGAGGTCGGGTACGCCTCGCGGTGGTCGGAGACGGCGTGGTGCCTGGAGCGCCAGACGGGCCTGCTCCACCTCATCACGGGGCCGACCTTCCGCGTCGGAGGCGGCCCCGGCGATGACCTCATCGTCGAGGGCTTGGACCCGCAGGTGTTCTCTCTCAACCTGCGCTCCGGGATGCCCGTGCTGACGGCGCTGCTCCCCGGCGTGCGCTGCGGACACGACCTGGAGGTGGGGGAGCGGGTCACGCTCGCGAACGACGAGCTCATCACGTACCGCAACGAGTCGTTCTGCGTGCGGGCCAAGCAGGCGCACACCCAGGCAGCGACCCATACGCAGGCCCGGCCGAAGCACGCGGTGGTGGCGCTGCTGGAGTTTCAGCCGCGCGGGGGACAGCTCACCATCGAGATCGGAGGGCGCCTCCACGCGACCTCGCTCTCCGATCGGCGCTGCGACCTGGTGGCGTGCCTGCTGCAACCGCCGTCGCCCTTCAACCCCGGGGACTTCATCCCCGAGGAGATCCTCTGCCGACACGTCTGGCCGGGGGAGAAGAACGGCCGGACGGAGCTCAACTCCCTGCTCTACCGGCTGCGGCAGAACCTCGTCGACGAGGGCATCGACCCGGCTCCCCTCTTCGAGCGCCGCATCGGGGGCCTGCGCTTCCTCCTCGCCCCGCACGCCCGCGTCATCGTGCGCTGACCTTATCTCCTGCCGAGCTGCGACCGCTCTCCGCCCATCGGGCATCCCACTGCCGCGCCGCCTCTCGTCACGGGAGCGACCGCCCCGGAGAGGGATCCCCCCAATGAGCAAGCGCCGTCCGTACTCCCGTCCCGTCATACTCATCCTCGCGCTCGCCGGGGGATGCTCCGACGACCCCGCGGTCACCGCCGCCGACGCCGCCGTCGCGCCCGTCGTCTCCTCGGGGAGCTGCACGTACACCAACGCGTTCTCGATGAGCGCCGAGTGCCGCGACTACGTCGACGCCCGCTGGACCGACGCCCTCATCGCCGCCGACTGCGCCAACGCCCGCGGAACCCTCCGCCCCGGCGTCGCCTGCTCCTACCCCGAGGCGCTCGGCAGCTGCGAGATCCAGATCCCCAACGTGCGCGCGACGCGCATCACCTTCCCCGGCTCGGACGCCAGCCGCTGCGCCGCCACCCGCACCGGCTGCACCGTCTTCGCCCGCGGAACCTTCACCCCGTCGGCCCTCTGCGCCTCCGCCGTCGGCGACGCGGGAGCCGCCCGTCCCGACGCCGCCGCGACGGGCTTCGCCATCTTCCAGCCCGCGGTGCGCGAGTGCCGCGCCCCCCTCCCCGGAGAGCGCCCGGGCGCCAGCGCCGACGGCCAGGTGTGCACCTGGTCGGCCGTCTCCGGCGCCACCGAGGAGGGGCGTCGCTACGACGACTACGCCTCGTGCGACCGGGTGCGCACGCAGCGCCCCTACTACCCGCGGCCCGCCGCGCCGGCGAGAGCGACGCCCGACGCACGGCTCCAGGACCCGGCCTACGCGGCCGAGCTCGCGTGGGTGCGCTCCCAGGTGGAGGCGAGCGCCTGCGTGTGCTGCCACTCGACGCGCACCTCCCCGGCCGGGCCCTCCAACTGGTTCGTCGACGCGCCCGGCAATTGGATGGACACCTTCTTCGACAACGGCCTCGCGCTCGGCGCGGGCTGGGTCGACTCCACCGCCCTCGGCGCCTATCCCTCCGACCAGAACAACGGCTTCGCGCGCACCACCTCCGGGCTGCCCAGCACCGACCCCGCGCGCATGGCGAGGTTCTTCCAGCAGGAGCTCGCGCACCGCGGTCGCACCCGGGAGTCCTTCACAACCACTCCCCCCTTCGGCGGACCCATCGCCAGCCAGCTCAGCTACACCCCGAGCGCGTGCACCGGCACCGACGGCATGGGCAGCGACGGACGCCTCCGCTGGTCGAGCGGCTCCGCGCGCTACCTCTACGTGCTCGACCAGGGCTCGGCCAGCCCGGGCGTGCCTCCCAACCTCGACCAGCCCGCCGGAACGCGCTGGCTGGTGGAGGTCCCCTTCACTGCGCAGCCCTTCGTGAGCGGCGTCGCCTACGGCACGCTCCCTCCCGCCGCGACCCAGCGCCTTCCCGCCTCCGGTCCTCCGGCGCCCCTCACCCCTGGCGCGACCTACTACCTCTACGTCCTCGAGGACGTCGGCATCCCCATCACGCGCTGCCTCTTCACCGCCCCTCGCTGAGCGTCCTCCTTGGCCCCTTTACCCCCCTCACGGATCGGGCGGCAGCGGATACCCCCTCGACGCCGCGTAGAGCACGATGGCCGCCGCGGTGGTCAGGTTGATCGACCCGCCGAATCCGTCCGAGGGGATCTCCACAAGCTGGTCGGCCAGCGAGAGCACCTCCGCGGAGACGCCGTGTCGCTCGGCGCCGATCACCAGGCACATGGGCGCGTCGGTGCGCATCGACTCTGGCGCGACGCTCCCCTCCGCGAGCTCGATCGCCGCCACGGTGTAGCCCGCCTCGCGGCTCTCCCTCACCACCCCCAGCGCATCGGGGCGCGACTCCCACGGGACCCAGCCCACGGTGCCCGCCGCAGCGGAGAGCAGCCGCCGCCGATGGGGCTCCAGGTCATACCCGCACACGTAAAGCCGCTCCACCCTGAAGGCGTCGCACAGCCTGAACATCGTGCCGATGTTGGGCAGGTAGCTCACCCCGTCGAGCACCATGCGAATGGGCCTCCTGGGCAGCGTGGGAAACACATGGCGGTCGGGCCGTGGTCGGAGGGGCATCGCCGCCCTGTACCACCAGAGCCCCCGCCTCCGCCGCCGCTCACGCCGCCAGCGGACCGAAGTGCTGCACCAGCTCGGCCCTCAGGCTGCTCAGCCTCGCGTGCCTCGCCGCGAAGCCCTCCCGCAGCGCCCTCGCCTCGGCCTCCCTCCCCCTCGCCGACAGCACCCGCTCGACCCTCGCCAGCATCGCGCAGGCCTCCCGGTACGACGCCCTGCCCCGCTGCGCCACGCAGGCCTCCGCCTGCCGCAGGTACACCCTCGCCGCGCCCTCCGGGTCACCCTCCTCCAGCGCCTCGGCCACCGCCACCCTCGACGCCCCGAAGCCCGCTGGCCGCGTCCGCTCGTCCTCCGCCACCCGCCTCGCCGCCGCGAGGTCTCCCTCCTCCAGCAGCCACGCCACCAGCACCGCCGGGGCCTTCGCGTCGAGCACCGCCTCGGCCCGCTCCCTCACCTCGCCCCAGCGCCCCAGCGCCTCGGCCCTCTGCCGCAGCTCGTCGAGCGCCGCCCTCGTCGGATCAGCCGCCAGCACCCCCTCCGCCAGCCCCAGCGCCTCCTGCTCGTCGGCCCGCTCCTCCCGCCCCCGCAGCCACGCCACCAGCCGCTCTCGCCCCGCGGCCCCGGCCCTACGCCCCCTCGCCTTCACCGCCTCGGTGAACTCCGCCCCCAGGCCTCGCTCCTCGAAGCGCTCCGCCAGCGTCAGCAGCTCCACGTCGGCCACCTCCGAGAACGCCGTCCAGGCCTCCGCCACCCTGCCCAGCGCCAGCAGCCGCCTGCACCTCGCCGCGGGCCGGTGGTGCGCCCTCGCCAGCTCCATCCACCCCTCCTCGTCGTCGGTGAGGCCCTCCTCCAACTCGACCAGCACCGCGCCCCACGCGTAGCGCGCCCACTCGTCGCCCCTCGCCATCGCCCCCCGCACCCGCCTCGCCAGCGCCCTGCGCTCGCCCTCCGTCGCGATCGCCAGCGCCGCCGCCACCGCCGTGCGCCCCAGCGCCTCGACCACGCCCGCGCAGCCGTGCTCGATGTCGTAGCCGTAGAGCCCCACAAGCCAGCGCAGACCCCTCGCCCTCTCCTCGGCGTCCGCCGAGCGAAGCCCCGCCGCCACCGACTCCACGCAGCGCCTCGCCACGGCCAGCACAGCACCGCCGTCGCCGCCCACCCTCCGCCGCCGCCCCACGATGGCCACCGCCAGGCGCTCGACCTCGCGCAGATCGCCCGCCTCGGTGCGCAGCGCCTCCAGCCGAGAGGCAAGCGCGTCGAGGTCGGCTCCAGGCCATACACCCCGGAGTAAAGCCGCCGCCCTCCCCCGAGCGCCCTCCGGCTCAGACGGCCGCGCGAAGGAGGCGGGGAGCGCCTCCTCCACCAGCGCCTCGAGCTCGGGCCGCTGAAGCAGCAGCCGCCCCAGCAGCGCGCGGAGCCCCGAGGCGTCGACGCCCTCCAGCGCCTCGTCCACCGTCGGAACCTCCGCGAAGGCTTCCGGCTCTCTCGCATAGGTGAGCAGCACCGCCGCCACGTGCTTGCAGTCCCCCGTCTCTCCCATCGGGCAGTCGCAGGCCGCGTCTCGCACCCCCGTCGGGTCGAGGGTCACCCTCACCCGCCACGCCTCCTGCCCGCTGCCCTCGCAGCGCGCCCTCAGCACGGCCCCGCGGCGCCTGCCGTCGTAGACCGCGCCCCACGCCACGTACCTCCGCCCCCGCTCCAGCGTGCGCGCCCCCAGCAGCGCGAGCGCCGCGGCCTCGACCGCCGCGCGAGCGTCTCCCACGTCGTTGGCCGGCCTCTGGAGCGCCATCCTCGTCATCGCTTGCATAGCCCTCAAGGTAGGCTCGCGCGGCCCCGCTGCAACGAAGCGGGTGACATATCCTGACCACTGCGATAGGCTCGCGAAAAGCTCATGGCAGACGACTCACCGAAGCCCGCTGGAGACGAGTACACGGCGCAGTACATGGAGGGCGGCCGGGCGCGCATCGTGACGAAGCAGCGCATGCCCTGGTGGTTCTTCGCGCTGATCGGCTTCTCGGCGATGATGACGGTCGGCTCGGCCTTCGCGACGGGCCCGGTGAACCTGATCGGGCTGATCCCGCTGGCGCTGATCACGCTGGTGCTCTCGCACCTCCGGGTGGTGGTCACCGACGACGCGCTTCACGTGCAGTACGGGCTGTGGGGCCCGACCATCGCGGTGGAGAACATCACCCGCTGCGAGGTGACGACCTACAACCCCCTGCGCTTCGGCGGCTGGGGCTTCCGCCGCGCGCTCGACGGGACCAGGGCCTACAGCGTGCCGGGCGGCGAGGGCGAGTGCATCGCGCTGGAGGTCACCGAGGGGTCGAAGACCCGCAAGGTGGTCATCACCACGCCCGACGCCGCGGCCGTCGCGCTGGCCATCGAGGAGGCCCGCGCCCGCAAGCTGGGATCGGGCGTGCGCATCGACGCCGCGGCCTCCGACGCGGGCACCGGAGCCACGGCTGAGGAGGAGCCCGCCTCGGCGCAGCGCCCGGAGCGCCAGCGCCGCTGAGCGGTGCGGTCACATCGACTGGAGCACGTCCTGCCAGCAGTCCCGGTCGGCGTCCTTGAAGAGCACCACCCGGAGCAGTCGCACATGCTGCGGCTGCACCCACGCGAAGGTGCGGAAGGCCTCCAGGATGAGCTTCGCCCCCTGCGCCATCGGAACCTCCCCGACGCCCGTCCCCAGCGCCGGGAGGGCCACCGTCGTCGCCTTCCTGGCCTCGGCCTCCAGCAGCACCCGCAGCACGCACCGTTGAAGGCAGATCGCCCCGTCGAGCGCCGCCACCGCGTGGGCCACGTGGCGCGCCGAGAGCCTGCCCGCGGAGGTCCACACCACGTCGCCCATCGCCACGGGCAGCTCCCGCTGACCCTTCGCCTCCGCGGCGACCTCCTCGCCGCCTGCGCGCAGCAGCGAGAGCGCCACCCCGCGGTCCATCTTGAGCTGCGTGTTGGCGGCGGAGACGATCACGTCCACCTGCTGCTCGGCGATGTCTCCCACCACCAGCTCGACCCGCACGTCCCCGATGAGGGCGTGGTCGTGCTCCTGGGGGATGATCCTCGCCCCGGGCTCGGTGACCACCCCGAGGGAGCGCACCACCTCGTCGGCGCTGGCGTAGCGCTCGTCGGGCCGCTTGCGCAGCATCCGCCCCACCACCGCGAAGAGGTAGGCCTCCCTCGGGTCGCGCGGAATCGGCGGGATGTACGGCTCGGAGACGTGCGCCACGCCAAGCAGCAGCGCGCTCTCCCCGTGGAAGGGAGGGACGTTCGTCGACAGCAGGTGCGCCGTCGCCCCGAGGGCGTAGAGGTCCGTCCGGCGGTCGATGACCCCCTGGTTCCACTGCTCGGGGGCCATGAACTGCGGCGTGCCCACGATGGGCTCGTGCGCGTTGCCGGAGAGGGTCTCCACCGCGATGCCGAAGTCCCCCACCGAGGCCGTCCCGTTGCCTCCCAGGAAGAGGTTCGCTGGCTTTACGTCCCTGTGTATGACCCCGGCCTGGTGGATCGCCCGCAGCCCCATCGCCGCGTCGAGCACCAGCCTGCACACCAGGTCGACCGGCAGCCGCCGACCGATGGCGCGCTGGGCCCTCAGCAGCTCCTCCAGGTCGATGCCGTCGACGTAGCGCTGCACCACGAAGGGCACACCGTCCTCCACGCCCGCGTCGAGCACGCTCACCACGTGCGGCGATGACACCCTCGCCGCGAGGTGCGCCTCGCGGAAGATCTGGGCCGGCGCCGCGCTCTTGAAGGTCTTGATGACCAGCGGCACCCGCAGCACCTTGTGGCTCGCGAGGAAGGCCGCCCCCATGCCGCCCTCGCCCAGCATCCCGTGAACCTTGAGCCCGTGGAAATCCCTGTTGGGGTGAGGGCCTCCCGGGGTCGGGCTGGTGGGCATGGAGGAGAGCGGCTCCTGCGAGACCGCCACCGGCGGAGGCGCCAGGAACTCGGTGGCCATCTGACCCATCGCAGGCGACGGGTCAGCGGGGGATGTGCTGGGGGAGTGGGGATCGTTCATGGCGCTATGGGCCATTGAGGTTCTACAGCGCGGTCACCAGTCGCCGCCACCGCCGCCGGAGTCGCCGCCGCCGTCGAAGCCACCGCCGCCGCCGTCGTCCCAGCCGGAGCTGCTGCCGCCGGCGTCGAAGCTGCTGCCGCCGCCGTCGTCGGAGCTCGCGTAGTGGTCGCCGCCGTGGTGCTCATCGCGGTTGGCCATCGCCGAGCCGATCGCGTAGCCCGCGAGGCCGCCTACGCCCGCGCCGAGGATGCCCGCGCCGAGGCCGCCCATGCCGCCGGGCTGCGGGCCGTAGCCCGGACCATACCCGGGGCCGTAAGCGCCCGGGCCGTTGGGGTTGTACCCGGGCGGGTACTGCTGCGCGCGGTAGGGATCAGCGCCGGGGCCCATGGCCCCCATCTGCGCCCGGTTGCGCGCGGCGCGGAAGACCATCACCGCGATGGCCACGCCGCCGAGGCCGAGGAGCATCAGCCCCCACGGAAACGACGGTGCCTCCTGGCGGGAGCTCGCAGGACCCGTAGCGACGGCGCCCGGCGAGCCGCTGCCGACGGCGCTGCTGGCCGACGAGAGGATCGCCTCGATGCCGCCTCGCCACTGCCCCTGGCGGAACCACCCGTCGCCGGCGTTCTCGATGGCGCTGAAGCGCGCCCTGGCGATGCGGGTGCCGGTGCCGAAGTGCACCGAGGTCATGCGGTGCGTCGGGTCTACGCCGACCACCACCATGTTGGCGCTGGCGACCTGGTTGCCCACGTAGCGATCGAAGTCCGCTCGGGAGGACATCTCCGTGGTGACCACCACGCGAGCGTCGAAGGGCCAGGCGCGTGCGGCCTCGCGGAGGTTGACCTCCTCCTGGGCGGGGAGAACGTCGCCCGGGTCACGGATCTGGAGCGTTCCGGCGAGCGCGGTCGTCGGGACGAGGAGAGCCGCAAGCAATGAACCGGAGAGGAGCCTGGTACGCAGGGTCATGAGTTGGGACCTTCGCTTTCCGCGACTGCCGACCTGCCCGCGAATTCGCAAGGCTGACCGACAGAAGCGCTAAAGAGCTTGGGTCGCAGGAGGGGGCTTGTCGAGCCGTCGGGGCGCTACGGGGTCTGCGCGAGGTAGCTCTCGACGTCGCGCAGCGCGGCCTGCACCGCCGACGCGATGAGGCTGGCCTCGACGCGGCGCTGCGACTGCGCGTCGCCCATCGGGGCGGGCAGCGAGGCGGCGCCGGTGACCATGCCCACGATGGAGTGCTGCGGCTCGGCGACGATGACCAGGCTGACCTCGGCGCGCAGCCGGTCGCCCCCGGGAGCGGGCACCCGGCGCACCGCCTGGAGGCCGCCGTCGAGGGAGAACTGACGGAGCGATCCGCTGCGGAGGCGGCGCTGCGCGGCGGCCGGGAGCACCCCGGGGTGCAGCGCCACGGTGCCGCGGTTGCTGAGGGCGGAGCGCACGGCGTCGCGGAGCAGCTCGCCTCGGGCCTCGTCGGAGCGCTCGCGGTCGGCAAGCTCGCCCGGGCGCACCAGGAAGCGGACGCGCGTAAGGTCGACGGGCTGAACGGGGTCGAAGCGGGCGCTGGAGGAGGGCGTCTCGAGGCGCCCGAGGGCGCGCTCGATGGCGTCGCGGACGTTGGCGTCGGGGTCGCGCGAGTGCGCTCGCAGCGCGGCGATGGAGTCGGAGTCGTTGAGGTCGGCGAGGGTCACCGCGGCGGCGGCGCGGACCACCGCGGCGCGGTCGCCGAGGGCGGCGCGAAGCGCGGCGGGGGCATCGGGGCTGCGGGTGCGAGCGAGGGTGAGGGCGGCCTGGGCGCGGGTGCGGGCGTCGGGCGAGCGGCGGAGCATCTGCACCACCGGGGAGTCGGTCTCGACGGCGCGCTGGGCCTGCGCCCCGGAGGCGGCGAGGAGGAGGGCCGCGAAGAGAGCGGGGGCAGAGCAGACACCACGACGCATGAACCCCTCCACTGACGAATGGGAACGAGAGTGAGACCGGTCTCGCATCACAGCCGCAGGTGGTATCGGATATCCGCGAACACCACCCCGGAATGACCTCCGGTTCGATATCCAACATCACACGGGATGATCGGCCTGTCACCGTGCGGAATGAGGAAAAATGGAGTGATTATTCAGCCCACATGGGAGCCCATGTGCGGCCGCGATCAGCCGTGGCGTTCGCCGAGGAGGGCCTCGAACATCGGGAGGAGCACCCGCTCGAAGGCGGGTGAGGCCGGGGGCGCCGGGGCGGGCGCTGGAGCCGGCGGCGGAGGGGCCTCGACGGCGGCTGGAGGCGGAGGCGCGGCGACCGGGGAAGGTCCCTGGGCGAAGGGGTCTCCGCTGGCGTCGATGGCCCAGTCGCCCGCGGCGTGGCCGAAGGGATCGCCGGGCGACGAGGGGGGCGCCATCACGACCGCGGGCTGTGGGTTGAACTGGAGGGACGGCGGAGGCAGCGGCGCTTCGAGGACGGGTTGTGGATTGAACTGGAGGGCCGGCGGAGGCAGCGGCGCCTCGAGGACGGGTTGTGGATTGAACTGGAGGGCCGGCGGAGGCAGCGGCGCTTCGAGGACGGGTTGTGGATTGAACTGAAGGGCCGGCGGAGGCGACGCCGCGACCACGGGTTGTGGATTGAACTGGAGGGCCGGGGGAGGAGGCGCCGCGACCACGGGTTGTGGATTGAACTGCAATGGAGGAGCGGGCGGAGGCTCGACCGGCTGTGGAATGAACGAAGGAGCGGCGATCGCGGGGGCAGGAACCGCGGGGGCCGGAACCGCGAAGGGCATCGTCGGAGGGATGGCCGTCGCGATGCGCTGCCTCGGAGGAGCGACGGACGGAGGAGGCAGCGGAGGCAGCGACGGAGGAGCGATGACCGGAGGTGGCGCCGTGACGACGACTGGAGGAGGCGCCGTGACGACGACCGGAGGTGGCGCCGTGACGACGACTGGAGGAGGCGCCGTGACGACGACCGGAGGTGGCGCCGTGACGACGACCGGAGGAGGCGGCGAAGGCTCACCGAAGAGGCTCTCGTCGATGATGATGGAGTCTTCGTTGGAGGCCGCAGGAGGGGGCGCGACCGTGGGCGTCTCGACCGGGGCGCTCGGCGGCAACGGCGGCGCGGGGACCGCCGTCATCTCGGCGGTGATGGAGCCCGGCGAGGCAGGAGGCTCCTCGACCGGAGGGAGCGGCGAGTCCTCGGCCTCTATCGGCATCTCTTCCGGCAGACGAACGCCCTGCAGCGGAGTTCGCTCGTCGTGGTCCGCGGGGTTCGGCGGAGGCGCGGAGGGAGGGGCCGCCGCGACGGGAGGCTCCACCGTAGGCTCGTGGGCGATCTCCTCCAGAAGGTCGTCGGACAGCTCGGCGGGAGCCTCCTCGGCCAGCACCGTGGCCACCGGGGTCTTCTCGACCGGCGCTTCCGGCGCCTCGATCGTCTCCGGGAGCGCTCGCTCTACCGGCGGTTCTGTCGCGCTCTCCCGGGGGGCCTGGGAGTCTGCGATCTCCACCGCGCCAGTGGGCTCCTCCAAGGGCTCGCGCTCGATCTCCACTGCGCTGGTGGGCTCCTCCACGGCGTCGTGCTCGATGTCCACTGCGCCGGTGGGCTCTTCCGCGGCGTCGTGCTCGATGTCCACTGCGCCGGTGGGCTCCTCCACTGGCTCGCGCTCGATGTCCACTGCGCCGGTGGGCTCCTCCACTGGCTCGCGCTCGATCTCCACTGCGCCGGTGGGCTCCTCGACGGGCTCATGCTCCTCGGGGACCACCACCGCTTCGCTCGCGGGCTCCACCGGCTCCGAGGGCTCCACCGGCTCCGAGGGCTCCGCCTTCGTCTCGCTGGAGAGCTCGGCCAGCAGCTCCTCGAAGGACACCGGCGCGGTGCCCGGATCGTCGAGCGTCGCCACCAGGCTCTTCATCGCGTCGTCGTCGGGATTGAAGCGCAGCGCCCGCTCCGCGAGGTGCGCCGCCCGCTCCTTGCGTCCCAGCTCGAAGGCCAGGTGCGCGGCCCTCGCGTACAGCTCCCCCGCCTTCCGTCCTGCGGCCACCGGGTGATCGGCGTAGGCCACCAGCGCGGTCAGCAGCCGCTCCCGATCGCCCAGCGAGCCCAGCACCCTCCCCTCGGCCTCCCACGCCAGCGCGCTGCCGGGATCGATGGTGCGCGCGCTCTGCCACGCCTCGGCGCTGCTCTCCAGGTCGCCCACCCGCTCCAGGTGCTCGGCGAGCTGGCACCACCGCGACGCCGCGTTGGAGGGCCCCGCCCTCTCGATGAGCGCATAGAGCACCTCGGTCACCCCGAGGTCGTCGCCCGCCCTGCGGCGAGCGTCCACCAGCGCCCTCGCCACCGCGTCGTCGTCCGGGTGCTGCCCCCACAGTTTCTCCAGCACCGCCACCTCGCGCGCCGGGTCAGGCCGGTGCTCCCGCCGCACCTGCACCCAGCGCATCCAGCGGCGACGCGCCTCCGAGGCGTCCTGCTCCGCCTCGGCCTGCGCCTCCAGGCGCTCCAGCACGTGCTCCCAGTCCTCCCCGCGGGCCATCAGCCGGACCAGCGCCTCCTGGGCCTCCGCGCGCTCCTCCGCCTTGTCGGCCACGCGCTCCAGCGCCTCCCAGGCCGCGCGCGCGTCCGCCAGGTCGTCGAAGCGCCGCTCCGCGAGCTGCGCCACCTCGCGCAGCCACCGCACCCTCGACGCCCCGTCGACGCCCTCCACCATGGCCGCCGCGCGAAGCCGGTCTCTCAGCTCAGCCAGCAACCCCTGCAGCCGGCAGTCGCGCTCCACCTCCGCCAGCGCCTCGGCCTCCGCGGGGGACTCGTCAAGCAGCGCCCTCAGCGCGGCAAGGTGCTGCGGCCTCTGACCGGCCGCCTTCCACGCCGCGGCCCTCCGCCGAAGCAGCCCCAGCCGGGCCTCGGACTCCGTCGGCGTAGGGAGGCGGTCGAGCAGCTTCGCCAGGTCGAGGTGGCGCTGCATCCGCTCGTAGAGCTTCGCCAGCGACTGCGCCGCCTGGGGGTCGTCGTCCACCGCCGCCGCGAGCACGGCGATGGCGTCCTCCGGGCGCTGCGTGGCCACGTAGGCCTCCGCGAGGTCGCGCCGCACCCGCTGCCCCCGCGCCCCCCTCGGGTTGGCCGCGAGAAACTGGATGCGCAGCGTGGTGAGCTCCGACTGCTTCAGCGCCGAGCTCTCCTCCAGCACCTCGAAGGCGCTCTCGTCGCCGGGCCACAGCGTCAGCGCCGCCTGCGCGAACTCCGTCGAGCGGCCGGTCGCCCCCTCGCGCGCCACCGCGCCCAGCAGCCCGGCGGCCTCGCGGCGGTCGGGGTCGACCTCGCCCTCGGCCAGCGGGGACGACGCCGCGCGACGACGCGATCGCTCCACCAGCAGCTTCGCCAGCGAGCGGCGGTTGGTGGTCGCCGCCGCGCCGGGGCCGCGCTGCACCGCCAGGTCGCGCCGGGTCTCGATCTCCCGGTCGGGCAGGTCGCGCTCTCCGTAGAGGGCGGCCAGCGCCTCCAGGAGCGGGATCTTCTTCGCCGGAGAGACGGCCCTCTCCAGCAGCCGGCGGTAGAGCCCCTCGGCCTGCTCCGCGCGGTTGGTGCGGCGGTAGATCGACGCGAGGCCCAGCAGCGCGCCCTCGTGCTCGGGCTGCACGTCGAGCACCTGCTTCCACAACGGGAGCGCGCGCGGGTCGTCGCCGACCTTACCCGACCAGGTAAGGGCCGCCCGGTGCAGCAGCTCGACGGAGCCGTCGGGAGAGCGGCGCCGGCCGGCGACCTTCTCGAGGAGCATCGCGAGCACCTCGTGCTCTCCGCGGGCGTCGAGCTCGCGGGTGAGGGTCTCGATGGCCTCGCGGTCTTCGGGGTCGCGGTCGAGGCGCTGAACCAGTGGGATCAGGGATGGGTCGAGCAATGGGTCTCCGCCGACCCGGGACGCTATCACGCCGACGCGGCGGGCCTCACGGGCGCTGGCAGCGAGGCGGTCCAGGCGAGCACCCGCTCGACGAACTCCGCGGGCTCTTCGAGCATCGGGGTGTGGCCCTGGGTGGGGAGCTCCGCGAAGGAGAAGTCCTCGCGGCGCTTCGCGACGGCGCGGGCGTTGTGCACCGACACCAGCCGGTCGCGGGTGCCGTGCATCAGCAGCGTGGGGGCGCGCACCCGGCGCAGGTGCTCCTCGAAGCGCGAAGGGCGGAGCACCAGCTTGAGGAGCGAGCGCGCGGCGCCGAGGAAGGTCGCGTCGGTCCACGGGAGGTCTCGGCGGTAGCGGTGAACCGCGCGGTGGGCGTCGAGCACCTCGGGGGGGAGGGCCTTGGCATCGAGCCCGCAGAGGTCGAAGAAGTACCGGATGGCGGCCTCGGTCGAGGCGCGGCGGGCGACCTTGCGGAAGTAGAGCTCCCCGACGCCGGGGATGGCATAGAGCGCGAAGACCGTCCCCACCACCCGGTCGACGGGGGCGCTGCCGTAGCGGGGGAGGGCGGGGTTCACCAGCACGGCGCCTCGGACGAGCTCCGGGTGCTGCGAGGCCGTGAGCAGCGAGAGCAGTCCGCCCATGGAGTTGCCCACGAGCACCGCGGGCTCGCGGATGCGCTGGCGGATGAGCGCGGCGATGAGCTCGACGTAGCCCTCCAGGGTGGGGGGACGGCCCGCGGGCGGAGAGCGGCCGAAGCCGGGGAGGTCGACGGCGTAGACGTGGTGGTCGCGGGCGAGGAGCGAGGCGACGCGTAGCCAGTTCTCGACGGAGCCGCCCAGGCCGTGGATGAGGAGCATCGGAGGGCCGTCGCCGCCGTGGTCCACGAGGTGTAGCGGTCCCATGACATCGACGAGGGAGTTCATGGGGGAGGGAGTGTACACGCCGGGCGGAGGTGGAGCCCGAGGGCGGAGGGTCAGAGCTCGATGGAGCCCAGCATGGGCAGCGCGCCGAGGCGCACGCTCGGGTCGACGCGGGTGAGGCCTTCCACCAGCCGGGGGAGCTGCATCGCCGGGAGGATCTTCGCCCCGGCGCTCATCGGGGAGAGGAAGTTGTCCCAGTGAGACAGCAGGATCGCCCTCGGCGTGAAGGCCCGCATCACCCGGTCGGTGAAGCGGGGTGTGGTGGTCCATCCGGCGACGCACATCAGCAGGAGGTCGACGTTGCGGGGGGCGCGCACGTCGAGGAGGTCGGCGCTGCCGAGGTGGTAGAGGGTCTTCCCCGCCACGCGCAGCTCGACGCCGAACACCGCGCCGCAGCGGTAGTGGTGCGAGCGCAGCGGCACCTGGTCGCAGTCGCTGATGTCCCCGGGGAAGGGCACCCGGCCCAGCATGAAGGCCGAGTGTACGCTGGGGATGAAGCGCAGCGTGAAGGGGCCGACCTCCGCCTGGAGGGGCTCTCCTCGCATGGCCCCCTCGACGTCGACGACCTGCGCCGAGGGCACCCCCGAGCCGAGGCAGAGGGTGGCGCAGGACTTCGATCCGTAGACCTTCGCCCCGGTGGCGCGGGCGATGGCCGGCACGTCGAGCACGTGGTCGAAGTGGGTGTGGCCCGCGACGATGGCGTCGGCCCTCGGGGCGTGGCGGGCGATGGCCGCGCGGTCGCTGCGCAGCGGAGCCGCGATGAGCGCCGGGAGCGACGCCCGGGTGAGGTAGGGGTCGATGAGGACGACGGCTCCGGCGTGCTCGATGGCGAAGCCCGCGGTGCCCAGCCAGGTCACCCGGATGGGGCCGCGCCCGCTGGGTACCTCGAAGGCGTTGCTGGCGAAGTGAAGGTCCGTGGGCTTCATCGTGGAGTGCGCGGGAGCATCGCATCGATGCCGGTGGAATCAATCCGCGGGGGCTCTGGCGCGGTGCTCGGATGGGTGTGGGCCGAAGCCTGCTCGTCCTACCCCCACCCGAGAGCCCTCAGAACCACCGGGTGATCCAGAGCTCGCCGGTGCCCGCGTCGCGCGTGCGAAGCGGGACGTAGTCGTCGAACTGCTGATGGATCCACGCGCCCCGCAGGCCGAGCTCCCAGCTCGGCGGCGCGGGCCACGCGGGCCACAGGAAGCGCACCGACGCCTGCGGCCAGAGCGTCGCCATGCCCCCGAGGAGCCGGTCGCGGGTGCGCCACTCGGTGACCGACGCATACCGTCCCTGGTAAAAATCCGCCCCGCGCTGGAGGGCCGCGCGCGCCCGCAGCTCGACCATCGCCCAGGGCGCGGGCTCCCAGCGGAGGCCGACCTCGCCGACGTGGGCCACCAGGCCCCAGGTGTCGGTGGTGAGCCCGTACTCCGCCAGCACGGCGAGCGTAGGGCGCAGCGAGTGCTGGAGCCGCACCGTCGCCGCGCCTCGCACCCGCAGCTCGGGCACCCGCTCTGCGAACCACTGGTCGCCCACCGGAACGTAGCGGTAGACCGAGGACTGCAGCCCCGAGAGCACGTCGGCCTGCAGGCCCACCCGAAGCAGGGTGCGACGGTCGATCACCCGGGTGAGCGACGCCGCGGCGACGCCGGAGCCCATGCTGGCTCGCTCGGGCAGCGTCCAGCCGGGGCCCACGCGGTCCCAGCGGCCGCGAAGCTCGATGTGGAGCGCCGTGTCTCGGGACTCGCTCTCCCGGTCGAGGGTGAGGCTCAGCCCGTCGGAGAGGTAGTCGGGCTCGCGGGAGTCGCGGCCCGTGGCGCCCACGGTGGTGCGATCGTCGAGGGCGACCTGCACCCCGGCGCTCGTCTCGTGCCTGCGCTCCAGCACCCGCGAGGCGCTCGCCACCACGTCGACCGAGGCCGCGGAGATGATGTCCAGCCCGTACCCGGCGCTCGCCGTGACCCTTCGAGAGAGCGGAACCCTCGCCCGGAGCGATGGGTTCCAGACCGACACCTGGTCGTTGTCGGCGTAGTAGCCGCCGTGGAGGGAGAGCTCGGCCCGCGCCGGGCGCTGCGGGGCCCGACCGCAGCCGCACGCCAGCGCCAGCCCGACCAGCGACCTCAGTTGCATCCGCAGCCTCCGCCGCCAGCTCCGGCCGCGGGCACGTCGCCGCTGCGCACCGCGCGCACGTGCGCCTCGAAGGAGGCCGACGAGGCCGGGCCGTCCATCTCCATGCAGCGGCGGGAGAGGCGCTCCCTCTGCCAGGGGCGCACGGTGACGCAGCCTGTCGAGGCGAGCGCCAGCAGCAGCACCACGAGCCTCATGGGATGGCCCCGGTGCGGATCCAGGCGAGGAGCGTGGCGTGCTCGTCGTCCGAGGCGGAGAAGACCTGACCGCCGAGGTGGGGCACCTGATCGAGGGGCTTGGTCACCAGCAGGCTCTCGGCGGCGGAGGGCGCCTCGACGACGAAGGCCGCGGCGGAGCGCTCGTTGGCGGCGAGCTCGTCGGCCGTGATGGGCTCGTCGCGGTGCACCCGGCGGGGGTCGCTGCGAAAGAAGCCCGGGGCGTACACCCGCAGCCGCCGACGATCGCTGCCGTGGCAGGCGGGGCTCGCGCATCGCGCCGCGAGCACGGGCTGCACCCTCGACGCGAACATCGCGAGGTCGAGCGAGGGGGGCTCGACCGGGGCGTTGCCCACGCAGCCAAGAAGGAGCGAGAGGCTCGCGGCGCGGCGGATCACTGCGCCTCCAGGAAGGCCACGAGGTCGTCGATCTGCGAGGGGGAGAGCTGCGAGGTGGCGCCGTGGGTGTCGGGCACCCCGTCGGTCTCGTTGTAGCCCCGCTCCCCTTCTCGCAGGGCGGTGTGCCCTGGAGGGAGCAGCACCTCGCGCAGCGAGCGGGCGCGGCCGTCGTGGAGGAAGAGCCTCGCGTGCGCCCAGATGCCGCGCAGCGTGGTCACCCCGAACTCGATGGTGCGAGCGCCCTGGGTGGTGTCTGGGAAGGTGCGGCGGAAGCCGTCGTTGACCAGGTCGAGGTTGCGCCCGTCCGCCGAGCGCTGCGGGGAGATCACCGGACCGAATTGCAGCCGCACCCCGAGGCGCTCGGAGACCGAGGCGGCGAGCCCGGGGCCGTCGTGGCAGCCGGCGCACCCGACCTGCACCGAGCGGAAGAGCGCGGCCCCTCGGCGCACCGAGGCCGTGTCGCCGGGGTTGGGGTTGGGCAGCAGCCGGGAGCGCTGCAGGAGCGAGAGGCCGAGCGCCCTGGTGATGCCCTGGAAGTTCAGCGGGGAGTCGAAGGCGTCGCCGATGGTGCGGGTGCGACCCAGCACCCGGCGGGAGGCCTCGACGTAGAAGGCGTTGCGGCTGGGCAGGCTGCGGGGCCACGGGCGCGTCGCGCACACGGGCGGAGGGGAGGTCTCGCAGTCGGCCGGGGCGGGGCGCTCGGTGGTCCAGAGGGAGGGGTCGGTGCAGCAGAAGTTCTCCGTGCGGGCGAACTCGTTGAGCACCGGGAAGAAGTTGTTCTCGTCCATGGCGGCTTCGAAGAACCACGGGCGGGTGTCGGCGAGGCCGCGGTGGGGCATGGTCATCCGCGTGCCCTCGGGCTCGACGAGCAGCGGCATGGAGAAGGCCTTGTCGGGGTCGCCGAACTCGCGGTGGCACATCACGCAGGACTGGTCGCCGTCGATGGAGAAGGGCGCCGAGGCGATGTTCACCAGCTCGCCGATCTCCTGGTCGGTGGCGGGGAAGGCCCCGCCGCGGAGGTCGCCGACGGGGACGTCCTCCCTGCGGGCGTCGGGCGCAGTGAAGAGCGCGAGGGTCTCGGCGAGAGAGGCCACCACCGCCGCGCCGCCGGGTGTGCAGGCGAGCGCGGTGGGTCCGTGCCCCGTGGAGCCGCGAGCGAGGGGGCGAAGCGCCCCGTCGGCCGCGCCGATGGCGAAGGTCTCGACCTCCGAGGAGCCCAGGTAGGCCACCCAGAGCCGGTCGCCGCACACCGCCGCGGACTCGGGGATCGATCCGCCGACGATCCAGAGGTCGGTGGGAGGGAGGAAGCGCCCGAGCGTCGGGTCGTCAGGGCTCACGTCGCGCCAGTCGCGGCAGCAGGTGGTGTCCGAGGTGTAGCGGCGCACCACCGAGCCGTCGCTGGCGCGGAGCACGGCGATGTCGTTCTGCTGGTCCTGGAAGTTGGCGTTCGCCGTCGAGTCTCCGGGGCGGCCGTCGTCGTCGGTGTCGGGGCCCACCAGGGGCGGGTGACCCGAGCCCGGGCCCTGCGTGAGCGCGAAGAGCCACGGGCCCGCGAAGACCACGTCGTTGACGGGCGCGTGGAGGTTCACGTCGGCGACGCGGCGCCCCTCGGGGAGCGCGAAGAGGGAGACCACCAGCCCGTCGAGCGCGGCCACCGCCATGCGGGCGCCGTCGGCGGAGATGGCGACGTCGCGGGGGTGCGTCCCCAGGGGGAGCACCCGGGCCCTCGCGTCGGTGACCGACCATCGAGAGGCGCTCACGTCCAGGTCCCAGCGCACCACCTGGTCTCGCCAGCGGTTGGACACCCACGCGTGGCGCCCGTCGGGCGTGAAGGCCACGTCGGTGGCGTAGAAGTCCACCGCGACGGTGCTCACCACCCGGCGGGTCGCGAGGTCGATCACGGAGGCGCGGTTCTCGTAGCGGGTGGTCACCACCGCGAAGCGGCCGCCCGGGTGGACGGCCACGCCCGTGGGGCTCGATCCCACGGGGACGCGTCCCACGACCCGGCGAGAGGCGAGGTCGACCAGGGCCACGTCCTGGCCGGGCTCGTCCTCCAGGCCCTGGAGGGTGACCAGCGCGAGGGCTCCGTCGGGCGTGACCGCGACGCGCAGCGGACGGTCCCGATGGGGCTGCGGCCGCCACTGCTCGTCGGCAGGACCGAAGGACGATGCGTAGGGGCGAAGCGCCCTGCGGCCGGGGTCGCCCACGGGCGCTGACTCCTGACACGCCACGAGCGCGACGGGGCAGAGCGCGAGGGCGATGGGCCTCAACGGGCTCCCCCGTCGGTGGGCGATGACGTCGGCAGGCAGCGGTACTCCGAGTCCTCGATGCAGCTCGGGTCCCAGCGCACCGTGCCGGTGTAGGTCGCCGAGGCGCGGTGGCGCCGGTCGTCGAGCTCGACGGTGATCGTGGCGCGGTGGCCCACGGCGGCCGCGAGCTGGATGTCGTTGGCGTACACCATCAGCGCGGGGCTCACCCACTCTCCCGAGACGCCCTCCCGGAAGGTGACGGCGTTGACCCGCTGCTCGGTACGGTCGAAGCCCTCGATGTCGAGTCGGATGCGCCCCGGGGTGCTGGGGGGCACCGCGCCCCGGGCGACGAGCACCACGCGGGTGTAGCGGAAGCTCTGGAAGCCGACCCGCATCTCGACCCCGGCGTCGGGCTCGAAGGGCGCGTAGCCCAGCGGGTGAGGGGCGGCGATGCTGAGCTCGTAGGGCGTCGCATCGACGGCGACGTCCTCGGGCGAGGGCGCCGGGTCGGAGCAGCCTGCGAGGGCCACGGCCCCCAGCGCGATGAGGCGTTTCATGGGCTCAGGGCTCCTCGGCGCGCCAGGTCGCGCCCGACTCGATCCATCGGACCAGCGTGCTCACCGCCGCGGCGTCGAGCGGAGGATCGCCCCGGTGCGCCGCCGCGCCGCGCACCGAGCGGGGGGCGTCGAGCTCCTCGCCGAGGAGGCGCTCGATGAGGTGGCTCCCCCGGGCGGAGGTGCCCGTCACGTCGAGGTAGCGATAGCCGTGGAGCGAGCCCTCGCCGAGCGAGACCAGCGACTCATACGCGAGGTCGTATCGGGCGCCCGGGGCGGCGACGAGCGCGAGGCCCGCGGCCCTGGTGCGGGCGTCGTGGCAGCCTCCCCCGGCGCAGGAGCGGGCGAGCATCGGGGCGACGTCGGACTGCCAGTCGGCGCGGATCGCTCCCTCGACGCGGTAGGGCTCGCGGGCCTGGTCGGGGTCGTCGTCGACGAAGCGCGCCAGCGAGCGGGAGGCCCGGGCGGTGACGTCGATGGGCTGGAAGGCGTCGATGATCCGACCCGAGCGGGCGCCGTGGCAGCCCGCGCAGCGGCCGTCGTAGGTGCTGGGAGCGACGCCCTGGCGAAGCTCCTGCCCCCCCTGGATGTCGAACCAGCGGTTGTGCTGCGTGCCCACGGCCATGCCGCGCGCGTCGAGGTACTGGAGCCGAAACGCCGTGCCTGCGGGGAGGGAGGCGAAGAGGGTTCCGTCGGACTCGACCGGCACCTCGGCGAGCACCCGGGCGGGGAGGTGAGGCCCGGCGCCGCTGCGACGAAGCTCCGTAGGGAGTCCGGGAGCGGCGGGGAGCGACGGGTCGGAGGAGCGTGGGGTCCAGGCCAGGATGCGCACCGCGCGGATGTCGTCGCGCAGCACCCTCGCGCCGTGGGGCCCTACGCTGCGGAGCATCTCCTCGATCATCGGGACGCCGCCGTGGAGGAGCTGTCCCCGGTCGCCCTGTGGCGCAGGCGCTACGCTCTGCCCGGGCACGTTGCGAAACACCGGTACGCCCTGGGTCTCGGACACATCGGGCAGGTCGACGAGGCGCTGCCTCCCCGCAATGCGCAGCGCGCCGGTGCCCGGGTCGCGGTCGAGGCTGACGGCGTAGAGCCCGAAGTCAGGCGTGGCCGATGGGTCTCGGAGCCGCACGGTTCCGTCGGCCCACGAGGCGACGAGGCGGCCATCGGGCAGCGGGTGCGGGTCTCTCCAGGCGCCTTCGCTCTGCACCCGGCGCACGGGCCCTGCGACGCTCTCCGGCGAGTAGGGGTCCGCGATGCCCTCGGCGTGGGAGCCGTAGGGACCGAGGTAGCTCACCGGGGAGCGGTAGGCGGGGAGCGACCCTCGGGGCACGAGGCGGCTCGGTAGTTCGATGCCAAGGTTGCGGTCGACGTGCACCAGCGCCCCGGCGGACCACACGGCGTCGCGGTCGAGCAGCAGCCCGACGTAGTTGCCGTCGGGCGTCTCCCTCATGTGCCAGGTGATGTCGTCCCCGAGGGTGATGCCGACGTGCTGGTGGTACTCGCTGTGGAGGTCGTTGGGGAAGCGATAGACCACGCCCTTGTAGCCGTCGCCCAGGCGACGGATGGCGGTGAAGGCCACCGAGCCGCTGGTCTCGTGCCCCTGGCGGAAGAAGGCCGTCGCCAGCTCGGGGCTCGGGGTGAAGGTGCGGCGGGTGAGCGAGCCGTCGGGCTCGAGGACGTAGAGGTCGGTGTCGTAGCCGTCGGCGTGCTCGGCGAGCATGGCAGCGCGGGTCGAGGCGAACCACAGCCGCCCGTCGGGCGCGTACGCGGGCCATCGGTCGGCGGACCATCGCCCATCGGGGAGCCTCGCTCCCTGGGTGACCGAGCGCGCGGCGCCGGTGCGGAGGTCGAGCTCCCAGATCACCCTCGGCGCATCGGCCCCCGAGCTCATCGAGAAGGCCAGCCGGGTGCCGGTGTCATCCACCGCGGGGTCGCGCAGGTCGGCGGGCGAGGCGTGAAGCGCCGCGGTGAGGTTGCGCACGGCGCCACCGGGCTCTGGCGGCGAGAGCAGGTACACGTCGCTGCCGGGGACGAAGTCGTCGTGCTCGACCACCCTCGCCGGTCCGATCGGACCGCCCACGAAGGCGATCCCCGAGAGCCCTCCGTCGCCCTCGCCCGTGCGCAGCCGACGCTCCAATCGGGCCCACGCCACGATGGCGGCGGGCAGCGGGTCGGAGAGCGTCGAGGGGAAGGCGCTGAGCCCGTTGCCACCCCGGTGAGGCAGGGCGGTCGCCACGTCTCTCAGCGGCTTTCTCGCGAGTCGAGAGAGCGAGGGAGAGCCTCCGAGAGAGAGGTGTACCAGGGCTTCGCGGTAGTTGCTTCGGGTGGCCGCGACGCCGAAGGTTCCATCGACGCCCGGGTCGAAGCGCAGCGGGATCGCCGACTGCCCGCCGTGGCAGGGCGCCAGCATGCACTGACCCTCCCCGAGGCGGCCCTGCACCTCTCTCGCGAAGTGGCGCTCTCCCTCGGTGAGCGTCGCGGGGTCGCCGTCCTCGCCGCCGCCTCGCTCGCTTGCGATCCACGCCCTGACGGTCTGGTATGCGGGGTCGCGCCGGTCGTAGAAGCTGGACCCACCCGCGTGGGCGAGGCCGCCCAGCTCGGGGCGCAGGGTCTTCCTCAGCAGCGTGGAGAGCTCAGGAATCTCCGTGGTGTCGATGACCCGCTTCGCCGACGCGTAGGCCTCGTCCATGGCCTCGCTCGGGATGCGTCCGTCCGCGTCGAGGCGAAACTGAAGCCTCCGGGGCGACGCTCTACCGGGCGTGGTCTGGTGGCAGGCGCTGGTGCCGCAGCGCCTCGCGAGCAGCGGGGCGACCTCGGAGTCGAAGCGGGCGCGGGGCGAGCCGTCGCTGCACGAGCCGACGCCCGCGAGCGCGAGGGGCGCGGCGAGGACGGCCCAGCGCGCCAGTCTCACGAGCTCTCCGTCGCCTCCATGGCCACGCGCGGCTCGAAGCGCGCACTCATCGCGGGGGTCATCTCGTTGCGCATCGCCGGGTCGGTGCGGAGCATCGCCACGCCCATCTCTCTGGCCGCGGCCATGGCCCGCTCGGGGGGCATGACGAAGAGGGCGGTGTCGAGGGCGTCGGCCTCGAGGGCCGTGCGGGCGAGGATGGTGACCGAGGCGGTGTGCTCCACCGGCCAGCCCGTGCGGGGGTCGATGACGTGGTGGTAGCGCCGTCCTTCGTGCATGAAGGAGTGCTCGTAGTCGCCGCCGGTGGAGACCGAGGCCGCGGTGACGGAGAGCGCACCGAGGAGGGCGTCGGGGTCTCTGGGGTGCTGCACTCCCACGCGCCAGGGACGTCCTCCGCGGGTTCCCTCGGCGAGCACCTGGCCGCCGGAGTAGAGGACGAAGTCGCGCACGCCGTCGCCCAGCAGCAGCGCCCTCATGCGGTCGAGCGCGTAGCCCTTGGCGATGCCTCCGAAGCCCATGGCCATGCCGGGGCGTCGCAGGCGGATGGTGCGGGCTGCGGGGTCCATCTCGACGGCGCGCCAGTCGACCAGCGGGAGCCGAGCGCGCACCTCGGAGGGATCAGGCGGGAGGGGGGTTGCCGAGCGGAAGTCCCAGAGCGAGCGCATGGCGGCCCAGGTGGGGTCGAAGGCTCCGTCGGAGAGGGCGGCGTAGCGGAGGGATTGTTCGGTGACGAACCAGGTGTCCTGGGAGACGCGCACCGGGTCGGCCCCAGCGGCGGCGTTGATGCGAGAGACCTCGGTGTCGGGACGAAACTCGGAGAGCACGTCTTCGAGGCGCTGCACCTCATCGAGGGCCCTGGACGCGGCGGCGGCCGCGTGGTCCGGAGCGCCGGGAGGGAGCACCACCTGCCAGAGGGTTCCCATGGCGACGCGCTGGAGGGTGAGGCCGGCGTCGGGCGTGGGGACCTCGGGCGGCGGGGCGCCGCGGCGTCGGGAGAGGGTGGCGGCCGCCGCGCTCCCGGCGAGGGCGAGCGGGAGGAGGAGCATGGTCCGACGGCGCATCAGCGGGACTCCCCCAGCGCGGCGAGCACGCGGGCCTCGACCTGCTGGACGTCTTCACCCGTGAGCACCGCGGCGATCACCCCGTCGCGGCCGATGACGTAGGTGGTGGGCATCGACGAGGGGGCCCAGCGATCGGCGATCTGATGCGAGGCGTCGTGCACCACGGCGAAGGTCGGATGGAGCTCGCGGACGAAGCGCTGGTAGTTGCTCGCCTCGTCGTCGACCGACACGCCCACGACGGTGACTCCACGGGATGCGTAGCGTCGGGAGAGGTCATTGAGCGCCGGAAAGGAGCGTCGGCACGGCTCGCACCAGCTCGCCCAGAAGTCGACCACCACGACGCGCCCCCGGAGGCGTTCGAGGGAGAAGCGCTGGCCCTGCAGGGTGGGCGCGTCGAGCGAGGGGGACGGCTGCCCCGGTGTCGCCGCGAACAGTAGGGAGAAGAACAATCCGTGGAGGGCGCGCTTCATCGTTGGCCTCCCGCCATCGATGCGCCTCGCGCCAGGAGGGCGATTTGATCTGCGTCAAATGGGGGGAGGGTCGAGTGCGCTCGGGGGTGACGGGTGTCGGCGGTGGTTGTGTCACGATGGGGCTCCGATGCTGGTACGCGCGCTCGCAGGGATGGTTCTGGTGGCGGTGGCGGGCTGCGGGGAGACCTCCCTCTCGACGGCGGATGCGGCGCAGCCCTCGGTCGCGCTCGACGCCGTCGCGGATGTCGTCACGGAGGACATCGCCGACGTGGTCACGGCGGACGTCCCGCCGAAGCCCCCGTGGCGCTGCGAGCGGCGGCGGCCGGCGCCCGTGGCGGCCCCCACCCGCTGCAACGGCGCGGCTTCCCGCTGCGCTCGGCGGCTCGACCAGGTGGTGTTTCCGACGACGCACAACGCGATGTCCACCCGGGCCGACCGCTTCACGCTTCCCAACCAGGAGCGCTCGATGTCGCGCCAGCTCGGCGACGGGGTGCGGGGGCTGATGATCGACCTGCACCGCTACCAGGGCGACGCGTACCTCTGCCACGGTCCGTGCACCATCGGCCGCCGCCGCCTGGCCGAGGGCCTCTGCGACATCGGGACCTTCATGGATGAGCACCCCGAAGAGGTCGTGGTGCTGATCCTGGAGAGCTACATCGAGGGGCCGGAGCTGGAGGGCGCGCTGCGCGAGGCGGGGATGCTCGAAGACCTTCACACGCAGGCGGTGGGCGCTCCGTGGCCGACGCTCGGGGCGATGGTGTCCTCGGGGCGGCGGGTGGTGATCCTCGACGACCACGCCGACCCGACTCGCCCATGGGACATGGGCGTGTGGGACTTCGCCCAGGAGACGCCCTTCAGCGCGGAGACCCCAGCGGACCTCGACTGCCGCGAGAACCGCGGGCGGAGCGGGAATTCCCTCTTCATTCTCAACCACTTCCTGACGGCTCCCACCGCGCTTCCGCGCCTTGCGGACATGGTCAATCACGACCCCTTCCTGGTGGATCGGGCGAGGCGTTGTCGGCAATCGCGGGGGCGGCTACCCAACTTCGTGACGGTGGACTTCTACGAGACCGGCGACCTCTTCGCGGCCTGCGAGGCGCTCGACGCGGAGGCCGCCGACGCGGGGATGTAAGGGTGCACTGGAAGGACATCGAAGACGGTTCCTGGGAGGGGATCACGGTGACCCTCACCGCGGATGACGTCCCCCGCCGACCGGCGTGGAACATCGACGTGGTGCGCCCCGGTCGGGTGCGCATCACCGCGGGGGCGAAGGCCCGCTGGTGGGGCCGGCAGGAGCGGGCGTGGGCGGGCGTCGAGCTGCTGCGCGGCGAGCCGATGACCCACGACGACGCGGTGGTGCGCCCCATCACGTCGGACGACGTGCAGTCGGTGAGCGCGGCGCCGGGGACGGTGGCGTGGTGGCGGCACTGGTCGCGTTGGTTCATCGAAGAGATGGTGGCGTCGGGGCGATCGCCGCTGCGGCCGGGACTGTGGTGGGTGGCGCCGGTGGGGTGCAGGGACGTGCAGGCGCTCGCCGTGGCGGACGCGAGGCGCCGTCGGGCGACGCTGCCCTCGCGCTGGGACGCGGCGCGCACCTTCATCCTGCGCGCGAGGGGGCCGCAGTGGTCGGAGCCGTTGTTCTATGAAGACTGGTATCGGGACAACGGCTCGCATGCGCTGCTCCCGATGAGGCTCCCATCGGGGGAGGACAGCGGCCGGGTGAAGGCGTGGCGCAAGCGGGCCCGCGAGGGGACGCTGCCTCCGGTGCTGGTGCACTTCATCGGGGCGCTCGACATGTTCGCGCTGCTGGACGGGCACGACCGCTACGCGGCGGCGCTGGCCGAGGGGGCGCCGGTTCCGTGGCTGCACGTGACCGCGATGACGCTCTCGCCGGTGAGCCTCGACGAGAGGAAGCAGTCGGCGATCGTGCGCGAGGTGGAGCGGCTGTCGGGCTTGGAGCGGCCGCCGCCGACGGCGTCGCTCAACGCGCTCTACGCGGGCGCCTTCGACGACCGGCCATGGCCGTCTCGGATGAGCTACGGTCGGCTGCTCCCGGGAGGCGCGCGGAGGTGGGATGAAGAGGTGAGGCGGAGACTGAGCCAGTTGGGCTTGTCGGAAGAGGGCACGCGGTTCTTCGAATAGCCGCGCTCGGGTCGGCAGTCACCGCCGGTGACCCGATCGCCCGTCACACCAGCGCGAGCGGATACACCCCCGACCGCCCGAACTCCCCCGCCAGAAAGGCCAGCGCCCGCTCCAACGTGCCGAAGCACGGGACGTCGGCGCTGCGCAGCGTGGGGATGTCGATCATCCGGGTCATGGGCAACTGATCGAGCGTCGGCTTGTACGCGCGCCCCGGAGGAAACTGCTCGGTGAGCCACTCCTTCACGCCGCGCTTCGCCTCCCAGGCCCCCGTGTACTTCGTCCCTGCGCGCAGTCCCGGTCGGCGCTGTCCGTCAGTGCCAACGATCGGCTGCCCCGCCATCGCCTCCACACATGGGAGAAACAGCACCTCGTACTCCCTGTGCAGCCACACGATGGCGACCGGAAACGACGGGGCGAGTTCTCGAACCCACGACGCGGCCAGAGGTGCGTGTTCCTTCGGGCAGGCGTCGTCCTCATCCCGAAGGATGAGCAACGCGCCCACGTCAGGCAGCGCCGCCATCCGACGGACGCCATCCTCGATGCCCCTGCGCAGGTGCAGGTTCTTCCAGCGCCGCGGCGGCGCCCATGGCTCCCAGTGTCCCGCCTCCTGCCAGAGGCGCGTCACGAGGTTGCCCGCGGCTGCCACCTCACCCTGCCCTTCGACCAGGATGTAGCCCTTCTTGCTCACGGGGTCACTCCGCAGCGGCTTGCGGAAGCTCCTGCTGGAGCCCCTCGCTCCGCAGCACATCGCCGAGCGTCATCAATCGCTGACGCACCGCCTCTCGCTGGCTGCTCGCCATGGACGCCACCGAGGTCACGCCGGACTCGTCGCGCATGACGACGCGAATCGCCTCGGGGTCGATGCAGTCCAGCAGCTCGGGGCTATGCGTCGTGACAATGACCTGGCTGCGCCGCATGGCCTGTACGAGGTAGTCATGGAGCAATGGAATCGCGCCGGGATGTACGGTCAACTCCGGCTCCTCGATGCCTATGACCGACACCGCAGGGTCTTGCAGAAGCGCGGTGATGATCCCAGCGACCCGGAGGGTGCCGTCCGACTCCTGCGCGGCGTCGAACCACCTGGCCCTGTGATGCGATGACGCGTGCCCGAATTGGGTCACCAGATAACTCGCGGCGCGCACGACCTTGAGGTCGATGATGTCACCAGTGAGCTGATGGAGCGCCGCGATGAGCTCGGGCTTCCAGGTCTCCTCGGGTTGATCCTTCAAGATCGAGACCCAGTTGTCGCCGTGACGGTTCATCGGCTTCTGGGGGCTGTACATCTGCGGCACCCGCAGCGTGTCCGGAAAGATCGTGTACACGGCGATGCTCTGCAGCGCGTGAACGAGCGGCTGGAAGCGCGCGTCGCCGCCGACCAGCTGCAGCGCGAGGCTCGCCTTGTCCAATGGCGGGCGAAGGCCCTCCGGCCCCTCCTGCCACGCCCCCGAAGCCACGCTGAAGCGGGTCTCAACCGTATCGCGAACGACGACGGCCCTCTCCCACTTGACCTCGCAGTCCTCGGGGCGCGATCCGGTCAGCTCGAAGCCATACGAGGCCGGGCCCTGGGGGAGCGCGAGCTCGAGGTGGATCGCCACGTCGAACGGAGGTCCGTCGCTCCACCGGCGCACGGCGCCCATGCCGTTTCTGGAGGCGATCGCTCCCGTGAGCCCCAATTGCACGGCGTCCGAGACGAAGCGCAGCGCGTCCATCACGTTGCTCTTGCCAGAGCCGTTGGGTCCGACGAGCACGGTGAGCGGACCAAAGCCGATGTGGACGTCCTCGCCAAGGCTCCGGTAGTTCGAGATCGTCAGGCTCCTGAGCATCTGCGTGATCGCATCGTACCGCAGCGTCGAGGGAAGTCCCCGCTCCCCCCGCGTCACCCCGTCTTCGCCTCCACCCCCGCCGCTTCTTCCTCTTCCGCCACCACCGCTGCCGTCTCCCCCTGGCGCGACGGCCCCGCGGCCCCTTCGAGCACCCACGCGGGCGGCACCCGCAGGTCCCACACCACGCCGACCCAGGAGAGCGCCTTCAGCACATAGAAGGTCACGTCGACCTCCCACCAGAAGAACCCATTGCGGGCGCTCGACTGGTAGTGGTGATGGTTGTTGTGCCACCCCTCGCCGAAGGTGATCACCGCCAGCAGCGGGTTGTTGCGCGACGTGTCCGTGGTCTCGTATCGCCGCGTCCCCCAGACGTGCGCCAGGGAGTTCACGGTGAAGGTCGCGTGCCACATCGCGACGATGGCGAGGAAGCCTCCCCAGAACAGCCACGGTAGCCCGCCCAGCGCGAGCATCGTCGCGCACAGCACCACCGGGCCGATGGCCCAGTTGTCATTCAAGAAGGCCAGCTCGGGGTACTTCGCGAACTCCCTCCGCTGCGACTCCGAGGTCGCCATGTACTTCGGCGAGAGAAACCACAGCGCGTGCGACCAGAAGAAGCCCCGCTTGGGCGAGTGGATGTCCAGCGGCGTGTCGGAGTACTTGTGGTGGTTGCGGTGGTGCCCCGACCACCAGAGCACGCCCTTCTGCGACGTGAGCGACCCCAGCGCCGCCAGCACGAACTGGAACACCCGGCCGGTCTTGAAGCTGCGGTGGGAGAAGTACCGGTGATAGCCGGCCATGATGCCGAAGGTGCCGAGGCAGTAGGCCACCGCGAAGGCGGCCAGGTTGCTCCAACGGAAGGGGAAGAAGAACGCCGCCACCGCGAACAGGTGCAGCAGCCAGAAGGGCACCGACGCCCCATCGAGGCTCAGCTGTTCGTCAGGGCCCCGGGCGTACGGATCGTCTTGATTTGCCACATGACATAGGTCTCTGCGGCGGGGCCGACGTCAAATCGGCCCGGACGATTCTCGCGAGGGAGCGCCGTCGGATCAGCGCGGGATCTTCTTGCCGTCCTCGATGAACTTCGCGAGGCCCGCGTCGGTGAGCGGGTGCTTCGCGAGCTGCTCGATGACCTTGTACGGAATGGTGCAGACGTCCGCGCCCAGCAGCGCGGCCTGGGAGACGTGGATCGGGTGGCGCACCGAGGCGACCAGCACCTGCGTGCGGAAGTCGTAGTTCTCGTAGATGGCGACGATGTCGGCGATGAGGTCCATGCCGTTCTCGGAGATGTCGTCGAGGCGGCCCACGAAGGGCGAGACGAAGGTCGCGCCGGCCTTCGCGGCCAGCAGCGCCTGGTTGGCCGAGAAGCAGAGCGTCACGTTGGTCTTGATGCCCTCCGCCGAGCAGGTCTTGGTGGCGCGCAGCCCGTCGAGGGTGAGCGGGAGCTTCACCACCACGTTCTTGTGCACCTTGGCCCAGTCGTGGGCCTCGGACATCATCCCCTCGTAGTCGGTGCTGAGCACCTCCGCGGAGATGGGGCCGTCGACGACCTCGCAGATCTCGCGAACCACGTCGAGGTACTTCCGCCCGCTCTTGGCGACCAGCGAGGGGTTGGTGGTCACGCCGTCGATGACGCCCATCGCCGCCGCGTCGCGGATCTCCTTCAGGTCAGCCGTGTCGATGAAGAACTTCATGCCGATCGCTCCTTGGCGCCGCCCTTCAGGTGTCGGAGGGAGGGCTTCGCTTCGAGCGGCGCCTTGTCACGAAAGACCCTCGCGGTGCAAGTCAGGGCACCTTGCTGAGCCTCCCCCGGCGGGCGTCGAAGAGGACCACCCCGAGGCTACCGAGGAAGCCCACGAAGCCGCCCAGCGCCGCGCCAAGCCACAGGGCGTAGGGGCGCACGTTCTCCATCAGCCACTCGAACACCGCCCTCGGGATGTACCAGGGCGGAACCAGCGTCCCCAGCAGCAGGTGCAGCGCCAGGGCCCCGATGCCCATGAGCGCGGCGGTGAGGGTGAAGCACTTGATCGCGGTCCAGGTCCAGCCGCGGCGCCAGGTCGGGGTCGTCGGGTCCATAGGCGCGGAGGATACCCCCGGCGATGGCCCTGAGCCCGCCCGCCGCTCGGCTTGACCCGCTCCCGGGCGGTCGCTAGAAAACCTGCGCACACCCTTTCACCGGAGCGCCCGCAGCCATGATGAGCCGTACCGACACCCGCGAAGCCCGCGAGACCACCACCGCCCGCCCCCAGGACAGCGCCCGCACCGTGCGGCGCCCGTGGCAGCGCCCGGACTTCGTCGAGACCTCCGCCTGCGCGGAGATCGGCGCGTACGCCTTCCAGGCCAAGTGATCCCCGTCGCGCTTTACCCATCCCGGTAAGCGCTTCTCCTTCTCCCCTTCCCTTCCCTCCGATCGTTCATCCCCCTATGCCCCTGACCGTCATCGTCCTCGGCTCCTCCGCCGGCGGGGGCCTCCCCCAATGGAACTGCAACTGCCCCCAGTGCGCCGCCGCCCGCGCGGGTGACCCGAAGGTTCCGCCGCGCAGCCAGTCGTCCATCGCCGTCTCCGCCGACGGTGAGCGCTGGCTGCTCTGCAACGCCTCGCCCGACGTCCGCAGCCAGCTCGCGCAGACGCCCGCGCTTCACCCTCGCGCCCTGCGCCACAGCCCCATCGCCGCGGTCGCCCTGACCAACGCCGACATCGACCACGCCACCGGGCTGCTCATCCTCCGAGAGGGCGGCGCGCCCCCCGTGTACTGCACCGCCCGCACCGAGCGGGCGCTCACCGACGGCCTTCGGGTGCTCCCCGCGCTGGCCTCCTACGGCGCCGTCACCGTGCGCCGCCTCACCCCTGGCTCCGCCGACCCGGAGGTCATCCGCGATCGAGCGGGCGACGACATCGGCGTGCGCCTCCGGACCTTTACCGTGGCCAGTAAACCCCCGCCGTACATGCTCCCGCTGCTGAGCGCGGAGGAGATCGCCGACCTGCACGCGGGCGACACCGTGGGCTTCGAGCTCTCCTCCGCCGACGGATCCTCCCCGGTGGTCTACGTGCCGGGCGTCCTCGACCTCGACGCGTCGCTGCACGCGCGCCTCTCCTCCGCGGGCCTCGTGCTCATCGACGGCACCTTCTTCACCGACGACGAGATGATCGCCTCGGGGGCGTCGCAGAAGACCTCGCGACTGATGGGCCACGCCCCCCTCACCGGAGCCGGAGGGCTGCTGGAGTTTCTCCAGACGGTGACAGGGCCTCGCAAGGCGCTGGTACACATCAACAACAGCAACCCCGCGCTGCGCGCCGACAGCCCCGAGCGACGGAGCATCGAGGCGCAGGGCGTCGCCCTCTCCAGCGACGGCGACACCTTCGTGGTGGGCTGAGGGCGGCGTCTACCGATAGACGCCTAGCGCGGCCATCGAGCGGTCGTGTGCCCTGGACAGCAGCGGCAGCGAGAGCGCCGCGCCGACCAGGGCCAGGAGCATGTCCCACTGGGCGTCCCAGACGTCGCCCTGCGAGCCGAGGAAGGCCGTGCCGGTGTCGCCCGCGACCACCAGGGTGGTCCACCACTCGACGAGCTCCCAGAAGGCGCCGACGGCGAGCACCACCGAGAGCAGCAGGAAGGTGAGCCAGGCCCCGCGCTGCAGGGGTGTGCGGCGCAGCAGCACCTCGCGGATGGTGAGCACGGGGAAGAAGCCCAGGGCGAGGTGGCCCACCCGGTCGTAGTGGTTGCGGTGAAGGTGAAAGGCCTCGCGCGCCCAGTCGCCGAGCGGCGTCCGCGCGTACGTATAGACCCCGCCGTAGATGAGGATCAGCACGTGGAGGAAGATCCCCACGGCGACGAGGCGGGAGACGGGGAAGCGCCGCCAGACGGCCGCGAGGACGGCGATGTACGCGAGCCCGGGGCCCACCTCGAGGGCCCAGCTGGTGCGGCCCGCGGGCGGGTTCCAGACCGTGAGGATACAGACCAGGGTAAGCACCGCGATGAGGGCGAGGTGCGTCCGGCCGAGGGCGGCGGTGCCTTGCACCGGGTGGGGGCGGGTCCAGTCGATGGCGTTCATGGGCGCCTGCGACGAGAGCACAGCTACAGGGCGGTGCGCACGTCCCAGAGCTCGGGGAAGAGCTTGGTCTGGAGCATCGACTGGAGGTAGCCGACGCCCTGGGTGCCGCCCGTTCCGCGCTTGAAGCCGATGATGCGCTCGACGGTGGTCACGTGGCGGAAGCGCCAGACGCGGAAGCTGTCCTCCATGTCGACGAGCTTCTCGGCGAGGTCGTAGAGGTCCCAGTGGGCCTTCGGGTCGCGGTAGACGACCATCCACGCGCGCTCGACCTCGGGGCTCTTCACGTAGGGCTGTCGCCAGTCGCGCTCCACGTGCTCCCGCGGCAGGTCGAAGCCACGGCGAACGAGGAGCCGCAGGGCCTCGTCGTAGAGCGACGGGGCGACGAGCTCGGCCTCGACGGCCTTCGCGCGCGCGGCGTGGTGGGCGTGCGGGCGGAGCATCACCGGGTTCTTGTTGCCGAGGATGAACTCGATCATCCGGTACTGGTGGCTCTGGAAGCCCGACGACTTGCCGAGCTTGTCGCGGAAGGTCAGGTACTCCGACGGGGTGAGCGTCGCGAGCACGTCCCAGGCGTGCACCTGGAGCGCGAAGATGCGCGACACGCGAGCGAGCATCTTGAAGGCGGGGGCAAGCTCGTCTCGGGCGACGCTGGCCCTCGCGGCGCGCAGCTCGTGGAGCATGAGCTTCATCCAGAGCTCGGTGGTCTGGTGCTGGATGATGAAGAGCACCTCGTCGTGCTCGTCGGTGATCGGGTGCTGCGCGGAGAGCAGCTCGTCGAGCCCGAGGTACTCGCCGTAGGACATCTCCCCGGCCAGGTCGAGGTGCGCTCCGGCCGGGACCTTCACAGAGGAATCGTTGGGGTCGCTCACGGAGCGGGAGACTACTTCACGGCGCCAAAAGGCTCGACGCTCATCCGCGCGCTCGTCGGCGAGGGGGGTCTTCGGTACGACCGCGAGGCCGTCGGCGAGCGCTTCCCCGGTACGACCGCGAGGCCGTCGGCGAGCGCTTCCCCGGTACGACCGCGAGGCCGTCGGCGACCAGAGCCAGACCCTGAGCGTTAGCGAGGGGGAGCGACCTACCACGCTGCCAGCGCGGAGTGCGACGCGCGATGAGGGCGAGTCAGGCGGGCGGGGCGGGCGGCACCGGGGCCTCGGCGGGTGCCGAGGGCGCGGCGGGCGAGCGGGAGACGGCGATGAGGTTGGGGAAGAGGGCCTCGGAGGGCTCGTTGCGGTAGAGGCAGGCGCCGACGGCGGTGACCTCCGCGTAGGTCGCGCGCAGGAGGTGCCAGGCGCGGGCGCCCATGTCGATCCAGTCGACGCCGTCGGCGCCGGGGACCAGGCCGAGGCCGTGGAGGATCTCGGCGTAGAGAGCACGGGCGGATTTCTCATCGTCGGCGCGCCAGTGGCGGCGGTCGTCGGCGAGGTACCGGCGCGGATGCGAGGAGGGTCCAGGGAGAGGCGGCGAGAGGCTCCGGGTATCAGCGGGTCGGAGCGCCATGGCGGAAGAGCAGCGGCTATGCCGCCGCGTTGTTGGCGTGTAAGGGTGGCCCGCATGAAGGTCGCCCTCGTCACGCTCGCCGCGATGGCCCTGGCGGGATGCGGCTCACCAACCCCAGGGGGGGGGGTAACGACGCCGCGCCAGAGCAGCGCCTATCGCGATGGGTTCCCTACGTCGATGGGTCGTTTGAGCGGGTGTTTCGCCCGCAGGGCTCCCGCTACCTCAATGACCACTCGCTGATTCGCGGCGACGACGGTCGGTGGCACCTCTACGGGATCACCGATGACTCGTCGGGGATGCCACACGCCGAGCGGAACCTGCTTCACGCGACCGCCGCGTCGTTGAGCGGGCCGTGGAGCGAGGAGCCCGACGTGCTGATGACGATGGGCGACGAGCAGGTGCTCTGGGCGCCCTTCGTCTTCCCGATCGAGGCCGGTCGTTGGGCGATGTATTTCTGGGCGGGCACTCCCGACGCCCGCACGCAGCGGGCGGAGAGCACTGACCTCTTCCGATGGAGGCGCGACCCGCGATCGGCGCCCGGCGGGCGCGACCCCTTCGTGCTGCGGGTCGGGTCCGAATGGCTTCTCTTCTCCGTCGGCGTGAGCGAACCAGTCGGGGCGATGGCGCATGGGCAGATCCTGGTCACCCGCAGTGACGACCTTGAGCATTGGACGCCGCCGTCGGTCGCCCTCCAGGACCCCTCGCTCAGCTTCGGCTGGGGCAACCTGGAGAGCCCTACCGTCATGGTGCGCGACGACGGCTACTACCTGTTCGTGACGCGCACCAGCGAGGCGCCCATCGACTACGCGCGCACGGTGGTGTTCCACTCGACCGACCCGGCGCGCTTCGCGTGGGCGCCGGTGACCGAGATGCTCACGCACGCGGCGGAGGTCTTCGAAGCCGACGGCCAGAGCTACATCACCGCCGCCGGGTGGACCTCGATGCTCGGCGCTCGGTGGCGGGGACTCTCCATCGCGAAGCTCGGCTGGGCGAGACGCCCGGATGGGGGCTGAGGATCGATCCGCCGCCGCGGGCGCCTTCGCGCAGCGCTCGGAGGTTGAATCCCTGAACCGCCTACCGGTACGACCTCGAGGCCCGCAGCGAGCGACGCTTCGGTACGACCGAGAGGCCGGCGCTGAGGAGTCCCCGGTACGAGCGCGAGGCCGTCGGCGAGGAGTCCCCTGTACGACCGAGAGGCCATCGGCGGGGATATCCCCGGTACGACCGCGAGGCTGTCGACGAGGAGTCCCCGGTACGACCGCGAGGCCGTCGGCGAGCGCTTCCCCGGTACGACCGCGAGGCCGTCGGCGAGCGCTTCCCCGGTACGACCGAGAGGCCGTCGGCGACCAGAGCCAGACCCTGAGCGTTAGCGAGGGGGCGCGACCTACCACGCCCTCCAGCCCCGTCTCCCCGTCGCACGACCCGAGGAAACCGCCACGGCTTCAGAGGCGAGAGGAGCCCATGCAAATTCCTCTGGGCTACCACATCACGTTTCACCCCTACGGCACCTGGTTGCCGGGCGACGATCGCGGCTGGAGCGCGCGGCCCGGCGGACCCGTTCTGCTCGACCGATATCCACCGCTCGCGGCGTACGCGCGCGAGCGACTGCTCGGCCCTCCGGTCTTCTTCGATGATCGCCAGCGAGCGGTCATCACGAGCACGATCGTCGAGGTCTGCGCGCACCGCCAGTGGCTCCTCCACGCGGCGGCGGTGCATCCCGATCATATCCACGTGGTCGTGACGGCAGATGTCGCGCCCGAGTGGGTGGTGAACTCGCTCAAGAGCTGGTCGACGCGGAGGCTTCGCGAGGCGGGATCGGTCGACGCGCTCGCGAAGATCTGGGCGCGGCACGGGAGCACCCGATACCTCGATGACGAGCGGCGAGCGGTCGTCGCGATCGAGTACGTCGTTCGACAGGGCGGTACCCGCTACCGATCGGAGTGATCGTAGGTAGCGGCGTTTCCGGAGACGGGGATGGAGGGCGTGGTAGGTCGCGCCCCCTCGCTAACGCTCAGGGTCTGGCTCTGGTCGCCGACGGCCTCGCGGTCGTACCGGGGACTCCTCGCCGACGGCCTCGCCGTCGTACCGGGGACTCCTCGCTGACGGCCTCGCGGTCGTACCGGGGATATCCTCGCCGACGGCCTCGCCGTCGTACCGAAGACGCGCTCGCCGACGGCCTCTCGGTCGTACCGATGGACTCCTCGACGCTCATCAGCGCGCTCGCACCGAAGCCCCCCGCGACCGCGACCGTCCCCGCTCTCCCCCCCCGCCGCTACTTCACCGCCAGCAGCAGGTCCGCCGCCACCGCCACCAGCACCACCACCCACAGCCCGATGGCCACCCGCCACCGCACCTTGTGCTTCTTGGTGAGCTCGGCCATCTCCTGCTGGCGCTTCGCGTCCTGGGCGCGCCACATGGCCTCCTGCTGGGCCATCATCCCGCGCAGCTGCTCGCTCTGCCCCCACGCCTCCTGCTGGAGCCGCTCGACGTCCGCGCGGTGCGCCTCCTGCGCGGCCCGCAGCGACTGCTCCATCGACTGCTGCGTCTGCGCGGCCCGCGACTGAGCATCCTGCAGCGCCCGCTGCGACTGCTCCAACTGCGACTGCGTCTCCTTGAGCGCCGCCGCGGTCTCCTTCGCCGCCCGCTCCGCCCGCTCCCGCTCGGCCTTCTCCCGCGCGGCCTTCTCCTGCTTGCCCCGCTCCGCGGCCTCGCGCTCGGCCTTCGCCTGCTCCAGCCTCGCCTCTCGCTCCAGGCGCTCCCGCTCCTGGAGGTTCCACGCCTCCCAGGCGGCGCGCTCGGCGGCGTCCTTCTCAGCCTGCTCCTTCTGCGCCTGGACCAGCGGGCGCAGCGTCGACGGCCCCTCCATCAGCAGCCACCACGGCTCGATGCGCCCCTGCGCCGCCGCGGCCTCCGGGCCGAAGCCGATGAGCGCGCGAATGGCTGGCACGCGCCCCACAAGCGACAGTGGCAGCGCGAAGGCCTCCCGGTCGCCGCACTGCGGGCACTCCGTGGTCTGCCGACCCTGGGTGAGCACCCGCACGACGAGGGGCGTCCCGCAGCGAAGGCACGGCGGCGCGCCCGGACCCACCCTCAGCCTGAACATCGACTGCATCGGGATGCGGTCGCTCGGCAGGCTGGCGCAGGGCTGCGAGAGGCCCACGTCGGCGAAGGGGTTGAACGCGCCGAGGGCCTCGTTCTGGTAGTGGAAGTCGGGGTGCGCGAGGTCGACGACGGCGTGCGCGAGGTGCACCGCCTCGTCCCACCACGCGGGCTCGATGACCGTGGGCTGCTGGCACGACGGACAGTGCGCCGCAGACTCGACGGCCTCCGGGCGAGGAGAGAACTCGACGCCGCAGTGGGGACACGGGAGCACCATCTCCAGCCGGGCCCAAGGGCGACCCGGGAGGAGGCACTGCACCATGTGGCCGCGCACCCCCATCGGCTCGCTGCAGATGTGGCACCGGGCCTGGCCGTTGAGCGCGATGATGCCGCAGCGCACGCAGACGCGGAGCTCGTTGCCAGACGCCGGAGCGCCGCTCGAAACCGCTGGTTGTACCATCGCCGCCGCGCAAGCTACGCCCCGCCGCCACGCCCGGGCAACCTATCGGGCGACGGAGGCGGCGCGGTGGTAGCTTGGCCGTGATGAGCGACGGTCATCGCAAGTACCAGCGGGGTCCCTTCCGTCCGGGTCAGCTCCGCTCGGGAGACCCCTACGAGCTGTCGCAAGGGCACCCGGTGTTCTGTGCGCCGACGGGGCGTGACGGAACCGGCCCCAACGGGCTGGGGTTCGCGGTGCTCGACAGCGACCCCGCGGTGCGCAACGCGGGCGTCGACACAGGCCTCGCGCTGGGGCCGGACTCGCTGCGGGCGCCCGACGTGACGGTGAACTTCGAGGGGGGTGACGGGACATGGGCGACGCAGGCGCCGCTCGCCGTGGAGTACGCGGGGCGGGGCCAGGACGAGGCCGAGCTGCGGACGAAGGTCGCCGAGCTGCTCGCCGCCGGCACGCGCTGGGTGTGGGTCGTGCGACTGGTCGGTCCTCGGCGGGTGGAGATCCACGAGCCCGGGGTGGCGATGCGCACCGTGGGCGACGAGGCGACGCTCACGGCGCCGGGCGTGCTGAAGCTCCCGGTGCCCGTGCGGGCGCTCTACGACCGCGACGCCGCGCACGAGGTGACGCTGCGCAACCTCCTCGATGCGAGGGGGTACGGGAGCCTCGATGCGGTTCGAAAAGAGGCGCGGGAGGAAGGGCGGGAGGAAGAATCCCGGTCGGCGCTCCTCGCCACCATCGCGGCGCGCGGGTGGTCCCTCGATGACGCCAACGCCCGGCGCGTCGCCGGCTGCCGCGACCTCCCGACGCTGCGCGCGTGGACCATCCGCTCCGTGACCGCAGCCTCCCTCGACGCCGTCTTCGCCGACGGCTGACGAGGGGGGAGAGCCTCCGATCATCGCACGGAGGGGTCCGTGGTTCCGTCGCTCCCACTCTGGTTGGAGATCACTCCCCCTTGACGAACCCACCGCCGACCCGCGAGTTTCTGCCCCGCCATGTCGCCCCGACTCACCTTGCTCCTCGCCCTCGCCCTCGGCTGCTCGGCCAGCGCCCCGGGCGGCTCCGTCAACACCGACTCCGACAGCGGAACCCTCGCCGACGCCCCCTCCGGCGGGGGCTCGCTCGGCTCGGTCTGCGCGTCGATCTGCACCGGCTCTGGCCCCGACTGCGGCGGCGGCTGCATCCAGCGTTGCCAGGCCGCGGCGGCCATCGCGCCCGCCTGCAACGACTCCTACCTCGCCCTCATGCGCTGCGCCGCCGACAACGGCTACCGCTGCCCCAGCGCCATGATGGCCTCCCAGCCCCCGGCCGCCTGCTCGGCCCAGCAGGCCGCGTGGGCCCCCTGCTTCGCGATGGCCATCGGCGCCGACGCCGGCGCTCCCTGATCGCCTCTCCAGCCATGACCCTCCCGCTCGGACTCCACGTCCAGCTCCTCAGCCACGGAGGATCGCTCCGCTTCGCGCTCTGGTTCGAGGCCCCGAGCGAGCCCGACTCCTTCCGGGCGAAGGGCCGGGCGCCCCGCAGCGACGGCCCCCTGCCTCACACCTCGATCGTCCCCCACAGCCGTCGCCCCGCGTGCCTCGCTCGCGGCCTCAAGCCCTCCCGCTTCATCGCCGTCCTCCCCCGGCTCGGCAACTACCGCCCGGTGCCGCTGCCCGGCCTCGTCCACGCGTGGGACGTCGACCGCTTCAAGGCCGACCACCACGCCATCGAGCTCGATGAGTTCGCCCTCGAAGGCTGGATCGTCCCCCCCGCCCTCTCCCTCCACCCCCTGCGCCAGCTCCTCCACGACTGGTCCGCCCGCTACGGCGCGGGCTTCGTCTCGCCGCACGCCCCCGCGGTCATCGCCTTCCTCGACGACCTCATCGCCCGCGTCTCCGCCGGCCCGCTGCTCCCCACGCTCAGCCCCACCGAGGCCTCGGTCCGCCCTCCCCGAGGCCACGTCCCCTCCCCCGAGGAGGCCGTCGCGCTCTCGTGGGTCCCGCCCGTCTCCCTGGTCGACCTCAACCGCCTCGACCGCGCCCTCCGCGCGCCGCGCTTCCTCCCCGCCTGCCACACCGACGATTCTCGCGGCCCCCGCGGCTGGCGCTACGAGCCTGGCGCCTCGCGCCTCGCCCTCTTCCTCCTCGAGCTCCTCGGCGCGGCCGCCGCGCAGTCCCCCGAGGCGCCCACCGACCCCGACACCGTGCGCTCCCTCCGCGACGCCGTCGCCCGCGGCGACGCGGCCCCCATGCACCGCGCCCACGGGAGCTGCCTCTATCCCCAGCACCCCTTCCTCGCCCCCGTCACCGAAGCCCCGAAGGATCACCTCCACGCCAGGGTCCACCCCCTCGACGCCCCCGACGCCGCGGGCGACTCCTGGGCCCTCGACCTCGGCGTCCTCCAGGGGAAGAAGTCCTTCCTCCCCCTCGACGCGCTCCTCGCGAAGGACACCCTCCACGACCAGGTCGTCGAGCACGAGGACGCCCTCTACCTGCACCCCGCCTCGGTGATCTCCCGCGACTGGTCCGTGGTGCTCCGCCTCGGAGCGAGCATCCTGTGCCGCCCGGAGATCCTGACCGGCCACGCCCGCATCACCGAGGCGACGGCCCAGCGGCTCCTCGCGTTTCGCCCCGTCCCCCTCGAAGCCTACCAGTTCGACTCCTGGATCGCGGCCACCGGCCTCCCCCGCCCCAAGCGCCGGCCGCGCGACCTCATCGCCTTCTCCATCGCCCCGGGCAGCGCCTCCGCCGCGCGCGTCCGCGTCCGCTGGGACCTCGCGGGCGACCCCGAAGACCCCGGGCGCCTGGGGCTCCACAGCTCGCGATTCGTCCCTCACCTTGAGCTCGCCCTCGGCGACGACGCGCTGGAGAGCGCCGAGGCAGAGCGCCTCCTCAAGGACACCACCGACGGCTTCCTCCGGGTGCACGGCCACGTGCTGCCGCGGGCCGACCTCATCGCCGCGCTCGAGCTGCTGCGCGCCCGGGAGAAGGTCCTGCGCAAGCTGGGCGCCGACAAGGGCATCAACTACTCCGGCGCCGTGGCCCTCGACGACGAGTGGGCCGCCGAGCAGGCCGCGCAGGCCGAGTCCATCTTCTCCTCGCGCTGGGAAGCTTTCCTCTCCGGGCTGCGCGACGGCGTCGGGGTGCCGCAGCTCAAGGCCCCCGCGGCCTTCAAGGGAACGCTCCGCCCCTACCAGGAGCGCGGCCTGTCATGGCTGGCCTTCCTGGCCTCGCAGGGCTTCGGCGGGTGCCTCGCGGACGACATGGGCCTCGGCAAGACCGTGCAGGTGCTCGCCCTCCTCGCCACCCGCCGCGCCAAGGGAGCGCCTCCCCCGCGCGGACCCGACCTGGTGGTCTGCCCCACCGCGGTGGTCTTCAACTGGTCCCGCGAGGCGAAGAAGTTCACCCCGAAGCTGAAGGTCCATGTGCACCAGGGCCTCGGGAGGGAGCGCGACCCGGGCGCCTTCGCGAAGTCCGTGGGGGCCGCCGACGTGGTGGTCACCAGCTACGCGATCGCCCGCCGCGACGAGGCCCTGCTCGCCTCCGTGCGCTGGGGCGCCGTCATCGTCGACGAGGCGCAGAACCTCAAGAACCCCACCGCGCTCCAGACCCGCGCGCTCCGCGGCCTCGACGCCGAGTCCAAGTTCGGCCTCACCGGAACCCCCGTGGAGAACCACCTCCGCGACCTCTGGTCGATCTTCGACGTGATGGTCCCCGGGCTGCTGGGCGGCTCCACCCGCTTCGCCCGCACCTTCGAGACTCCCGCCCGCAGCGGCGACCCGAAGGCCCTGGAGCGCCTCACCCGCCGCGTAGGTCCCTTCCTCTTGCGCCGCACCAAGCGCGACCCCGCCGTCGCCGCCGACCTCCCTCCCCTCCAGGTGCAGGACCTCTCCTGCGAGCTCACCCGAGAGCAGACCGCGCTCTACACGGCCATGACCGAGGCCGCCTTCAAGGGCATCGAAGACAAGGACGGCATCCAGCGCCGGGCGCACATCCTCGCGGCGCTGATGCGCTTCAAGCAGATCTGCAACCACCCGGAGAGCTTCGAGGCCGAGCGCCCGGACGCCCTCTTCGGCCGCTCGGGCAAGCTCGACCGGATGCTCGACGTGATGGACGAGCTCCTCGCCGAGGGCCAGCGCGTGCTGATCTTCACGCAGTTCGTGGAGATGGGCCGCATCCTCCAGCGCGCCCTCGCCGCGCGCTTCAAGCTCGACGCGGGCTTCTACCACGGCGGCCTCAACGCCTCGCAGCGCGAGGCCATGCTCGACGCCTTCCAGCGCCCGGACGGCCCTCCGGTGCTGATCCTCTCGCTGAAGGCCGGGGGCACCGGGCTCAACCTCACCGCCGCCTCCGCGGTCATCCACTACGACCGCTGGTGGAACCCCGCCGTCGAGGACCAGGCCACCGACCGCGCGCACCGCATCGGCCAGACGCGCCGGGTGAACGTCTACCGCCTCGTCACCGAAGGCACCGTGGAGGAGCGCGTCGCGGAGATCCTCGAGACCAAGCGCTCCATGGCCGACAAGATCCTCGGCGGGGCCGACGAGTCGTGGATCACCGAGATGGACGACCGCGCGCTGCGGGCCTTCCTCTCGCTGGACAAGCGCGCGAAGGAGGAGGGCGTATGAGCGACGCGCTGCGAGAGCGCCTCGACCGCATCGCGGGCATCTCGCTCCGTGCCCCGCGCGGGGAGTACGTCGTCACGGGCCTCTCCTTCGGCGAGGCGAAGCTCCAGCGCAACACGAGCACCGGCCGCTGGGAGTCGCTCATCCTGCGGCTCACCCCGGCCGCCGTGGCCGACGTCGAGAAGGCCGGCGGCTCCCGGGCCGCGACGGTGCACTACCCGCTCGAACACTGGCTGGCCCAGAGCACCACCTTCGACGCGGAGGCGACCGTGGTGGCCGCCGGGCTGCACGCGCTGCTGGTCGACGGCGGGCTGCTCTCTCGCCCCGAGCTGCTGACCTCCGCAGCATCGATCGACCACGGCCTCGGCCCGCTGGCGGCCGCCTCGCTCGACGGGCTGCGCTCCACGCGGTCGCGAACCACCCGTCGCACCGCGCGATGCCCTGTGTGCGCCGACCGGCGCCCCACCCTCGACCCGAGGTTCTCCCGGAGCGTCGGCCAGTTCTCCGAGCAGAGCGAGCTCCTCCGGATGCTGGGGATCATCCTCCCCGGCCGCGGCCAATCGATGCAGCCCGAGCCCGAGGTGGAGTGCCCCCACGCGGCGATGCGCGCCATGGCCTTCCAGCGGCTCTGCGAGGAGCACCCGGAGCTGGGCTTCGAGGCGGCGCTGCTGCTGGTCCCGGTGACGGTGTCCGACCCGCCGCGCTTCGTGCTGAGCCCGATGGCGCTGAAGCCGATGCTCGAAGAGTGGCTGACGCCGAACGCGGCCGACGACGACTACGACGACGACTACGACGAGTTCATGGACGAGCCGCGGCGCGCCGTGGTGCCGACGGCGGCCCCGGGGGACTCCACCCTGACGCCGGGGCAGCGGGGCGCCCTGGCCTTCGCGACGCAGTCGTGGGAGGCCAACGGCGCGCTGCCGGGCTTTCTGCCGCCCGCGAACGACGCCTCCGGCGAGATGCCCGTGATGGCCTCGGAGATCGTCTCCCCCGAGGTCGCGCTGCTCTGGCCCGAAGGCGTCGCGAAGCCCGCCCCGAAGCTCCCGCCGCCGCCGCCAGCGAAGCCCGCTGCGAAGAAGCGAGAGAAGGCGCCAACGCCTGCGCCGACGCCTGAGCATCCCCCGACGCCGACGCCCGGCCAGGAGCTGATGACCTCGGAGCTTCGCGCGCTCGGCTACACCGAGGCGATGGTGAAGAAGCTCCTCAAGGAGGGGACCCTGGAGCGCGCGGGCTACGGCTGGTTTCGCTGGAAGGGCTGAGCGCCGAAGACCGCCTCGCGCACCGCCTCCTTCCGCATGAACTGCGACGCGTCCCCGGCCTTCTCGGTCATCCGCCCTTCGCGCCAGAGTCCCTGGGCCTCCATCCACGCCTCGAACTCCGGCGCCGGCCGCAGCCCGTGGATCTCCCTCAGCGCCGCGTTGTTGTGAAACGACGTGGTCTCGTAGTTGAGCATCACGTCATCGCCCGCGGGGATGCCCATGAGGTAGTTCACGCCCGCCGCCGCGAGGAGCATCTCGAGGTTCTCGACGTCGTTCTGATCGCACTCGGCGTGGTTGGTGTAGCAGGCGTCGCAGCCCATCGAGATGCCGCTGAGCTTGCCCATGAAGTGGTCTTCGAGGCCCGCCCGGGTGATCTGCTTGCCGTCGTAGAGGTACTCCGGCCCGATGAAGCCCACGACGCTGTTGACCAGGAAGGGCGCGTACCTCCGCGCGAGCCCGTAGGCCCGGGCCTCCATGGTGAGCTGGTCGGTGCCGTGGTGGGCGTCCGCCGAGAGCGCCGTCCCCTGCCCCGTCTCGAAGTACATCACGTTGGGCCCCTTCGCGGTGCCCAGCGCCCGGGTCATGGCCATGGCCTCGTCGAGCAGCGCCACGCTCACCCCGAAGTTGCGGTTGGCCCCCTCCGAGCCGGCGATCGACTGGAAGCACAGGTCGAGCGGCGCCCCCTTCTGCATCGCCTGCATCTGGATGGTGACGTGGGAGAGCACGCAGTTCTGCGTCGGCACCCCGAGGCGGGTCATCAGGGCCTTGGTGCGGGTGAGGATCTCCGCCGTCGACTCGACGGTCTCCGTGGAGGGGTTGACCCCGATGACGGCGTCGCCGTTGCCGTAGCTGAGCCCGTCGAGCACCACCGCCAGGATGCCCTCCACCGAGTCTCGGGGATGGTTGGGCTGGAGCCTCGACGAGATGCGCCCCGGCAGCCCGAGGGTGTTGTTGCACCGCACCACCACGCGAATCTTCCTGGCGGCCACCACGAGGTCCATGTTGGACATCAGCTTGGTGACCCCGGCGACCATCTCGGGGGTGAGCCCGGGTGACACCGCGAGCAGGTCGTCGCCGCTGGTGCGCGTGTCGAGGATCCACTCCCTCACCTCCGCGAGGGACTTCCCCTTGAGCCTGCGCCGAGCCCCCGCGTCGCAGGAGTCCTGGCAGAGCCGGGTCACCTCGTCCTGCTCATAGGGGACGCTCGGGGCCTCGTAGAGCTCGTCGAGGGTGAGCTGAGAGAGCACCCGCTTGGCCGCCACCCGCTCCCGGTCGCTCTCCGCGCTAAGGCCCGCCTGCACGTCCCCCGAGCGCAGCTCGTTGGCCTTGTTCATCACCTCCTTGATGGAGCCGAAGGTGAAGTTGCGACCGAACACGCACGCGCTCAGGAGGGATCCCATTGGAGGTGCCCTATCGATACCTCCGATTCGCCCACGGCGTCCTACGGCGCCGCCCAGCGGTCGGTGTGCAGCGAGGCCCCCGCCGCGTCGAGCACCTGCACCTCCACCGCCCTCGCCCCGTTGCGGCGGAGCGCCGCCCAGGTACGCCACCGGGGAGCGCGGCCCACGTCCAGCGACTGCCGCAGCACCTCTCGCCCGCCGACCCTCCACACCACGGTGACCGCCGCGGGGGCGCCCGCGTTGGCGACCTCCATCCAGTACACGACCTCCCGCGAGGCCGCCGCCGAGGCCGCGTCGCCCTGCGGCCTGCCTCCCACCACGTGGTCGGTGAACTGCCCGCGCACCACGCTCACCCCATCGGACCAGGCCGTCGCAGAGCAGAGCAGCGCCGCAGACACCAGGGACATCGTCGAGAGCTTCATCGTCGTCTCCTCCCGCTTGCGAGACGGTCGGAGAGATTGCATCCGCGGGGCCATCGAAAACCAGGGCAGGTATTCACGAAAACCAGCCCTGGTATTCGTGGCCCCGCGCACACGCCGCCGTGTCTCCGCGGCGGGGCTTCTATCCCCCGTCGCCCTCGAGCAGCTGCAGCGCGTGGGCGTAGAGCCCGCGCTTGATCGCCCTGAGCGTGCTGGGCTCCTTGCCGGAGAGCGCCTCGGCCCTGGCGACGGCCATCGGCAGCACCTCGGACTCCTCGGCGATGGCCGCGACGATGCCGCCCTTCAGGGCCTCCGGGGCGCCGTAGCGTCGGCCGGTGGTGCACGCCTCGTGGAGCGTCGGCTGAGGGATGCGCCCTGCGATGAGCGCGGTCATCGGCGCGGTGAAGGGGATGCCGATGTCCGCCTCGGGGAGGCAGAAGTACCCGCGGTCGGCGCGCATCACGGAGAAGTCATGAGCGAGGGCGAGCATCCCTCCGCCCGCGAAGGCGTGGCCGTTGAGCGCCGCCACCGTCGGTCGGGGAAAGCCGAGCACCCGACCCAGCAGCCGGTGCACGGTGCGCACGAAGGCGATCGCGTCGACGCCTTCGGTGCCCATCCACGCGAGGTCGAGGCCGTTCGAGTAGAACTTGCCCTCGCCGGTGGTGACCAGCGCCGACGGGCGCGCGGCCCCCTCGACCTCGTCGAGCGCGGCGTTCATCGCCCGGATGAACTCCGGGTTGAAGCGGTTCTCCCCGCTGTTCATGCGGAGCACGAAGACGCTTCCCTCTCGCTTCAGATCGATCATGACGGTGCTCGGTCCCTCTCTCGTTACAGCTCGTAGCGGCGCCCGACGAGGCGCACGGCCTGGTGGGATTTCTTCCGCGCCGCCATGGCGTTGAGCAGCTCCATGGTGGTGAAGCAGTCGGCGAGCGCGCGGTGCGTCGGCGGGTGCGGCAGCTTGAGCCAGGTCGCCAGCGTGCCGAGCTTGTGGTTCATCGCCTCGGGAAACACCAGCCGCGCCAGCTTGAGCGAGCAGTACATCCCGCAGCCCGGCGTCGCGACCTTCACCCGCCCGTACTCCCCCTGCAGGATGCGGAAGTCGAAGCTCGCGTTGTGGGCGATGAGCGTGTGGCCCGCGGCGAACTTCGCGAAGTCCGCCAGCACGGGCGTGGCCTTCGGGGCGCCCGCCACCATCGCGTCGGAGATGCCGTGCACCCCCTGAACGATCGACGGGATGTGCATCTCGGGGTTCACCAGCGACTGAAACTGCCGCACCACCACGCCGTCCTTCACATGCAGCGCGGCGACCTCGACGAGGCGCGACCCGACGGCGATGCCGGTGGTCTCGGTGTCGAGCACGATGAATTCCGTGAGGTCTGGCGCCACCACGACTGGGGGCGGCGCCTTGGTCGAGGCCTTGGGATGGGACGGCGCCTTGGCCGCGAAGGCGAATGCCGTCTGCGGCGACGGGCCCTTGGCATACGCGGCCTTCTTGTGGACCTTGGGCTGGTAGGGGGTGAGCGTGAAGGGCTCCGGTGCGGCGGCCGGCGCGGGCGCGGGCGAGGGCGAGGGCGCGGGCGACTCCGAGGCCGTCAGCGACGCGCGCACCCGGGCGATGAGCGCGCGGGTGTTGGGGTGCAGCGTGCGGGTGGTCACCCTGGGCACCCTACCAGTTGTTGCGCCGCTCGCGCAGGGCGGCGAAGACCGCGACCGGGTCATGGCTGCCCCCCACCGCGGCGGCGAGCGCGGGGTCGTCGCAGCGCAGGAAGGGGTTGACCCGTCGCTCATCGCCCAGGGTCTTCGGGACCGTGGGCTCTCCCGCCGCGCGGCGGCGCTCGGCGTCGGCGACCGCGTCGAGCAGCGCGCCGTTGCCGGGCTCGAGGTCCACCGCGAAGCGGAGGTTGTTGGCGGTGTACTCGTGGCCGCAGAAGATCCTCGTGGCCGGGTCGAGCGTCTCCGCGATGCGCTGGAGCGAGGCGTACATCATCGCGGCGTCGCCCTCGAAGAGCCGCCCGCAGCCTCCGAGGAAGAGGGTGTCGCCGGTGAAGGCCGCGTCGTCGCTCGCATAGGTCACCGCCCCGAGCGTGTGCCCCGGCACGTGTAGCACCCTCAGCGCGGTGCCCCCGAGCATCACCCGGTCGCCGTCCTTCACGGCCCCGGTCTGCCCCGGAACCCTCCCCTGGTCGCTCGCGTGGGCGATCACCCTCAAGCCCGGGAAGGCCTCGACCAGCGCCTCGTTTCCCCCGACGTGGTCGTAGTGGTGGTGCGTGTTGAGCACCATCGTGGGCCTCGCTCCGAGGGCGGAGAGCGCCGCGAGCACGGGCTCCGCCTCGGAGGGGTCGACCACCGCGCACTCCCCGGTGGCGGGGTCGCGCAGCACATAGGCGTAGTTGTCCGAGAGGCAGGGCACCAGGGTCACGTCGAGCATGGCCGGCGCACGCTACGCCCGCTGCGTTGCCCGCGCACCCGCCGGTGGCTAACACTAGCGCCCATGACCAACCCGGCCCCGCCCAACCTCTCGCGCAGCCAGCGCGGCGTCATGGCGCTGATCACCTCGCCGCGGCGGCTGCTTCGCTTCCTGCGCGACCCGGCGGCGCCGAAGCTCCCGAAGGCCATGGCGGTGCTCGCGATGCTGTACGTGGTGATGCCGGCCGACCTCATCCCCGACGTGATGCCGATCCTGGGGTGGCTCGACGACCTGGGGCTGACGGGCGTGGCGCTCGGATACCTGGCGACGAAGGCCGCCAGCTACGAGGACGCCGAGGATGTGAAGAAGGAGAACGAGGCGAAGGGCGGGGGAGAGGCGATCGGAGTGAAGCCGGTCGGGCCGTAGCGCCGACCGGTTGGCCTCACGGGTGGTTGCTGGCGAGCTCGGTGATGTGGAGCGCGCCGCGGATCTGCTCGCCCGAGCGGTAGGAACCCACCCAGACGTCGTACTGGCCGGCGCCCGCGTTGGGGATGTCGACGGTCGGGTTGGTGCCGCCGTAGGAGTCGTCGTTGCAGACCCAGGCGCCGCCCGCGGTGTTGACCAGCAGGGTGGTGTCGCCCGGCGCCGTCACATAGATGCGCAGGTTGGCCGAGGTGCCGGTCAGGTTGATGATGTGGTCGGGCTGGCGGGTGACGAAGCCACGGCAGCCGGCGCCGAGGCCGAGGTTGCTGGCGTCGATGTTGCCGCCCGAGGTGATGGCGACGTTGATGGGGTCGGGCACGAAGCCCGGGGCGACGCGACGGCTGCCGAAGTTCGCCGTGCGGCCACCGATCTGGAGCGCGCCCTGCGCCGTCACCTGGCTGCCGTAGCCGGAGACCGCGAGCGCGCCGAGGAGACCCACCACACTGAGCATCTTGTTGTTCATCGTCGTCTTCACTCCTGACAGGCGTTGAGAGCCGTGCGCGACCGCTGGATCATCGAGCGGGCCTCGCGACCCATCACTACGCCATCGACCCGCGCGGGATTCATATCAAACCCTCGTGGGTTTGTGCGGGGCGAATTTCTCTATCGCCCCCCGCTGGGCGATGGGTTCTGATCGGCCCCAAGAGCAAAGCCATGGATGCCGACAAGAAGACGACCGAGGAGTCCGTTCGGGTGGTGGTGGTTGAGGACGACCGCACGGGCATCGACCCGGAGACCCTGAGCAGGGCCTTCCTCGACCATGTGCAGTTCTCGCAGGGCAAGCACCCGGACTCGGCCACGGTGCACGACCGGTACATGGCCCTGGCCCTCGCGGTGCGCGACCGGCTGGTGCAGCGCTGGATGAAGACCTCGCGGGCCTGCCAGGAGGCCGACCCGCGGCGCGTCTACTACCTGTCCGCGGAGTTTCTGCTGGGGCGCACGCTGCGAAACAACCTGCAGGCCGTGGGCATCTACGACGATTTCCGCGCGGTGCTGGCCGAGCTGGGTCTCGACCTCACCGAGCTGCTGGAGCAGGAGCCCGACGCGGGCCTCGGCAACGGCGGCCTCGGCCGGCTGGCGGCGTGCTTCCTCGACTCGCTGGCCACCCTGGGCTTCCCCGCGCACGGCTACGGCATCCGCTACGAGTTCGGCATCTTCGAGCAGCGGATGGAGAACGGCTGGCAGGTCGAGCGGCCCGACGAGTGGCTGCGCTTCGGCAACCCGTGGGAGATCGTCCGCCCGGAGTACACGGCCTCCGTGGGCTTCTACGGGCACACCGAGGAGTTTCTCGACCACCACGGGCACTGGCGGGTGCGCTGGGTGCCCGGGGTGAAGGTCATCGGCGTCCCCTATGACACCCCCATCGCGGGCTTCGGCACGGAGAACGTCAACACCCTCCGGCTCTGGCGCGCCAGGGCCAGCGAGGAGTTCGACCTCGGGTTCTTCAACCAGGGCGACTACGTGAGGGCGGTCGAGGAGAAGAGCGTCTCGGAGACCATCTCCAAGGTGCTCTACCCCTCGGACAGCACCTGGGCGGGGCGCGAGCTGCGGCTGCGGCAGCAGTACTTCTTCGTCGCCTGCGCCATCGCCGACATCGTGCGCCGCTTCCTCAAGAACCACTCCGACTTCTCGGGCTTCTCGGCGAAGGTGGCCATCCAGCTCAACGACACGCACCCGGCCATCGCCGTGGCCGAGCTGATGCGGGTGCTCATGGATGTGCACGGCGTGTCCTGGGAGCCGGCGTGGGAGACCACCGTCGCGGTGATGGGCTACACCAACCACACGCTGCTGGCCGAGGCGCTCGAGCGCTGGCCGGTGCACCTCTTCGAGCGGCTGCTCCCGCGGCACCTGCAGATCATCCACGAGATCAACGCGCGCTTCCTGCGGCAGGTGATGAACCGCTGGCCCAACGACGGCGCCCGCGTCGCCCGCATGTCGCTGATCGAGGAGGGCACGGAGAAGCACCTTCGCATGGCGCACCTCGCGGTGGTGGGCTCGCACAAGATCAACGGCGTGGCGGCGCTGCACAGCGAGCTGCTGAAGCGCGACGTGCTGCCGGACTTCGCCGAGCTGTGGCCCGAGCGCTTCACCAACAAGACCAACGGGGTGACCCCGCGGCGGTGGCTGCTCTCGTGCAACCCGCGGCTGTCGGCGCTGATCACCGAGTGCATCGGCCCCGGCTGGGCGACGGACCTCGACCGGCTGGAGGATTTCGCGCCCTTCGCCGACGACCCGACGGTGCGGCAGCGCTTCGCGGCGATCAAGCTGGAGAACAAGCGCGAGCTGCAGGGCTGGCTGCGCGATCACGTGGGCCTCGACGTCTCCACGGACTGCATGTTCGACGTGCAGGTCAAGCGCATCCACGAGTACAAGCGGCAGCTCCTCAACGCGCTGCACGTGGTGGCGGTGTACCTGCGGGCGAAGCGCGACCGTCGGGCGATGTCGGTGCCTCGCTTCTTCCTCTTCGGCGGCAAGGCGGCGCCTGCGTACCGGGCGGCCAAGCTGATCATCCGCTTCATCAACGCGGTGGCGGAGGTGGTGAACCACGACCACGACGTCGACGGGATGAAGGTTCACTTCGCGCCCAACTACAGCGTGTCGCTGGCCGAGCGCATCCTCCCCGCGGCGGACCTCTCGGAGCAGATCTCGACCGCCGGCAAGGAGGCCTCCGGCACCGGCAACATGAAGTTCGCCCTCAACGGCGCGCTGACCATCGGGACGCTCGACGGGGCCAACGTGGAGATCCGCGAGGCGGTGGGCGCGGACAACTTCTTCCTCTTCGGGCTCACCGCCGACGAGGTGACCGCCAGAGCCCGCGGGGGCTATCGCCCGAGGGACCACTACGAGTCCGACGCGGAGCTGCGCGCGGTGCTCGACCTGATCCGCACGGGGCATTTCTCCGTGGGCGAGCCCGGGCTCTTCCACCCGCTGGTCGACCACCTGCTCGACCACGACCCGTACATGGTGCTGGCCGACTACCGCGCCTACGTCGACTGCCAGACGGTGGTGGACGAGTGCTGGCGCGACCCCGACCGCTGGACCGCCATGGCGATCCGCAACGTGGCGCGCATGGGCCGCTTCTCCTCCGACCGTACCATTCACGAGTACGCGAGCGAGATCTGGAAGACGGAGCCGGTGCGGGTGGAGTGAGCTGGGAGGGTTGTGTTGGGGGGCTACTCGGTCGCTGCGAGGCGGGCGGGGCAAGCCCCGCCCCTACGCCGAGAGAACTACGTTGCGTAGGGGCGGGGCTTGCCCCGCCCGCGCTGGAATCTAGAGCTTGCTGACGTCGAGGCCGTAGCGCGCCGCGTAGGCGACGAGGCCGATCTTGTCGACGGTGCGGAGGTCGCTGGTGCTCAGCGTGATGCGCACGTGCCGGTTGAGCTCGGGGACGAACAGACGGCGCTCCTGCAGGTTGGGAAACTGCCAGCGCTTGGTCTTGATGTTCGAGTGCGAGACCTTGTTGGCGATCTTGCGCCGCGTCCCGGTGATGTCGCTCTTGGCCATGGTAGTCGTCTCGTCGGCGGTAAAGGTTGGGATCGGGAAACTTCGTTGTGCGCCGCGGGCTTCGAGACGATGATCGGGATCACCGACTACGGCGCTGCGCGGGGCCGCGAGAGATACCCGATCGGCCGCGAGCGTCAAGTCCCCGTTGCACCGACGGTCAACCTTCGGGAGGGTCACGGCGGCCCCGGCGGAGGATACTTAGGTCGGCACATGAAGGGTGATCGATGAACGAAGCGCAGTTGAAGCTCCCGAACGTGCCGGATGACCAGGTCGGAGGCGCGCTGCACCTCTCGACGCTGCGCTCCCACCAGCGGGTCTTCGTGAACCGCAGCCTGCGGATGGAGTCCGTCGAGTGGATCGGCTTCGACATGGACTACACGCTGGCCATCTACCGCCAGGAGGAGATCGACAAGCTCTCCATCGAGGCGACGGTGAAGAAGCTGGTCGACCGGGGCTACCCCCCCTTCCTGGCCGAGGCGCGCTTCGACACGCGCTTCGCCATCCGGGGGCTTCTCATCGACAAGCGGCTCGGCCACGTCCTGAAGATGGACCGCTACCGCTACGTGGGCCGCGCCTACCACGGCATGAAGGAGCTCGACCGCGAGGTGCGGCACGCGCTCTACGAGACCCGCAAGGTGCGCGTCACCGGCAGCCGCTACCACTGGATCGACACGCTCTACGCGCTCCCCGAGGCGGCGGTGTACGCGGGCGCCGTCGACGTGCTCGACGCCTACGGGGTGCACGTCGACTACCAGCAGCTCTTCGACGACATCCGGGAGTGCATCGACGAGGCGCACCGGGACGGCTCCATCGTCGACGTGATCGCCAACGACCTGCCGCGCTTCGTCGAGCGCGACCCGGCGCTGGCCTCGACGCTCCACAAGCTGCGCTCCGCGGGCAAGAAGCTCTTCCTGCTGACCAACTCGCGCTGGGCGTACACCGACCGGATGATGAAGTTCCTGCTGCACGGGGCGCTGCCGGAGTACGCGTCGTGGCGGCAGTACTTCGACGTGGTGAGCGTGGCCGCGGGCAAGCCGTCCTTCTTCACCGACAAGCGCCCCTTCATGGAGCGCTCCGGCGAGGGGCCGACAGACCCGGTGAACCCCGCGTACACCCTGGAGCGGGGGCGCATCTACGAGCAGGGCAACCTCAAGGACTTCGAGCGGATGATCGGCGTCTACGGCGACGCGATCCTCTACGTGGGCGACCACATCTTCGGCGACATCCTGCGGAGCAAGAAGGACTCCTCCTGGCGCACCGTGCTGGTGGTGCAGGAGATGGACTGGGAGCTTGAGGCCATGAGCCGCACGCAGGACGACGTGACCCTCATCGACGCCCTCTCGCGCCGACGAGAGCGTATGGAGGACGAGCTGCGGTATTACCAGGGCAGGTATCGCTCGCTCACCCGGAAGAGCGCCCGGGACGACGCGGACGGCGGCGCCGCGAGGGCCGCGGCGGCGGAGGAGTCGCGGCGCACGGTGGACGGGCTCAAGGCCGCGCTGCGCACCCTGGAGGTGCAGGCGAGGGACACGTCACGGCGCACTCAGGAGATCTTCCACCCCTACTGGGGCTCGCTCTTCAAGCAGGGCGTCGAGCTCAGCTCCTTCGGCGACCAGGTGGAGCACTACGCGTGCCTCTACACCTCGCGGGTGACCAACCTCGCGAACTACTCTCCGATGCACATGTTCCGCTCGCCGCGCGACCTGATGCCGCACGAGATGCTCTGAGCGGGGATTACAGGGTGCGGGTGCTGCGGTCGCCGACGACCTTCATCCCGGCGAGGTAGGCGCCCGCGGCGACGAAGGCCCCGACGAACCAGGCGTAGTCGTAGAGCCAGTGCAGCGACTCGACGAAGGCCCCGGCCCAGGCGAGCGCGCAGCCCAGGGCCGTGGCGCCCACGGCGATCCAGTTGGTGCCGAGGCGGTCGCCGTAGCTGTAGCGCCCGTCGGGGCGGTAGAGGTCGGCCAGGTCGAGGTCGCGGCGCTTCAGGTACCAGTAGTCGGCGATGAGCACGCCCGCGATGGCGCCGAGGCCGCCGGAGTACCCGAGCAGCCACTTGAAGATGTAGCCCGACGGGTCGGCCAGGAGCTTCCACGGGCACATGGCTACGCCGAGGACGCCCGTGAGCAGCCCCCCTCGACGGAAGTTGATCCACTTCGGAAAGGCGTTGGCGAAGTCGTTGGCGGGGGAGACCACGTTGGCCGCGATGTTCACCGCGAGCGTGGCGATGACCACGGTGAACATCCCGACGGCCACCATGGCGCGCGACTCGAAGCGCGCCGCGAGGTCCATCGGGTCCCAGATCTGGACGCCGTAGATGACCTGCGAGGCGCTGGTGATGAGCACGCCCATGGCCGCGAAGAGGGTCATGGTGGTGGGGAGCGCCACGACCTGCCCGATGGCCTGCTCTCGCTGCGAGCGCCCGTAGCGGGTGAAGTCCGGCATGTTGAGCGAGAGCGTCGCCCAGAAGCCGATCATCGCCGTCAGCGACGGGACGAACACGCTCATGAAGCTGCCGTGCCCGTGGAAACGGCTGTTCTGCGCCAGGATGGGCCCGAGGCCGTGGGCGCGGTCGATGGCCCACCAGACCAGCGCGGCGGTCATCACCAGGACGAAGGGCGCGGCCCAGTCCTCGAGCTTTCGCACGAGCTCCATGCCGCGGAAGATCACGAAGACGTTGATCGCCCAGAAGACCGCGAAGGAGAGCCACTGGGTCGGCGCGTAGCCCGACACGTGGCCGCCCAGCAGGGTGGCCCACCCGGGCCACATCGCCAGCATGAAGGTGTGCAGCGCCTTGCCGCCGATCCAGCACTGGATGCCGAACCAGCCGCACGCGACGATGGCCCGGAGCACCGCCGGGAAGTTGGAGCCGAAGACCCCGTAGGCGGCGCGGGCGAATACGGGGAAGGGTATTCCGTAGCGGGTGCCGGGGTGGGAATTGAGCAGGATCGGGACCAGGACGATGAGGTTGCCCAGGAGGATGGTGAGCAGCGCCTGCCACCAGCTCAGGCCCGCGGTGATGAGCCCCGACGCGAGCATGTACGTCGGGATGCAGTGGGCCATGGAGATCCACAGCGCGGCGAAGTTGTAGGTCTTCCAGGTGCGCTGGGCGACGGTGGTGGGCGCGAGGTCGTGGTTGTAGAGCGACGAGCCGGAGAGCGAGACCCCGGGCCTCAGCTCGACGCGGCCGTCCTCATGCTCGATCTGATCCGCGGCCCCGATGTGCATCGGGGGAGATCACACCGCCCGGCGGGCGGGCGTCAATGGCGCTCCTAGAGCCCTCCCATGGGGAGCGGGAGCCCCGAAAGCGCCCATTGCAGGAATGAAACGTCCTCCCCTTGTCGTATGCCGTGAACGGGGTAACAGTCCCAGGATCATGGCAACCGAAGGGTCGTTTGGGCTGGTCGGGTCCTCCAACTACGAGCTTCCGCTCGTGCCGTTCGTGACGGCGCCCTCAGGCTCCGAGGCGCTCCAGGCGCTGGGCCCTTGGGTGCTCGCCCGGGTCCTCGACGGCGGCCGTGAGGCCACCTTCTCCATCGAGGCCGACGAGCGCTTCGCCCGGGTTCGCCGGGTCCACGGCGCCACCGCGTCGATGCTCGAGTGCCGGCTCCCCTCCCCCATGACCGCGGCCGACCTGGTGCAGACCCTGGTCCGCTGGGCCCCCTCGCAGTCCATGACCGCGCGCCTCCAGCCCGAGGCCGCCGGGGCCGTCCGGCTCACCCTCTCTCTTCCGACCGACTGATCCCCTTGCGACGCAGTCAAGCACCGTGATACCCGCTCTGTCATGAGCGGCGTCGGCCTGCGTACGTACATCTTCCTCGACAGCCTGCAGCCGCAGCTGGCGTCCTTCATCGGAAAGACCGCGCGCGGCTTCCTCCCGATCCCCTTCATGGCCTCGCTCTGGGTGGAGATCGCCCCGGGCATGGCCATCAACCGGGTGACGGACATCGCCCTCAAGGCCAGCAAGGTGCAGCCCGCCGTGCAGGTGGTCGAGCGGGCCTACGGGCTCCTCGAGATCCACCACGAGGACAAAGGGCAGGTCATGGACGCGGGCCGCGCCATCCTCGAGTCGCTCGACCTCAAGGAAGACGACCGCCTCGCCCCCAACCTCCCCACCAACCAGGTGCTGCGCGGCATCGAGGCCTACCAGGCCCAGATCATCAACCGCAGCTCCTCGGGCATGATGATCCTGCCGGGCGAGTCGCTGCTCATCCTCGAGACCGACCCCGCGGGCTACATCGTGCTGGCCGCCAACGAGGCCGAGAAGGCCGCCAACGTGAAGCTGGTGCACATCCAGCCTTACGGTGCCTTCGGGAGGCTCTATCTCTCGGGCTCCGAGGCGGAGATCGACGCGGCGGCCGAGGCGGCGAGGGCCGCGCTGTCCAGCGTCCGGGGCAAGAAGCAGGAAACGCGGCTCGACCGCTGACAACCGTCCGTAGAGAAGGAAACATCCAATGAGCGACGCGCTGGGTATCATCGAGACCAAGGGTTTTGCGGCGGCGGTGCAGGCCGCTGACGCGATGGTGAAGGCCGCGCGGGTGCAACTCGTCGGCTACGAGAAGGTCGGCGGGGGATACACCTCCGTGGTCGTCCGCGGCGACGTCGCGGCCGTGAAGGCCGCCACCGAGGCGGGGCAGCGCGAGGCCGAGCGCATCGGCGAGATGGTGAGCGTGCTCATCATCCCGAGGCCGCACGCCAACATCGACGAGATCCTGCCGCTGGGGCGCGGCGCGGCGAAGCCCACCAACGCGGCGGGCTGAGCCGATGCTCATCGCGCGCGTCACCGGAACGCTCGTCGCCAGCCGCAAGGAGCCCACCCTCGACGGGCTCAAGCTGCTGGTGGTGCGCGGCTGTGACGTCCACGGCGACCCGACGGGCGCGCCGCTGGTCGCCGCCGACGCCGTGGGCGCCGGAGTCGGCGAGGTGGTCCTGGTGGCCGCGGGCAGCTCCGCGCGGCAGACCGAGGCCACGAAAGATCGCCCCGTCGACGCCGTGATCATGGCCATCGTCGACGCCCTCGACGTGGGCGCCGAGACGACGTTCAAGAAGTAGCCGCGCCTCTCCTCCCTCACCTCCGACCTCCTCCATCACCTGAGCGCTGACGCCGTTGACGGCGAGAGCGCATCGCCGTACCCAGGAGCCCTCGTGAAGAAGCTCCTGTGCGCCGTTGGGATCCTCGTAGGCGTCGCGGGCTGCGCCGTGACCGGGAACGACTCCGTCGAGCAGGAGCTGCGGGCCTGCCCCGAGCTCGTGCGCAGGGACGAGTCGGGCAACCCCCGCAACGCCGCGGGGCAGATCCGCCAGTGCTGGCCGGGCAACGCTCGCTGCTTCTGCGACCGCGACAACGACTGCTACGCGGAGGAGGGCTACGTGCCCTGCCAGCCGCTGAGCGCCGCCGTGACGAGGGACTCCGGGGTGCGAGACTCCGGGGTGCGAGACTCGGGCGCGAGGGACTCCGGGGTGCGAGACTCGGGCGTACGTGACTCGGGCGTACGTGACTCGGGCGTACGTGACTCGGGGGTGAGGGAGGCTGCAACCGTGGACGCTGGAGTGAGGGACGCGGGCCCGGTCATCAGCGCGCCGATGGCGGCCGACACGGTCAGCTACACGGGGAGCTTCGCCGTGCGCAGCGGGCGCTCCCGAGCGCAGCTGCGCGTCGCTGGAGAGGCCCGCGATGTGACGGTGTACGTGCCCTCGACGCGCCCGAGCGCCCCGGCGCTGGTGCTGGCCTTCCATGGCACCAACGGCTCGGGCGACGTGATGCTCGACGAGTCCTCGGCGAGGGCGATGGCCGACCGCAGCGGCGCGGTGTTCATCGCCCCCGACTCTCGCTGGATGCCCCGCGGCGACTGGGACCATGCGACCGAGGAGACCTACTGGCAGACCTCCGGCGTGAGCCCCGGCGCCAACCCCGACCTGCTGCTGACGCGCGCGATCATCGTCGAGGCGCAGCGCCGCTTCGGCGTCGACCCGCGGCGCATCTACGCCATCGGCCACTCCAACGGCGGCTTCTTCGCCGCGCTCGTGGCCACGCAGCTCTCCTCTCGCATCGCGGGCTTCGCGGTGAGCTCCGCCGGGCTGGTGCGCTGCAGCACCACGCGAGGCTGCAGCTTTCAGGGCAGCGGCTCCACCTGCGCGGCGCTGCGCTCCCAGTCGGGCTGGTGCGGCTGCAGCGGGCCCGACCTGCCGGGCCCCATCCCCACGAGCGGGCGCATCCCGCCGGCCTACCTCACCCACGGCACGCGCGACCCGCTGGTGTCGGTGCAGTACACCTGCGCCCTCGCCGAGCGCATGGCCGGGGCCGGCGCGGCCGCTACGGTCGTGCTGCGCAACGGCGACGGCCACGTGATGCCCGAGACCTTCGCGCTCGACGCGTGGGCCTTCCTGTCTTCACGGCGCCTGCCCTGAGAGAAGGGCCATCGACACCCCGGGGGTCGAGACCTATGTCGTCGACCATGATGCGAACAGTCTTCCTGTCGTTGGTCGTCCTGGTCGGTTGCTCCGGGGCGCAGAGCACCCAGAACAACATCCCCGCCGCGGCGCGCCCGCTCTGGGATCAGTGCCGCCCGTCGATCGACACCTACTGCCACAACCGCGCCCAGGGAGACCCCTCGCTGGAGCGCGAGTGCGAGGCGACCACCGCCCATGACTACGGCGTGATCACCGACGACGCCGCCCGCCGGCAGTACCTCCGCACGCACGGCTGCACTTCCCTCTAGCGCGGTGCTCGGGTGGGTGTCGGATGGCGGCGAGAGGGCCCCCTTCCCCGCTGCCGCGGGGGTAGGGCGCGCGGCAGCGGGGAAGGGGGCCGAAGCTCGCTCGTCCGACACGCGACCGAGCACCGCTCTAAGCCCTACGCGTCGCTGTCCTTCCAGCGGTGCTGCACGATCCCCCGGTGGGGCGCGGCGCCCTGGGCGAGGTGGTCCACCGAGACCGCGTGGTCGGGGTCGGGGCAGCGCTCACGCATGGTCACCAGCTCCTCGGCGGCCGTCGGGTGGATGCCGATGGTGCTGTCGAGCTGGGCCTTGGTGGCGCCGAGCTTCAGCGCCACCGCGAAGCCCTGAACGATCTCTCCCGCGTCGGGGCCGACCACGTGCACGCCCACCACGCGGTCGGTGTCGCGCTCGACCACCAGCTTCATCAGGGTCTTCTCCCGTCGCCCGGTGAGCGTGTGCTTCAGCGGCGTGAAGGTGGAGCGGTAGACGTCCACCGCGCCGCCTCGGGCCAGGGCCTCGGCGCGCGCCTCGTCCTCCGTGAGCCCGACGGTGCCCACCGGCGGGGTCGAGAACACCGCCGAGGGGATGAACTCGTAGTCCGGGGTGCGCTTCGCCTCGCCGAAGAGGTTGTGCGCGACGATCATCGCCTCGGCGAGCGCCACCGGGGTGAGCTGCACCCGGTCGATGACATCCCCCACGGCGTAGATCGACCGCGCCGAGGTGCGGAAGCGCCCGTCGACCCGCACCGCGCCGCGCTCGTCGAGCTCCACCCCCGCGGCCTCCAGCCCCAGGCCCCTCGCGTTGGGGGCGCGGCCGATGGCGGCCAGCACCGCGTCGACGACGAGGGTCTCTCCCGTGGTGAGCACCGCGTCGATGGCCCCGTCGGGGCGGCGGCTGAGCGAGGCCACCTCGGTGTGGAAGCGGAGGTCGACGCCGCGGTGCCGCATCTCCGCGTCGAGGTGGGTGCGCACGTCGCGGTCGAAGCCCCGGAGGAAGAGCGCCCCGCGGTAGGCCAGCGTCACCTGCGCGCCGTAGCCCCGGAAGATGCCCGCCATCTCCACGGCGATGTACCCGCCGCCGATGACCAGCAGCCGGTCGGGGCGCTTCGGCAGGTAGAACACCTCGTCGGACACCATCGCCAGCTCGGCGCCGGGGAAGCTCGGGCGCACGGGCGATCCTCCCGTGGCGACGAGCACGTGGCGCGCGGTGCGGCGGGTGACCGTCCCGTCGGGCGCGGTGACGGCCACGGTGTGCGCGTCCTCGAGGGTGGCGCGGCCGAGCATCACCTCCACACCTCGACCCTCCAGCAGCCGCTGGTAGACGCCGTTGAGTCGGGCGATCTCGCGGTCCTTGTTGGTGATGAGCCGGGGCCAGTCGAGGGTGGGCTCGGCCACGTCCCAGCCGTAGGCGCGGGCGTCCTCGATGTCGTCTCTCGCGTGGGCGCCGTAGGAGAAGAGCTTCTTGGGGATGCACCCGACGTTGACGCAGGTGCCTCCGAGGAAGCGCTCCTCGGCGACGGCGACTCGGGCGCCCAGCGAGGCCGCGATGCGAGCGCCGCGCACCCCGCCCGATCCTGCGCCGATTACGAAGAGGTCAACGTCGTGGCTGCTCATGGGCCACGAGGCTTATCACGGCTGCCGACGTCCAAGCCGGGCCAGCACCGGCAGGATGAGGTCGAGCGCCTCGTCGAGCTGCGCCTGCGAGATCACCAGCGGAGGCGCGAGGCGCACCACCACCTCGTGGGTGTCCTTGGCGAGCACGCCCGAGGCCAGCAGCACCTCGCAGGCCTCGTGAGCGCAGGGAGCGACGAACTCCACCGCCAGCAGCAGCCCCCTCCCCCGCACGTCGCGCACGTTGGGTCCCACGAGCGCCGAGCGCATCCGGGCGAGCGCGTGGGCGCCGAGGGTCGCGGCCCGCTCGGCGAGGCCCTCGGACTCGATCACGTCGAGGGCGGCGATGGCCACCGCCGCCGCGAGGGGGTTGCCGCCGTAGGTCGAGCCGTGGGTTCCGGGAGTGAAGACGTCCATCAGCCAGGGCTCGGCGCAGAAGGCCGACACGGGGTACAAGCCCCCGGAGAGGGCCTTGCCCAGGGTGATGGCGTCGGGGCGGGCGTCCTCGTGCTGCCACGCGAACATCCGCCCGGTGCGACCGAGGCCCGTCTGGATCTCGTCGAGGCACATCACCACCCCCTTCCGGGTGCAGATCTCCCTCACCCGCCGGAGGTAGCCGTCGGGCGGGATGAGCACCCCCGCCTCGCCCTGGATGGGCTCGATCAGCACCCCCGCGGTGCGCTCGTCGATGGCCCGCTCGATGGCCTCCGCGTCGCCGAAAGGAACCTTCACGAAGCCCGGCGTGTGCGGCCCGTACCCCCGGTAGCTGGAAGGGTCGGTCGAGAGGCTGACCATGGTGATGGTGCGGCCGTGGAAGTTGCCCTCCGCGACGATCACCTTCGCCTCGCCATCGGGGATTCCCCGCTTCTCGTAGCCCCAGCGGCGCATGGCCTTGAGGGCCGTCTCCACCGCCTCGGCGCCGGAGTTCATGGGCAGCGCCCGCTCGAAGCCGGTCACCGCCGAGAGCCGGGCGAGCATCGCGCCCATGCGGTCGTTGTGGAAGGCGCGGGAGGTGAGCGAGAGGGTGCGCGCCTGGTCGACCAGGGCCTCGACGATGCGAGGGTGGTTGTGGCCCTGGTTGAGCGCCGAGTACGCGCTCAGGAAGTCGAAGTAGCGGCGGCCCTCGACGTCCCAGACGTAGCACCCTTCGCCCCGGGAGAGCACCACCGGGAGCGGCGCGTAGTTGCGGGCGCCGTGGGCCTCGGCCTCGGCGATGAGGGTCTTCGTGCGGTCTCCAGCGGCGGTCATCGCGACACCTCCGAGGCGGAAGCGATGGCGTGGTCGACGAGCTCCAGCAGCGGAGGCCCGGCGAGCTGCTCGAAGCGGTAGCGCACCCGCACCACCGGGATGTGTACATCGACCGCGCGCTCGATGAGGGCGGGGCTCCCGTCGAGGACCAGGTCGGCCCCGGAGGCGGCGATGGTCGCGGCGAGGTCGGCGCGCTGGGACTCCGTGTAGCCCAGCGCGGGCAGCACCCCCTGGAGGGCGGGGTACGCGGCGAGCGTGGCGGCGATCGATCCGACGGCGTGCTCCCTGGGGTCGACGATGGAGCCTGCGCCGTACTTCCTCGCGGCGAGGGTCGCGGCGCCGAAGGTCATGCCGCCGTGGGTGGTGGTGGGGCCGTCCTCGACGACCAGCACCCGTCGCCCCCGGATGCGCTCCGGGTCGTCGACCTCGATGTGGAGGTCGGCCTCCACCCATCGGGCGCGGGGGTTGAGCGAGAGGGAGCGGGCCTTCACGGCGGCGAGGTCTTCGGGGCGGGCGGCGCGCACCTTGGTGGCGACCAGGACGTCGGCGCGGCGGAGGTTGGTCTCGCCGGGGTAGTAGCGGGTCTCGTGGCCCGGGCGCAGCGGGTCGACCAGGGTGATGAGCAGGTCGGGGCGGAGGAAGGGCGAGTCGTTGTTGCCGCCGTCCCAGAGCACCACCTCGGCCTCGGACTCGGCGGCGCGAAGGACGGCCTCGTAGTCCACGCCGGCCCAGATCACGAGCGAGCGCTCGATGTAGGGGACGTACTCCTCTCGCTCCTCGACGGTGCACCCGGCGGCGTCGAGGTCGGCCCAGGTGGCGAGGCGCTGCACGCGCTGCCGCCGAAGGTCGCCGTAGGGCATCGGGTGGCGCAGCACCGCCGCGCGCACGCCGCGGTCGCGAAGGTGAACGGCGAGGTGCTGGGTGAGCGAGCTCTTGCCGACGCCGGTGCGAACGGCCGTGACCGCGACGACCGGGCGCGTCGAGCGGAGCTCGGTGTGACGAGGCCCGAGGAGCATGAAGGAGGCGCCCGCGGACTGGGCCCGAGAGGCGAGGTGCATGACGTCGTCGTGGGCGAGGTCGCTGTAGGAGAGCAGCACGACGTCGATGTCGAGCTCGCGGACGAGGGACTCGAGCTCGCGCTCGGGGTGTACCGGGATGTCCGAGGGGTAGCCGATGAAGGCGCCGGGGAAGCTGCGCGCGTCGATGGAGGGGATCTGCGCCGCGGTGAAGGCGACGAGCTCGAAGCGGGGCTCATCGCGGAAGAAGCGCTGGGCGTCGTGGAAGTCGCGGCCAGCAGCGCCGAGGACCAGGCAGCGGAAGGGTCTCTTCATGGCGCTGAGAGGGTGCTCCAGAAGCGGGACGAGCGCACCAGCGAGGGAGGGGGCGATGCGTCGACGGGCGGTCGGCCGCAGATCGGGCGGCGCAGCGCGCGTGGTACGGTCGGCCATGGCGTCCGACCTCGCGAGAGTCATCGACCCGGAGTACCCCAATCTCCCCGTCGAGGTCGTCGAGGCCTGGCGCAACGCCCCGGAGAACGTCGTCGCGGAGGTCATCGACGGCGAGCTCTCCACGATGCCCCGACCGGCGCCCCGGCACGCGAGCGCGGCGTCCATCGTCGACCAGTCGCTCTCGCCCGCGTTCCGCTGGGGCCGCGGCGGACCGGGCGGCTGGATCATCCTCCCGGAGCCCGAGCTGAGCCTCGGCGCACGACCCGACCTGGTCGTCCCCGACCTCGCCGGGTGGCGCCGCGAGCGTCTTCCGACGATGCCCGACACCGCGACGATCGACGTGGTTCCGGACTGGGTGTGCGAGGTCCGGTCGCCGTCGTCGCAGCGACACGATCGCTTCAAGAAGATGCCGATGTACCTCCGCCACGGCGTCGGGCACGCCTGGATGGTCGACCCCGAGGCGCAGGGCATCGAGGTGTTTCGACGCACCGCCGAGGGCTGGCTGCTGGTGCTGAGCGCGAGCGGAGACGCCGTCGTGCGCGCCGAGCCCTTCGACGCCATCGAGCTCGCGCTCGCGACCCTCTGGGCGTGGTGACCGCGCGCGACCCCGGGCGTCGTGCTGTGAGCGGAAAGAGGTATCCGGGCAAATACCGGGCGGTATCCGGGCGGATACCGCCGACGGACCTTTGGTAGCCTCTGGTCGCATGGCGACGACCCGCACGAAGACACCCCAACCGAAGGCCGGCGCGGCGAAGCGCGAGCTACCAGACGCCCTCGCGAAGCGGGCGAAGGGCCTGCGCGACACGAAGCGCCAGCGCCTCGCCGCCGCGGGCTTCGCAGCGATCGCGCTCATCCAGGACCTGCGCCGGCGCATCACCGGGGACTACCTCGCGATCGGCAAGGCGCTGGCGGAGCTGCGCCAGGAGGGCATGGCCGACGCGCTCGGGTGCGCCGACTTCGCGGAGATCTGCGAGCGGCACTTCGAGATGTCCGCCGAGCACGCCGAGCGGCTGGTGCGCCTCGCCGAGCGCTTCGAGCGCGCGGTGGCCCTCGACCTGGGCTACGAGAGGGCGTGCGCGCTGCTGGCCCTGGCCGACGCCACGCCCGCGGAGGAGGCGCCGGAGGAGCTGCTCCACGCGACGCTGACGCTCCCCTCGAAGGAGACGCTGGCGGTCGACGAGGCCACGACGGCGCAGCTCTTCGCGGCGGCCAAGGAGTTTCGTCAGGCGAGGACCGACGCGAACCCCGGCGGGCCGGACAAGGGCGGGCGCACCACGACCGCGGCGGAGCGGTCGGCGTTTCGCGCGTTGCAGCGAGACGTGGCGGCGGACGCGCGCTTCGAGGGGGTGAAGCTGGCGCAGGTGGCGAGGGGGAAGACGAAGGGGGCGGTGATCCGGGCGGACGTCCCGCAGGCGCTGTGGGAGACCTTCGTGCGCGCGATGGCGAAGCGGAAGAAGTCGTAGAGGGGTGAGCGCACTGCGCTCCCTGCAACGGCACGAGCGATGAGCACCACGGACGACAAGAGCATCTGGACCGGAGACTGGATGACGGTCGAACGGTCGGAGGGCGCGGCCGCGTCGCCTCTGGCTGCGCTCCTCGATGAGCATGGGTTTCTGAAGGAGGTCTCCGAAGGGCGCGAGATCTGGCCCCTGGAGGCGTTCGGAGACGACCATTGTGTCGCGCTTCTCGGAGACGCCGGGATGGGCAAGACCCATGCGCTCGCTGCGCTGGGAAACACGCTGCGAGAACGAGGCCACCGTGTCGTGACGCGCCGACTTGGGGCCTATGGCGAGGGCCGTCTCCCGATCAAGGAACTGTTCGCCGGGCGGGAGTTCGATGCATGGCGCGGTGGCGTCGGTCCCCTGTGGCTCCTGCTCGATGCCCTCGACGAGTCGCCGTATCCACCGGAGCTCGCGGCGGACATCCTCCTCGAAGGCTTGCGGGGTCTCGACCTTGGTCGCCTCTACGTTCGTATCTCGATGCGGCCGTTGGTGTGGACCACGCGGGTGCGCGACACGCTCGCTCAGCTCTTCGGGACCGTTCGCGAACTCGGGACCATCCGCGTGCTCCAGCTACTCCCGCTGCGCCGAGCGCGGGTGGAGGCGAGGCTCCCGGCCGACGGTCCTTCCCTCTCGACGCTGTGTGAGCGAGGCCTGGGGCCGCTGCTGGCACGTCCGCTGACGCTGCAACTGCTGCTGGATGCGGGCGGGGCCTCCCGTGCGGAGGCCTCGTTGCGGCTCGCAGGGATCTACGACCGGGCGCTCCGCCATCGGTACGAGCGGGCGATCCCCGCGAGTGAACCGGTCACAGTTCGAGAGGAGCGTGTCGAGCGCATCCTGCGGGCAGCCGACCTGCTCGGCGCCGTGACCGTGCTCGGGGGGCACGAGGTCTTCGCCGTTACTTCGACGCTACAAGGGGACGCTCTCGACGTACCTCGCGTGTTCGGCGCGGCCGCAGGCGGGGCGATCGACGCGCTGAAGGGCGGAACCTTCGCAGGAGACAGGTCGGCGCGGACCTGGGAGCACCTGACCTTCGCGGAGTTTCACGCGGCGCGGTGGGTGTTGGCTCGCACGGGATCGGCGAAGGAGAAGGCTCGCTGGCTCACAGGGCCCGCCGGCTCGCTCGACGCTCTGCCAGCGCCGGTGCAGGGCGTGGCCGTGTGGATGGCGTCGGTAGACGAGGGGTTCTTCGATCATCTTCTCGCGCAGGCTCCCGCGGTGCTGCTGGGCGTCGACCGGGCGTCGATGGGAGGTGATCGTCGGGCCAGTCTGGTGCGTGCTCTCCTCGATGGCGCGGCGAACATCTCGCTCGATCCCTGGGTCAGATTCCGAACGCTGCGCGAGCTCGCGGGTGACGGGGTCGACGCGCTGCTGGCGAGCCGGATCGCCGATCCGGGCGCCTCGCCAACGGCGAGAGACCTTGCGCTGGAGATCGCGCAGATCAATGGCGCCAGCGTGGCCGTCGCCGCTGCGCGGAAGCTTGCCCTCGACGGAGCGCAGTCACTGAAGGTGCGCGTGGCGGCAGCGCGGGTCGTGGCGGCGCGAGGCGATGAGGCACACCGTCTCGCGCTACGACCGCTCGCGGTAGGCCTCGCGGAAGACGTCGCCGACCAGCTCAAGGGGGTCGCGCTGTCGGCGCTGTGGCGAAGCGAGGCGCATCCGCGCGCGCTGATTTCGCTGGGCGAGATGCTCGTCTGCCTCTCCGAACCTCGCTGGAAGAACTACTTCGGGGCCTATCGGCGCGTGCGTGGGGAGTTCTTCCAGGGCCTGATGAACGATGAGCTCCCCGCCGTGTTGACCTGGGCGATTGAGCGCATTGGGGAGCACGGGACAGACGACTACCCAAGGGAGTCGGAGCTCGCGGACCTGATGAAGCGGGCCTGGAGGAGCGCCACGGACGCGAGCATCGCCCTCCCGCTGGCGCGATTCGCTACGGAGTGGACCGAGCGACGCCACAGGCTTCCTCTGCCTCCTGACCGATCGGACACGGACGAACGGGAGACTCGTCGCGCTGTGTTGAGCGCGCTCGTCACGCTATGCCCGACGCACGAGCGCCTGATCTGGGACCTCCATGCACTGATCGGTGCCGACGATCTGCCGTGGCTCATGGAGAACGCAGTCGACCGTGCTGCTGATCCGGAGGGCTCGGTCTGGGCGCACCTGGCCTTCGATCGTTTCCGCGCGATCGTCGAGGCCGGTGAAGCCGACCCGTCCTCTCGGGTGCAGCTCGTCGAAGACTACTGGAGCTCGCGGGAGCGCTCCGCGGCGCTGCGGGAGGAGTCGCGCTGGTATTTCGACGAGGGCGTCCTCCTCGACAGCGAAGCCGCGCGAATGCAGCGGGAGCACCGGGCGCGCATGATGGATCGTCAGAGCGACGAGCCCGCCCGAGCCAACATCCAGGCCGCGATCGAGCGAGAGCTGGCGGCCAGCGACGCGGACCCGAAAGGACACTTCTGGCAGCTCGTGTACTGGCTGCACGCGCGGCCTCTGCCGGGCGACCGCGTGACCTTCGACTCTGGTCGCTTCATCACCGAGACCGAGATGTGGAAGAGCGCCGATCCACCCTGGCGCCGCAGGGTGGTCGAGCTGGCATATCGCTATGTCCTGGCGGGCGATCCCGATCCCGAGGTCTGGTACGGCAAGCAGCTTCGACACCGCCCCGCGTACGCGGGATACCTCTCGCTGCGGCTGCTCGCGGAGTTCGACCCGGTGGCGATCAACTCACTCCCCGCCGAGGCGTGGACCCGTTGGATGCCAGTGCTGATCGACGCGCTCCCCGACAGCAACGACCCTCATCACCAGCGGTTGCTGGAGCGAGCCACCACCCAGGCCCACGACGCCTTCGTCAGCTGGGTGGAGAGGGAGTTCGAGGCCGAGGTCGACCAGCACCGCGATGCCCACGTGCTCCATCGGGTCCCCGCCGAAGGTGACCCCGTGCTGGCTGATCGTCTGATCCCGCGGCTCCGCGCTGGACTCCCCGGCCCTGCGTTCGGCACGCTGCTCCGGGTGATCCACGCCGCGCGACCGGCCGAAGCGCTCGACGCCGCCTGGGCCATCGTCGAAGGCAGCGACCGGGAGCGGGCCGAGGTCGCGGCTGCGTTCCTGCTGGAGAGGGACAGCGCGCGGGCGTGGCCGTGGTTGATCGGTCGATCGAAGGTCGACCCTGCCCTCGCCAGGGCCGCCGTCGAGGCGATGGGGTTCGGGTTCTCTCGCGACCGCACGATGTTCGCGGCGTTGCCCGTCCGCACGCTCGCCGAGATCTGGGAGTGGGCGGTCACGCTCTGGCCGTACCGCGAATGGCAGGGCGTGCGATCGATCGTCTCGGGCGACGAACTCCGCGACAAGGCGCTCGCTGCCCTCGAGCAGGCTGCCATCGATCCCAGGACGACCGAAGAGGCATTGGGCTGCCTTCACGTGCTCGCGGTCCAGCATCAGCAGCTCGACTGGCTCCCTGGCGTGGTCCAGCGCGCCGAGCACAACGTCAGGCTCCGGCGCTGGCACCCGCACGAGATCGTCGCGCTGCTCGCGGCGCCTTGATCAGCCCCGCGCTTCGGGCACAGTCGACCCATGAGACCCATGGGCCCGCTCCAGGCGCTCGCGGCACGCTTCCCGGTCACCCAGCCGTGGGAGGATTTCGCGACGAGGTATGTGCCTCGCCCGCAGCCCGTAGGCGACGACATCGCGGACTCGCTGCTCGTCGACCCGGCGAGCACGCACGTCATCGTGGGCTCCATCGGGAGCGGCAAGTCGACCGAGCTGTTCCGGGCGGCGACGCGGCTCCGCGACAAAGGCTCCGACCTGTTCGTGGTCTGCGAAGACGCTGATCTCCTCGGTGATGGACTCGATCACCCCGAGCCCGGCATCGTGGTGAGGAGGGTCGCCCAGGCGCTCGCGGCGACGTCGGCCTCCGCCCCGCTCGCTCTGGCTGGTCAGCAGGCCGCGGCTCGCGTGCGACAGCGAGCGCAACGCGAGGTTGAAGCAGTGTTCGACGCCCTGGCGGAGACAGAGACGACGGACCTCTACGACCTGGGCTTGATGGTCGCGGCGCTCGCTCCTCGTCGGGCGGTCGTGCTCCTCGACTCCTTCGACCGGGTGCTCCCGGCGAGCGACTACATCGCCGCCATCGAGCGCGACCTCACCGCGCTTCGTCGGGTCGGTGTCGGGCTGGTGCTCACGGCGCCCAACGACCTGCTGTTCCTTCACTGGCGCGAAGCGCTCTCGAACTTCTCCGCGAGTCACGTCCTCGGCGCGCTGAACCCTGTCGTCCCAGGCCACCACGCCTTCCTCCTTGCCATCCTTGCGCGTCGCGATCCCGATAATCTCCTTCGTCCCGAGGTTCGAGAGGCTCTCGTGCAGGCCTCCGGAGGGCACCTCCGCCACCTCGTGCAGCTCGTTCACGCGAGCGCTCGCCTCGCGGCGCGCGCTGCGAGGAAGGTCTGGAAAGACGACGTCAGTTGCGCCCGTGACGATCTGGGTGCCTTCCTCGCCGCCGCGATGGTCGGCGAACAGGCCGCCATCCTCGACGCGCTCGTCCGCGGACAGATGCCTGACAAGGCATCCGATGCGCTCGTCGGCCTGGTACGTGACGCTCGGGTGTTCGACGACGGCGACGGCCGATATCGAGTCCACCCGGCGCTCCTTGCCCGGCCCGCGCGGAGAGTGGCGTGACGATCGCGAGCACCCCGCGCGAGATCGTCGACGCGGTACTCGGACCGCCCACGGAAGAGGTCATCACCGCCATCGCCGAGGACGCTGACACCGACGCTCTCGCAGCCCGGTTGGAGCAGGAGCTCGATCGCCGCAGCAATGCCCCGACGCATCGCCTCCACCTCGTCGACGACATCTCCTCGGCCAGCGCGGTGGTCCGAGCGGCGAAGGCAGAGCCCAGGTCCGTCCACGTTGTTTCCGTGCGTGCCGGACTCGGGCGCGAGGCGTGGCGACAGATCGATCGCAGCCGCACCCGCAGCACGCTGGCCGCTCTCATCCTGGTCCTCTCGCCCGCGACCTACGTCGAGGCGCGGACGAACGCGCCCAACCTCACGAATCTCGCCGCAGCTTCTACCCACCACGTCCGGAGCGTGCCGCGGTCCCCCGATCTCTTCCGTGTCGTCGCCCACCCGATGCACGAGCGCGAGCTCGACGCGCTCCTCCAATCGGGCGGCAGGTTGCGGGAGATTGACGAGTCCATCGTCGTTGGCGAGCTCGACGGCGCCCAGATCGACCAGCTCCGCGCGCAGAACATCATCGTCGACGTCTATGGTCCTGCGGAGACGGGCGTTGCCCCGCTGTTCGACACCCTCTGGAGTCCCATCGCCGCCGCTCCCCCTCCCGACATCGGAGAGTGGCCGGGCGACTTCGAGGTCACCATCGATCCCGCAGCGCTGATCGTGCTCGATCGAGAGCCCCTTCCTGGCGTCGAGGTGCTCGAACCACTGGGCAACCGGCGCTACCGGGTGCGACTCACTGACGCCGACGCGCACGCCGCGCTTCTCGCAAGCGCAGGTGTTGGAGATGACGCGCGGGTCGACACCTCCCCAGCGATCAGCGAGCTCAAATCCGAGGAGTTCGACGCCACCTGGACGGTGCTCCTCCACGACGCGGCGACCCGCGACGCCGTGCGCGCCCGGCTCGAAGGCGTTCGCGCCATCGTCCTGAAGGCCGATGGTCGGGCGCTGCGCATCACGGCGCTGCCGTCGATCGTCGAAAGGGCTCGCGCCTGGCCGGAGGTACGTCGCATCGACGCCTACGTGGAGCCGACCCTCTGCGCCGACGTGTACCGGGGCCAGATCGGACTGGAGATCATCGACGCGACGGGAGCGCCAAGGGACACGCTCCCCTGGGATGGCACTGGAGAGGTCATCGCGATGGCCGACTCCGGCATCGACGCCGCGCACCCCGCCCTGCACCCCGCCATCGATTATCTGCTCCCGCTCGCGCGCCCCGGCGACGCCTCCGATCAGCAGGGCCACGGGACCCACGTCGCCGGGATCATCGCAGGGAGGGCCTCCGTCCAGCCGCCGTTGCGTGGCGCGGCTCCGGGGGCACGGCTGGTGGTGCAGTGCATCGTCGACGCGGACGCGAAGCTCAGCGGACTGCCGGCCGACCTCTCGACGCTCCTGCAGAGCGCCTACGACCTCGGCGCGAGGGTGCACAACAACTCCTGGGGCGCAGAGGTCGAAGGGCGCTACGACGCCCAGGCGGAGCAGATCGACGAGTTCGTCTCGACACACCGCGACATGCTCGTGGTGATCGCGGCAGGCAACCGAGGCCGCGCCGCCAAGACGCCGGAACAGACGCCGAGCGCGGAGGTCGGGTGGGTCGAGTACGGCTCCCTCGACGCGCCTGCGGTCGCCAAGAACGCGCTCACGGTCGGCGCCTGCCAGAGCGGTCGCTCGACGGGCGGGCGCTCGGCCGGGAGCTGGGGACAGTACTGGGGCGCGCAGTTTCCGGACGACCCCGTGCGCTCGCAGCGAATCTCTGGCGACGCCGAGTCCATGGCGGCTTTCTCCAGCCGCGGACCGGTCGAGAGCTGCCGCATCAAGCCCGACCTCGTGGCTCCCGGGACCGACATCGCCTCGACGTGGCCCGAGGGCCATCCGGGCGACAACAGTTGGGGCGTCGTACCGGGCACGGCGCAGCGCTACCGATACCTGGGCGGCACCAGCATGGCGGCGCCCATCGTCGCGGGCTGCGCCGCCCGCGTGCGGCAGTACTTCCGGGAGGTGCGTGGGCACCAGCCGAGCGCCGCCCTCCTCAAGGCCACGCTCATGAACGGCGCCCGCCCCCTCACTGGCGCCGACGCGGTCCACGGTGACCCGGCCCCCAACTTCAACCAGGGCTTCGGTTGCATCGACATGCGCCGCACGGTGCCCTTTCCGGGGTCGAGCTTCTCGCTCGCCTTCGAGGACCCATGGCAGGACCAGGCGCGATGGTTTCCGCAGAGCCGCCGTTTCCGGGCGACCTTCGCCCTCACGACGCCGGGCCCGCTCGGCGTCTGCCTCGCGTGGACCGATCCGCCAGGCCCCGGCCGACGCAACAACCTCTTTCTCGTCGTCGATTTCCCCAACGGAACCAAGCGCCGGGGCAACGACGAGCGCGCCGGGAAGATCCCCAGCCGACCGGACGATGAAGCCAACACCGTCGTCGCCGTGCGCCTCGCGGACGCGCCCGCGGGGACGTACACGGTGACGGTGAAGCCCACGATGATGCTCCGCCCTCCGCAGGACTTCGCCCTGGTTGTCACGGGCCCGCTCGCCCAAGATCATCTGCTACCGGAGTGACGGAGGCGACCCTTCGCCGCCGGGAGGATTGATCATGCTGAAGCTGAGGGTGGTCCAGGCCGAGGAGGGCGACTGCCTGCTGTTGATGCACGAGGGCGACGGATCGGCCACGCGAGTGCTCATCGACGGGGGATTGACGTCCATCTACCGAGCGCACCTCCGCCCGGTGCTCGCAGGGCTCGCCGCGGAGGGCGGGACGCTCGACCTCGTGGTGCTGAGCCACGTCGACAGCGACCACGTGCGTGGCCTCAACGCATTCTTCGCCGAGCTGCGCGACCAGCAGGCCGAGCTGACGGAGCCCCTCATCGCCGTCCGCGATCTCTGGCACAACGCCTTCAGCGAGACCGACGACGACGGCACGATCACCCCGCGCCTGCGCGCCCTCGAACAGATGGCGGGCGTCGCCAGCGCGAGCGCGGTCGACGCCCTCTCCACGGTGGGGGAGGGCTCCACGCTCCGAGGGCTCGCGACCGATCTCCGAATTCCCGTGAACGCCGCTCGCAAGGGGCGTCCCATCCTCGCGGGGAAGCCGGGCGATCCGGTTGTAGTCGGGGGACTGACGGTCACGGTGGTCGGACCCACGAAGGCGAACCTCGACGCGATCCGCGCAGAGTGGAGCGCCTGGCTGGACGACCTCGAAGCGGCGCCGTCGAGTCTGGCGGGGGTCGCCCTCGACAAGACCGCCCCCAACCTCAGCAGCCTGCAGCTGCTCGTGGAGGCTGACGACAAGCGTCTACTGCTCACCGGTGACGGTCGCGGCGATCACCTGCTCGACGCCCTCGAAGCGCTCGGTCTGCTCGACGGCGACGGCAAGATCGAGGTGGATGTCCTCAAGCTCCCGCACCACGGCAGCATCAGAAACGTCCCCGAGGACTTCTTCGATCGTGTGATCGCGAGCACCTATGTCGTGTCGGCGAACGGACGCTACGGCAACCCCGACCTCGCGACCCTGGAGCAGCTCCTCTCCAGCGCGAGGACGGCCGGACGTGCGTTCGAGCTCGTCGTGACCAACCGCTGCGCCCCGGTCGATGAGTTCGTGCGCGCGCATCCGCCCGGGCGCAACGGCTACACCCTCAAGGCGCTCCCAGCGGGCGAGCACTTCATCGACGTCGTGCCGTGAGCTGAACCCGGTATCCGCCCGGATACCTCCCGGTATCCGCCCGGATACCTCTCGCGCCCCTCACCCTGCCCCGGGGCCCTCGCCGCTCAGCTCACCGCCCGCCCTGCAGCAGTCGTCGCAGCTGCATCCGCCTCGCGGGGTCGGTCGTCTCCCGGATGGCGATCTCCAGCTCCCTCGCGGCCTCCGCCGGGGCCCCGATGATCGCCAGCGCCTCGGCCCGCCGCACGTGAAGCTCCGGCGCGGGCTGCCCCGCCGCGCGCGCGATGTCGAGCGCCTCGGAGAAGCGCGTCCACGCCCGGGAGCCGTCGCGCCGGCGGTTGGCCAGGTCCCCCAGCGCCACCAGCGCCCGGAAGCGCTCGGACACCTGCGGCCGCAGCGCCAGCGCCTCGGTGAGGTCGGCCTCCGCCCCGCCAGGATCATGGCCCCGTCGACGGAGCGTGGCCCGCTGAAGGTACAGCCGAGCCACCCGGGTGCGGTGCAGCTCGTCGGTCGGAACCAGCCCCGCCGCGAGCTCTCCCTCGCGGATCGCACGGCTGATCTCCCCCGCCCGATCGGCCAGCACCATCGAGCGGAGGTGCGCCCCCGCCTCGCGCATGGCCTCGCTCTCGTCGAGGGTGCGCAGCCAGGTTCCGCCCGGGGAGGCGTCGAGGACCAGGCCCGCCAGGGGGAGGTCCTGCACCCGGGCGAAGCGCGCGAAGATCTCCGCCGTGGCGTCGCGGTAGAGCAGCGACGGCGCCCGAAACTCCAGCACCAGGTCGCGCGCGGAGAGCACCTCCGCCCCCTCGCCCACCGCCGCCACCCCCCGCGGACCCGCCAGGAAGCGGGCCATCCACGCCGCCCTCCCCTCGATGCCCGCGCGCTCGGCCCGGCGCCTCGACTCCGGCGCCTCGACCCTCGCGAAGAACGCATCGAGGTCAAGCTGGTAGGGCTCCCTGGCGCCCACCAGCAGGTAGTCCTGCCCCGCGCTCACCTCCACCAGCGCGCTGCGAGGAAACACCCGCCGGAAGGTCTCCACCACCGAGGCCACCGTCGCTCCGTCGGTGCTGTACGCGTGAAACCACGCCCCCATCACCCCGCCGGGCCGCAGCCTCGCCTTCGCCGCCGTGAAGAACTCCTCCGTGAAGAGCTCGCTCATCCCCGCCACCCACGGGTTGGAGGGCTCGCTCACGATGGTGTCGTAGGTCTCCGCGCTGCCCCGCAGCCACTGCGCCGCGTCCGCCGCCCGCGCCCTCACCCTCGGGTCGTAGAGCACCCGGTGGTTGCTCCGGGCGAAGTCCCCACGCGCGGCGATCACCACCTCGGGGAGCAGCTCCAACACCGTCACCGAGCGCACGCCCGGCACGCTGCGCACCGCGTCCGCGGTCATCCCGCTGCCGAGGCCCACCACCAGCGCCGTCCCCACGCTGCGCGCCATCGCCGTCGGCACGAGCCCCACCACGGTCTGCGTCGTCGCGTCGCCCTCGCTGGTCGCGTCGACCTTGCCGTCGATCTGCAGCAGCACGCCGCCGGTGTCGTCGTAGCGCACCGCCACCGTGGCCTCCCGCCCGTCGCGGCGCCAGCGCACCCGGCCAAGCTCCAGGTCCTCCGCGCCCGCGTAGAGGAAGGGACCGGTGAGCAGCGAGGCAGGGTTGGCCCTCGCGTCGCGCAGCGTCGGCGCGATGCCCGCTACGGCAAGCGCCGCCCAGGCGAGCTCGCGCCACCACGCTCGCCGAGCGATCAGAGAGCCCGCGAGGAGCATCGCCAGCGCCGAGAGGGCGAGCGTCCCTTCCAGGCGCAAGAGAGGGAGCGCCCCGAAGGAGATCGCCCACGCCCCGACGCCGTTGCCCACGCTGGTCGCCAGCAGCACCGCCCCGTTGGCCTGCGCGGCCGAGCGACCCTGCGCCTCCAGGGCGCGCGCACCCTGCGCCAGCGCCGCCCCGACGAAGGCCACCAGCGGGAGCGTCGCCGCCAGCACGCAGCCCATCGCCGACGACCAGAGCGTGAAGGTCGAAGGGGCCCCGCCCGCCAGAAGGTGCATGGACATCTTCGGCAGGGCGAGCGCCACGGGCAGCGCCAGCGCGGCCCCGAGGGCGCCGAGGCGGCACAGCGACGAGAGGGCGTCGGGGGCGGAGGTGTCGGGGCGCCGGGCGATCCAGGCGGCGGCGGCGGCCTCGCCGAGGAAGAGCGAGATCACGTGCGCCGAGAGCGCCGCGGTGAGGGCGAATGCGCTGGGACCGAAGGCGAGAATACCCAGCCGGGTAAGGGTGAGCTGCCACGCGGTGGAGGCGAGGCCCACCAGCGCGAGGCCCAGGAGGGTGGAGCTCAGCCCCCAGCCCTCATCGGCGTTGACCGGCTCACTCACTGCGGGCGGGGCAAGCCCCGCCCCTACGGAGCGAGGGGCGGGTGACGAGGCCCAGGCGAGGGCCGCCACCGCGGCGAAGGCGAGGGCCGCGAGGCGCACGGTCCAGGAGACGCCGAGGCTGGGGGCCAGCACGAAGGTCGCGAGAGAGGCCGCCCCCGCAGCGCCAAGGGAGTTGGCGGCGCCGACCCGGGCGGTCCCTTCGCCGCCGCGCCACCCGCCGGCCATCACCAGCGCTGGGAAGGCGCTGCCCGAGAGGGCCCCCGGGAGCACCGTCGACCCGAGGCCCACCAGCGCTCGCAGCGTGTTGCCAAGCAGCGGGGAGACCATGTCGGAGCCCACCAGCAGGCGCGCGATGGGGGCGGCCAGCGAGTGCGCCAGCGTGGGCGCCAGCGCCGCGAAGGCCGCCAGCACCAGGTGGGAGATCACCAGCAGACGACGTGGGGTGATGGCGCCGCGGGTGAGCTCGCGACCGGCGATCCAGGCGCCGAGGCCGAGGCCCAGCAGCACGCCCGACACGGCCGCGGTCTGCGCCAGCGAGGTGCTGCCAAGCATGGAGCGCAGCAGCCGGGCGCCCATCACCTCGGCCGCCAGCGTGGCGCCGCCGGAGAGCAGGGCGCAGAGGATCCATCGCCACGAACGCAGCCATCGACGCATCGGCGGAGGAGCAACGACGGCGGGAGGGGATTCTTCCCGGGACGGAGGGGCGGTGGGCATCGGAGGGGAGGTGGAGGAAAGGGGGGGAGAGGGGCTCAGGGGTCGGGCGGAGGGGATGCTTCCAGGGCCCGGGAGAGCTCGCGGGAGAGCGCGTCGGGCGGGCGCCCGGTGGGCCACACCGGCGCGTTGGCGCGCAGCGAGGCCAGCAGCGCCTCGAGGTGCGGCGCGAGGAAGGGAACCTGCGATGGCTGCTCCCTCGCGACGTTGGTGAGCTGGGTGAGGGCGGCGAGGAGGTTCTCCTGCCGGCGGGTCTCGTTGAGGTGGTGTAGCAGCAGCACCGCGAGCGCGAGGCCCAGCGCGCCGCCCGCGGCCACCATCAGCAGCCGGGGGAGGGCGTCGTCGAAGGCCAGCCGCAGGGTCAGCAGCACACCGAGCACGACCCCGAGGGCGCGCAGCACGAAGCGCCAGGAGCCCTCCTGCCGAAGGTGGCGCAGGGCCTCCTCGCGGAGGGTGTCGAGGGAGCTCGGGGCGGGCGCGACAAGCGGCGCGTCGAGGGCGTCGAGGCCGTCGGGCTCCACGCCGGGGACGGGCTCCACCGGGCGGTCGATGAGCGAGGGGCGAAGCTCGCCGGGCGTGGCGGGCAGCTCGAGGATCACCTCCGTCGGCGCGACGGTGGCCGTGGCGGAGGCCTCGGGCGTCACCTCGGGCGACACCTCGGGCGGCGCGTCGGGGGGCGATGGGTCGGCGTGCGAGGCGTCGTCCACGGGCGGCGAGGCTATCACGCCGGGGGGTAGGGTGTATCGTGCCGGATCCATGGCGCGAGCGACGGTGCTGGTGGTCGACGATGAGCCCAACATCCTGCGCACCGTGAGGACGGCGCTGAGGGCGGAGGGCTACGAGGTGGAGACCGCGGAGGACGGCGCGGCGGCGCTGGAGCGGCTCGGCACCCGCAGCTACGACGTGGTGCTGCTGGACGTGCAGCTCCCGAAGATCGGGGGCCTCGAGGTGCTTCAGCGGGCGCGCTCGCAAGGGCTCGACACGCCGGTGGTGATGATGAGCGGCCACGGCACCATCGAGACCGCGGTGCAGGCCACGAGGCTCGGGGCGAGGGACTTCCTCGAGAAGCCGCTGTCGACGGAGAAGCTCCTGCTGACGCTGGAGCACGCGCTGGAGGTCACCGCGCTCAAGGGCCGGGTGCTGGCGCTGGAGAAGGCCCTCGGGTCGACGAGCGCGCTGCTGGGGGACGGCCCCGCGATGCGCGAGCTGCGGCGGGTGGTGACGAGGGCGGCGTCGGCGGTGGCCCCGGTGCTCATCACCGGAGAGCGGGGCACCGGCAAGGAGCTGGTGGCGAGGGCCATCCACGAGGGCTCGCGGCGGGCGAAGCAGGAGATGGAGAAGCTCAACTGCGCGGCGGTTCCGCAGGAGCTGATCGAGAGCGAGCTCTTCGGCCACGAGGCGGGGGCGTTTACCGGCGCCGTGAAGATGCGCAAGGGTCGCTTCGAGCGGGCGAGCGGCTCGACGCTCTTCCTCGACGAGGTGGGGGACATGCCCGCGGCCATGCAGGCCAAGCTGCTGAGGGTGCTGCAGGAGGGCGAGGTCGAGCGAGTGGGCGGGGCGCAGACCATCAAGGTCGACGTGCGCGTGGTGGCCGCGACCAACCGAGACCTTGTGGCCGACGCCGCCGGGGGTCGCTTCCGGGCGGACCTCTATGACCGGCTCAACGTGGTCCCCATCAGGGTTCCGGCGTTGAGGGAGCGCAAGGAGGACATCCCCGCGCTGGTGGAGCACTTCCTCCCGGCGTCGTGCGAGGCCAACGACCGCGCGCTGAAGCGGCTCACCCAGGGGGCGATGAACCTCCTGCTCCGCTACCGCTTCCCTGGCAACGTGCGCGAGCTGAAGAACCTCGTCGACCGGCTGGTGATCGTCACCGAGCGCGAGGTCATCGACGAGGACGACCTGCGCGAGGCCCTGCCCCCCGGCAGCATCGACGGAGCGACGGGAGGGGCGGGAGGCCGCGACGGGGTCTACACCCCCGGCACGCCCTTGAAGGACATGCTCGACTCGGCCGAGCGCGACCTGATCCTTCGCTCGCTGGAGCACCACAAGGGCAACGCCACGCACGCGGCGCGTGACCTCGGGCTGGAGCGCAGCCATTTCTACAAGAAGATGCGGTCGCTCGGCATCCGGCGCCCTGGCGCGGCAGACGACGACGAGGAGCAGGCGTGATGCGTAGCGTGCGTGGGGCGGTGGCGGCGGCGGTGATGGCCCTTGGCTGCGGAGGCGACGACGCGACGCCCTCGGGGGTGGGCAGCGGGTACGCGCTCACGCAGCGTCCGCCGATCCCCGAGCGGGTGGCGGCGGGCGACGCGGTGCGCTCCATCGTGGTGTTTCGTGAGGACCGCACCGGGACGACCCGCGACGTGACCCGCTGCGGGCTCTCCACGGTGCTCTTCGACGCCCCGGTGGCCTCGGCGGTGGTGCCTGCGGCCCTCGACGCGGAGACCGACTGCCGCTTCTACGCGAGCGCCCCGGAGGTCGACTTCCAGCGGATGCGCTGGGTGTGCGCCGGGGCGTTCAGCGTCGCCGCGGGCTCGCTCTCTCAGACCGTCGGGCTGTGCCCCGAGGCGGGCGCGACGGTGCGCTACGAGACCACGCTCGCGGGCTGCGGGTCGCTGAGCAGCGACCGCAGCGCGCAGGTGGGCAGCCTCGACGAGGGGGTGATGGGCGACGTGGTGACCGACCTCGCGGGCACGGCGCTGCTGCCGACGGGGGTGACCATCACGGCGCCCTCGACGCTGGCGGTGGCGACCTGGCCCGCGTCGGGGGACCTCGACGTGCAGTGGAGCAGCGCCGACGCGACGAGCGCCCTGGTGCGCATCGAGCCCGAAGGGGCGACGAACCCGGCGAGCACGCCGACCATCGTGTGCGTGGCGAGGACGGCGGGTCGGGTGAGGGTCCCGCAGGCGCTCATCGCGCAGGCGAACTTCCGCACGATGGACGCCCGGGTGCGGGTGTGGAGCTTCCGCGACGGCACCACCATGGCGGAGGGGGGAAAGACCTACCGGGTGAGCGGCGCGACCTCGTCGAGCGTGGTGCTCCAGGGTCGGCGGTAGAACCTCACCGCAGGGGACTTGAAGGGCTATCGCTTCTACACATCTCGCGCGCCTGGGGTACGGCGTGGGGCCTCTTCATCGGCGTGCAGCGCCTGACCCCAGGCAACATCCTGCCCATTGGTCTCAGGGCAGTTGGCGCTGCCGTGCAAGGACTTCGACGGCGACCTCCACCCTCTCCCATCCTCGTCCGATCACCGTGATGCCGGGCGGCCCGCCTGACGATTTGCCGGTGTAGC
>Ga0207969_100024_pt1 | contig 116462 bp, 111 predicted proteins | sample LakWasMet25_LOW6_2_FD_183869 | JGI IMG/M metagenome (GOLD analysis project Ga0207969, IMG submission 183869) | Freshwater sediment methanotrophic microbial communities from Lake Washington under simulated oxygen tension - Sediment Metagenome... | ecosystem: Environmental > Aquatic > Freshwater...
CGCCGGCGCCGAGCTGGCTACGGTGCGGAAGATCTGCGTCGAAACCCATCCCGACGTGCTCGGCGACCGCGTGCTGTCGGAGATGTTCGCCGGGCTGGTGGCGAAGGGCTTCGCGCTGGACTTCTCGCTGATTCGCAAGAACGTGTTCTTCTTTCACCGGCCGGCATGAGCGCCGCCCGCCGGGCCGACCCAAGGGCGGCGCAGTCAGCCATTTGGAGCGGCATCGCCGCGAACCGCCGTCACCCCCGCCCGCGGGGCGGGGGCTGGGGGGTGGGCAGTTCATGACCGTTAGAGATGTCCTCCTGATCGCCCACGGCAGCCTGCACCCGGCGCTGCGCCGCGAACTCGCCGCGCGCGGCCTGAACCTGCGCGAAAGTCGGCGCTGGCAGGACGCCGATCGCAGCGAGCCACGGCGCATCCTCGGCGCCTACACCTGGTTCTATGAAGGCCTGCGCCACCCACTGACGATCTGGGGCATGCATCGCGTCCTGCGCCGGCAGGGCATTCCGCTCTTCGTCTGGAACCAGGACGCGCCGCATTACCTGAACCGCGCCGCATGGCGGCTGGACTGGCTGGACCGCGCGCGCCTGTTCGACATCTACGCCACGCACAGCCTGATCGACTCGCGGCGCCGCTTCGCCGACAGCCTGCTCTATCTGGCGAATGCGGCCGACATTTCCCGCTACCACCTGCACGGCGCGACGCTGGCCGGGCTGCGCGACCCGGCCCGCTATGAGCACGACGTCAGCTTCTTCGGCGCGATGGACGGTGTTCGCTACAAGGAGATGCGCGGCCGCCAGGAGTTCTTCGCGGCGCTGGGCGAGCGGCTGGCCGCACGCGGCATCCGCTTCCTGTTCCGGGAATCGGCCGGCATGAGCGTCGAAGAACAGGTGGCGCTGATCCAGAAGAGCCGCATCAACCTCAACTTCGGCGCCTCCTGCGACTATGGCGCGCCGGTGGCCTCCGGACTGCCCGAGCGCTGCTACGGCATTCCAGCCTGCGGCGGCTTCCTGCTCTGCGACCGTCGCACGCATGCACGCGACGACTTCAGTCCCGGCGAGAACTGGGCCGAGTTCGACGGCGTCGACGATTGCGCGGCACAGATCGAGCACTGGCTGGCGAACTTCGCCGCCGCGCGCGACCTCGCCGAACGCTGCCACGCCCACGTCATGGCACGGCACACCTACGCCCATCGTGCCGAGACGCTGCACCAGGCCCTGCTGGCCTGGCACGACGGCAAGCGGGGACGGCTGCCATGAGCGCCGCGCGCAGGGCCGCCCCAAGCCGGCGCCAGACAACCACACGGAGGCCGCAGCAGCGGCCGAACCACCGTTACCCCCGCCCTCGGGGCGGGGGCCAGGGGGTGGGCCAATGATCACCCTGCCGACGCTTTCCATCGTCGTGCCGGTGTACAACGTCGCGCCCTACCTGCCGCGCTGCCTCGAAAGCCTCGCCGCGCTGAATCCGCCGGCCGACGAGATCATCGTCGTCGACGACGGCTCGACCGACGACTGCCCGGCCATCCTTGCCGGGTTCGCCGCGCGCCTGCCGCAAATGCGCGTGATCCGGCAGGAGAACGGCGGGCTTTCGGCCGCGCGCAACACCGGGCTCGACGCGGCGCGCGGCAAGTACCTGGCCTTCGTCGACTCGGACGATTTCGTTTCGCCCGACGCCTATGCCGAGGCGCTGCGCCTGGCCGAAGACGAACAGCTCGACATGGTGCTGCTGAATGCCAATTACCACTTCGAGGGCCGCGAGCAGGATTACGCGATCTATGCCGATGCAGATCCCTCCGGGGTCATCCCGGGGCGCGAATGGCTGCGCCGGCGCCTGCGCGCCGGGCGTTTCCTGCACATGGTCTGGATGCATCTGTATCGCCGCGACTTCATCGAAAGCAGGGGCTACCGCTTCGTGCCGCGGCTGATCCACGAGGACGTGATCTGGACCACGCGGGCGCTGCTGGCGGCGCAGCGCGTCCGCTATACCGGACACATCGCCGTGCATTACCGGATTCCGCTGCGCAGCTTCAGCGCCGAGCAGAGCCAGCGCCGCCTGCAGGCCGTCGTGGACAGCAGCGTGATCAACGCCGAGGCGCTGGCGGCAATGTCCGCCGCGCTGGACGACGATGCCGAATTGCGCGCGCTGATCGACGAGCACCTGGTCGATGGCGCCCTGTCGGTGTTCCACAAGCTGGCGAAGATGCCCGATCGCGAAGCGGCGGCCGGCACCCTTTGCCGCCTGCGCCGCGAAGGATTCCTGCGCCTGCTCTGGCGCCACGCCCGCGACAGCGCGCAGCGGCGCCGCATCGCCCGTCACTGGCTGCGCTCCTGGCTGGCGGGAGCCGGCAAATGACGAGAGGCGTGGCGGCTACGTGGTTCTGGCAGGCCTGGCTTGCCGCAGTCGCTTTCGTCTTTCCCATTCCGCATACCATCGCCCTGCGCAACCTGCTTCTGCTGGCCGGCGTGCTGGCGCTGCTGGCAAGCTGGCGCCGCGCGCCGCGCCCGGTGTTGCTGCCGGCGCTGAGGCCGGCGGCATGGGGACTGGTGGCAACGACCGCCTGGCTCGTGCTGCAGTCCGTCACCGTAGCGCCGGCGCCGACTCTTGCGCTGGACAACCTGCGCGGCGACTGGATCGTGCCGTTGCTGACGGCGGCCGTCGCGGCCTATGCGGCGGCACGCATCGAAGCACGTCTGGCGATCCGTGCCGTCGTCGCGGCGCTGCTGGCGCAGATGCTTTGGGTCCTCGGCTGGCAGCTCTGGTTGTGGGTGGGCGCCGGCATGTCGGGGCCCTGGCCGAGCAGGCTCGGCAGCGTGCCTTTCGGCGAAAGCGACTATCAGAGCAGCCTGAACGGATTCCTGTTTGCCGTGCTGCTCGCCGAACGCGTCGCGGTCAAGTGCGTCGGCGCGGAAGCCGCGCTGTTCGCGGGCAGAAAGGGATGGCTGGCGCTGGCTGTGCCGGTGGTCACCGACGCCGCCTTGCGGATGCGCAACGGCACCGCCGTCAACCTTGCGCTGCTGGTGGCGGCGACCCTCCACCTGGCCCGGCGGCAGCCGCGGTTCATCCTGTTGCTGGTGGCCGTGGCGAGCCTGGCCGGGGCGTCCGTTGCGCTCGATCCGCGCTGGGGCGGCTTGAAGGAGTCCGTCGGCATGGGCTGGAGTTCGCCGAGTCAGTACTGGCTGATAGGCGGCCGGACGATGCGGCCGTTGGTGCCTTCGGGCGCGCAAGTCGAGGAGTCCGCCTACTTGCGCACCGCCTGGGCGCACCAAGCCCTACTGGCCATCGGCGAGCATCCGCTGGGCCTGGGTTTCGGCCGCGACAGCTTCGGTCGCGCGATCGAGAAGAAGTTCGGCGAGAAGGGCTTCGTCAGCAGTCACAGCGGCTGGCTCGATTTCGCGCTCGGCGCCGGCCTCCCCGGTCTCGCCCTGCTGCTGCTCAGCGCCGGACTGGCGATTCGCGGCGGCTGGCGGCAGTTCCGCCAACACGACGACCCCGCCGGCCTGATGTTGAGCTTTCTGGTGGGCGGCTACTTGCTGCGCTGCCTGCTCGACGGCCATCTCTCCGGCTGGCGGCTCGGGCTGTTCGCCTTCCTCTGCGGGACGCTGATCGCCGCCATGAAACCGCCAGAGCGCCGAACATGAACCTGGTCCAGATCAACCTGCAGCCGCACTTCGGCGGAGGCGAGGTGTACACGGCCTTTCTCTGCCGCGCACTGTCGCAGCTCGGCGTACCGACGCGGCTGCTGGTGCATCCGCGCGCGGAATTCTGGGACCGGCTCGGGCTGCCCGCCGACACCGAGCGCATCGTCGTCGCCGATGCCGCCGACCTGCCGCGGCACCTGCCTGCGGGACCGCTCTGGCTGCTGTCGCACGGCCCGCTGCCGGCCGAACTGCGCGGCGCGATGCCGCACCGGCTGCGCAGCGCGATCGCGCACATGCCGGTGCAGGGACGCGACCCCGCCGCCTTCGCCGGCCACGATCGCATTTATGCCGTTTCCAGCTGGGTGCGCGACGGTCTCAAGGCGGCCGGGCTGCCGGCCTGGAACGAGCCGCTGTACGGCGTCGCCGACCTGACGAACCGCCCCGGCAGCGGCGAGATCCGCCGCAGCAGCCGCTACGACTGGGACCGGCGCAAGGCTCGCGACCGCCTGCTGGGCTGGCTCGAACCTCTCGTCGAAGTGCTGCGAGCCCATCCGGCATTCGAGCGGCGTCCCGGCCTCACGCTGGGCATCGTCTCGCGTCTGACGCCGATCAAGCAGTTCCCGCTGCTGTTCTCGTATCTGGCGCCGGTACTCGCCCGTCATCGCGGGGTGAATCTCGAAATCTTCGGCAGCGGCGGCTATGCCTCGGTGCGCGACCTCGACCGCGCGCTCGCCCTGCTACCCGCCGGACAAGTGCGCTTCTGGGGCCAGCAGGGCAAGGTCGCGGCGATCTACCCGCAGCTCGACTACCTGCTCTCCGGCCTGCCGGAAAAGGAGGCGCTGGGCCTCAACATCATCGAGGCGCAGGCCTGCGGCACGCCGGTGATCGCGGTGCATGCGCCGCCCTTCACCGAAACCGTGACCAACGGCCTGACCGGGTTTCTCTACCGCGATCCGCGGCAGGACGGCGGCGTCGATTTCGGCCGCCTGCTCGACGAATTGCTCGCAGGCCGCGCCAGACCGAAACCCGAACTGGCCGACACGCACCTCGCGCAATTTTCCTTCGAAGCCTTCGTCGAGCGCCTGCGGGCGGTGGTGTCCGACGCGACTGCTTACATCAGTCGCGAGTAGAGCGCCATCAGCTGCGCCGCCATCTGCGCCAGGTCGAGATGGGCGACGCTGGCGCGGGCGGCATCGCGCATCGCCGGCGCGCGGCCGCACAGGGCATCCAAACTCGCGGCGAGGGCCGCCGCGTCGCCGGCGGAAACCACCAGGCCGTTGTCCGCCGTGACGAGTTCCGCCGCGCCGCAGGTCGTGGTGGTGACCAGCGGCAGGCCGCAGGCCAGCGCCTCCAGCGCCGCATTGGGAAAGGGATCGTAAATCGTCGGCAGGGCGAATACGTCCGCCGCGCCGTAAAAGGGCTTGACGTCGGTCTGCGCGCCGAGGAAGAGCACGCGCTGATCGACGCCCAGGGTCTGCGCCAGCTTGCGCATCAGGGTTTCGTCCTTGTCGCGGCCGACCACCCAGAGCCGGGCATCGCTGCGCTCCATCTGCGACAGGGCACGCAGCAGGGTCGGCACGCCCTTGCGCTCGTAGCCGGAACCGACGAAGAGAATGACCGGCGCCGTTTCGCCGACGCCGACTTTCGTTCTCAGGGCCCGGCCCTGCTCGACGCGAAGTCGCGGATGAAAGGCATCGAGGTCGACGCCGCTGTAGATCACCTGCAGCTTCTCGCCGGGGAGATCGAAGCGGCGCGCGATGTCGTCCCTCACCATGCGCGAATTGCAGATCACGGTGCGCAGCTTCGGGTGGCGGAACATTTCAGCCTCCGCCGCGAGCGTGTAGCGGTGCCACGGCGAATACGCATCGAGCGGCTTGTTGCGCAGTGCCAGCCAGGTGGCATGGACGCCGTCGCCGGCGCGGTAGATGTCGCAGCCCGGAATGCGCTCGTGGCTTTGCACCAGGTCGAAGCGCCGCTCTTCGATCAGGCGCTGCACGCCGCGCGCAAACCCGGCATCGCGCCAGGTGCGGCCGAGATAGAAGGGATCGACGCGCACGCAGGGCATGTCGCCCGCGGCGTCGCCCTGCCACTGGCGCGCGACGATCGAGACGTCGACATGCTTCTCCCTCAGCGCCGCCAGCGCGCGCTCGACAAAGCGCTCGGCGCCGCCGAAGGGCGTGTATTTCTGACGGACGATGGCGAGCTTCATGCCGCCCCGCCGCCGGGCCGCCCCAAAGCGGGGCCGTCCGGATCCGGAGCCGCAACGCGGCGAACTTCCGTCACCCCCTGCCTCGGGCAGGGGGCCGGGGGGATGGCCAGTAATGCCTCGCAAGCAGTGAGAACCTGCGCCACCGGCAAGGTGGTCAGGCAGGCGCTGACCTTGCTGTCGTTGCAGCCGGCCATGCCGCAGGGGCGGCAGGGGTGCGTGTTCGAGGCGACGACGCGGTGCCGATTCTTCCCGGCTTCGCCCCACGGCCCCCATTCGATATCGCCCGACGGGCCGAAGATGGCGACCACCGGCGTGCCCATCGCGGCGGCGATGTGCATCGGTGCCGAATCGACGCCGACGAAGAGCTTCGCCTGCGCCGTCAGCGCTGCCAGCTCCTTGAGCGAAAGCTGGCCGGAGATGTCGAAAATACCCGCCGGGACGCAACGCGCCGGCGCTGGTGAGACGGCATTCCTGTCGCGCGCAGCGCACACCGCGGCAATCAGCGCCTTCTCCTTCGCGTCCGGCGCCGAGCTCAGCACGATGGGCCAGCCTTTCGCCGCGAGCGCATCGCACAGCGCGGCCACACGTTCGGCGGGCCAGCACTTGAAGGCCCAGCGCGAGGCGGGATGAACATGGATGAAGCCGCCTGCCTGCAGGCTGTGCTGCACGAGCAGTCCCGCAACACGCGCCTCGGCCTTTGCGCCCGGCACCATGGTCACGGCCTTGTCCGCCGCGGTCGGCTCCAGCCCCAGCGCGCGCAGACTGTCGAGATTCGTCTCGACGGTATGGCGCAGCGGGTCCGACTGTGCCGGATAGAGATGGCTGAAACTCTTCGCCCAGAATCCGGTGCGGAATTTCGGCGCCACCGACCAGCGCGGCCGCAGCAGGCGCACCAGCCAGGCGCCGCGCGTATGCACCGAGAGATGCACGACAAGGTCGTAGTGCCGCGCGCGCAGCGCCGAGATCAGCTTCCATTCGGCGGCAGTCTGGCGGCGCAAGCCCTGGCGTTTCCAGTCGCGGTCGATCAGGTGCAACTGCGTCAGCGCCGGGTGGCCTTCGAGCATCGGCGCGGTATCGGCGTAGGCCAGCGCATCGACCTCGCACTGCGGCGCCACGCGCTTCAGCATCGAGATAACCGGCGTCGCGAGCAGCACATCGCCGTGGTGGCGCAGCTTGATCACCAATACGCGGCGCAGGCCGGCCGGAGAGAAGGCTTCGATGGGCATGGGGCCATTTTGCCAGACCGCACCTGATTACCGGCGGCGCCTGTCAAACGACATTCAGTTTGTCAGCTTGTTGCTTGACCTGATTACACTTTTCCCGGAAACTTGCCGGCATGAGCATTTCCCTCGATCACCTTGAGCGCAAGGTCGACCAGATAGTGGCGGTGTGCGCCAGCCTGCGCAGCGAGAATCAGGCATTGCGCGCCCATGTCGCCGGCCTCGAGGCCGAAAAAGCTGCGCTGACGCAGAAGATCGACATCACCCGCCAGCGCCTGGAAGCCCTGATGACACGCTTGCCCGACGAATGAGCAATACCCTGGAAGTGAAGCTGCTGGGCAAGGAATATCGCGTCGCCTGCGAACCTGCGGAGCGCGAGGCCCTGCTTGCGGCCGTGGCCTTTCTCGACGGCAAGCTGAAGGACATCGGCGACAAATCGTCGACCGGCGCGCGCGGCAACGGCGAACGCCTGGCCATCATGGCGGCGCTGAATCTGGCCCATGAATTGCTGGCCCTGAAAAACACTCCGACGGAAGTTGCGGCGGCTCTTGAACACGAGTCGATTCAGCGTAGAATAAATTCCATCGAAGCCAAGCTCGACGAATCGCTGGCGCAGCACGAACAGTTGTTCTAAGCCGCGTCGCACCTCCGGTTCGCGAAGGAATAGCCTGGCTTCCCCGGGTTTCCCCTGCGGTGTTCGCCAAGGCCATACATTCCTTGAACCAATACCCATTGGCATCGGCCGCAGCCCATAGACGCCGCTGTTGTGATCGCTCCCGGCGAGCGAACCTGAAGCGGCAGGAAAGTGGCCCTTCTGAACCCAGGTTCAGGATGCCGGCCAAACGGCACTCGCGGGGGAATTGAATCAATCGGCAGGGCGCGGAGACTTCCGCGCCCTGTTTTTTTTGGTCACGGCCGGTGCACTTGACCGGAGCACGGACGGCGCCGGCGGCCTCCAGTCCAGCTGCATATCCGCAGCCGCGGTCTTTTTGTTGAAACATCAACATTTTTGATTAGTTCATTTAAACTTTGCCGCGTGCATCGTGCCAGCTTCGGCAAAATCCGATTCTTCACCGCAATTGCCACAAAAGCGCCACAGCAGTGGCCCCAAGGGAGATTTCATGTCTGACGCCGTAACTTTCAAAGCGTTGTTCGCCACCGGCGACGATGCGGCACCCGCCATCAGCGCACCGGGCCGTCCGGCGCTCAACCACGGACAACTGCGTGCCCTCGTCGGCAAGACGATCAGCAGCCTCAACGGGCTGGGAGTCGGCCGCAACGATCGCGTCGCCATCGTGCTGCCGAACGGTCCCGAGATGGCCACCTGCTTCATCGCCGTTGCCTCCGGCACCACTTCCGCGCCGCTCAATCCGGCCTACCGTGCCGAGGAATTCGAGTTCTACCTCAACGACCTCAATGCGCGGATATTGATTGTCGAGCGCGGCTCGCAATCGCCGGCAGTGGACGTGGCGCGCAAGCTCGGCGTGCGAGTCGTGGATCTGGTCGCCGATGCGAAGGGCGCCGCCGGCGATTTCGAACTGGTGGCGCGCGAGCCCGGCACCGCGGCGGCAGCAAATCCCGGATACGCCGAAGCGGACGACGTGGCCCTGGTGCTGCATACCTCCGGCACCACCTCGCGGCCGAAAATCGTGCCCCTCTCCCAGCGCAACGTCTGCGCCTCGGCACAGAACATCCGCCGCACCCTGGCCTTCACGCCGGCGGACCGCGGCCTCAACATCATGCCCCTGTTCCACATCCACGGCCTGATCGCCGGGATCCTGGCCCCGCTCTCGGCCGGATCGCAGGTGTTCTGCGCACCGGGCTTCGACGCGCTCAAATTCTTCGCCTGGATGGACGAATGCCATCCCACCTGGTACACGGCCGTGCCGACCATGCATCAGGCGATCGTGTCGCGGGCCGCACGCAACAAGGAGATCATCGCCCGCAATCCGCTCCGCTTCCTGCGTTCCTCGTCATCGTCGATGCCGCCGCAGGTAATTGCCGAGCTGGAGGAAATTTTCCACGCGCCGCTGGTCGAGGCCTACGGCATGACGGAAGCCGCGCACCAGATGGCCAGCAATCCGCTGCCGCCGAAACCGCGCAAGCCCGGCACCGTGGGACTGGCAGCCGGTCCCGAGGTGGACATCATGGACGCGGCGGGCAAGCTCCTGCCGCCGAACACCGTCGGCGAGATCGTCATCCGCGGACCCAATGTCACCGCCGGCTACGAAAACAATCCGAAGGCCAACGCCGAGGGGTTCACCAACGGCTGGTTCCGCACCGGCGACCAGGGCGTCAAGGATTCCGATGGCTACATTTCGCTCACGGGCCGCCTGAAGGAGATCATCAATCGCGGCGGCGAGAAGATCTCGCCGCGGGAAATCGATGAAATCATCATGGATCACCCTGCCGTGGCACAGGTGGTGTGTTTCGCCATGCCGCATGCCAAGCTTGGCGAGGAAGTCGCCGCCGCAGTGGTGTTGAAGGAAGGTGCGGCCGTGACTGAAAAGGAATTGCAGCAATTTGTCGGCAGCCGGGTGGCGGACTTCAAGGTACCGAAGAAGATCCTGCTCCTGGCCGAGATCCCGAAGGGTGCCACCGGCAAGCTGCAGCGCATCGGGATGGCGCAGAAACTCGGACTTGCCTGACTCCGTTGAAGCAAGGGGACTGGGCGCAATGCGCCCGGGGATGATTTTTATCAACAAAAAGAGTGGGGAGACATCGATGCGCATCAAGACGTTTGCACTGAACAGACTGCTGGCCGCCCTGGGCATGACCGCGGCCTTTCTTGGCGCTTCGTCGGCCTCGGCGTGGGAACCGAGCAAGCCGGTCGAATTCGTCGTGCCGGCCGGCACCGGCGGCGGCGCCGACCAGATGGCGCGCTTCCTGCAGGGCGTGATCGCCAAGCACAAGCTGATGAACCAGCCGCTCGTTGTCGTCAACAAGTCGGGCGGCGCCGGTGCCGAGGGCTTCCTCGAAATCAAGGGCGCCAAGGGCGAGGGCCACAAGATCATCATCACGCTCTCCAACCTGTTCACCACCCCGCTGGCCACCGCCGTGCCCTTCAACTGGCGCGACCTGACCCCGGTCAGCATGCTGGCGCTGGACGAATTCGTGCTCTGGGTCAATGTCGACTCGCCCTACAAGACCGCCAAGGACTACCTCGACGCGATCAAGGCCGCTCCGGACAACAAGTTCAAGATGGCCGGCACCGGCTCCAAGCAAGAGGACCAGATCATCACCGTGATGCTGCAAAAGGCCGCGGGCAAGAAGATCACCTACATCCCGTTCAAGGGCGGCGGCGACGTCGCCGTGCAACTGGTCGGCAAGCATGTCGACTCCACGGTGAACAATCCGATCGAGGCCGAAGCCCACTGGCGCGGCGGCAAGCTGCGCGCGCTGTGCGTGATGGACGCGAAGCCCCTGCCCTACAAGAACAAGGTGACGGCGCAGCAGGCCTGGTCCGACATTCCCACCTGCCAGTCGGCCGGCATCGACGCCGAGTACGTGATGCTGCGCGGTATCTTCATGCCGCCCGGCGTCTCGCCGGAGCAGGTCGCTTTCTACGTTGATCTGTTCAAGAAGGTGCGCGAACTTCCCGAATGGAAGGAATTCATGGAAAAGGGCGCCTTCAACCAGACCTTCATGACCGGCAGGGACTATGCCGACTGGGTGGCCAGGAACGAGGCGCTGCACGTGCGACTGATGAAGGAAGCCGGCTTCATCGCCAAGTGAGCTTATGAGTCAAGAGACTGAAGGCGCCGGCCCCGGTGCCGGGCTGAGGCGGCGCGGGCCGGAGGCCGGAGTGGCACTGCTGCTCCTGACCGCCGGCCTGGTGGTGATCTACGACAGCCTGCGGGTGGGCATCGAGTGGGCCGACGACGGCCCGCGCGCCGGCTATTTTCCGTTCTACATCGGCTGCATTCTCGTCTTGTCATCGGGGTGGAACCTGGCGCGTACCCTGCTGGGCTGGCGCCAGGACACGAAGATGTTCTCGCAGTGGAGCGAACTGCGCGACGTCGGCGCCATGCTGGGGCCGCTCACGGTATTCATCTGCGCGGTGCCCTTTCTCGGACTCTACCTGCCCGGTGCGCTGCTGATCGGCTTCTTCATGCGCCGCCACGGCGACTTCGGCTGGCTGACGACGGTGTCGGTATCCATGGGCGTGCCCTTGGTGTTTTTCCTCATCTTCGAACGCTGGTTCCTGGTGCCGCTGGCCAAGGGTCCGGTGGAAGCCTGGCTGGGGCTTTAGGCCATGGACGAAATCAACAGCCTGATGCAGGGCTTCGGCGTTGCGCTGACCCTGCCCAACCTCGGCTTCATGATGGTCGGCCTGCTGCTCGGCATCCTGATCGGCGTGCTGCCTGGCCTCGGTGGCGCCAACGGCGTGGCCATCCTGCTGCCGCTGACCTTCTCGATGAACCCGACCTCGGCCATCATCATGCTTTCCTGCATATACTGGGGCGCATTGTTCGGCGGGGCGATCACCTCGATCCTGTTCAACATCCCCGGCGAGCCGTGGTCGGTGGCCACCACCTTCGACGGCTACCCGATGGCGCAGCAGGGTCGCGCGGCCGAGGCGCTCACCGCCGCCTTCACCTCGTCCTTCGTCGGTGCGCTGTTCGCGGTGCTGGCGATAACTTTCCTTGCGCCACTGCTGGCCAGGTTCGCGCTGGAGTTCGGTCCACCGGAATTCTTCGCCGTGCAGATGCTGACCTTCTGCAGCTTCGTCGGCATGAGCAAGGAGCCGCCGATGAAGACGCTTGCGGTCATGATGCTCGGCTTCGCGCTTGCCGCCGTAGGCATGGATACGGTGACCGGCCAGCTGCGCATGACCTTCGGCTTCACGGAACTGCTCAAGGGCTTCGACTTCCTGATCGCGGTGATCGGCCTGTTCGGCATCGGCGAGATCCTTACCACCATGGAAGAGGGCCTGGCCTTCAAGGGCAAATCGGCCAAGATCAACTTCAGGATCGTCTGGCAGACTTGGGGGCAACTCTTCCAGTACTGGCGCACCTTCATCCGCTCGGTGCTGATCGGCTGCTGGATGGGCATCACGCCGGGCGGGGCAACGCCTGCTTCGTTCATGGGCTACGGCATGGCGCGGCGTGCAGCCAAGGACAAGGACGCATTCGGCAAGGGCAATATCGAGGGCGTGGTAGCGCCAGAAACGGCGGCGCATGCCGCGGGCACCGCCGCCCTGCTGCCCATGCTGACCCTGGGCATTCCCGGTTCGCCAACGGCGGCAGTCCTGCTCGGCGGCCTCCTGATCTGGGGCCTGCAGCCCGGACCGCTGCTGTTCGTCGAACAGAAGGACTTTGTCTGGGGCCTGATCGCCAGCATGTACCTGGGCAACATCGTCGGCCTCTTCGTGGTGCTGACCACGGTACCGTGGTGGGCGGCCATCCTGCGGATTCCCTTTCCCGTGATCGCGCCGGTGATCATTTTCATCTGCGCCGTCGGCGCCTACACGGTGCACAGCTCGATATTCGACGTGGTGATGATGCTGGTGTTCGGCGTGCTCGGCTACCTGTTCAAGAAATTGCGCTATCCTCTGGCGCCGCTGGTGCTGGCATTGGTGCTCGGGGACATGGCCGAATCGAGCTTCCGCCAGTCGATGCTGATGTCGCAGGGCAATGTCAATATCTTCTATGCCAACTGGCTGGTGGGCAGCCTGATGGCCGTGGCCATCTTCCTGCTGTTCCTGCCGGCATGGGGCGCCCTGAAAAACCTTCTGCGCAAGCGCGAGACCAACGCCCACTTGCACCAGTAAGCGATTCGAAAGGAAGTCGGGAACGATGAAGATTGCGATTGTCGGCGCTGGCGCCATCGGCGGCTATCTCGGCGCGAGGCTGGCGCTGGCCGGCGAAGAAGTGACCTGCATCGCGCGCGGCCCCAACCTCGCCGCGATCCAGGCCAACGGCCTCAAGCTGATCGAGGAGGATGGCACCGAGCGCCATGCCGCCAGCGTCCGCGGCGCGCAGAAGATGAGCGAGGCCGGTACGCAGGACGTCGTGCTGCTGACCCTCAAGGCGCATCAGGTCAGGGACGTGCTGCCCGACATGCGCGGACTGTTCGGTCCCGACACCCTCGTTGTCACCATGCAGAACGGCATTCCCTGGTGGTATTTCCACAAGCTGGCAGGCCCGTGGGAGGGCCGCCCGGTCAGCACGGTCGATCCCGACGGCACGGTAGCGGCGAACATCGAGATCGGGCGCGTCATCGGCAGTGTCGTCTATCCGGCGTCCGAGCTGGTCGCGCCCGGCGTGATCAAGGTCATCGAGGGCAATCGCTTCACCCTGGGCGAGCTCGATGGCAGCAAGAGCCCGCGCATCGAAGCACTGGCGCAGACGCTGATCGGCGCAGGTTTCAAGGCGCCGGTGTCAAGCGACATCCGCTCCGAGATCTGGCTCAAGCTCTGGGGCAACCTCAGCTTCAACCCCATCAGCGCGCTGACGCATGCCACGCTGGTGGATATCTGTCAGTTTCCGCTGACCCGCGAGCTGGCGGCGAGCATGATGCGCGAGGCGCAGGCCATCGCCGAAAAGCTCGGCGTCAGGTTCAAGGTCTCACTGGAGAAACGCATCGCCGGCGCCGAGGCGGTGGGCAAGCACAAGACCTCGATGCTGCAGGACGTCGAAACCGGCCGGCCGCTCGAACTCGAGGCACTGGTCGGCTCCGTGCGCGAACTCGGTCGCTTGACGGAGACGCCCACCCCTTGCATCGACGCCGTTTACGCCTGCGCTTCGCTGCTGGCAAAAACCCTGGCGGACCAGAACGCCCGGCTGGCGACAAGCCCGCGCAATTGAAACCAGGCGCCCTATGCGGCGCTGCGGTACTCGTTCGACAGGGTGCCGATGCCCTCGATCACGACCTCCACGTTTGTCCCCGGCTTCATCGGCAGTACGCCGAGCGAGGTGCCGCAAAGAATGACGTCACCCGGATCGAGCGTCATGTCCCGCGAGATCAGCGACACCAGTTTCGCCGGCGGAAAGATCATGTCGGCCAATGGATAGCGCTGACGTTCCCGGCCATTCAGCCGCGTAAGCACTTCTCCCTGCGCTGGATCGAAACCGGTTTCGATCACCGGCCCGAATACGCCGAAGGTATCGAAGCTCTTGGCGCGCGCCCATTGCGGAAAGCTGGGGTCGCGCTGGATCAGTTCCATGGCCGTGACATCGTTGGCGCAGGTGTAGCCGAAGATGTGGGCGGGTGCATCCTGCTCGCTGACGCGGCTCGCCGTCCTGCCGATGACGATGGCCAGCTCTCCTTCGTAGATCACCCGTCCATCGTAGGATCGCGGCGCGAGAATGGGCTGGCCGTGAGCGCAATACGAGTTCGCGCCCTTGAGGAAATACAAGGGCTCGGCCGGAATCGTCCAGCTGTTCTTTTCCGCGGCGGCGCGAAAGTTGTTCCACAGACCGATCATCTTGCCCGGAACACAAGGTGTCAGCCATTCGATATCCGCCGTGGCGACGTGCTCTCCTGTCGGGCTGCAAGCGCCGAACATGTCGCCCGAATGGATGGCGACCGCATCGCCGTCAAGCGTGCCGAAACCGGACTTGCCCCTGCTGGTGAAGCGCAACCACTTCATTCCTGCTCTCCCTCGAGACCGGTCTGCCGATCATGGCCAATTTGGCGGTTCCACCGAATTATCGCCGATGAGAAATCGAAATCCAACAAGGCTCGCAGTAAACTCGGGCTGAAAGGGACAAATCCAAAATGCGTTACTGGCTGATGAAGACCGAGCCCGCGGTGGTGGGCATTGACGACGTGCTGGCCATGCCGAAACAGACGGTGGACTGGTGGGGCGTGCGCAACTACCAGGCGCGCAACTTCATGCGCGACCAGATGAAGGTCGGCGACGGCGTGCTCTTCTATCATTCGTCCTGCCCCGAGCCCGGCATCGCCGGACTGGCCGAGGTGTCGCAGCTCGCCTACCCGGACCGCACTCAGTTCGATCCCGAAAGCCATTACTTCGACCCGAAGTCCACACCCGAGAATCCGCGCTGGGTGAATGTCGATGTGCGCGTCGTGAAGAAGACGCGGCTGGTCGGCCTCGACGAACTGCGCGCGCATCCCGAGCTGGCCCACATGCGCATCCTGCAGCGCGGCAACCGGCTGTCGATCACCCCGGTCGACCCCGCGGAATGGAAGTTCATCGTGAGCAAGCTGATGAAGGAGAAGAAATGACCCTCTGGTGGCTGGCCTATCCGCTGCTGGGCGTCTTCGCCGGCTTTGTCGCGGGCCTGTTCGGCGTCGGCGGCGGGCTGACCATCGTGCCGCTGCTGTTCATGCTGTTCACGGCGCAGGACTTTCCGCTCGAGCACACCATGCATCTGGCGCTCGGCACCTCGATGGCGACCATCGTGCTGACGTCGATTTCCAGCATGCGCGCGCATCACAGCCATGGCGCCGTGCGCTGGGATATCGTGAAGAGCTTCGCGCCGGGACTGGTGGCCGGCACCCTGGGCGGCTCCTTCATCGCCACCTGGGTGCCGACACGGCCCCTGGCGATGGTGTTCACCGCCATCGTGTATTACGCCTCGCTGCAGATGATGCTCGACTTCAAGCCCAAGCCGCACAGCCAGTTGCCGGGAACCATCGGCATGGTCGTCGCCGGCACGCTGATCGGCGTGGTTTCGAGCCTGGTCGCGGCCGGTGGCGGCTTCCTCTCGATTCCCTTCATGGTGTTCTGCAACGTGGTGATTCACCAGGCGGTCGGCACCTCGTCGGCGCTGGGCTTTCCGATCGCCGTGGCCGGCACCATCGGCTACATCATCAGCGGCTTGAAGACGCCGGGCCTGCCGGAATACTCGCTGGGCTACATCTATCTGCCCGCCTTCGTCGGCGTCGTCGCCGTCAGCTTCCTGCTGGCGCCGGTCGGCGCCCGGCTCGCCCACACGCTGCCGGTCAAGCATCTGAAGGGCGCCTTCGGCGGCTTCCTCGCGCTGCTGGCGACCAAGATGCTGCACGGCCTCCTGAGTTAACGCTCATGGCGACGAGCGCCATCCACCGAGGATGAAACGCGCGAAAACGAAGTTTCAGTGGAGGCTAACGCCGGCCTCATCGGCGTTAAGCGCAGCGGCCATAACTAAAGGCGAATTGGTCGCCCGCCCCCCTTCCGCTTTGCGGCCCACGGCTGGCTTTGCACAGCCAGCCGGCTGCGGCGGCGCGACGCATGCGTCGCGAATTCCCGCCTCGCCCCTCGCGGGGGGTTACCAACCGGCGCGCTGCGCGCGTCCATTAGCGGAAACTTCGAACACGGTGTTTCACGTTAAGGCTTGACTGCGCTCGCATCCTGGCCGAACAGAATGCGCTTGGCATCATCATTCACCACCGGCGCCGGATTGATTTCCTTCGCCAGCGCATAGGCGCGCTGCGTCGCCGGGCGCTCGCCGATCGCGGCGAACCAGCGCTTCAGGTTGGGAAAATCGTCGAGGTTCTGCCGCTGCCGCTCATGCGGCACGATCCACGGGTAGCTGGCCATGTCCGCAATCGAATAGCCGCCGGCGATGAACTCGCGATCGGCCAGGCGCTTGTTCAGCACGGCATACAGGCGCGCCGTCTCCTTGACGTAGCGTTCGATGGCATAGGGAATCGGCTCGGGGGCGTACTGCGTGAAATGGTGGTTCTGCCCGGCCATCGGCCCGAGCCCGCCCATCTGCCAGAACAGCCACTGGATGGTTTCGTTGCGCCCGCGCAGGTCCGGCGCGATGAAGCGGCCCGTCTTGTCCGCGAGATAAAGCAGGATGGCGCCCGACTCGAACAAGGAGATCGGCGCGCCACCGTCGGCAGGCTGGTGATCGACGATGGCCGGGATCCTGTTGTTCGGCGCGATCTTGAGGAAGTCCGGCGCGAACTGCTCGCCCTTGCCGATATTGATGGGCACGATGCGATAGGGCAGGCCGGCCTCTTCGAGAAACATCGTGACCTTGTGGCCGTTCGGGGTGGTCCAGTAGTAGAGATCGATCATGTTGTGTCCTCCGGAAAGATTTGCGGCAGGCGATTGGCGATGCGACGCACGATTTCCGCCGCCCACGCGGCATAAATCGGCGGCCCGGGATGAAAGCCGTCAGTGGCCATGGCCCGCGGATCCATCATCGCATAGCCGAGCCGGACGAATTCGCAGCGCGGATGATCGCCGGCGAGGCGCGCCAGGGCGCGGTCGAAATCCTGCGCGCGGCTGCCGACGTACCAGCGCAGGGGTTGCGGCAGCGCCGGAAACCGGTGCATCGGCGGCAGGCCGCTGAGAAAGATGTGCCGCGCGCGAAACTTGTTCCCGAGCAGCGCGATGAGTCGCCCCTGCTCGCTCCGCCAGGCCGCGAGCGAGCGGCGGCCGGTGACGTCATTGACGCCCAGCGAGGTGACGGCCACGTCGAACTCTTCGGCCGGCAGCTGGCGCAAATGGTCCAGCATGTCGGCCGTGGTGGCGCCGGTGAAGGCCGCGAGCTTCCATCTCACATGAAAGGACTCTCGCAGCCCGGCGACGAGGCGTCCGCTCAAGGCATCGTCCTGCGTTTGCGCGCCGACGCCGGCCGCCGCCGAATCGCCGAGCACCAGCAGGCGCAGCAGCGGCCCGCCGCCGGCTGCGCCTTCGCGCGCGCCCTCGGGCTCGGCCAGCGACGGCGTCGTACGCCGCACATGACGCCCCTGCGCCAGCAACACGGGACCGAGCGCAATGGTGGCCAGCGCGTGGCGCAAGCTCAATGTCTATGGTGCGCGGAGGTGCGCACGGCCAGATAGACTTCACGCAGGAACAGACTGAGGCCGGAGATCATGGCCAGCATGGCGGCGATGAAGACCGTCGCCACGCTGCGCGCCAGGTCGATGCCGAGCAGGGCGCCGAGAAAGGCACCAGCCACCACCAGGCAAACCAGCAGCGCGGAAAGCACGGCACAGAAGATCGCGTAATAGATCAGCTGGGTGCGGCGATGCAGGTTGCCGATCTCCGTGGCCGCCGCCTCGGCGTCGTTGGGTTCGCGCGTGTGCATTCGCTCCTGCACCACGCGCCGGCGATCGACGATGCGGCCCAGCCGCGTGTTCAGCGCGTTGATCAACGTGGCGATCGCGGTAAGCAGGAAGACCGGCGCCACCGCGAGCTGTATGACATGGCTGATGTCGGTGAGATTGGGATTCATGGCCTCAGGTCCTTGCCTCCGTCAGCAGCCGCGAAATCTGCGCATCCTTGTCCTGCCAAAGCTTCTGCACCCACTGGCCGAAGGCCTCGCGCACGGCGGGATCGCCGGCGTAGTCGCTGTGCATCAGGTGCTCCGGCACCGGCAGGCTCTGCACCCGGACGATCACGCGCCGCATCCTGCCGCAGAGGAAATCCCAGAAATTCGGCGTACCGTCCGGATAGACGATGGTGACGTCGAGTATGGCCCGGAAGCGGTCGCCCATGGCGTTGAGCGCCAGCGCGATGCCGCCGGCCTTGGGCTTGAGCAAGTGGCGGTAGGGCGATTGCTGGCGCTGGTGCTTGGCCGGCGTGAAGCGCGTGCCTTCGAGAAAGTTCATCACGCTGGTCGGGATCAGGGCGAACTTTTCGCAGGCGCGGCGCGTCGCCGCCTGATCCTTGCCGCGCATCTCCGGATGCAGCTTCAGATATTCCTCGCCGTGCCGCCGCATGAAGGGAAAATCCAGCGCCCACCACGCGAGGCCCATGACCGGGACCCACTTCAGCTGCTGCTTGATGAAGAACTTCAGCAGCGGAATGCGGCGGTTGAACAAGTGCTGCAGGACGAAGATGTCGGCCCAGGTCTGATGGTTGCTGTTGACCAGGTACCAGTTCTTCGGGTCGAGGCCTTCGATGCCTTGGACATCCCACTCGGTGCGCTGGGTCAGCGCCATCCAGCCGCTGTTGCCGGAAATCCACATCTCGGCAATCGCCACCAGGATCGGGTCGATCCACAGGCGCACGGTATTGAACGGCAGGACCAGCTTGACGATCGCGAACGCCAGCAGGATCGGCACCCAGAACATCACGTTGAGCGCCAGCAATGCCGACGCAATGAGAGCGAGCAGCGGCCCCGGCAGGGAATTCAGCATCGCAGCCTCAACGGCTGGTCATCGGCGAATAGGTTTCCCGCAAAATATTTTTCTGCACCTTGCCCATGGCGTTGCGCGGCAACTGATCGACCAGATACACCCACTTCGGCACCTTGAAGTTAGCCAGCTTGTCCTTGATGGCAGCGATGATACCGGACTCGGTCAGGGCGCGACCGGCGGGGTTCTTCTGGCGCACCACCACGGCCGTGACCGCCTCGCCGAAATCCGGGTGCGGCAAGCCGATCACCGCGGATTCGACCACGCCCGGCATGGCGTCGATCAGCTCCTCGATTTCCTTCGGATAGACGTTGAGGCCGCCGGTGATCACCAGATCTTTCGAGCGGCCGCTGATCGTGACGTAGCCGTCCGCATCGAAGCTGCCCATGTCGCCGGTCTTGAACCAGCCGTCGGCGGTGAACTCCTCCTTCGTCTTTTCGGGCATGCCCCAGTAGCCGATGAACACGTTGTCGCCCCTGACCTGGATGTGGCCGACGACGCCGGGCTTTACCGGCGTGCTGCCAGCGCCGACTATTCGCAGTTCGGTGCCGGGCAACGGAAAGCCCACTGTGCCGCCGCGTCGTTCGCCCTCATAGGGATTCGAGGTGAACATGCCGCCCTCGGTCATGCCGTAGCGCTCGAGGATGGTGTGGCCGCTGCGCGCCTTGAACTCGTCGAAGGTTTCCTTCAGCAACGGCGCCGATCCGGAGACGAACAGGCGAATGTTGCGGCAGGTATCGCGGCCGAATGCCGGATCGAGCAGCAGGCGCACGTAGTAGGTCGGCACGCCCATGAATACCGTGGCCTGCGGCAGCAGCTTCATGGCGCGGGCGGCATCGAACTTCGGCTCGAAGAACATCGCCGAGCCGTTCAGCAAGGCGCAGTGGCAGGCCACGAAGAGGCCATGCACGTGGAAGATGGGCAGCATATGCAACAGCACGTCGCCGGGCTGGAAGCGCCAGTAGGCATGCAGCGTACTGGCGTTGTGCGCGAGATTGCCGTGGGTCAGCATCGCCCCCTTGGAGCGCCCGGTGGTGCCCGAGGTGTAGAGGATCGCGGCGAGGTCCGCCGGATCCCGCGCCGCGGTGACGAAGCCGTCGGCGTGCGGCGCGGCCGCCGTGACCAGCGAACCACGCCCCTCGTCATCGAGGTCCAGCACGGTGCAGCCGTTGGGTACGCCGGCATTCGCCGCCAGTTCGTCGGCCAGGGCCCGGGTTTGCGGACGGCAGACGAAAAGGCCGGGCTTCGCATCGCCGAGGAAGTATTCCAGCTCGTGGCGCTGATAGGCCGGGTTGAGCGGCAGGAACACCATGCCGGCGCGAATCGCGGCCAGATACAGCACCAGCGCCTCGGGCGTCTTTTCGACCTGGGCCGCGACGCGATCGCCCGGCTTGAGGCCGAGCGCGACGATCAGGTTGGCCATGCGCCCCGAGGCGCGCTCGACATCGCCGTAGGTCCACGCCCGGCCGTCGGGCAGGATCATGCACGGCGCGGCGGGGTCCTGGGGAAAGTGCGCGGACAGCAGGGAATACAGGTTCTGGTTCATGGGCCGGTCACTTCGGGTTTTCATTTGACATTGTTCGGCAGCCACATCGCGATGTCCGGGAAGAAGGCCAGCAACGCAATGGCCAGCACCATCAGGACGATGAATGGCAAGGTGCCCCAGATGATTTCGGAGAGCTTGATGTCGGGCGCAATCGAGTTGATCACGAACAGGTTGAGCCCGACCGGAGGATGGATCAGGCCCATTTCCATGAGGATGGTCATGATCACGCCGAACCAGACCAGGTCGATGCCGTGCGCCTTCAGCGCCGGCAGGATGATCGGCGTCACCATCAGGATAATGGCCACCGGCGGCAGGAAAAAGCCGAGCACCACCAGCAGGATGTTGGCGGCGATGAAAAAGCCCCACTTGCCCAGCGGCAGGGCGACCATCCAGGTCGCCACTTCCTGCGTGATGTGCAGGTAGCTCATGACATAGGTGTAGAGGAAGCTCATGGCGATGATCATCATGACCATGGTCGACTCGCGCACCGTGCCGCCGAGGATGGCCTTCATCTCGCCCCAGCGCCAGCAGCCGTAGATCATCATCACCATCAGCAGCGAGGCGAAGGCGCCGATGCCGGCCACTTCCGATGGCGTGGCCCAGCCGCCGTAGAGCGCGACCATGATGATGACGATGATGGCGATGAAGGGCGCCAGCCGCGGCAGGGTTTCCAGCTTTTCGCGCCAGGTGAAGCTGTCCACGCGCAGGATTTCCGTATTGTTTCCCTGCAACCGCGCACGTACCTGCTCGCGGCGGAACTGGATCACCACCCAGACGATGAATAGGGCGGTGAGCAGCAGCCCGGGGCCGACGCCGGCCATGAACAGCTTGCCGATCGACTGCTCGGTGACCACGCCATAGAGGATCAGCGTCAGCGAGGGCGGGATCAGGATGCCGAGCGTGCCGCCGGCCGCGATGATGCCGGCCGCGAGCCCCGACGAATAGCCGCGCTTGCGCATCTCCGGAATGCCGGATGAACCGATCGCCGAGCAGGTGGCCGGACTCGATCCGCACATCGCGGCGAACACCGAACAGGCCATCACGTTGGCCGCGCCGAGGCCGCCGGGGATGCGGCCCATCCAGCGATTGAGCGATGCGTACAGGTCGCCGCCGGCACGCGACTTGCCGATCGCCGCGCCCATCAGCACGAACAGCGGGATCGTCAGCAGGACGAAGTTGTCGAGCTCGGAATACAGCGTCTCGGCCACCAGGCCGACGGTTTCGGCCGGCATGTAGAGCAGCATGAAGACCAGCGCCACGCTCCCTACCGCGAACGCGATCGGCATGCCGGAAAACAGTGCGACGAAGGTGGCGACCCCGAACAGGATTCCAATCTGGAGCGTGCTCATTCCTCGTCCTCACGGTGCTGGTGAATATGCTGATCGCCGAGTTGCACCAGCATTTGCAGCGAGAGCATGGTCATGCCCAGCGCCATGAACAGGTAGGCGGGCCACAGTTTGGGCGCCCAGGCAGTGTTGCTCATCTTGCCGTCGGCCCAGGCTTCATGAAAGAACTTCCAGGCGTGCCAGGCGATGAAAATGCAGAAGGCCATCGACAGGATGTCGCCCAGCAAATTGCGCCAGCGATTGGCGCGCTCGGACAGCAGCGCGTCGAGCACTTCGATGCCGACGTGCCCGCGCGAGGCCTGGGTGAAGGCGGCGCTCATGAAGGTGGCGATGATCAACAGCATGATCGACATTTCGATTTCCCAGTCGGTCGGCCAGTTGAGCCAATAGCGCACCACCACCTCGAAGACGAGGACGCCGCTGCAGATCACGATCAACACCCCTGACACGTAGCCGGTCAGGGTGTTGATCGCATTCACCGCACGGCTGAACTGCCACCACAATTTACGCATTGCGCAATTCCCTTTTTCAGGTCATTTGTGACGCGATGACGAACCGCCGGCAGTGCGAACGGCACGGCCAGGTGAGGTCGACAAAATCACCGATCGGCTGCGAAGGGAATTACTTGACCGCTACGGCCATGTCGAACAGCTCCTTGCCGCCCTTTACCTTCTCCTCGAAGTCCTTCCAGGCCGAGCCCTTGGCTACTTCGCGCCATTTGTCGAAGGCGGCCTGATCCATGTCGCCGACCTTGCGTCCGGCCTTGGTGTAGACCTCGACCACGCGCTCGTCGTCGGCCTTGGCGGCGTCCATGCCGAACTTCTCCAATGAGGCACCGACCTCCATGACCAGCTTCTGTTGCGCCGGCGTCAGCGCATCGAAGGTCTTCTTCGACATGAGCAGCGGCTCGAACATGAACCAGAAGGAATGCTTGCGCCCGGCAGTGAGGTAATCCGAGGTCTCGTGCAGACGGAAGCTGATCAGCGAGGTGCTCGACGTGATCGCGGCATCGAGCACGCCGGACTGCATCGCACTGTAGATCTCGTTGGACGCCACGTTGGTCACGGCGCCGCCGGCCGCCTTGATCATCAGGTCCATCTCGCGGCTGCCGCCGCGCACCTTCATGCCCTTGGCGTCGTCGGTGCTGACCAGCGGCCTGCCCTTGGAGGCAATGCCGCCGGCCTGCCAGATCCAGGTGATGATCTTGACGTTGCGCTCGTCGAGCAGGCGCGTCAATTCCTTGCCTATCGGCGCGTCCTTCCAGCGCAGGCCCTGCTCGTAGCTGGTGATCAGGGCCGGCATCAGGGTCAGATTGGCCGCGGGAAATTCGCCGCCGGCATAGGCCAGCGGATACAGCGACATGTCGAGCGCGCCCGTGGACAAAGCCTTGTATTGAGGAACCGGCTTCATCAGCGAAGCTGCCGGATAGATCTCGAACTTCAGCTGGCCATTGCTCTTCTTCTCGACTTCGGCGGCAAACTTGCGCACCAGGCGGTCGCGGAAGTCGCCTTCGTCGATGGTGCCGCCGGGGAACTGGTGGGAAATCTTGATCACCTTGGCCTGGGCCAGGGCCTGCACGCTGCCCAGGCCGAGGCTCAGGGTCAGTGCTGCCGCCAGAGCGTTCTTCAGAAAATTGCGTCGCATGCTCAGTCTCCTTTTTTTGATTTAATTCTGCCGCGCCTGGCGCCTGATGGCGGCCGAGGTGGCAATTGCGCCCTCGCGGGCGAAACTTTCAACGTTGTCTTCCAGTGAGTCGGGGTCGTACAGGTAATTCACCATCACGCCGAAGGATTGCTGCATGCCCTTCGGCGATGCATCGCCCAGCAGGTTGATGCGCTCGATGCGGGCGCCATTGCCGAGATGAAACCGTGCCACCGCGTCGAACGGCTGCCGGCCGTCGCCGCGACTGGCCTTGGCCAGCGTCAGGTAGCGCGCCGCAAGCCGTGCCAGGGCGTCATTGATCCGGCGCGCCGATGTGGCGGTCTGCACCCAGTCGCCCGCAGCGAGCTGCGCCGCATCGAGCGCGAGCCCAACGTCGGTCAGTGCCTGCGGATTCTTGCGTGCCCAGGAGGCAAGCCCGGGCAGGGGCGACAGGGTGGCGAAGTGGCGCAGCTTGGGAAAATCGCGCTGCAGATCGTCGATTACGCGCTTCAGCAGGAAGCTGCCGAAGGAGACGCCGCGCAGGCCGGCCTGGGTGTTCGAAATCGAATAGAAGATCGCGGTGTCGGCGCGGCGCGAATCGAACACCGGCGCGTGCTCGTCGAGCAGGGCCTGGACGCTGTCGGCAAGATGATCGGTGAGCGCCACCTCGACAAAGATCAGGGGTTCCATCGGCATGCGCGGATGGAAAAAGGCGTAGAGGCGGCGGTCCGAATCGAGCCGGTTCTTGAGGTCGGTCCAGGAGCGGATCTCATGCACCGCCTCGTACTGGATCAGCTTTTCCAGCAGGGCCGCCGGCGAATTCCAGGTGATGCGCTGCAGTTCGAGAAAGCCGACATCGAACCAAGCGGCGAGGCGCGACTCGAGCTCACGGTCGAGCGGCGCGAGCTCCGCGTCTTCATCCAGGTAGCGCAGCAAGTCGGCGCGCAAATCGACGAGGAACTTGACACCCTGCGGAATCGCGTTGAACTGGGTCAGGATGCGCAGCCGCGCCGAGCGCAAGGCCGCGCGCAGTTCCGCCTCGGCATCCCATTGGTTCTGGCTGCCCACCGCCTGCTGATAGGCCTCGTGGGCTTGCGCCACGCGTTCGGGCTCGGGGCCGAATTCCAGCGAGATCAGGCGCAGGAAGGCGTGGCGTCCGCTGTCGTCGAGGTCGAGATAGGTCTGTGCCAGGGCCGCCGCGCGCACGCGCGCGGAGACTTCTCCGCCGCGCGCTTCGGCGCATTCGGCGAGCTGCCGGCGCCACTCGCCGAGCTGCTTCGGCCCCACCCTCGCCGTGCCGCCGGCGCCGACTATGGAGCGCAAACGCCTGACCAGTCCTTCAGCCATGAACCTCCTCCGCGGCCAGCGACATTTCGCGCAGGGCGTCGAGCTGTGCCAGCAGATGGCCGCGCATTACCTGCTCCGCCGCATCGGCATCCTGGCGGTGCAAGGCCTGCATCAGCGCGCGGTGTTCGGCCAGCGATGCAGCCAGCCGGCCCTCCAGCCGCAGAGAATGGTGGCGCGACAGCTTCAGGAGTTTTCGCAAATCGCCGATCACCATCTGCAGCCAGCGATTGCCGGCGCATTCCTGCAACTGGTCGTGAAATACGTAGTTGGTCTCGTAGTAGCGATTCACGTCGGCCGCCGCCGCGTGCCTTTCCAGCTTATCGTGGAGCGCGTCGAGGGCCTTGAGCTGGGCCGCCGTGCGCTTCTCCGCCACGTCGTGGGCGACCCGGCCTTCGAGCGTGGCCATGATGGGAAAGATCTCCTCCAGATCGCGCAGCGTCAGCTCGGTGACAAAGCAGCCCTTGTGCGGCTGCAGGTCGACGAGGCCTTCCGCAGACAGGACCTTGAGCGCTTCGCGCAGCGGCGTGCGGCTGATGCCGAACTGCTCGGCCAGCGCCGCCTCGTCCAGCCGCCGGCCCGGCGCGAGCACGTGATTGTAGATCTGCTCGCGCAGCAAATCGACAGCCTGCTGCGACAGGGATGAGCGATTAACCTTTGATTTCAATTGGAATCGATAATTGCATACGATATTTTGTATACAACATACCGGAGCTTGGGTGACGGGGTCAAGCTGCGCTGCAACACGCACGGATCAGGGTATCAATTGCGAAAAATCATCGATCGCCGGATAGTCGCCGGTGTGCTTTTCCGGCTGCTTCGTGTCCGGCTTCCTGATCGTCACCAGGTGCGCGATGCCATAGCGGCGCGCGCTGTCGAGCACCGGCAGGCTGTCATCGACCAGCACGGTGCGCGCCGGATCGAAGGGCTCGATCTCGTTGAGGCGCCGCCAGAAGGCCTGCTCCTCCTTGGCCGCGCCCAGCGCGTGCGAACTGACGATCGCGTCGAAGTGCGGCGAAAGGCCGGTGCGCGCCATTTTCAACGTCACGCTCTTGTGGTGGGCATTGGTCGCCAGCACCACGCGCCGGCCGCTGGCGCGCATCGCCTCGAGGAAGGCCGTCACGTGCGGATGGATGTCGATCAGGTGCGCGACTTCTTCCTTGAGGCGCATGATGTCGAGTTCCAGCGCGGTTTCCCAGAAATCCACCGAATACCAGTCCAACGTGCCGGCGCGCGCGTGATAGCGCGCCATCAGCTCCTCGCGTCCGGCCTCGGGCGAGAGGCCGCGCGCCTCGGCATAGCGTTGCGGCAGGTGGGTCTGCCAGAAGTGGTTGTCGAAATGCAGGTCGAGCAGCGTACCGTCCATGTCGAGCAGGACGGTATCGATGCGCGACCAGTCAAGCATGAGGAAAGCCGGACGAATCAGGGGCGGATATAGGCATAACCCTGCTGTTGCTTGCGCATCAGCTCGACCACCCCGGCCCCGACGTATTCGACATTCTTGTGCATGTCGTCGCGGCTGATCTTCAGATTGCGCATGGTGTTCTCGCAGGCCACCACCTTGACGCCGCTGGCGACCGCTTCCTCGATGCGGTTGGCAACGAGTGCATCGGCCTTCAGCATGCCGATGCCGGGACCGTAGGCCACGATCTCGATCTCCGTCTTGTCCGCGCCGAGATCGGTTTGCACGTTCTTCGCGTTGTTCAGCGCCAGATTCCATTTCTGCGGATCGGCGTCCGAGACCTGGATGACGACACGTTCCTTCTGCGGCGCTTTGGCGGCCGCCTTCTTCTTCTGCACGGCAACGGCTTTCTTCGGCTCGTCGGCGGCGATGGCGGCGAGCGGCAGGGCAAGGGCCGCACAGGCGATGGCGGCAGCGAGCTTGCGATTCATGGCGATCATGGGTTTTCTCCTCGGGTGGTTGAAAGCTGCGTCTTGCGCGCAGTCGATCAAGCATAGCAGCACGGCGCGACGCGCCGCCAACCACTATGCTTATGCGGAAATACAAACAGGCTATGGCCTGATATAGACCCAGCCCTGCTGCTGCAGACGCATGATCTCGACATAACCGGCCCGGGCGTAGTCGATCCTGTCGATCATGTCGTCCCTGGTCAGGTGCATGGCCTGCATCGAGTTGCCGCAGGCGACGAAACGCACGCCGGCCGCCATCGCGTCCTGCACCCGGTTGGCGGTCAGCGCATCGGCCTTGATCATGCCGAGGCCCGGCCCGATGGCGACCACTGCGACCTCGACCTTGCCGAGCTCCTCCTGCACGTTGTTGATGTTGGACAGCACCGTGTTCCACTTCTTCGAGTCGTCTTCATTGACCTGGAACACGATGCGATTTCTTGTGGCCGCCGCGGTGCCGGCCGCATCCGCTGCACGAACGCCGGCGGCCGCCAGGGCGAGCAAGGCCATCAAGGCAAATGTCGTGGATCGTCTCGTATTCATGTCGGTTATCCTTCGCAGCACATTATCGACTTCACTCTGCCACAAATTCCCCATGGAGAAAATCGATTGCGCCGTGATCGGTGCCGGCGTCATCGGTCTGGCCGTTGCGCGCAGGCTGGCCGCCCGGGGTCGCGAAGTGCTGATCCTCGAAGCCGAGGGCGCTTTCGGCACGGGCATCAGTGCGCGCAACAGCGAGGTGATCCATGCCGGCATCTACTATCCCGCGGGTTCGCTCAAGGCCCGGCTCTGCGTCGCCGGACGCAGCATGCTCTATGCCTATTGCGCCGAGCGCGGCATCGGCCACCGGCGCTGCGGCAAACTGATCGTTGCCGGCGGCAAAGCGCAGCGCGAACAGCTCGGGCGCATCGCCGCCGGCGCCGCGGCCAACGGCGTCGATGACCTGCAATTCCTGTCGGGCGAGGCAGCACGCGCTCTGGAACCAGCGCTCGAATGCACCGCCGCGCTGCTGTCGCCGTCGACCGGGATCATCGACAGCCATGCGCTGATGCTGTCGCTGCTCGGCGACGCCGAACGCGACGGCGCGGTGCTGGCCCTGCAGAGTCCCGTGCGCGGCGGCGCGATCGTGACCGATGGCATTCTCCTCGACGTCGGCGGCGACGCGAATGAGGCCATGCAACTGCACGCCGCCACCGTGGTGAATTGCGCCGGGCTCGGCGCCCAGGGCGTCGCCCGCAGCCTGCGGGGGCTCGCGCCGGAATCGGTGCCGCCGCTCTCCTACGCCAAGGGCAACTACTACTCGCTGGCCGGACGCGCGCCCTTCTCGCGGCTTATCTATCCGGTGCCGGAAGCGGCCGGGCTCGGCGTGCATCTCACGCTCGACCTCGGCGGGCAGGCGCGCTTCGGCCCCGACGTGGAATGGATAGACCGCATCGACTACACGGTGGCCCCCGAACGCGCCGATGCCTTCTACGCCGAAGTGCGCCGCTACTGGCCGCAGTTGCCCGATGGCGCCCTGCTGCCGGCCTATGCCGGCATCCGGCCGAAGCCCCACGCACCGGGCGCGGCGGCCTGCGATTTTCTGGTCTCCGGCCCGGCGCAGCACGGCGTGCCCGGCCTCGTCTGCCTGTACGGCATCGAATCGCCGGGCCTGACCGCCTGCCTCGCCCTCGCCGACCACGTGGCCGGCCGGCTCGCCTGCTGAACGAAGCAGCGACGGCAAACTGCTAGGATATCCCCTGCCCCCTAAAACTCGTCCTGCCCACACGATGCCCAGCCACCCGCTTCGCGCCGCCACGATGGTTTCCGTCCTCGCCCTGCTCCTGCTTGCCGTTGCGTCGACGGGCACCCAGGCACAGACCAGGGACGTCAAGCTGTCCGGCATGGGCATTCGCAAATGCAGCGAGTGGCTGCAATGGAAGGAATCGCGCAATACGGAGGCACGCGCCATGGTGCTGGAATGGGCGCAGGGATTCATCTCCGGCCACAACGTCTATGCGCGCGCGGGAACTGAAATGGCGAGCCCGGTCATCGCCAATGCCAGCGTGCTGATTCCGCTGCTGGACAGTTATTGCCAGAAGAAGCCCGAGGACCGGATACTGTCCGGCGTGGTCGAGATCACCCAGAGCCTCGGCGGCGCCAAGGTCAATCTGGCGCCGAAGACGCTGCCCCCGCCGCACAATCCGCGGCCGGAGAGCAAGGGCAAAGTGGATTCCTGAGGCGCAACGGTTCCCTGCCATGACCGGCAAGACGACAGGAGCAATCATGGGCGGATTCGCAGGCAAGGCGGTCGTGATCTGCGTGTTATGGCTGGCGCTGGCCGCATCCGCGCGGGCCGATGTCCGCGGACTGCTTGCCGAGGTGCTCGCCACACATGGCGGCGGGGCGGCGCCGACGGCGATCCACGAACGCGGCGTGATCGAAACCCTGCGCCGCGGCAACGGGGTGGTGGAGCGCTGGTGGCAGGCGCCCGATCGCTTCCGCATCGAAATCGGGTATCCCGCCGACACGGAATCGCGCCTGCTGCGCGGCAACGAGGCATGGCAGCAGGGCGAACCGGCGACGGCCGCGTTTCGCGGCTCGCTGGTGCTGCAGGCGGCACGCATGGCGCTGCCCTGGCGCCTGCAGGAAAACGCGCGCCGCGTAGTCGATCTCGGCAGCGGAAAGAGCGGTGACGGAAAACCGGTCAGGGTGCTCGAATGGACGGTGCAGGAGGGCATCAAGCTGATCGTCGAAATCGATGCCGATTCCCGGCTGATCCTGCGCTCGCTCGGAATACTGACCATCAACAACACCTCGATGGAATTCGCCACCGGCTATGAGGACTACCGGATCGTCGCCGGCCGGCGCGTGGCCATGGTCGAACGGCATTTCGCCATGGGCCAGTACACCGGCACCACCCGGCTCGCCAGCGTCGAGTTTCCCGCCGTCCTGCCAGCGCCGACTTTCAATCCGCCGTCCGCCGCCGGTCTCAGAGTGCAGGAATCCGGCAAGCCGCGCGGCACGCCGGTCCTGACGCAGGCAGCGCGGCCGCTTAGCGGCCCCTGAAGCGCGGCGGCCGCTTTTCCAGAAAGGCCGCGAGCCCTTCGGCGTAGTCCTGCGTGTCGAGAAAAGCGAATGACGCGCGCTTTTCCTCTTCGCTCAGCGGACGCTCTTCCATCAGCCGCGCGATCCACTGCTTGTGCCAGCGCGCAACCAGCGGCGCTCCGGCGGCGATGCGCGCCGCGGTCATCTGCGCCTCGCGCAGCACCTCGCCGTCAGCCGCCACTCGCGTCAGCAGGCCTTTGGCATAGGCCTCGCCCGCGCTCAGGAGCCGCCCCTCGAGCAGAATTTCCTTCGTCACCTCGGGGCCGGCAAGCCTGAGCAGACCGGTCAGCTCGCCGGGGTACATCGAAAAGCCCAGCTTCATGATCGGCGCGCCGAAGCGCGCCGTTTCGCCGGCGATGCGCAGATCACAGGCGCAGGCGATTTCCAGCCCGCCGCCGACGCAGGGACCGAGAATCGCGGCGACAGTCGGATGCGGACAGGACTCGATCGCAACCAGCGCCGCGCCGACAGCCTCGTGGTATGCCAGCGCGAGATCGACCGTGGCACGCGCGGTACGGAATTCCTCGAGGTCGCCGCCGGCGGCGAAGACCGGGCCCTCGCCGCGCACGATGACGCAGCGCAGGGAACTGTCGGCGCTCAGCTCGTTCATGGTCTCGCGCAGCCGCTGCCACATGGCCGCATTCAGCGCATTGAGCTTGTCCGGATTGAACAGCGTGACCGTCGCTATATCGCCGTCACGCTGGCAGAGGATGTCGGGCTTCATGGCAGCAGGGCTCGGATCATTCGTGCATCTGCCGGCAATGACTCTCGCGGGCAAAGGTCAGGACGATGGCAGCCGCCACGAGGGTGCCGAAGATCAGCGAGAAACCGGCCTGATATGCCGCTGCATCGTATACCCTCGCGCCGGACTCGATCGCGCCGTTCCAGCGCCGGTCGAGCATCCAGCCTACCGCGGGCTGGAGAAACATGCCGCCCATCAGCGGCCCCATGTTGACCACGCCCGAGGCGGTACCCACCAGGCGCAGCGGCACCGACTCCTTGGCCCAGGCGAAACCGATGATGATGTTGCCCGAGGCGAAGCCGGTGGGCACCAGCAGCAGCACCAGCGCCCACAGCGGCAGCGGCACGAAGATGATCGCCGCCCAGCCGAGCAGGCCCACGCCCGCCGCGATCAGGTACAGGGGCTTGCGCCTGCCCATGCGTTCCGACCAGCTGCCGAGCAGGGGACCGCCGAGCGCCCAGGAGACCAGCAGGGTCGAGGTGATCGCTGCCGCGGCCTTGGGGTCCAGCCCGTGCACCTGCCGCAGGAAAGGTACGCCCCAGAGGCCGGCGAAGGTCAGCACCGCGCCGGTGAAGCCGATCGGCACCGCGGTCAGAATCCAAACGTTGCGGTAGGACAGGACTTCCACCAGACCGCGCAGCACGGAGCTCGACTGGTGCGCGTCGTGCGAGCCCTGGAAGTGGCTGGCGTAGCCGCGCTCGACCGGATCGTCGCGCACGCGCAGCCAGGTGGCGGCGCAGAGCACCGCCGTCAGTGCGGCGGAGACGCCCATCACCGGGCGCCAGCCGAAAGCTTCGACCAGCAGCCGCAGCGGCACTCCCGCCACCACGCCGCCGACGACGCCCATCAGCAGCGCCATGCCCGACGCCAGCGCATATTGCTGCGGCGAAAACCAGTGGCTGGCCAGCTTGAGCATGGAGACGAAAGCGACCGCCACCGAAGCGCCGATCAGCAGCCGCCCGATGCCGGCCCAGTAGATGTCCGGCGCAAACGCAAACAGCGCCGTGCCGAGCGCCGCCACGCCGGCCCCGACGGTGAGCAGGCGGCGCGGACCCCAGCGGTCGGCGATCATCCCGGTCGGAATCTGCATCGCGACGTAGGAATAGAAGTAGAAGGCCGAGAGATTGCCCAGCGCCGCGCCGCCGATGGCGAATTCGGTCATCAGCCGGTCGGTGATCACGGCCGGCGCGACGCGCTGGTAGAAGCCGATCAGGTAGAGCAGCGCACCCAGGCCCCAGACCGACCAGGCCAGCGCCGCAGGCGCAAAGCTCTTCTGCCCGCTCATGCCTTGAAATTCTCCGCCCACCACAGCCGCGCTTTCAGCCCCCAGGTCGTCGCATAGCCGACGACGCGGAAGCGCACATTGCCCTGTGCATCGACCACAAAATGCGTCGGCACCCCGCGCACACCCCAGTCCAGCGCGCGGCGGCCGTCGGCATCGATCAGTTGCGGCAGGTCGATGCCGCGCTCCCTGAGATGCTTCAGCACCGTCGCCGCATCGCCCGACTGCATCGCCACCGGGATGACGCGATGATCCTGCGCCACGGAAACGATGTTGCCTTCCTCCGCCTTGCACACCGGACACCAGGTCGACCAGAAAGCCACCAGCGTCGGCGTACCGCCAGCGCCGACTCTTGCGGGGCTACCGTCGGTGAGCACGCCCGCGAGCGGAGGCGCCGCACCTTCGGGCAGGCCGCGCGTCTGCCAGTACTGGGCGCCGAGAATGACGGCGACGATCAGGGCGGCTTCGAGCGCATGTCGCGGCCTGAACACACGCCGCAGACGATCACTCAAAGCCTGCGCCTTGCGCGCCTGGTTTTCCGCGTCGCGGGACGGCGTCAGCATTGCTCCCACGGCAGGCCTTCGAAGCGCCAGCCGTTCATCGAGCCGCGATGATGGGTGTCGTCGAGCTCACCCTCGAAGCCGTGCAGGACGTTGTACACCCGCGTGAAGCCGGCGGCTTCGAGCGCATGGCCGGCATCGACCGAGCGATTGCCGCTGCGGCAGATCAGCACCACCGGACGATCTCCGGAATGCCCGGCGAGCTTCTTCACTTCGCCGACGAAGTGGGGATTGACTTCCCAGTCGGGGCCGTCGTTCCACGAGACATGGCTGACGCCGGCCGGGTGCCCGACGAAGAAAAATTCCATCTCGCTGCGGCAATCGACGAACAGCGCGCTCGGATTGTCGTGCAGAAACTTGGCCGCTTCCTTGGGGGTCAGGTGCTTCATGGCGATACCTCCTGCAGAGCCGCCTCAAGAGAGGTGTCCGCCCCCCAAAGGGGCAGCGAGCCTGTAGTGCGAGCGTGGGGGCACATTCCATTCTCCTTGTCGTGTTGGCCCCATTCTAGCGCAGCACCTTTAGCCCTGAAGGACTCCTCCGGTATAGTCGAAACATGAATCCCCTGTCCCGCGCTCTCGCGGCGCTCGCGTCCGCCGTGGGCTTCTACGGCTCCGACGGCATCCACCTCGCCGCCCTGAAACCGGGGCGAGCCACGACGCGGGACATCCGCGAGCGGCTCGGCGCGCCGGCGGCGGAATGGCCGAACAGCGACGGCGGCGCGACCTGGGAGTACCCGCGCGGGCCAGCGGGCACGCAGTGCTGGATGTTGACGCTGGACCAGCGCGGCGTGCTGCAGAAGATCGAGCAGGCCCTGACCGAGGAGAACTTTGCCCGCATCGAAAAGGGCTGGAGCGCCGGGCAGGTACGCCGGTTGCTGGGCAGGCCGGCCAGCGAGGCCGAGTTTCCGCTGAAGCCGGAGATGGTCTGGGAATGGCGCATCGATGCGACGGCGCCGGGTACCCACACCTGGTTCGAGGTACATTTCACGCCGGACGGATACGTCACCGGCACCTCGCGACGCGAGGAACTGCAGGGCTAGCCAAGGCCCCACGGGCGTCATGGCTTCCCGCTGCGCCCTGCTGCAACGCCTGCGCCGGCGGGACGGCGGTATAATGCGCGTTCGCTTCCGAGGAGCGCTGCAAGGTAGACGACCCGCCAGCTTCATGGGCCGCGACCCTAGGCTCGGAACCTGATGAACAACCGCGCTCACCCACCCTTGGAGTATTCCGCCGGGGCACAAGGTGAGCCGTCATGCAGCGAGGCTCCCCGCCCTGGTCATGGATTGGAGAGACGCATGACCACCCGCCGCCTGAGTTCCACTGCCCCCCCTGCACGGCCGCAACCCGACCGCAGCACCGAATTGCGCGAGCAGCTCGCGCAACGCATCCTCATTCTCGACGGCGCCATGGGGACCATGGTGCAACGCCACGGCCTCGTCGAAGGCGACTATCGCGGCTCGCGCTTTGCCGCGCATGGCAAGGACCTGAAGGGCAACAACGATCTGCTGTGCATCACGCGGCCCGACGTGATCGGCGGCATCCATGCCGAATATCTCGCCGCCGGCGCCGACATCATCGAGACCAACAGCTTCAACGCGACGCGGGTTTCGCAGGCCGAGTACGGACTGGCCGACCTCGCCTTCGAACTGAACGTCGCCGCCGCAAGGCTGGCGCGCGAAACCGCGGACAAGTTCTCGACCGCCGACAAGCCGCGCTTCGTCGCCGGCGTGCTGGGGCCGACCTCGCGTACCGCATCGCTGTCACCCGACGTCAATGATCCGGGGGCACGCAACATCACCTTCGATGCGCTGGTAGCCGACTATGTCGACGCCGCACGTGGCCTGACCGAAGGCGGTGCCGACATCCTGCTGGTGGAAACGGTGTTCGACACGCTCAACGCCAAGGCCGCGCTGTTCGCCATCGAGAAGTTCTTCGACGAGGCGGGACGGCGCTGGCCGGTGATGATTTCCGGCACCATCACCGACGCCTCGGGACGCACGCTGTCCGGGCAGACGGCGGAAGCCTTCTGGAACTCATTGCGTCACGCCAAGCCTTTGAGCTTCGGCCTCAACTGCGCGCTCGGCGCCAGCGAGTTGCGCCAGCACGTCGAGGAATTGTCGCGGCTCTGCGACTGCTTCATCTCGGCCCATCCCAACGCCGGCCTGCCAAACGCCTTCGGCGGCTACGACGAGACGCCGCAGGCGCTGGCCGACGAGATCCGCGAATGGGGCGCGACAGGGATCATCAACATCGCCGGCGGCTGCTGCGGCACGACGCCCGACCACATCCGCGCCATCGCGCAGGCGCTCGCCGGCATGAAGCCGCGCGCGATCCCGCAGATCGAGAGAAAGCTGCGCCTGGCCGGCCTCGAAGCTTTCAACATCGGCGACGACAGCCTGTTCGTCAATGTCGGCGAGCGCACCAACGTCACCGGCTCGAAGGCCTTCGCCCGCATGATCCTCGAAGGCCGTTTCGACGACGCGCTGGTGGTGGCCCGCCAGCAGGTCGAGAACGGCGCGCAGGTGGTCGACATCAACATGGACGAAGCCATGCTCGATTCGCAGGCGGCGATGGTGCGCTTCCTGCACCTGGTCGGCTCCGAGCCCGACATCTGCAAGGTTCCGCTGATGCTCGACAGTTCGAAGTGGGACGTGATCGAAGCCGGCCTCAAGTGCATCCAGGGCAAGGGCATCGTCAATTCCATCTCGATGAAGGAGGGCGAAGCGAAGTTCCTCGAACAGGCGCGTCTGGCCCGGCGCTACGGCGCGGCGGTGATCGTGATGGCCTTTGACGAACAGGGCCAGGCCGACACCTACGAGCGCAAGATCGGCATCTGCAAGCGCGCCTACGACGTGCTGCTGGCCGACGGCTTCCCGGCCGAGGACATCATCTTCGATCCGAACATTTTCGCCATCGCGACGGGCATTCCGGAGCACGACAACTACGCGGTGGATTTCATCAACGCGCTGGCGTGGATCAAGGCCAACCTGCCCTTCGCGCGGACCTCGGGCGGCGTGTCGAACGTGAGTTTCAGCTTCCGCGGCAACGATGCGGTGCGCGAGGCGATCCATACCGTGTTCCTCTACCACGCGGTCAGGGCCGGCCTCACCATGGGCATCGTCAATGCCGGCCAGCTCGGCGTCTACGACGATCTGGCGCCCGAGCTGCGCGAGGCGGTGGAAGACGTCGTATTGAATAGAAAAGTCGCAGGTGGGGCAAACCCGGGCGACACGCTGACCGAGCTCGCGACGCGGGTCAAGGGCCAAGCGAAGGAACAGGTGGTCGATCTCGCCTGGCGCGCATGGCCGGTGGAAAAGCGCCTCGAGCACGCGATGGTCAAGGGCCTCACCGAGTTCGTCGTGGCCGACACCGAGGAATGCCGCGCGGCACTGTTCGCCGAAGGCAAACCTCCGCTGTCGGTGATCGAAGGGCCGCTGATGAACGGCATGAACGTGGTCGGCGACCTGTTCGGCGCCGGCAAGATGTTCCTGCCGCAGGTGGTCAAGTCGGCGCGCGTGATGAAGCAGGCCGTGGCGCACCTGATTCCCTACGTCGAGGCGGAGAAGCTGCGCACCGGCTCGACCTCGAAGGGCCGCATCGTGATCGCCACGGTCAAGGGCGACGTCCATGACATTGGCAAGAACATCGTCGGCGTGGTGCTCGGCTGCAACGGCTACGAGATCATCGACCTCGGTGTCATGGTCCCGGTCGACAAGATCCTGCATGCGGCGAGGGAACACGGGGCACAGGCGATCGGCCTCTCCGGCCTGATCACGCCCTCGCTGGAGGAAATGGGCCACATCGCGGGCGAGATGCAGCGTCAGGGCTTCACCCTGCCGCTGCTGATCGGCGGCGCGACGACCTCGCGCGCCCACACCGCGATCAAGATCGCGCCGAACTACGCCGGACCGGTGGTGTATGTGCCGGACGCCTCGCGTGCCGTCGGCGTGGTGACCAAGCTGCTGTCGCTCGACATGCGCGCTTCCTTCGTCGCCGAAATCGCCGCCGACTACGACAAGGTGCGCGGCCAGCATGCAAACAAGAAGGGCATTGCGCTGGTGACGCTGGAAGCGGCGCGCGCCAATCGCGCCCGGCTGGCATTCGAGGGAGATGCGGCGCCGGTCAAGCCCAGGCAGCTCGGCGTCACCGTCCTGCACGACCTCGATCTTGCGGTGCTGGCCGGGTACATCGACTGGGGCCCCTTCTTCCAGACCTGGGATCTCGCCGGCAGCTATCCGAAGATTCTCGACGATGCCGTCGTCGGCGAAGCCGCGCGCAACGTATTTGCCGACGGCAAGGCCATGCTGCAGCAACTGATCGCGGAAAAGTGGATCACCGCAAATGCGGTGTTCGGCCTCTTCCCGGCCAACGCCGTGGGCGACGACATCGTGTTCTACGCCGACGAGTCACGCGACAAGGCGGCGATGACCTGGCATGGCCTGCGCCAGCAGCAGGAGCGCCCCGCCGGCAAGCCGCAGCAGTGTCTTTCCGATTTTGTCGCGCCGAAACGCGGCGTCGGCGATACGGCGGCAGATTACGCCGGCGCCTTCGCCGTCACGGCCGGCATCGGCATCGAGAAGAAGCTCGCCGAGTTCGAGGCGCAGCACGACGACTACCGCGCCATCATGCTCAAGTCGCTGGCCGATCGGCTGGCCGAAGCCGCCGCCGAATGGCTCCATCGCGAAGTACGCACTAACTACTGGGGTTATGCCTGCGGCGAGTCACTCGACAGCGCGGCGCTGATCGACGAGAAGTACCGGGGCATCCGCCCCGCGCCGGGCTACCCGGCCTGCCCCGACCACACCGCCAAGGGCGGATTGTTCGCTCTGCTGGATGCGCCGCGCAATGCTGCCATGCAGCTAACCGAAAGCTATGCGATGACGCCGGCCGCCTCGGTCGCCGGCTTCTATCTGGCCCACCCCGAAGCACACTACTTTGCCGTTACAAAAATCGGTCGCGACCAGCTTGAAGATTGGGCAAAGCGCGCCAACTATAGTATTTCAGAAGCCGAAAAATGGCTCGCCCCATTGTTGTAATCCCCCGGAGAACCCAATGTCAGAAGCAAATCTGAATCGCCTGAGCTTCAACGAAGCTGTCGTGTTAGTCAAACAGCGCAAACGGGCGGCGTTCGCCGCGATGCCGGTATTCGGCGACGACGAGGGCGACGAAAACGCAACCGCCGAAGGCGCGCGCATTTTCATCCTCCTGCCCGACGAGGATGAAGGCTGGATTCTGCGCTTCATCGCGGGACCGTTCTTTTCCGCCGCCTTCGCCGCCAACGACGTCATACCCAACGACGAAATTCCCGATCGCGTGCGCGAACTGCTGTTCGTGCCGACGCGCTGCGAGGAGGACTGGCTGACCGACCAGCTGCAGGTGCTTTTGGCGAAGCTGACGCAGGCCGCGGGTATCGGCGAGCAGATGCCCGACTACAATGCGCCGGCAGCCAAGGCGGCGGCCGATGTGGTTTTCCCGGTCTCCTTCATCGGCCTCAACAAGCCGCTCTGAGCGGCACCGGCCACTCTAGGCCCGGCGCGCAACGATGAACAGCCGGCGGAACGGGAACAAGGTCGTGCCGTCGGCCAGCGGCGGGTAGGCGCTGCGCAGCCGGCGCGCATAGTCCGCCTCGAATTCAGCGCGCTCGGGCGGCTCCAGCGCATCGAGGAACTGCTTGAGCCAGGTTCCCTTGGTCCATTCCTTGACCGGATCGGCGCCCTGCAGGACCTGCAGGTATTCCGTTTCCCAGATATCGATGCTCGCGGCCAGCGGCGCGAGCATCGCGTAGTACTCACGGGGCGCGGCGACCGGCGCGGGGCGCAACAGGGCTTCCAGCCGGCTTCGCCATGCGCGTGCGCGCACGGTCTCGGCAATCAGGGTGTGCGACGGCGCCGCAAAATTCCGCGGCATCTGCACGGCGAGCACGCCGCCCGGAGCGACCTGGCCCAGCAGCCGCAGAAAGAGCTCGTCGTGGCGCGGCAACCAGTGCAGTGCGGCGTTGGAGAAGATCAGGTCTGCAGGCTCTGCCGGCGCCCAGTCGGCCACGCTCTGCCGGACCCATTTCGCCGCCGGCAATTCACGCGCTGCCTGCGCCAGCATCTCGGCCGAATCATCGACGCCGGTGATGGCGGCTGCGGGCCAGCGCCCGGCCAGCAGCCGCGTGACGTTGCCGGCGCCGCAGCCGAGGTCGTAGACATGCTTCGGAGCCGTCAGGTCGACCCTGCCCAGCAGATCGACTGCGGGCCGCAGCCGCGGCTCGGAAAACTTTAGATATTGATCGGGATTCCACGCCATCTTCGCCTCCCGGTCACTCGGCCGCCGGTCGTCGATTCAGCAGCATGCTTTGCAGCAATCCGGTCAGAGGTCGACGCCCCAGACTACGGGCTTCTTTTTCTTCAGCGACCACTCCAGCAGTTCCAGCAGTGGCACCGCGCGTTGCGTCAGGGTGACGAAGGGCCGCGAACCCTGCGCGTTGGGTCGGCTCTTGTCCGGCTCGGTACGCGGCAGATCTTCCTCGTCGAGGCCGGCGCGCTGCCGCTTGTCTTCCTCGATCGCGGCCTTGAGCCGGGCAATCGCGTCGGGCAACTGCTCGACGGTGACGATGCCCTTGTCGGTTGCATCCTTGCCCATGAGCTTCATCAAGCGCTGCGCGACGTCGCCGAACATGATGACGTCGCCGGAGGCGGGGGATTGAAAGGTGACTATCATGGTTCGAGCTCCTTCAGCCAGTCGAGAATCTGCTGCGCCGGTTTCTTCCAGTCGCGCTCCAGCATCAGGCCGTGGCCCATGCCGGGAAACACATGGGCGTCCACGCCGTAGGTGCGCGCCGTCATTTCCACCAGCGAAGCGGGAATCAGGTGATCGAATTCCGCGCCCTGCACCAGCAGCGGCGTGCGTTTCACGCGCCCGACCCGCGGCATGCCGAACAGCGACATGTCCCAGATCGCGCGGTGCGATTCGGATTGCGAACCCTTGTAATACCGCTTGAGGTCGTCGAGCGAAACCGGCTGCGCGAACAGCGCCTCGCGCAGGGTTTCCAGCGACGCCTTGCCGCCGCTCATCAGGCTGTTGAGGTCCTTCATCATGCCGGGCTTCGAAAACATCATGCCCATCGCGGCCGACAGCAGGCCTTGCGGCGGCACGGCACACATCAGCACGGCGCCGGGCGCCTGATGATCTTCGAGATACTTCTGCACCACGAAGCCGCCCATCGAATGCCCGATCAGCACCGGCGGCGCCGGCAGGGCGGCGACCGTGGTCGCCACATCCTTCACGTAGTCGGCGATCGAAAAGCTGTCGAGATGCTTGCGGCCCGGCGAAGCGCCATGTCCGGAAAGGCTTAGGGCATAGGCTGCGTAACCGGCCTCGGCGAAGAAGGGCAGGAAATGCTCCTCCCAGCACCAGGCAGCCGTATAGGCGCCATGGACGAAAAGCAGCGGCGTCGGGAGCGATGCGCCCGCAGGTTTGCGGACCAGGACTTCGTGATGCTCGAATCGGGGCATATTCATTGCGGCAACTTGTAGGAGCCCTTGGGCGACAGCCGCGCAAAGGGTGCCTTCGGGGCCTCATTGCGCGCGGCTCTGTTTAGAATGCTTATATTGCAATTTTACCGCGCGCCATCCATGCTGAAATGGCTGATTGTCCTGATGGCCGCTGTTTTTGTCGTCGGCTTGCTGCAACCTCGCTTGGCGCGTTTGTTGCGACTGGGGCGACTGCCGGGCGACGTGCGGGTGCGGCTGCGCGGCAAGGAATATCTGTTTCCCTTCGCCTCGGCGGTGCTTCTGTCGCTGGTTGCCGGCCTTATCGGTCGGCTGCTTTGAGTTCCCGCAGGGCGGCCACGCGCGCAGCGCCGATGTTGCGCGCAATGGCCTGCGGATCGGGCCGGCCTTCCGCAGCACGAGCTGCGGTTTCGCGGGACGCAGTTTCCCGGGCTATTGCCCCTGCATCCACGGCGCGCACTGCCGCCAGCGCCGCCCGCCAGGAACGCGCCTGCACGTAGTCGCGTTCTTCCCAGCCGAGCCGTCCGCGATAATCAGCCTCGCAGGCAAGCAGAATCTGGTCGAAGCGGTCGGGGCGGCGCAGCGCATCGCAGCGCTCGAGCACGGTCAGTTTGGTTTCCGGCCGCAACTCCGCCACACGGTGAATGTCGCCATGGAAACGCGCGGCCAGTCGCCCGACGTCGCGGCAATCCGCGGGCACGCGCAGCCGCTCGCAGACGTCTTCGAGCAGGGCCACGCTCTTCGCCTCATGGCCGTAGTGGCGCGGCAGTATGTCGGCCGGCGTGCGGCCCTTGCCCAGATCGTGCATCAGCGCGGCAAAGCGCGCCGGCAAGGCGCCTTCGAGTCGCGCCGACATGTCGATGACCATCATGACATGCACGCCGGTATCGACTTCCGGATGATAGTCGGCACGCTGCGGCACACCCCACAAGGCATCCAGTTCGGGCAGCAGGCGCGCCAGCGCCCCGCATTCGCGCAGCACCTCGAACATGCGCGAGGGCTTCGCTTCCATCAGGCCGCGAGCCAGTTCCTGCCAGACACGCTCGGACACCAGCGCATCGACTTCGCCGGCGGCGACCATGCTGCGCATCAGTTCCATGGTTTCCGCGGCGATCGAGAAATCGGCGAAGCGCGCCGCGAGGCGGGCGACGCGCAGGATGCGCACCGGGTCCTCGGCAAAGGCCGGGGACACATGCCGCAACAGGCGCGCTGCGAGGTCGGCGCGGCCGCCGTGGGGATCGATGATGGCGCCCGACGCGTCCTTGGCCATGGCATTGATGGTCAGGTCGCGTCGCACCAGGTCCTGCTCCAGCGTTACGCCGGGCGCGGCATGAAAGGCAAAGCCCGTATAGCCCGGCGCCGTCTTGCGCTCGGTGCGGGCCAGCGCGTATTCCTCGTGCGTCTGCGGATGCAGGAATACCGGGAAGTCGCGCCCGACCGCCACGAAACCGCGGTCCAGCATGTGCTGCGGCGTGGCGCCGACCACCACCCAGTCGCGGTCCGTGACCGGCAGTCCGAGCAATTCGTCGCGCACCGCACCGCCCACGGCATAGATTTCCATGGGCACTATCAGGTTCGCAAATAGGTCGGCGCGATGAGTTCCAGCGGCGTCGCGATGCGGCCGAAAGGCAGCGCACAGCCGCTGTCGCAAACGCTGGCGACGCGCATCGAACGGATGTTGTCGCGCGTCATCGGGCCGTTGGGAATGAATTCCATGGCCCAGGCCTGCAGCCAGGCGATGGCACCCGGCAGGCCGACCACGGCGCGCGGATGGCCGGAAACCTCCGCGGCATAGGCGACCAGTTCGCGCAGGCTGTATTGCTTCGGACCGCACAGATCGTAGGCCGCGCCGATGCTCTCCGGGCGCAGCAGGCTGTCCGCCACCGCCGCGGCGACGTCGCCCACCCACACGGGCTGGAAGCGGGCATTGGCGCCCGCCAGGGGAAAGAAGGGTGCGATCTTCGCCAACTGCGCGAAGAGCGTGAGAAAGGAATCGCCCGCCCCGAAAATTACCGAGGGACGAAACAGAGTGAGATCGAGGCCCGCCTCGCGCAGGACCGCCTCGCCGGCGGCCTTGGAACGCAGATAGCCGGAGGGCGCGTCGGCCGCCGCCTTCAGCGCCGAGACATGCAGCACGCGGCGCACGCCGGCCGCCTTGGCGGCAACGGCGATCTTTTGCGGCAACTCGACGTGGGCACGGGCGAAGCCCTTGCCGTAGGGCTCGCCTTCACCACCCTTGAGGATGCCGACCAGACTGATCACGGCGTCCTGCCCGACCATCAGCCGGGCCAGCGTCGCGGGATCATGCACGTCGGCCTCGACCACGGTCGCCGTGGGCAGCACCAGCAAGTGTTTGGCGTGGTCTCGCCGACGCGTCGGCAGAGTCAGGCAAAAGTCGGCGCTGGCGACGCGGCGAGCCAGTTCGCCGACGATGGCCGTGCCCAGGAATCCGGTGCCACCGATGATCAGCAGATTCTTCACGGCAACTGCTCCACTCCCGTCTCGCCCTGTCCGCGCGCGCCGATCACGCCGAGCGCCCCCTTCAGGGATTGCGGGCGGCCGGAAAACAGGGTGTTGTAATAGACCGCGTTGCTCATGACTTTCTTCACGTAGTCACGGGTTTCCGTGAACGGGATGGTTTCGGCATAGATCGCGCCTTCCAGCGGCCCTTCCGCACGCCACTTGCGGGCACGGCCGGGGCCGGCATTGTAAGCCGCGGAGGCCAGCACCGGATGGTTGTCGAGCGACTGCAGCACCATCTTCATGTAGTGCGTGCCGAGCGTGACGTTGGTGTCCATCTCGGTCACCTTGGTCGGGTGGAAATGAGCGAGGTTGATCTTCTTCGCCACCCATTTCGCCGTGGCGGGCATCAACTGCATGAGGCCCTTGGCGCCGACCGAGGATTTCGCGTTCATGATGAAACGCGATTCCTGACGCATCAGGCCATAGACCCAGCCGTTGTTGAGGGCAAGTTCGTCGGCCTTGGGCAGCACCTGGTCGCTGAAGGGCGCAATGTAGCGCAGGCGGTAGTTGTGCTGCGCCAGGGTCCGGTCGGCGGTGTTGATGGCGCGATCCCAGATCTCGTTGCGCCGGGCGAACTCGGCGGCCGCCAGCAGGGTCCGGTCGTCCATGCCGCGCAGCGACCACACCCATTCGCGCACGCCTTCGATGCGCATATCGACACGAAACAGCGCCAGCGCGCGCTGGAAGCCCTGGTTCGCCGCGGCCTGGGCCAGTTCCTCTGCGCTCGGCGCCGCCGCAAGGGGCGGCACGTCGATGGTGCGGCCCAGTTCCTCGTCGGCCAGGTTGCCGTAGAAATTCGGCTGGCCGCTGAGTTTCGAATAGAGCGCGCGGGCTTCGTCGCCACGGCCGGCGGCGGCCAGCGCCCGCGCCTGCCAGTAAGTCCAGTCCGGCTGGACGGACTGGCCCGGCGGCATTGCCGCGATCCCCCGCCGCACGGCGTTCCAGTCATGCACGCGCAAGGCGGCGCGCACCCGCCAGGCCATTTGTTCCTCGGACAGGGCTGTGCCGACGGCATTTTCGTACCAGGCCAGCGCTTCCGGCTGATGACGCAAAGCCGCCTGCCAGGCCAGCTGCCCCCAGGCGTAGCCGCGCTCTTCGGCGGTAAAGCGCGCTTCGATTCGCGTCCAGCGCTTGGCCGCCGCCTGCGGGTCGTTGCGCGCCAGCCGCTGTACCGCGAACAGTGCCGTTTCACGGCCGCCGCGCTTTGCCGCAAAGCCGGACGGGAGCTTGTCGAGATAACGCGCCGGAGCTTGCGCTATGGATTCAAGGCCGCGCCCGTCGAAGCCTTCGCTCGCCGGCAGATAGGCAGCCGCGCTGCGTGCGGCGCCGACCCGCTTCGCCTCGAAGAAGCGCCGCACACGCTGCCAGACCTCTTCAGCCGTCAGGGCCTGCGCCGCAACCAGCTGATCGACCAGCGGCTCGCAGGCCTGCGGCAGATCCTGGCCGCCGGTCCATAGCGGACGGACAATCTCGGGCGTTCGCGTGGCTTGCGCCGCATAGCAGTTCACTTCCGCATCGGGCAGGGCAAGCGCCGGCAGCTCGCGCTGCAAACCGGCCCAATCGCCCTTCTTGCCCAGCGCGCGCAGCCAGTCGCCGCGCAACTTCTCGGCGAGATAGGCACCCGGATAGCGGCTCAGATAATCCGCAACCCCGCTGTCGTCGCCATCGTCAAGGCGCAGGCGCAGTGACCAGTATTCGGCCCACGGGTACAGCGGATGCCCCTGCAGCATTTCCAGCTGGCGCCCGAGGCGCACGCGTTCGCCATTGCGAAATGCGTCCCGCGCCAGAAGAAAGGCCGCATCGCCCCGCTCGGCATGGCTTGCCGAAGGGGCACAAAGCGCCGGGGCCGGCGACAAGGCGACCGCCGCCGAGAAAGCCGCAATGAGGGCTATCCGGGGTAGGGACATGGCGGGCTTGAGGTTATAGTTCATCCAATGTTTGCTTCTTGACTCGTTCCGGCTCCACGTTAGCACATGACTGCAGACTCGCCGTCCGGCGAACACACCGACGATTCCCCGATTCCTCGCGCTGCATTGCGCCGCCGGAAGCTGGCGGCGCGTATGGCGCTGGACACTACAACCCATGCCGAACTTTCGGCGCGCATCGAGTCCCATCTCGCCGCGCTGCTGGCACCCCTGCCACCGCGGACCCTGGCCTTCTGCGCGCCGGTGCGTGGCGAATTCGATGCACGACCCTTGGCGTCCCTCCTCCTTGCCCGCGGCTGGCAGACGGCGATGCCCATCGTCGTCGAACCGGATGCGCCGATGCGCTTCAGGCGCTGGACGCCCTCTTCCGCGATGGGCGTCGATCGCTACGGCATCCCGATCCCGCTCGATGGTCCGGATCTCGTCCCCGACGTCGTGCTGCTGCCATTGCTGGCCTTCGATGCGCAGGGTTTCCGCCTGGGCTACGGTGGTGGATACTTCGACCGCACACTGGCGGTACTGGTTCCCCGCCCGCTGGCAATCGGCATCGGCTTCGAACTCGGACGCGTGGCAGACATCCGGCCGCAGACGCACGACATACCCCTCGCCGCGATAGTCACCGAGGCCGGCATCCTGCGTTTTGCGCCGGCCTAACGGCCGGTCGCCCGGCCCAGCCGCTCCAAAGCCTCGTCGAGCAGCGCGCGGCGCGTGCCGAAATTAAGGCGGACGAAGCCGGCTGCACCGAAATCCGCGCCGTCCGAAAGCCCCAGGCCATGCTGCTCGAACCAGCGCGCCGGATTATCGACGCCACGATCCGCGGCGAACTCGCGCGCATCGATCCAGGCCAGGTAGGTCGCCTCCACCGGCCGCATTTCCAGACCCGGTACCGCGCCGACGGCACGCTCGACGGCGCGCAGGTTGCCGCGCAGATAGTCGAGCAGCGCCGCGTGCCAGTCATCGCAGCGGCTCAGCGCCGCTTCGGTCGCGACCATGCCGAGAGCATTGACGTGCGGCACGATGCCGTGCATGGCATCGCGAAAGCCGCGGCGCAGGCGGCCGTCGGGGATGATGGCGAAAGCGCAGCCCAGTCCGGGGATGTTGAAGGTCTTGGACGGCGCCATCAGCGTGATGGTGCGCGCCGCCAGTTCGGGGCCGAGCGTGGCGAAGAGTCGGTGCCGGCAGGACGGCGACAGGATCAGGCCGTTGTGGATTTCGTCCGAACAGACCACCAGATCGTGCTTTTCCGCCAGCAGCGCTATCTGCCACAACTCGTCCTCATTCCATGCGCGTCCGGTCGGATTGTGCGGATGGCAGAGCAGGAAGAGTTTCGCCTGACTGGTCCTGAGCACCGCGTCGACGGCCGGAAAGTCCCACAGCCAACCGGCGGAATCGCGCACCAGCGGCGCGCTCGCCACGCGCCGGCCGAAATTGCCCGGCGCCGACAGAAAGGGCGGATAGATCGGCGTCGCGGTGAATACGGCATCGCCTGCCAGACCGGTGGCGCGGCAGGCGACGTTGAGACCGGACACGAGGCCGGGCAGCCAGACGATCCATTCCGGATCGATGTTCCAGGCGAACTTGCGCTCGAGGTAGCCGACCACTGTCTCGACCTGGCTCGCGGTGGGCTGGTTGTAACCGAACACGCCATGGTCGATGCGGCTCCGCAGGGCCGCGATCACCGCAGGCGGCGCGGCAAAATCCATGTCCGCGACCCAGAGCGGGATTACACCGCCCGGCTCGCTGCGCCCGGCGTACCTCGCCCATTTCACCGAATCGGTGCCGGCGCGTTCCACCGCCGCGTCGAAGTCGTAAATCATCGGCCGGCGCCTGCCGCCGCGTCAAGAAGCGTCAATTGGGCGGCCGGAAAAGAAAATCTCCGCCCTCGGTGTGCCCGGCCGATACCACTGCGCCGTATTGGGGCTGTTGCGGATACTCGCTGCTGACGCCCGTGCGCACCGAACTCCAGATTCGCGCTCCAGGCGTCAGGCTGCCGGTACTTTGCAGCGTCTTGACCAGATTCCAGGCGAAGATCGAATGTCCCTCCTTGCCTTCATCGGACACGGGTTCATCGTCGCCCGAGGAAAGCACCAGCACGGAACGCTGTTTCAGTATCTGCTCCGGATCGAGCTCCCTGCCTGGCGTGAATTTCTGCTCCTTGGTCAGACTGCCCGAGTAGCAGCTGTCGGACACCAGAATCAGCTGGCGTGCGCGAATCGCGGTGAGCAGCCTCGAAATGTCGCTATTCGAAATCCAGCCCTGCGCCGTCTTGACCGAGGCGTCGACCGGAATCCAGTAGCCCATCTTGACCTCGTCCAGGAGATAGCCGTGGCCGGCGTAGAACAACAGTACGCTGTCCTCCGCCCTCGCTTCCGCGGCCACGGCGTTGAGAGTCTCGATGATTTTTGCCTTGCCCGCATCCTTGACGATCCGGGTTTCGAAGCCGAAGCGGCTGCGCAGCACCTCGGCGATCCGGGTGATGTCGGCGATCGGCGTGTCGAGCGAAGGAATCGGCGCGGCGTAGGCATTGTTGCCGACCAGCACGGCAAAGCGGCGCCCTGTCGGCGCGGCCGGTTCAGCCACGACCTGCGCGGCGGCCGGCAACCCGGGCCGTGCCAGGCAGCGGCCTTCGGCGGCGCTCTCCCCCGCCTTGCATTCCGCGACGTCGGCCGCTGCCGGATTCTTGCGCAGTTCCTCCAGCGCCTCGCGATACAGCAGGGTCCGCGCCTGATGCCGCTGCATCTGGATCGCCTGGAACTGCGCCTTGCCCGGAATGCCGCCGACGAAGGCCGGCGGACGAAGCATTTGCGCGTGAGCCGGCACCAGCATCGCTGCCGCCAACAATCCGAGCCAGAACCCCACTCTCGATCTCATTTTGCAGACTCCGAATCAGCCGCCGTCTTCAGCAGCGCGGGCCAGTCCCGCAGCCAGCAGCAATCGTGATCATAGCCCGGCAACCGCTCCATGCGCCCGCCCATGCGCCGGACGAAGCGTTCGACGACGGACGGCGGCACGGTCCTGTCTTCGCTGCCGACGAAATGCACGCCGTGCCGGAAACGCGCATTTTCACCCAGTTCGCCCGGATCGAGCGAGCCCCGCAGCGGCGTTGCCTCATGCACCGCGACCCATGCCGCAAGCGACAGGGGTGCAGCCACCGTGACCAGGGCGTCGACGTCGTTGCGCCGCGCCGCCAGCAGGGTCGCGATCACGCCGCCGCCCGAATAGCCGTAGAGCCGCAAGCGCCCGGCTCCGGACCGGCGCTTCACGCGGTCGAGCACCTCGTCGTAGGCTGCGACGACCTCCGGCGCAAAACGCCGTTCGGTCCAGTAGGCGCTGTCGCAGGCCGGCAGCGCCTGCGCATCCAGATACTGGCAGGGACGGCCCAGATACACGACCGTCGCGGCAGGATCGGCCGCGGCCAGGGCCAGCGCGAGGGGCTTCGCCGGCGTCGGATCACGCGGCGGGTGGTAGGGCGTCGGCCACGCGGCGCCATCGCCTTCGATGTAGATCGAGATAGACCCGCTGCCGCCGCCCCTGACCAGCGTCAATAACTGGAAGCGGCCCGGCGCCGCTGGCGCTTCGGCAAAGCCGCGCGGCTGGCTCCACTCGAGCACCGCCTGCCGCGATCCGCCGAAGCGCTCTGCCGTCGCACAGCCGGCCAGCGCCGCGGCCAGAAACAAAAAGGCCGCGCCCGACGGCACGGCCTTTTTTGAAAACCCCGCCAAAGACATCAGAAGCGGAAGTTGATGTTCGCCATCAGTGTTTCGTTCTTCGAATTGGTGCGGCCGCTTTCCTGCTCGTAGGCAATGCCACCCGAAACCTTGCTGGTCAAGGAGAAGAAGTTCACCCCGACCGACAGCACCCAAGCATTGCGCCCGAGCGGATCGACGCCGCCGCCCTTGCTGGTGGACCGGTTGATGTCCGAAACATAGAGCAGGCCGGCATAGGGCATCACGCCGTTCATCCAGTAGCCCGCCTGGGCGCCGAGGCGCGCCTGATCGACCGAGTTCTTCGACGCCGTCCGCGCCTGGACCACACCGTTATTTTTCGAATCGTCGTATTTTTCCTCACCGTGAAGGTAGGACAGCTTGCCGGTGTATTGCCAATTGCCCACCCAGCGGTTGTAGCCGAGGTTGCCGGTGGCGAACCAGCGCTCCGCGTCGGCCCGCACCAGACCCGACGTGAATTCGCTTTCGCCCCAGCCCGCGCTGGCGTCCAGCGACCAGTTCTTGCTCAACTGGTAGCCGATGTAGGGAGCGATGGTATAGCCCTCGGTTCCCGTGCTGGTCGGTGCGAAGGCCCCCGACTGGCCGGAGCCGCTGCTGCGGTCGATGCCGAGGGAAATGCCCACGGCCATTTTCGGCGACACGGCATAGTCGCCGCCGAACACCGTTGCGTCCACATCGGTGTCGGTACGCGTGGTGGCCGCCGCCACGTTGGTATAGCGGATGCGCGAGTTGTTGCCGTTGTAACTGGCCCAGACGTTCCAGCCCTGCGCCTCTCCGGCGGCCAGACCGCTGCGGCCATCGGCGGAAACCAAAGCCCCGGCGGACACCTCGCGCAGGCGCGAGAACACCGCCTGGCTGATCGCCGTGGCCTGCGCGAAGGTCGTGGCATTGATCTGGGTGGTCGATGTGGTCGCCCCGCCCGCAAAGCACTCCGGGTGCTGGTTTGTGTATTGGGCCTCGCAACTGGAGCTGCCGTTGCATGAGGTGAAGCTCGACACGGCGATTTCGCAGGTCGTCGATGCGCTTGCCATCCCGCTCATCGCAAGCGCGCCCGCCGCAATCCCGGCCCCGAACACGAATCTGAGTTTCTTCAACATGACTGCCTCCCAAATATGTGAACTTCCCGCTTTAACGGGCAAGCTTATTCCGCATCGGGAAAATCCAAAATACCGGAATCGCCTTATTTTTGCCAGGGCCCCGGAAATGCCTAGTTCCTGCTCTCGCGGGCATTCTTCACCGCCTTCCGATACAGGGAAATCAGCAGGGCCGCTTCGCCGCTCTTCGGCCAGTCCCGCTTCAGATCGGCGAGCATTTTCTCGACACGGTCGAGTTCACGCATCTCGTACAGGCCCGACAGGAGGTACATCTCCGGCGCCAGGTCATCGCCGCCGGCCCGGTTCTTGAGCAGTTCCTGGTAGGTGTTTTCCAGCCTGTTCAAGGCATCGGGGCTCGGCACCGAGCGCAGCCGGGTAACCCCGGCGCGGCCCTGGCTGTCGAGAGCCGGTGTGCGGGCGAGTTGTTTGGCCATCACCAGCGGCAGCGATTTGACCTCCGGGGCGGCCAGGCCGCTGCCCTTGCCTTCACGCACGCCCATGTCCAGGCGCCCGGGGCCGGACCAGGTTTCCCGGCGGCCGTTGTCGAAATACACCAGTTGCAGGCGACTCCCGCTGTCGAGGCTGAGCCGGTCGCCCTCCTTGAGCTTGACGAAGGCTTCGACCGGCACCGGCCCCGGCACCTCGGCAAGCCGCGTTACGCTGCCTTGCACCGACATGACCAGCGCCACTTCCGCCGCCCAGGCCTGGCTGCAGCCGAGAAGCATCAGACCGATGCAGAACAATCTAAATGACATGGCAACCTCACGCAGCAACGACGATCTCGAACGCCTCCACCGGCGCGGCGCGGCCCTTGACGTTCAGACGATGCAGGGCACCCGTCCTCAGTCCGTCGCCGAACATGGAAACGGTATCACGACTGGCCAGGATATGCGCGCCGGTTTCCTTGGTCTGGCTTTCGAGGCGTGAAGCGATATTCACCGTGTCGCCGATCGCGGTGTACTCCATGCGCACCGAAGAACCGATGTTGCCGATTACCGCCTCGCCGCTATGCACGCCGATGCCGATGTCGAATTCGGGCAGGCCGCGATCGGCAAAGCGCTGCTCGACCCAAGCGCGGAATTCCACCGCGACGGCGCGCAGGGCGACCGCCGCATGGAGGGCGCGGCGCGCATGGTCGGCCTGGGCCAGCGGCGCGCCGAATTCGGCCATGATGGCGTCGCCGATGAACTTGTCGATGGTTGCACCCTGCGCCAGCAGCACCGCGCAGGCGCGCTCGAAATAGGTGTTGAGCAGCTCCACGACTTCGCGCGCGCTGAGCTTTTCGGAGAAGGTGGTGAAGTTGCGGATGTCGGAAAACAGCACGCTGATCTGTCGCGTCTGCCCGCCCAACTCGGGCAGCTCGGGCGATGCCAGCAGCTCGCTGACCACCTGCGGCGATACATATCGGCCGAACATCTGACCAATGCGTTCGCGCTCGCGCTGCTCGCGCGTCAGCCGCAGCAGCGACAGGCAGATCAGCACCACCAGCATGCCGGCCTGCAGGTGGGCGACCGGGAACAGCAGGTTCCGCCGGAACAGCAGGTAGGCCGCCAGTGCGGCGGCGAGCATCGCCACGATCACCAGGATCACCGAGCGCCAGGCCGGCAGACGCAGGCCGAACCAGGCCAGCACACCCAGCAGCACGGCGAAGGCGAGCAGTCGCACCGGGGCCGGCGTCTCGTCGATGAAATTGCCGGCCAGCAGGGTCTCGACGACATTGGCCTGAATCTCCGGGCCGGCCATCAGCGTGTTGGCCCCGCCTATGCTGGTCGAATAGGGCGTCGGGTGCAGGTCGTTCATGCTCGCGTAGCCGGCGCCGATCACCACCACCTTGCCGGCCAGTGCACGGACTTGCGGATCGTTCAGCGCGTCCGGCGCCAGCAGCTTGCGGAAGGACAGTGCATGAAAACTTCCCGGCGGACCGGCAAACGCGATCGGCACGGCGCCCAGCGCGGCGATTTCGCGGCCGCCGAAACGCCAGGCCCCGGCCTGACGGTCCTGTCCGGTCGCGGCCACGGCCGCCAGCGCGCCGAAGGCCAGGCGCGGCATGCCTTCCTTGCGGGCGAACTCGCCGGGCGCCTCGACCGGAACAAAGCGGCGCACGGCGCCGTCGGCGTCGGACGGCAGGTTGGCGAGCCCGACATGGCCCGGCAGATCGAGACCGGGCAGGGCCAGCAGGTAATCCGGGCTGGGCAGGATGAAATCGTTCACCGTGTCGCCGGCGCCGACTCTGAAGCCGGCCAGCAGCACGCCGCCCCGGTTGATCTGCTCGCGGAAAGGCTGGTCGTAGTTGCGCGAGGCCTCACGCCCTATCAGCCCCAGCTTCCCGATCCAGCGTTCGGGGCTGCCGCTGAAAATGAAATCGATCGCGACGACCTTGACGCCGGCTTCGCGCAGGACGCCCACCGCTCTCGCGAAATGCGGCGTCCAGAAGGCCAGCGGTTCGTCCGGCCGCTCGTTCAGCGTCGGATCGTCGAGCATGACCAGCGCCGTGTGGCGCGGCGCTTCACGCGGCCCGAGCAGCCGATGCCACAGGTCCGTGTAGAGATACTCGATGCGCGTCGCGACGCCGGAGCGATAGAGGCCCTCGGCAACGGTCGTCGCCAGCAGTGCGGCGGCCAGCGCGATGATCCCGAAATTGCGTCCGAGACGTCGCGCGAGCCCCACATCTACCCCAGGAAGAGGCGGTAGGCCGGGTTCTTCGATTCGTCCCAGAAACGATAGCCGAGGTTCTTGAGAAAGACGCGGAAGTCCTTCATCTCCTTGGGCGGCACTTCCATGCCCACCAGCACGCGACCGGTATCGGCGCCGTGGTTGCGGTAATGGAACAGGCTGATGTTCCAGCCGGCGCTCATCTTGTTGAGGAAGTGCATCAGAGCGCCGGGGCGCTCGGGAAACTCGAAACGATAGATCAGCTCGTGCTTCACTTGCGCCGCATGGCCGCCGACCAGATGACGGATGTGCAGCTTGGCCATTTCGTCGTCGGTAAGATCCAGCGCCGGGTAGCCGTTCTTCTGCAGTTGCTGGACCAGCCTGGTCGCCTCGCTGCGATTGGCCACCTGCATGCCGACGAACACATGCGCCTCGGCGGCATCGTGGAACCGGTAATTGAATTCGGTGATGTTGTGCGAACCGATCAGCGAGACGAATTTCTTGTAGGCGCCGGGCTTCTCCGGCAGCGTCACGGCCAGCACGGCCTCGCGCTGTTCGCCGACTTCGGCGCGCTCGGCGACGAAGCGCAGGCGGTCGAAATTCATGTTGGCGCCGGAAGCTACCGCCACCAGGGTCTTGCCCTGCACGCCGTGCTTCTTGGCCCAGGCCTTGGCGCCCGCGACGGCGAGCGCGCCGGCCGGCTCGAGAATCGAGCGCGTATCCTCGAAGACGTCCTTGATCGCCGCGCAAATCGCGTCGGTATCGACCAGCACCATTTCGTCGACGTATTCGCGGCAGAGGCGGAATGTCTCGGCGCCGACATACTTGACCGCCGCGCCGTCGGCGAACAGGCCGACCGAGTCGAGTCGCACGCGCCTGCCGGCTTTCAGCGAGCGATCCATGGCATCGGCATCGGCGGCTTCGACGCCGATGACCTTGATCTGCGGCCGCAGGCGCTTGATGTAGGCCGCCACGCCGGAGATCAGCCCGCCGCCGCCGACGCAGCAGAACACCGCCTCGATCGTGTCCGGGTGCTGGCGCAGGATCTCCATGCCGATGGTGCCCTGCCCGGCGATCACGTCCGGATCGTCAAAGGGATGGACGAAGTTGAGTTTCTGCTTCTTCTCCAGCTCCAGGGAATGGGCGTAAGCCGCGTCGTAGGAATCGCCGGCCAGCACGACTTCGCCGCCGAGCTTTTTCACCGCGTCGATCTTGATCTGCGGCGTGGTCGTCGGCATCACGATCACGGCGCGGATGCCGAGCTTCTGCGCCGAGAGCGCCACCCCCTGGGCATGATTGCCGGCCGAGGCGCAGATCACCCCGCGCTTGCGCTGTGCCGGCGTCAGGTGGACGATCTTGTTGTAGGCGCCGCGCAGCTTGAAGCTGAACACCGGCTGCATGTCCTCGCGCTTGAGCAGGATCCTGTTGCCGACCCGCGCGGAAAGGATGGGAGCAGGCTCCAGCGGCGTCTCGATGGCAACATCATAGACGCGGGCGTTGAGAATTCTTTCGAGATAGTCCATGGCAGCAGGGCAGAAGGTTCGGTAACCGCAAAGGGTAACATGTGCCATGGACTTCGCTTTCACGGCGGAAGCCGGTTTGGCCGGCCTCTTTCTCGCCAGTTTCCTTTCCGCCACGTTGCTGCCTGGAGGTTCCGAAGCGGTGTTGTTCGCCGTGATCAGGCTGCATCCGGAACAAACGCTGCCGGCGCTGGTGCTGGCGACGCTGGGCAATACGCTGGGCGGCATGGTGACTTATTACATGGGCCGCCTGCTGCCGCAGCATCTCGCACCGGAGAAGTCGGCGCTGGCAAGACGGCGCGGTCCGCCCATCCTCCTGCTGGCCTGGGCGCCGGTCATCGGCGATGCCCTGTGCGCCGCCGCCGGCTGGCTGCGACTGCCGGCGCTCGCCTGCGCGGCGTGGATGGCAGCCGGAAAGGCGGCGCGCTACGCGCTGGTGGCGGCCGGCGCCGGAATGGTCTGAGCCGAAATGCGCAGGAAGTAGGCCAGCACGCCCGCCCCCGCAAGCGACAGGCTCGCCACTCCCGCCATCCAGAATCCCGCGGCCCCGCGCGGCGCGCCGAACGTATCGGTCAAGCCCAGCAGATAGCCGCCGCCGAGGCCCACGCCCCACAGTGCGACGGCATAGATCACCATCGGCGCCGTCGATCGCTTGTAGCCGCGCAGCACCTGGGCCATGACCGCCTGCACCGAATCGGCCAGGTGGTAGAAGGCCACGATGCCAAGCAGCGTCGCGGCGGCGGCGGCCACCCGCGCATCTGCCGTGTAGGCGCGCGCCAGCGGTCCGGCGCCGAACCGGATCGCGGCGCCGAACGCAATCGCGGCGGTACAGCCGACCGCCAGCCCGAGCAAACCGGCGTGCCGCGCGCGCCGACTGTCGCCGGCACCCAGCGCCTGCCCGACCACCACACCCGTCGCGCTGCCCAGCGCCATCGGCACCAGGAAGACGAACACCGCGACATTGGCGGCGATCTGGTGCGCAGCCGAGATTTCCGGCCCGAGCCGGGCGATGAACAGCGCCATGAAGGTGAAGGCCGTGACATCGACCAGGAAGGTCGCACCCATCGGCAGGCCGAGCACCAGCAACTCGCGCAGGGCCGCCAGACGTGGCGGATCGAAACGGGCGAACACGGCGTAGGGCGCGTAGTCGGCATCGCGCCGGCACCACAGCCAGGCCAGCGTGGCCAGGGTCCAGGTGATCACGGCGGTCGACCAGCCGCAACCGGCTCCGCCCATGGCCGGAAAACCGAAATGGCCGTTCATGAAAATCCAGTTGAGCGGCACTTTCAGCAACAGGCCGAGCAGATTGAAGGCCATCACCGGCCGCGGCCGGCCGATGCCGGTGGTGAAGCCGAAGAAGACGCGGAAGAACAGCACGCCCGGCACCGCCCAGGCCACGCCGTCGAGATAGGCGCGCACCTTGATTTCGACCTCCGGCGTCAGGCGCGAAAAGGCCAGCAGCGGATCGGGATGCTTCAACACGGCAAAGGCAGCCACCGACAAGGCCAGGGCCAGCCAGGCGCACTGCCGCACGTCGGCGCCGATCTCGGTGTAGCGGCCGGCCCCGTAATGGTGGGCGACCACCGGCGGCAGCGCGAGCAGCACGCCCATGGCCGTGACGAAGACCGTGGCGTAGATGCTGGCGCCGATGCCGACGGCAGCAAGATCGGTCGAGGACAGATGGCCGGCCATCAGTGTGTCGATCACGCCATTGGCCATCACCGCGGCCTGGGCGATCAGCACCGGCCAGGCGAGGTGCAGCAGTTCGCGCGGAAGGGAGCGAGGGACGGACATGCGCGAAGTCTAGCCGACGGCCAATGGCAGCCGCCTGCGGAGGGCCGGCGTCAAATCACAAGCGGCTGGTCCGGCAACTCGTTGGGGTTGCCCGCACCCGCGGGAAAGTGCCGCGCCAGGAGCTCCCCGGCGCGCGTCACGGCCTGCAATGCGCCCTGCCGCCATTCACCGCGACGGAAGCAGGCCTCCATGGCGCGGCAGATGGCGTCCCATTCGGCCTGCGGCACACGTGCGGCGATGCCGCGGTCGGCGAGGATTTCGACCTTGCGGTCGACCAGCTGCACGTAGATCAGGATGCCGGTGTTCTCCTCGGTATCCCACACGCGCTGCTGCGCGAACAGCTCCACGCCGCGCGCCCGCGGCGGGAGGTCGCGCCACAGCGCCGGCAGCGGCAATGCGCCTTCCACGATGAAGCGCAATTCCCCGCGATGCAATTTCTCGCAGGCCGCGATGGCGTCGCCGATCGCCGCCAGATCGGCGCGAACGAATGCGCGCTGCACGAACCAGTCGGGCAGCAGCAGATGCCGGAGCAGACGTGAAAGCTTCATGTCACCAGTTCCCCGAAGCGCCGCCGCCGCCGAAGCCGCCGCCGCCGCCCGAAAATCCCCCGCCGCCGCCGAAACCGCCGCCGCCGGAAAATCCGCCGCTGCCGCCGCGCCCGCCGGAGAAAAGGTTGAGGAAGGAAAGCAGGAACACCACCACCGCCGCGCCGATGCCGAAGGCCAGCGAGCCGAAGACCATGTAGCCGAGCCAGCCTCCCAGCGCAGCACCGGCGAATGAACCCAACAGGCCGAATATCATGTGCAGCACCCCGGCGCCGACGACGAGCATGAACAGCCATTGAATCCAGTCCGGGCGTTGCCCGCCCATGTCCTGCGGCGGCCCGGCAGGCGCTTCCGCCGCCTGCTCGACGGCCGCCGTGCTGCCCGTCGGTAAGCCGCCCACGGCCTGATCCAGCCCTTCGACCGCGGCGCGCAGCCCGCCGAAGAAATCGCCCTGCTTGAACAGCGGGGCCATGCGCTCGGCGATGATGCGCTTGGCGATGGCATCGGGGATAGCCCCCTCCAGCCCGTAGCCGACCTCGATGCGCATCTTGCGGTCGTCCTTCGCCACGATGACGATGACGCCGTTGTCGGCGCCCTTGTGCCCGATTTTCCAGGCTTCCGCGAGGCGTATGCCGAAGGCTTCGATGGGCTCGGGCTGGGTCGTCGGCAACAGCAGCACGGCGATCTGCGCCCGTCCGGCCCGGTCGATCGCCGCCAGTTGCGCCTCGAGGCGACCGCGCTGGGTGGCGTCGAGCGTGCCGGTCAGGTCGGTGACGCGCGCGCTGAGCGCCGGCACGGGCACGAGGTCCGCCGCGCCGGCCGCGGCCGGCAGCAAGGCCAGCCAGACCAGCGCCAGCCAGGCGGACCAGAAACGGCGCACTTAGTAGCCGGCGGAAGTCGGCGAAGGGGGAGCGGCAGCTGGCGCGGGGGCCGCCTTGGCCGGGGCGGGCGCGGCAGGTGCGTCGAACTTGATCGCCGGCGGCGCCGACATGGCCTTCTCGTCCTCGACCGTGAAATTGGCCTTGGGTTTCCAGCTCATGACCATCGCCGTCAGGTTGTTGGGGAAGGTGCGCACCGACACGTTGTACTCCTGCACCGACTTGATGTAGCGGTTGCGCGCCACCGTGATGCGGTTCTCGGTACCCTCCACCTGCGCCTGCAAGTCGCGGAAATTGGCGTCGGCCTTGAGGTTCGGATAATTCTCGGCGACGACCAGCAGCCGCGCCAGCGCACCGCCCAGTTCGCTCTGGGCCTTCTGGAACTTGGCGAACGCGGCCGGGTCGTTGATCAGCTCGGGCGTCGCCTTGAGCCCCGCGACATTGGCGCGCGCCTCGGTGACGCGGGTCAGCACTTCCTTCTCGTGGCTGGCATAGCCCTGCACCACGGACACCAGATTCGGAATCAGGTCGGCGCGGCGCTTGTACTGGTTCAGCACTTCCGACCACGCGGCACTCACCGCCTCGTCGTTGATCTGGATCTGGTTGTAGCCACAGCCGGACAGCAGGGAAGCCGCAAGGACCAGCACGGCAAAGAGACGCATACGCATGGTGTTCTCCAATCGGGAGGGGAAACAGTTGCGAATATGGCGGTGATGTATTGCAATTGCAAGGGGGGGTTGCTTCTCCCGCCCGCCGGGCGAACTCCCGGCGCGGCCACCCGCCAGGCACGGACCCCAAAAGTCGGCGCTGACCACACGCCGCGCAGGGCCTCTGCCGCGCCCCATCGCCTACAATAGAGCCCTTTGGCTCCACCGAATACCAGCATGACCGCCCGCCTGCGCGAAATCCCTTACAACTACACTTCCTTCTCCGACCGCGAGATAGTCATCCGCCTGCTCGGCGCAGAGGCCTGGGCGACGCTGACCGAACTGCGCAGCGAGCGCGTCACCGGCCGTTCCGCGCGCATGCTCTACGAAGTGCTGGGCGACATCTGGGTGGTGCGGCGCAATCCCTATCTGGAAGACGACCTGCTGGGCAATCGCGAACGGCGCGAGGCGCTGGTGGAAGCCCTGCGCCATCGCCTGCGCGAAATCGACAAGCGTCGCGAGGGCAACGAGCGCGTCGCGCTGCTGCTGACCGCCGCGCAAGCCGCCGTGCAGTCCTTCGAGCGCTGGTTCGAAGAGACCCGGACCTTGCGCAAGAAGGCGCTCAAGGTTCTGGCGCGCCACACCCGCAAGGACAACGTCTGCTTCGACGGCCTGGCGCGCGTTTCGCATGTGACCGACGCCACCGACTGGCGCGTCGAGTATCCGTTCGTCGTGCTGGCGCCCGATACCGAAGAGGAAATGGCGCCGCTGGTCAGCGCCTGCATCGAGCTGGGCCTGACCATCATCCCGCGTGGCGGCGGCACCGGCTACACCGGCGGCGCCGTGCCGCTGGATGCGCTGTCGGTGGTGATCAACACCGAAAAGCTGATCGACCTCGGCGCCGTAGAGATGAAGCGCCTGCCCGGCACCGACCGCGACTACGCCACCGTGCGCACCGGCGCCGGACTGGTGACGCGCCGCGTCATGGAAGCGGCGGAGAAGGCCGACCTGGTCTTCGCCTGCGACCCGACCTCGGCCGACGCGTCCTGCATCGGCGGCAACATCGCGATGAATGCCGGCGGCAAGAAGGCCGTGCTGTGGGGCACGGCGCTCGACAACCTGGCCTCGTGGCGCATGGTGACGCCCGACGGCAACTGGCTGGAGGTCGAGCGCCTCAACCACAACTTCGGCAAGATCCACGAGCAGGAAAAAGTCAGCTTCCGCCTCGTACGCTGGGACGCGACAGGAAAGAAACAGCTGGGCGAGGAGCGGCTCGACGTGCCCGGCAAACTGTTCCGCAAGGAAGGCCTCGGCAAGGACGTCACCGACAAGTTCCTCGCCGGCATTCCCGGCGTGCAGAAGGAAGGCACCGACGGCCTGATCACCTCGGCAGTGTGGGTGCTGCACAGGATGCCGCCTGTGACGCGCACGGTCTGCCTCGAATTCTTCGGCCGCGTCACCGACGCCGTGCCGTCGATCGTCGAGATCACCGATTACTTCAAGCCGGGCGGCGCGGGGCTGGCCGCCGGCGTGCTGCTGGCGGGCCTGGAGCACCTCGACGAGCGCTACGTGCGCGCCGTCGGCTACGCGACGAAGGCCAAGCGCCACGGCCGGCCGAAGATGGTGCTGATCGGCGACATAGTCGGCGCTGACGACACGGCGGTAATGGCCGCCGCCTCGGAAGTGGTGCGCATGGCCAGTGCGCGCGGCGCCGAAGGCTTCATCGCCGTCTCGCCCGAGGCGCGCAAGAAGTTCTGGCTGGACCGCGCGCGCACCGCCGCGATCTCGAAGCACACCAACGCCTTCAAGGTCAATGAAGACGTCGTCATCCCGCTGCCGCGCATGGGCGATTATTGCGACGGCATCGAGCGCATCAACATCGAACTGTCGATCGCCAACAAGATCGAGCTGGCCGATGCGCTGAGCGAATTCCTCAAGGGCGAATTGCCGCTCAATGCGGGCGACGCCAACCTCGACCCCGACCTGCTGCTCGGCGACAAGCGCGAGCAGGCGCTGGAACTCGTCGCCGGGGTGTGCGCCGCATGGCAGGAACTGCTCGACAATCTCGATCAACACTTTCACGAGCTGCAGGATTACCGCCTGCGAGTATCGTGGAAGACCGAGCTCAAGGCGCCGCTGGAAGCCATCTTCGAGGGCAATGCGTTCCGCCCGGTGCTGGCCCGCATCGAGAGCATCCACCAGGAGATTCTGCGCGGCCGGGTGTTCGTCGCCCTGCACATGCATGCCGGCGACGGCAACGTGCACACCAACATTCCGGTGAACTCCGACCACTACGCGATGCTGCAAACCGCCTACAAGGCTGTCGAGCGCATCATGGCGCTGGCGAAAAGCCTGGGCGGGGTGATCTCCGGCGAACATGGCATCGGCATCACAAAACTGGAATTCCTCAGCGACGACGAAATCCGTCCCTTCCGCGAATACAAGAAGAAGGTCGACCCCGAGGGACGCTTCAACCGCGGCAAGCTGATGAATCTGCCGCACATGCGCGGCGACCTCTCCAACGCCTATACGCCGTCCTTCGCGCTGCTCGGCGTCGAGTCGCTGATCATGGAGCAATCGGACATCGGCAAGATTTCCGATTCGATCAAGAACTGCCTGCGCTGCGGCAAGTGCAAGCCGGTCTGCTCGACCCACGTGCCGCGCGCCAACCTGCTCTACAGCCCGCGCAACAAGATCCTCGGCACCTCGCTGCTGATCGAGGCCTTTCTCTACGAAGAGCAGACCCGGCGCGGCATCAGCCTGCAGCACTTCGACGAATTCTCCGACGTCGCCGACCACTGCACGGTCTGCCACAAGTGCGTGACGCCCTGCCCGGTGGACATCGACTTCGGCGACGTCTCGGTGGCAATGCGCAACTTCCTGCGCCGCCAGAAAAAGAAGAAGTTCAACCCCGGGACGGCCGCGACCATGGCCTTCCTCAGCGCCACCGACCCGGCGACCATCAAGCTGATGCGCGCCGGCATGATCCAGCTCGGCTACAAGGCGCAGCGCCTCGGCCACCAGCTGGCGAAGTCCTTCGGCCTGATCCAGGACAGCGTGAGGCATCCGCCCGCCACGCTGGGGCGGCCCGACATCAAGGCGCAGGTGATCCACTTCCTCAACAAGCCGATGCCGAAGAATGTGCCGATGCGCACTTCGCGCGCCCTGCTCGACGTCGAGGACGACAGCCTGATCCCCGTGATCCGCGATCCGCAGCGGGCAAGCGACGATTCGGAAGCGGTGTTCTACTTCCCGGGTTGCGGTTCGGAGCGGCTGTTCTCGCAGGTCGGCCTCGCCACACAGGCCATGCTCTGGCATGCCGGCGCGACCACGGTGCTGCCGCCGGGCTACCTCTGCTGCGGCTATCCGCAGACCGCCAGCGGCGACGAAGACAAGGGACAGGCCATCACCACGGCCAACCGCGTGCTGTTCCACCGCGTCGCCAATACGCTGAACTACCTCGACATCAAGACCGTGGTCGTCTCGTGCGGCACCTGCATGGACCAGTTGCTGAAATACGAATTCGGCAAGATATTCCCCGAGTGCCGGCTGGTGGACATCCACGAATGGCTGTTCGAAAAGGGCATCAAGCTCGACGGTGTGAAAGGCATGCAGTACATGTACCACGAGCCCTGCCACACGCCGATGAAGCACCATTCGGGCATCAAGGTGGCGAACGCCCTGATGGGCCAACGCGTCGATCTCAGCGATCGCTGCTGCGGCGAATCGGGTTCGCTGGCCGTGTCGCGGCCGGACGTGTCGACCCAGATCCGCTTTCGCAAGCAGGAGGAAATCGAGGCCGGGGCCGCCGAACTGCGCAAAGTCGGCGCCGGCGACACGGTGAAGATCCTCACCTCCTGCCCGTCCTGCCTGCAGGGCCTGTCACGCTACGACAATGATGCAGATATAACGGCCGACTACATCGTGGTCGAAATGGCCAAGGCGATTCTGGGCCCGGACTGGATGCAGGACTACCTGCGCGCGGCGAACAACGGCGGCATCGAACGGGTATTGCTCTAGCTAGCACGGAGCGCCGGATTGGCGCTATCCTTAGCAAGTGGGGACAACGAATACGGATTGCGAGCTTTGTGCCGAACCCGGCGGCGATCTGCTGTGGAACGGCGCCGCTTGTCGCGTGGTGCGGGTTGCCGGGCCACTCGGGCGGGCTTTCCCCGGCTTCTGCCGCGTGGTTTGGCACGGGCATGTCGCTGAAATGAGCATGCTCGCCAGAAGCGAGGCGCGGCATGTCATGGACGTGGTACTCGCCACCGAGCGCGCCGTACGGCGGGTGGTCGAGCCCGACAAGATCAATCTCGCAAGTTTCGGGAATCTGGTGCCACATTTGCACTGGCACGTGATCCCCCGTTGGCGGGATGATAGCCACTTTCCCGAGTCCATCTGGGGCAACGCGCAACGCACCGGGGCTGTCCGTGCCGGACCCGGCAACGCCGCTTTGCAGCAAGCCCTCGAAGCCGAACTTTCGACCATGAATGAGATGCCATGAACTTTGATTTGCCTGTCACCGGAACCGAGCAAAGTCCTGCCTTCCTCAATCCGATCGCCTGCCACGACTGGCTGGCCACCGTGCCGCTGGCGAACGCCGTGCAGGCGCAGTCGATGTTCTTGCGCCAGCTCAATCTGCTGCACCGGTTTGCGATGCCCGCGACCGAACGCTTTGCCGTACTCGAGGCGCTGCGCGGCGCCGTGATCGACGTGCAGGACGATGCCGCAAAGAAGTTTGCCGGCAGGCCCCTGCCGCTGGCGCCTCACGAACAGGCCGCCCTGGAAATCACGTTGAGCATCTGGCACGTGCTGGCGCTCGGCTATCTGCGCTGTTTCGAGGCCCTCTGTGCCGGCAACTCAACCAGTCTGGGCAACGGGAACGGGAACGGGAACGGGAACGGCAACGCCATTGCTTCGATACCCGCCTTGCAGGCCCGGCACACGCAGATTGTCGCCAGCGCCGACCTGGCCGGAAAAGCCGCCACCCTGGCGCAGCGCACGCTGTCCGTATTCGCCGACTGGCAGGTCGATCTCTGTCGCGGCGAGCAACTGCCCGACGCGACTTACTGGAAACAGCTGCACGAGGTTTTTTTTGCTGCCGAAACGCTTGGCGTCGCAGTTCGCGCCGTGAGCGATCCGGTGCGTCACGGCAATGCGCCGACCAGCGCCCTTGCCGCTTATTCCGAATGCAACCTGCTGAGCACCGCCAACGTCTACGAGCTTCCCGCGCGCCATCTGGCCTGGGTGTCGCGCTGGGCGCGGCGCTGGGGCGCCAAGCTGGCGCTGCTCAAGGCGCCGCCGGAGGACATTCGCAACCGTGCCGTGCCGCTTTGGGTGGACCTCGAATCGGAACGCCCGGCGAGTTACTACCCGCAGGCGTCGACCGGCAGCCGCTGGCTGGAAACCACGGAACTCAGAAAGAGCCTGGTAGCCCGCATAAACCTTCTGGAACAGGGTCGCGCGCCCGCCGAGCTGCAACTCGGCGACGACGTCACGCAACCGGCGGCGAGCCAGCTGTTGCAGCGGGTCCTGCAACGCTGGTGCAAGGGCGGCGTGCCGCGACGCCACGAGCGGCATGCCTCGAATGCAGCCTGCAGTTTCATTGCTGGATTCGACGCCGTGCATTACCACCTTGCGGGCCGTCAGGTGTTCCGCGCCCCTTCGCGTGACGACACGACCCTGCGCCGCGAACGCGAGGAATTCGAGACCTTCGGCGACCGCAGCCATCGCACCGGAAACAGCGCCGATACAGGCGATTCCCACATCGAAAGCTGGCAGGTGATGGATGACTGGCGCCTGCTCGACGAATCCGCCACCGGTCTGCGCATCACGCGGCCGCTCAAGGAGGGCGTGCGCATCGGCGCCGGCCTGGTGATTGCCGCGAAGACGGCGGACAGCCAGCGCTTCACACTGGGCAACGTGCGCTGGGCGCTGCGCGAAGGCGACAATTCACTCGCAGCAGGCATCCAGCTGTTTCCGGGAGAGCCGCGTCCGATAGCGGTTCGCGTGGTGGATCCCGATGGCACCCGCGGCACCTGGCGTCAGGGCTTTCTGCTGCCGGCGCTTGCCGAGCTGAATGAACCGGCCAGTGTGGTGGTTCCTGCCGGCACCTTCCGCATCGATCGCAGCATCGAAGCCATGGTCGATGAACAGCCGAAGGCGTTGAAACTGGCCCGCGTCCTCGATCGCGGCATCGAGTTCGAGCGCTGCGCCTATCAGAACTGAACCCGGTGCGGTGGAAACACCGCGCTGAACGTCGAGCCCTGGCCCTGTTCGCTTTCGATCTGCAGCACCGCCTGATGCCGCTCCAGCACATGCTTGACGATGGCCAGGCCGAGCCCGGTGCCGCCGGCTTCGCGTGAACGGCCGCGATCGACGCGGTAGAAACGCTCCGTGAGGCGGGGCAGGTGCTCGCGGGCGATGCCGATACCGCTGTCGCGCACGGAAAACCGCCCGCCCGCCTGGCCTTCGGCACTCCAGCGCAGCACGATCTCGCCGCCATCCGGGGTGTAGCGCACGGCATTCCCCGCCAGATTGGCAAACGCGGAACGCAACTCGCGGGCGCTGCCCAGCAAGCCTCGCGGCCCCTGGTTTTCCAGCGTGATGCGATGGCGTCCGGCCGACAGGGCCTCCACCTCGCGGCGGATATCGATGAGCAAGGCGGCGACATCGACGGGGTCTTCCAGCGGCGGCGGTGAATCGGTCTCCAGCGATGAGAGCGTCAACAGGTCGTCGATCAATTGTTGCATGCGCCGCGCCTGCTCGATGGCTGTCTGCAGGTAATGCGCGATCTCCTGCGGCGGTGTATCCGCGAGCGCCTCCTGCGCTGTTTCGACAAAGCCGAGCGTGACGGTCAGCGGCGTTTTCAGTTCATGGGAAACGTTGGCGACGAAGTCGCGTCGCATGGTGGCGAGCTTCTGCAGCTGCGTGACATCGCGCACCAGGAGCAGCGTGCGTCCGGCGGCGAAGGGGGCGGCCTGAACCTGCAGCGTGCGGCCCGGATTGCGCTGCGTGTGCAACTCGAGCGGCACGCCGCGATGGTCCGGACTGTCGAGATATTCGAGAAATCCCGGCTCGCGCAGCAGATGCGTGATGCGGCTGCCGGTATCGACCGAGCCCTTGAGTCCAAGACAAGCCTCGGCTTGCAGATTCATCCACTCGATGGCGCGGTGGCCGTCCAGAATCATCACACCATCGGGCAAAGCCTCGGCGGCGCGGCGGAAACGGTCCAGCTCCTGGGTCGCCTGCTCGCGTTCGGCACTGGCCAGGCGCCCGCGCCGGTGCAGGGCTTCGAAGACGGCGCCCCAGGCGCCGCTGGCGCTCGGCGTCGGCGTACCCAACGGACAGGCCGCCCAGTGGATCAGCCGCAGGACCATCCAGAGCTGCCGGAGGAAGAAGAAGGCGATGCTGCCGAACGCCATCAGTTCCGCGCCGGCCTCGCCCGCAGCAATCCAGCCGGCCAGCGTCGCCAGAACTACCGCCAGAACTGCCACCAGCAGCTCGGCCAGAACAGCGTTCACGTCGCCGAGATCCGGTAGCCGCTGCCGCGCACCGTCTGGATCAGACCGTCGTGTCCGCTGGCTTCAAGTGCGGCGCGCAGGCGGCGGATATGCACGTCCACCGTGCGCTCTTCGACAAAGACGTGGTCGCCCCACACCTGGTCGAGCAATTGGGAGCGGCCATGTACGCGCTCGGGGTGGGTCATCAGAAAATGCAGCAGGCGGAATTCCGTCGGACCGAGATTGACCTCCGCGTCGCCGGCGGTGATGCGATGGGTCGCCGGATCGAGCCGCAGGCCGCCGAGTTCGACCACGTCCTCGGTGGCCTCCGGCGCATGCCGGCGCAATACCGCCTTGATGCGCGCAAGCAGCTCGCGCGGACTGAAGGGCTTGGTCACGTAGTCGTCGGCGCCGAGATCGAGCGCCTCGATCTTGTCGCGCTCCTCGGCGCGAGCGGTGAGCATGATGATTGGCAGGCGCCGGGTTCGCGCCTCGCCGCGCAACAAGCGCGCCAGATCGACGCCGCTCATGCCCGGCAGCATCCAGTCGAGCAGCACCAGGTCGGGCAAGGCATCCTTAATCAGGCGCCGCGCGGTTTCGGCATCCGGCGCCAGTTGCACGACATGGCCGGCACGGCGCAGATTGACCTCGATCAGCAACTGGATCGTCGGCTCGTCTTCAACTACCAGAATGGTTGCGGACATGGGCTTACCGTGCAAAGGGACAAATCGCAGTCTATTGCGGCTTGATGACGGTTCCGTGACACGGGGCCGCCAGGCAGTGTGCGCTATGATAGCGGGCCCAATCAAGGAGCTGTAACCATGTCCGGTCTCGACCAGAAAACACCGATTCCCACCGAGATCACCCTGCACCAGAAATCCCGCACGCTCGAACTCAAGTTCGACGACGGCAGCCATTTCGAGCTGCCCGCCGAATTCCTGCGCGTGTGCAGCCCGTCCGCCGAGGTGCGCGGCCACGGCCCGGGGCAGGAAACGCTGCAAACCGGCAAGCGCAATGTCGAAATTACCGCCCTCGAGCCGGTCGGCAACTATGCCGTGCAGCCGACCTTCTCCGACGGCCACAACACGGGCATCTACTCGTGGGACTGGCTCTACCATCTCGGCGCCAACCATGAAACGCTGTGGGCGGAATACCTCGAACGGCTTGAAAGCGCCGGTGGCAGCCGCGATATTGACTCGACCACCAAGCCGCCGAAGTCGGGCGGTTGCGGCAGCCACTGAGCACCCAGACATCAGCGATGACAAAGACCCATTTCGGCTTCGAAACTGTTGACGAAAAAGAGAAGGCGCAGCGCGTAGCGGGCGTCTTTTCCTCGGTCGCGCAGAAATACGACGTGATGAACGACCTCATGTCGATGGGTCTGCACCGGCTGTGGAAGAAATTCACCATCGACATCGCTGCGCCGCGACCGGGTGAGCGCGTGCTCGACGTCGCCGGCGGCACCGCCGATCTTTCGTCGGCTTTTGCGCGCCGTGTTGGTGCTGCTGGTGAAGTCTGGCTCACCGATATCAACAACGCCATGCTTGGCGTCGGCCGCGACCGTCTGCTCGACGAAGGCGTGCTGGCGCCGGTGGCGCAATGCGACGCGGAAAAGCTGCCTTTCCCCGACGATCACTTCGATATCGTCACGGTAGCCTTCGGCCTGCGCAACATGACGCACAAGGACAAGGCGCTGCAGGAAATGCGCCGCGTGCTGCGCCCCGGCGGCCGGCTGCTGGTGCTGGAATTTTCCAAAGTGTGGAAACCGCTGGAAAAGGTTTACGATGCCTACTCCTTCAAGCTGCTGCCATGGCTGGGCGGAAAAATCGCGGGGGATGCCGAGTCCTACCGCTATCTTGCCGAATCGATCCGCATGCATCCGGACCAGGCCGCGCTCAAGGCCATGATGGAACAAGCCGGGCTGGAGCGTGTCGAAGTATTCAATATGACAGCCGGCGTCGTCGCGCTGCATCGTGGTTACAAGTTCTAACGAGGAGAAAGAATCAATGAAACGATTGGTGATTGCCGCCTTTGCTGCGGTGGTTGGTCTGGGCCTGATGGTTCCCGATGCGGAAGCAAGGCGCCTGGGCGGCGGCAGTTCCATAGGCATGAAGCGTCAGGCAACGCCCGCACCTGCTCCGACGATGGCCGGCAAGCCGGCAGCCGCTCCTGCTGCGGCTGCGCCCGCTCCTGCCGCAGCCGCAAAGCCGGCCGGCATGAGCCGATTCCTCGGGCCCTTGGCCGGTCTCGCCGCAGGTCTTGGGATCGCTGCCCTGCTGTCGCACTTCGGTTTGGGTGAAGGCATGGCGAACATGTTGCTGATCCTGGCGCTGGTCATGGCGGCGGTTTTCGTCGTGCGCCTCTTGATGCGCAAGCGCGCGCCCGAAGCCGGCATGCAGTACGCCGGTGCCGGCGCGGGCAACGCAGTGCCGGCGAACTTCACGCCCGCTCAATTCGAAGGATCGGGAGTCGCCGGAGGAGCGCAGGGCGCTGCTGCAGCTGCTACGGCGGCCAGCGCCGCCGCGGCGAACATTCCCGCCGGTTTCGACGTCGAAGGCTTTCTGCGCCAGGCCAAGCTCAACTTCGTGCGGCTGCAGGCAGCCAACGACCGCGGCGACATGGATGACATTCGCGAGTTCACCTCGCCCGAGATGTTCGCCGAGATCAAGATGCAGTATCAGGAGCGCGGCGGCCGTGCCCAGGAAACCGACGTCATGCAACTGAACGCCGAACTGCTCGAAGTGGCCAGCGAGGACAACCGCCACATCGCCAGCGTGCATTTCTCCGGCCAGCTGCGTGAAGACAACGGCGCGCCGGAAGCCTTCGCCGAAACCTGGCATCTGGTCAAGCCGACGGACGGCAGCCGCGGCTGGAACGTTGCCGGCATCCAGCAAGTCTGAGCTTTTCCATGCAAGCCCTGCCCGCGCCGCTGCAAGCAGCGATCAATCACCTGCTCGGGCAGGCTGCTTGGGCGCGCGAAAAGCTTGCGCCTTTCGCCGGGCATGCCGCGCTGATCAAGATGCCGCCTTTCGAGGCGGCTTTTTTGATCGGTGCCGATGGCTGCCTGTCGGCGCCGGCGCCGGAAGCCGAGCTGGAAGTCAGCATTTCGCTGCCCGCAGCAACTCCGCTGCTTGCCTTGCAGGGCAAGGATGCCGTCATGCGCGCCGCGCGCATCGAGGGGTCGGCCGAGTTCGCCGAGACGCTGGGTTTCGTCATTCGCAACCTGCGCTGGGATGCCGAGGAGGACCTGTCCAAGATCGTCGGCGACATTGCGGCCCACCGCATCGTTGCGGGCACGCGCGAATTCGCGGCCTGGCAGCAGCAGGCAGCAGGAAACCTCGCCGAGAACCTCGCCGAGTACTTCACCGAAGAGCAGCCGATGATTGCGCGTCGGGCTGACATTGCCGAGTTCTCGGCCGACATCGATCGCCTGCGCGACGACGTCGCGCGCCTTGAGAAGCGGGTGCAACGGCTGACTTGATCGCAGCCTGAAATATTTCTATTGGCCTGGCGTCGGCAGGCTGGGCACAATCCTTCCCCTCAACTTCCGGGAGGATGAAAAATGAAGAAATTCCTGCTTGCCGCCGCGACACTGATCGCCCCATTCGCCGCCACCCTGGCCCATGCCGGCGACGAAGCCCTGTTCGACGAAGCGCGCAAGGTGGCGACCACGCTGCCGCCGAAGCTTCTTACCGCGCTGCAGGAAGAAATTGCCAAGACCGGTGCCGAAGGTGCGATCTCCGTATGCAAGGACATGGCGCCGAAGATGGCCGGCGAAGTCTCGCAGCAGACGGGCTGGAAGATCAAGCGCGTCAGCCTCAAGGCCCGCAACGATGCACGGGCGATTCCAGATGCATGGGAAAAGGCCGCGCTGGAAGACTTCGACAGGCGCGCAGCGGCAGGCGAGTCCCCCGCCAAGCTGGAAAGGGGCGAGAAGATCGGCAACGAGTACCGCTTCGTCAAGGCGCTGCCGGTTCAGGGTGTTTGCCTGAGCTGCCACGGCCCCGACGACAAGCTCAAGCCCGCCGTCAAGGCCGCGCTGGGTCAGCATTATCCCGGCGACAAGGCGACCGGCTACTCGGAAGGCCAGATCCGCGGCGTGATCAGCGTGCGCAAGGCACTCTGATCACGTGCTACTGGGCGGCTGTGCCGCCGCCCACTGCCTTGTAGAAGCTCGCCATGGTTGACAGCCACTGGCGCCGTACCGCCAGCGCCGACTGTTGTGCGGCAAAGGCTTCGCGCTGGGCGTCGAGCAACTCCAGATGGCTGGATACTCCAGCCTGATAGCGCGCATCGACGATCTTGAGGCGCTGGCTTTGCGCCGTGACATTGGCTTCCTGCGCCTGCAGCTGTTCCGCCAGCTGCTCGCGCGCAGCCAGGAGGTCGGCAATTTCGCGGAATGCCTGCTGGATCGCCTTCTCGTATTCGGCCACGGCGATGGTTTTGCGCGCCGTCGCCAGATCGACGTTGCCGCTGGTGCGGCCCGCGTCGAACAGAGGCAGGCGCAAGGCGGGGACAAAATTCCAGGCGCCGCTTCCGGCATCGAACAAACCGGTTAGTCCCCGGCTGGCCGTTCCGAGAGCGGCGGTCAACACGATCTTGGGCAAAAAGGCGGCACGTGCGGCGCCGATATTGGCGTTGGCCGCGATCAGCCTCTGTTCGGCGGCCAGGACATCGGGACGGGTGAGCAGAACTTCCGCCGGCACGCCGACGGCCACCTCGGCAACCAAGCCTGGCTGGGCCAGTCTTCCGCCCGTCACCTGTGCCGGCGACACGCCCACCAGAAGGCGCAAGGCGTTTTCTGCAGCCGCGTAGCTGCGCGCCAGGTTGGCTGTTTCGGCGCGCGCACTCTGGTAGGCACCGTCGGCTTGCAGGTAGTCGAGGTCGCCAGCCAATCCGACGTCACGACGGCGGGCGATCAGCGTGCGGGTTTCTTCGCGGCTCTTTGTGGTGGCCCGGGCCAGTTCGAGCCGCTCGCCAAGCTCCAGCAGGCTGAGCCAGGCGTTGGCTACGTCCGCGATCAGCGATAGGCGGAAGGCCTGGCGCGCGTAGTCGCTGGCAAGGAAGTTGGCGCGCCCCGCATCGTCAAGACTCTTCACCCGGCCCCAGAAATCCAGCTCGAATGCCGCAACGGCAAGATTGACGTCGTAGCGCTGACTGTTCAGCTGCCGACCTGTGCCGGACAGGTCGGCAGGCGTTAGCGAAGCAGCGCGCTGAGCTCCGAGATCCAGCGTCGGAAAACGCTCGGCACGGGCAATGCCGGCCAGCGCGCGGGCCTCATCGACACGTGCCACGGCGACACGCATGTCGCGGTTGTGTTCGAGGGCGGCGGCAATCAGGTCTTGCAGGCGCGGATCGGGGAAGAATGCTTGCCAATCGGCGATGATCGCCGAGCTCTTCACCGTGTCGCCAGCGCCGGCGCGTTCCGTCCCTGCGGGAACCTTCACGGGCCAATCGGTCGGCACCGGGGCCTCGGGCCGCTGATAGTCGGGCGTAAAGGAGCAGCCGGCCAGAGCCAAGGCAATCGCCAGGGGAAGTGTCTTATGCATCATGCTTCTCCTCGTGGTGGCGCGAGTGACCGGGGAAGATCCGGCGCACCACCACGAAAAATACCGGGACCAGGAAGACCGCAAGCAGCGTGGCGGCGAACATGCCGCCGATCACGCCGGTTCCGATCGCGTGGCGGCTGTTGGCGCCGGCGCCGGTGGATACCGCCAGCGGCAGCACACCGAACATGAAGGCGATGGAGGTCATCAGGATCGGCCGGAAGCGCAGGCGACAGGCCTCGAGCGTGGCTTCGATCAAGTCCTTGCCCTGCTCCTGCAACTCGCGGGCGAATTCGATGATCAGGATCGCGTTCTTCGCCGAGAGACCGATGATGGCGATCAGGCCCACCTTGAAGTAAACGTCGTTGGGCAGTCCGCGCAGGCTTACGGCCACCACGGCGCCGAAGATACCCAGCGGCACCACCAGCATGACCGCGAAGGGAATCGACCAGCTCTCATAGAGCGCCGCAAGGCAGAGGAAGACCACGATCAACGAGACTGCGAACAGGAAGGGCGCCTGCGTGCCCGAGAGCCGCTCCTCGTAGGAGCTGCCCGACCATTCGAAACCGATGCCGGGCGGCAGTTTGCTCGCGACATCCTCCATCGCCAGCAGGGCCTCGCCAGTCGATCGACCCGGCGCCGGATTGCCGGCAATCTTCATCGACGGCAGCCCGTTGTAGCGGTCGAGTTTGGGGCTGCCGATGATCCATTGCGCCGTGGCGATCTCGGCGAGCGGAATCATGTCGCCCCGCGCATTCTTGACCGGCAGGCGCAACAAATCCTCGGGCGTGCGCCGGGTGTCGGCCTCGGCTTGCATCTGCACGCGCAGGATGCGGCCCTCGCGCACGAAGTCGTTGATGTAGGCCGTGCCCAAGGTCGCCTGCAGCGTGTCATTGAGGTCGCCCAGATCGATGCCGAGTGCCCGTGCCTTGATCCGGTCGACGGTGAGGTAGACCTGCGGACCGGCTTCCTGGCCTTCGGGCCGCACGCCGGCCAGCGCCGGGTTCTGGCCAGCGAGGCCGAGCGCCATGTTGCGTGCTTCGAGCAGCTTGTCGCGGCCCAGACCGCCGCGATCCTGCAGGCGGAAATCGAAGCCGCCAACGGCAGCCAGCTCGGGAATCGGCGGCACGTTGATGGCGAAGATCATCGCCTGCTTGATGCGGAAGAAAGCCATGTTGGCGCGCTGCACCACCGATTCGGCGCTGTTTTCCTTGTCCGGCCGCTCGTCCCAGCTCTTGAGGCGGACGAAGGCGATGGCGGCGTTCTGGCCGCGCCCGAAGAAGGAGAAGCCGAGCACGCCGATCACGTGGGCGACTTCCTTCTGCGCGAGATAATGCTTCTCGACGGTTTCCAGAACTTCAAGGCTGCGCTCGCGCGTCGCTCCGGCCGGCAGCTGGACGATGCTGAGAAAGTAGCCCTGGTCTTCGCTGGGCAGAAAACTGCCGGGCAGCTTGGTAAAGAACCAGCCGGTGGCCCCCAGAATCGCGGCATAGACGATCAGCCAGCGGCCGGGCCTGCCGAGCATGCGGCGCGTGGTACCGATGTAGCGACGGACCGTAGCGGCGAAGAATCGGTTGAACCAGCCGAAGAAGCCACTGTGCGGCAGCACATCGTCCGCTCCCGGCTCGTGCTTGAGGATGCTGGCGCAAAGCGCCGGCGTCAGGGTCAAGGCCATGAAGGCCGAGAATCCCATGGTCAGTATCAGGGTCACGGCGAACTGGCGGTAAATCGCACCCACCGAACCGCCGAAAAACAGCAGGGGCACGAATACCGCCGTCAGCACCACCGTGATGGCGATGATGGCATTGATGATCTGGCCCATCGCCTTGCGCGTTGCGTCGCGCGGGCTGAGTCCTTCCTCGCTCATGATGCGTTCGACGTTCTCGATCACGACAATGGCATCGTCCACGACAATGGCGATCGCCAGCACCATGGCAAACAGCGTCAGCACGTTGATCGAGTAGCCGAGTACGTAGAGGCCGATCATGGCGCCGAACAGGGAGACCGGCACGACCACGGCAGGAATGAAGGTGGCGCGAACGTTTTCGAGGAACAGATACATCACCAGCACGACCAGAATCATGGCTTCGATCAGGGTCTTGACCACTTCGCGGATCGAGATGTCAACGAAGGTCGAGGTGTCGTAGGGAACCATCCAGGAGATGCTGGGCGGAAAATATTTGGCCAGTTCGGTCATCCGGGCGTTGACCGCCTTTGCCGTGTCGAGTGCGTTGGCACCCGGCGCCATGCGCACGGCAATCGCCGCGGTGGGCTGGCCGTCGACGCGGGCGGCGATGTTGTAGTCCTGCGCACCGAGCTCGACGCGGGCGACATCCTTGACCCGCACCGTGGCGCCGCGTCCGTCGCTGCGGATAATGACGTTGCCGAATTCTTCGGGAGTCGCCAATCGTCCCTGGGTAATGATGGTGGCGGCATATTCCTGGCCGGGCGCGGCGGGCACTTGGCCGAGCTCGCCGGTGGCGATCTGGGCGTTCTGTGCGCGCACGGCCTTGGCGACGTCGGCCGGGGTCAGGCCGAAAGCCGTCAGGCGTTCCGGCTTGATCCACAGCCGCATCGAATATTCGGTGCCGAACAGGATCGCCTCGCCCACACCCGGCGTGCGGCGTATGCTTTCCAGGACATTGGCAGCCGCATAACTGCCCAGCGCGACGTTGTCCAGCGACTTGTCGGGCGAGAACAGGGAGAGGAACATGAGGTAGTTGCGCGCCGACTTGACCACCGTGATGCCGAGGCGACGCACTTCTTCCGGCAACCGCGGCTCGGCGCGCTTGATGCGGTTCTGTGTTTCGACCGAGGCGAGATCCAGATTGGTGCCGGCCTGGAAGGTCAGGGTGATGGTGCCGATGTTCTGTTCGGATGAGGAATCCATGTAGAGCAGATTCTCGATGCCGTTCAGTTCCTGCTCGATCAGCGCAACGGCGGTTTCCTCCAGCACTTTGGCGGACGCACCGGGGTAGTTGACCGTGATGGCAAGCGCAGGCGGGGCAACGGCTGGGTAGCTCGCCACGGGCAACTGGCGCAGCGCAAGCAAGCCGCCAAGCACGATGATGATGGCGATGACCCAGGCGAAAATGGGCCGATCAATGAAGAATTTTGGGATCATGGCTTACTTCTTTTCTTCATTCGGCTTGGCGGCGGGAGGCGCAGACGCGGGTTGAGGACCTGCCGCGGGAGCAGCCATGAGCGGCGCACCCGGGGTCCAGGGCACCGGTTTCACGACCATGCCCGGCCTGGCCTTCTGCAAGCCATTGACGATCACCCTCTCGCCACCCTTCAATCCATCATCGACAATGAAGTCGCCGCCGGACATCGTGCTGGTTTTGATCGGCCGCGGCACCACCTTGCCTTCGGCATCGACAATCATCACGAACTGCCCCTGGGCGCCGCCCTGCACCGCACGCTGCGGGACGCGGATCGCGCCGTCGAGCTGGGCCTGGGGGAAGCGCACGCGGACGAAGGTACCCGGGAGCAGCTCGCGCCGTGGATTGGGAAATTCGGCGCGCAGGATCACGGCGCCGCTATTGGGATCTACGGCCAGATCGGTAAACTGCAGGCGTCCTTTCTCCGGATAGAGCGAGCCATCCTCGAGTACCAGTTCAACTTTTGCCGAATCTGCCTTCTTCTGTTTGCCGCTCGTGACCGCTTGCTGCAGGCGCAGCAGATCGGAATAGGACTGGGAGAACTCGACGCGGATCGGATCGAGTTGCTCGATGGTCACCAGATGGGTCGCCTCGCCCTTGCCGACCAGGGCTCCCTCCGTCACCAATGCGCGGCCGATGCGGCCCGATATCGGTGCGGGCGGAACGGCGTTTTCCAGGTCAAGCCTCGCCTTTGCAAGGGCCGCTTCGGCCTGCTTCAGCCTGGCCTGCGCAGCGTCGAATTCCTGCTGGCTGACTGCCTTGATGTCGAGCAAGGGCTTGTAGCGATCGGCAATCGCCTTGGTCGCCGCCAGGTCTGCTTCGGCCGCCGCCGCCTGGGCCTGATAGGTTCGGGCATCGATCTGGAACAGGGGCGTGCCTGCAGCGATATCCGTGCCTTCGGCGAACAGCCGCTTCTCCAGGACACCTTCGACGCGAGCCCTCACTTGCGCGGAACGCACTGCCTGCAGACGCCCAGGCAGATCCTGGGTAATCGTGGCGCTGGCGGAGGAAGCGGTTATCACATCCACCTCGAGGGGTGGCATCCCGCCACCCGGACCACCTGCCGCCGGACCTTTCTTATCGCCTTCACCGCAGGCGGCCAGGAGTGCAAGCAACAACAGGGGGAGTGTTTTTCTCATGGAATGCTCCGTGGGGAGGCGGATGTGAAAGAGGAAAGTCGGGGCGCTTCCGGTGCAACGGGTGCAAAAGCGCGAAGGAAACAATCGATGATCCGGGCTACATTCTCCGGATCGGGATCGGGCGGCGGATCGCCCGAGAACAGGTAGTGGCTGCGGTCGGCGCCGACCAGCATCGACAGCAACAAGTTGGTGGCGAATTCGGGGGACTCAGGCCGCATTTCGCCCTTGCTCATGGCTTCCTTCAGAACCACGGAGAGGCGCGCGGCGGTTTGTGCCGGACCCGTTCGATAGAAGCTCGCCGCAAGTTCCGGAAATCGCACCGCTTCAGCCGCCAGGATACGAAAGAATCCGAGACCCTCGGCGCTCAGAAGTTTGCTTCTATACATGGCGCCAAAGCGGAGCAAGCGCTCACGTAGCGTTTGCTGATTGGCATCCAGGGTAATCAGCAGGGCGGCCGTGGATTGCCTGACTACCTCGCCGAACAAATCCGCCTTGCACGGAAAATGGTTGTAGAGAGTTTGTCTGGCCACACCCGCTCTCGCCGCGACGCGTTCCACGCTGGCGCGGTAACCCTCCTCGACGAAAACCTCCGCTGCGGCCTGAATAAGTCGGGCGCGACAGTCGTGGGCATCGGTTTCGATCAGCGGTGTCATTGTTCATCGAGTAGACTAGACTGTACAGTCTAATCGATGCATTTGGCGATTGCAAGACGGCGCCACTCGATATTGGGCGCCGTCCCGTCGGCGCCGACTTTCGTGCAGAAAATGCGCGCAACAAAAAAGGCAGCCGAAGCTGCCTTTTTTGCGATCCGCCAAGTACTCAATGACGCTGCTTGCGCAAGCGATCGATGGCGGCCAATTGGGCAATGGCTTCGGCCAGTTCCGCCTGAGCCCGTGCGTAATCCAGTTGGGAGCCGCGATTGGCCATCGCTTCCTCGGCCATTTTCTTTGCTTCCAGCGCCTTCGCCTGATCCAGGTCGGCGCCGCGAATCGCAGTATCAGCCAACACGGTCACCAGGCCCGGCTGCACTTCGAGCAAGCCGCCTGCAACGAAAATCAGCTCTTCCTTGTCGTCGGGCATCTTGACGCGAACCGCGCCCGGCTTGATGCGGGTCATCAGCGGCATATGGCCGGGGAGAATCCCCAGCTCGCCTGCTTCGCCCGGCAGGACGACGAATTCCGCCAAACCGGAGAAAATCAATTCCTCTGCGCTGACGACGTCCACATGAATAGTCATGGCCATTACTTACCTCTTATGTAATCGCTGGTTGGAGGGTTGTGGACCGAGCGATGCTTCTCGCTCCGCTCCACGCGACCCGACCCGCTTACTGCAACGTCTTGGCCTTCTCGAATACTTCCTCGATCGCACCGACCATGTAGAAGGCCTGCTCGGGAATGTTGTCGCATTCGCCGTCGACGATCATCTTGAAGCCCTTGATGGTGTCGGCCAGCGGCACGATCTTGCCCGGCGTGCCGGTGAACACTTCGGCCACGTTGAACGGCTGCGACAGGAAGCGCTGGATCTTGCGCGCACGCGTCACGGCCAGCTTGTCTTCCGGCGCCAGTTCGTCCATGCCCAGAATCGCGATGATGTCGCGCAATTCCTTGTAGCGCTGCAGGTTCGACTGCACGCGGCGGGCGACGCTGTAGTGCTCTTCGCCGACGACGAGCGGATCGAGCTGGCGCGAGGTGGAGTCGAGCGGATCGACGGCCGGGTAGATGCCCAGCGAGGCGATGTCACGCGACAGCACGACGGTGGCGTCGAGGTGGAGGAAGGTGGTCGCCGGCGACGGGTCGGTCAAGTCATCGGCAGGCACATACACGGCCTGGATCGACGTGATCGAGCCGACCTTGGTCGAGGTGATGCGCTCCTGCAGACGGCCCATTTCGTCGGCCAGCGTCGGCTGGTAGCCCACGGCGGACGGCATGCGGCCCAGCAGCGCGGAGACTTCGGTACCGGCCAGCGTGTAGCGGTAGATGTTGTCGATGAACAGCAGGATGTCCTTGCCTTCATCGCGGAACTTTTCGGCCATGGTGAGGCCGGTCAGCGCCACGCGCAGACGGTTGCCGGGAGGCTCGTTCATCTGGCCGAACACCATCGCGACCTTGTCGAGAACCTTCGACTCTTCCATCTCGTGGTAGAAGTCGTTGCCCTCGCGGGTACGCTCGCCGACGCCGGCGAACACCGAGTAGCCGCCGTAGGACTTGGCGATGTTGTTGATCAGTTCCATCATGTTCACGGTCTTGCCGACGCCGGCGCCGCCGAACAGGCCGACCTTGCCGCCCTTGGCGAATGGGCACATCAGGTCGATAACCTTGATCCCGGTGGGCAGCAGTTCCGTCGAAGGCGACAGTTCGTCGAACTTGGGTGCCTTGGCATGGATCGGACGCAGCTCTTCGTAGGGCACGGGGCCGGCTTCGTCGATCGGGCGACCCAGCACGTCCATGATGCGGCCCAGCGTGCCGGAACCGACCGGCACCGAAATCGCGGCGCCCGTCGGCTTGACCGACATGCCGCGACGCAGGCCGTCGGAGGAACCGAGCGCGATGGTGCGCACGATGCCGTCGCCGAGCTGCTGCTGCACTTCGAAAGTCAGACCGGCTTCGGCATTGCCGGAATCGGCCTCGTCGAGGGTCAGCGCTTCATACACCTTGGGCATGGCTTCGCGGGGGAACTTGATGTCCACCACGGCGCCGATGCACTGGACGATGTTTCCGTTGCTCATGGTTGTTTCCTTAAATTAAATCCGTTAACCAGATCAGCCCGCAATGGCTGCCGCGCCACCGACGATTTCGGAGATTTCCTTGGTAATCGCCGCTTGCCGCGCTTTGTTGTAGACCAGCTGCAGTTCCTTGATCACGCTGCCTGCGTTGTCGGTCGCTGCCTTCATCGCCACCATCCGCGCCGACTGTTCGGAGGCCATGTTCTCGGCCACGCCCTGGTAGATCAAGGCCTCGACATAGCGCACCAGCAACTCGTCGATTACGGTCTGCGCATCGGGCTCGTAGAGATAATCCCAACTGCGATCCGGCGTACCCATGCGCTCGCCCGAAAGCGGCAGCAGCGGCTCGATCACCGGTTCCTGCTTCATGGTGTTGACGAAGCGGGTGTAGGCGATATGCACGGCATCCAGCTCGCCGGCCTGGAAGGCGTCGATCATGACCTTCATCGGTCCGATCAGCTTTTCGAGGTGCGGCGTGTCGCCCAGATGGGTGATCTGGGAAATTACGTTGGCACCCATGCGCTGCATGAAGCCCAAGCCCTTGTTGCCGATGCACGTGACGCGAATATCGGTTGCGCCGTCGGTCTCCCACTGGCGCATGGTATTCAGTGCCTGGCGCAGGATATTGGTGTTGAGGCCTCCGCAAAGGCCCTTGTCCGTCGTCACCACGATCAGTCCGACGCGCTTGACCACCGCCGCCTTGGTTCGGCCAAGAAAAGCGTGGCGATACTCGGTGACGTTGGCCTGCGAAAGATTCGCCGCCAGGCGGCGGATCTTTTCACTATAGGGACGAGCGGCACGCATCCGTTCCTGCGCCTTGCGCATCTTGGATGCGGCCACCATCTCCATGGCCTTGGTGATCTTGCGCGTGTTCTGAACGCTCTTGATCTTGGTGCGGATCTCTTTGCTGCCTGCCATGATCGCTCCCCGTCAGCGCTTCGCGATCAGGACCAGGACTTCTTGAACTCGGTAACCGCAGCCTTGACTGCGGCTTCGGCGTCCTTGTCCAGATCCTTGGTGGTCTCGATCTTGTTCAGCAGATCCGCGTGCTTCTGGTGCATGTACTGATGCAACTCCGCTTCGAACGGGAGGATGCGGGTCACGTCGATGTCGTCCATGAAGCCTTCGTTGGAAGCATAGAGCGTGACGGCCATTTCCGCTACGGACAGCGGGGCGTACTGCAACTGCTTCATCAACTCGGTCACACGACGGCCGCGCTCGAGCTGCTTGCGCGTGGCTTCATCGAGATCGGAAGCGAATTGGGCAAAGGCCGCCAGTTCGCGGTACTGAGCCAGTGCGAGACGCACGCCGCCGCCGAGCTTCTTGATCGCCTTGGTCTGGGCCGCGCCGCCGACGCGGGACACCGAGACACCGGCGTTCATGGCGGGACGGATACCGGCGTTGAACAAGTCGGTTTCAAGGAAGATCTGGCCGTCGGTAATCGAAATCACGTTGGTCGGCACGAAGGCCGACACGTCACCGGCCTGGGTTTCGATGATCGGCAGCGCCGTCAGCGAACCCGTCTTGCCCTTGACTTCGCCATTGGTGAGCTTTTCCACCCAGGCTTCGGACACGCGAGCGGCGCGCTCGAGCAGACGCGAGTGGAGATAGAACACGTCGCCGGGGTAGGCTTCGCGGCCGGGCGGGCGGCGCAGCAGCAGCGAGATCTGGCGATAGGCCCAAGCCTGCTTGGTCAGATCGTCATAAATGATCAGCGCATCCATGCCGCGATCGCGGAAGTACTCGCCCATCGAGCAGCCCGTGTAGGGTGCGATGAACTGCGTCGCTGCGGAGTCGGAGGCAGTTGCCGCGACCACGATGGTGTATTCCATCGCACCGTGCTCCTGCAGCTTGCGCACTACGTTGGCGACGGTCGAAGCCTTCTGGCCGATCGCGACGTAGATGCAGAACATGTTCTGCCCCTTCTGGTTGATGATCGCGTCAACCGCCACCGCCGTCTTGCCGGTCTGGCGGTCGCCGATGATCAGTTCGCGCTGGCCGCGGCCTACCGGAACCATCGAATCGATGGCCTTGAGGCCGGTTTGCACCGGCTGCGAGACCGACTTGCGCCAGATCACGCCCGGAGCGACCTTCTCGATCTTGTCGGTGATCTTGGCATTGATCGGACCCTTGCCGTCGATCGGCTCGCCCAGCGCATTGACGACGCGGCCCAGCAGCTCGGGGCCTACCGGAACTTCGAGAATGCGGCCGGTACACTTGACGGTGTCGCCTTCGGTGATGTGCTCGTAGTCACCCAGAACCACGGCGCCGACGGAGTCGCGTTCGAGGTTCAGGGCGAGGCCGAAGGTGTTGCCGGGAAACTCCAGCATTTCACCCTGCATCACGTCGGTCAGACCGTGAATGCGGCAAATGCCGTCGGTGACCGAAACCACGGTACCCTCATTGCGAGCCGTGGCGGCCAACTGCATGTTTTGGATCCGGCTCTTGATCAGGTCACTGATTTCGGATGGATTGAGATTCATGGAATTGCTCCTAGTTCTTTAGCGCGGTGGCCATGGCGGCGAGCTTGCCGCGGACCGAGGCGTCAATCACTTCATCGCCGACGGCAATGCGGACGCCACCGATAAGTTCGGCATCGACCTTGACGGTCGCCTGGATCTTGCACTCGAACTTGCGTTCGAGGTCAGCCACGAGAGTCTTCAGCGTCGCATCGTCGAGGACGAAAGCCGAGGTGATCTCGGCATCCCTGACACCCTCATGAGCATGCTTGAGCTCATTGAAGAGATCGTTGATCTCCGGCAGCACGATAAGGCGGTCATTGTCCGCAAGAACACGGACAAAGTTCTGTTGGTCGGCCGACAGGCTCAGAGCGGCGCCGGAACCGGCGACATCGAGACATAGTTGCGCCAGCTGGGCGGGGCTCAAACGCGGATTGCCGATGCACTCTTCCATCTCGGGTTGAGCGGCGACAGCGGAAAGCCGCGACAGGACCTCGGACCAGGCCACGAGCGCATTTCCGCTCCTGGCCAGCTGGAACGCGGCCTCGGCATAGGGACGCGCAAGGGTGACGTTTTCGGCCATGGCGGATTACAGTTCCAACTTGAGTTGCGTCAGCAGCTCGGCGTGGGCCTGGGCATTGATCTCCTTGCGCAGGATGCGCTCGGCGCCGGCAACCGCCAGGGCAGCGACATGCTCGCGCAAGGCCTCCTTGGCGCGCTGCGAAGCGGCCGCCGCCTCGTTCTCCGCCGCCTCGCGGGCAGCATTGACGATGCGCGCGCCTTCAGCACGGGCTTCTTCGATCAACTGGGCCACTTGCCGCTCGGCTCCACTGCGGAATTCGGCAGCCGACTCGCGCGCCTTGCGCATTTCGTCGGACGCTTTCTTCTCTGCATGAGCCAGGTCGGCTTTGGCCTTGTCCGCGGCCGCAAGCCCGTCAGCTATCTTGCTCGCGCGCTCATCGAGTGCCTTCATGATGGGCGGCCACACGAATTTCATCGTGAACCACGCCAAAATGAGGAACACAACCAGCTGGGCAAACAGCGTTGCGTTCAGATTCACGGTAATCGCTCCTTAAGCGTTGGGGACGACGATTACTTCGGCAGGCTGGAAAGGAACGGATTCGCGGTGGTATACCACAGGGCAATACCGGTACCGATAATGAACGCAGCGTCGATCAGGCCGACCAGCAGGAACATTTTGGTTTGCAGCGTGTTCATCAGTTCCGGCTGACGCGCGGAAGCTTCGAGGAAGCGGCTACCCATGATGCCGATGCCGATACACGCGCCGGCAGCGCCGAGACCGATGATCAGACCGGCGGCAAGAGCGACAAAACCAACCATTTGTTCCATGACAACTCCTTTAGTAACAGTAACGGATTTAAGTTAAAAGAATCAGTGGCTTTCGTGCGCCTGGCCGATGTAGACCAGCGTCAGCATCATGAAAATGAAAGCCTGCAGGGTGATGATCAGAATGTGAAAAATGGCCCAGATGGTTCCCGCGATGACGCCGCCGACCCACAGCATCCCGCTGCCCATCGTTCCGGCCCACGCCGCGGCCATCAGGGCGATCAGCATGAAGATCAGTTCGCCGGCATACATGTTGCCGAACAGTCGCATGCCGTGCGAAACGGTCTTGGCGACGAACTCGATCAGCTGCATGGCGAAGTTGATCGGGTAAAGCACCGGATGGCTGCCGAACGGCGCCGTAAACAATTCATGCATCCAGCCGCCGATGCCCTTGATCTTGACGCTGTAGTAGAGGCAGAGCAGCAGAACGCCGAGCGACATGCCCAATGTGGCATTGAGGTCGGCCGTCGGCACGATGCGCAGATAGGCGTGGCTGGCATCATGGCCGGCAGCGGCATAGGCGCTGCCCCAGATACGCGGCAGCAGGTCCAGGGGCAGCAGGTCCATGGCGTTCATGAAGAAGATCCAGATGAACACCGTCAGCGCCAGCGGCGCGATGAAGCTGCGATCGCCATGGACAATCGACTTGGACTGGGACTCGACCATTTCGACCAGAATTTCCACGGCGGCCTGGAAGCGGCCGGGTACGCCCGAGGTCGCTTTGGCGGCAGCGAGGGCCAATATCAGAACGGCCAGCAGTCCGAGCGAGACGGACCAGAACAGAGTATCGAGATGGAATACCGACCAATCGACCAGGGCAGCCTGCTTGTGGCCAAGGCTATTCAGGTGGGTCAGGTGGTGAACAATGTATTCCGATGCGTTCGGAGCGTGCTCGGCTGCCATGATCAGGCCTTAATCAATATCGCTAACAGATTCGCTTTCAGCGCAACGAACAGCCCGGCCAGCAAGGCTAACCAGTGCAAGTCTCGATACGCCCCCGCCACGATCACGAGCAACGCCAGCGTTGCCGCGACCTTGATGAATTCACCTACAAAAAACCTAGCTACCGAAGCCCTGCCGGCTCGTGCTGCCGCCCATAAACTCAAGGCGAAAAGCAGGTTCGGAACAACTATCGCCGCACCACCCAGCCCGGCAGATACCGCAGCATGCGGACCAGCCCAGACCCAGGCGATCCCGGCAGCAATCAGGGTTGCAACGATTTGATGAACTACAGCCCTAAACATCTATAAGACCGGGCCGCTTCCAAAAGCCCGCGAATATAGGCCATTGATCATAGGTTGTCAAACCTTTTATGGTGCAGCGCGCCATCCGAATGCGAAGGAGGACAATCGCATGCCATTGGTCTTTATGAAACGGCGGCAAGCGCATCGTTGCGGCCACGAGAATCGCGCCGGTCAATCGAGTCTGGCGAGCAGGCCGTCGAGTTGATCGAGGCTGCCAAAACGGATTGTCAGGCTGCCGCCACCCTTGCGATTGGCGCTGATTTTGACCGTCGCCCCGAGCCGGTCGGACAGTTCTTCTTCCAGGCGCAGGAGATCGCGATCGGGTTTCCTGTCGCTGCCTTTCTTTGCCGGCGGATTGAGTTCTCTCGCCACCAAGCGCTCGGTTTCGCGCACTGAATAGCCCTTCTCGACTACCAGGGCGGCGACACGGCCCTGCTCTCCTTTGGACAGCGGCAACAGAGCCCTGGCATGGCCCATCTCGATATCGCCGGCCATCAACATGTCCTGCGCAGGTTTCGCGAGTTGCAGCAGGCGCAGCAGGTTGGACGCGGCGGAGCGTGAACGACCGACGGCATCGGCCGCCTCCTGGTGCGTCATCTTGAACTCATCGATCAGGCGCTGCAGGCCCGCCGCTTCCTCCAGCGGATTCAGATCTTCGCGCTGGATATTTTCGATCAGCGACATCGCCAGCGCGGCATCGTCCGGGATGTCGCGGATCAGCACCGGCACTTCGGCAAGACCGGCGATCTGCGCCGCACGCCAACGCCGCTCGCCGGCGATGATCTCGTAGCGACCGCCGTCCACGGGCCGCACCGAAATCGGCTGGATCAAGCCCTGAGCCTTGATCGAGGCCGCAAGTTCCTCCAGCGACCCGGGGTCCATGCGGGTGCGCGGCTGGTACTTGCCGGGCTGCAGAGCGCCAACCGCGAGCACCTCCTGGCGTTGTGTCTCGGGAGTGTTGTTGGCAGCCAGGAGGGCATCGAGCCCGCGGCCGAGGCCTTTCTGTTTCGGTGGCTTCACGAATTGTCCTTCCAGGAATTGACACGATCGATCATCTCGACGGCGAAAGCCATATAGGCTTGGGCGCCTTTGGCCGCCTTGTCGAAGAGGACCCCGGGCACGCCATAACTGGGCGCTTCGGCGAGGCGTATGTTGCGCGGGACCAGGGTCTTGAACACCTTATCGCCGAAATGTTGTTCCAGTTGCGCCGAAACCTGGGTAGACAGGGTATTTCGCGGGTCGTACATGACCCGCAGCAGGCCGATGATTTTCAAGTCGCGGTTCAGGTTGGCATGGACCTTCTTGATGGTGTTCACCAAGTCCGAGAGGCCTTCCAGTGCGTAGTACTCGCACTGCATCGGGATGATGACGCCGTGTGCCGCGCACAGCCCGTTCAAGGTCAGCATCGACAGCGAAGGCGGGCAGTCGATCAGGACGAAGTCGTAATCGTTCTGGTGCGCTGCCAGCGCCGCCTTGAGGCGCATCTCGCGCAGATCCAGATCGACCAGTTCGACTTCGGCTCCGGCCAGGTCGCGGTTGGCCGGCAGGACGTCGAACTTGCCGGAAGGCGACATCACCCGGGCATCCGCGAGGCTCGCGAGTTCCAGCAATACCTGATAGACGGATGACTTGAGGCTGCGTTTGTCTACCCCGCAGCCCATGGTCGCATTGCCCTGGGGATCGAGATCAACCAGCAGCGTGCGCTGGCCGCTGGCCGCGAGCGCGGCGGCGAGATTGACGGCGGTAGTGGTTTTGCCGACCCCGCCCTTTTGATTGGCTATTGCAAATATGTGCATCGTCAGGCTCTCTCAAGAACAATCAGGTGGCGCTGAGCGTCCAGTCCCGGAACGCTTAGCCTGGCGCGGTCAAGCACTGCCCAGCCGGATGGCAGGCGGCGCATTTCGTCTTCGGAGGCAACACCCTTCATGGCGTAGAGCCGGCCGGTCGGGGACAACAAATGCCCCGCGACACCAACGAAATCAGCCAGTTCGGCGAAAGCGCGGGAGACCACGGCATCGAACTGCCCGCCCGGCACCTCTTCAACGCGCCCGCCAACGACGGTGATGTTCGTGAGGCCAAGCTCGATCTTCGCCTGCCGCTGAAAGGCCGACTTCTTTTCAACCGTTTCGATCAGCGTCATCTGGAGATCGGGTCGTGCGATCGCCAGCGGGATACCCGGCAAGCCGGCGCCGCTGCCGACATCCGCCCAGCGGCGTCCTGCCAGCGCCGACTCCTGCACCGCCGGCAGCAGGGACAGTGAATCGAGCAGATGCTGGGTGACCATTTCGCCTTCATCGCGAATGGCCGTCAGGTTGTAGGTACGATTCCATTTCTTCAGCAACGCGACGAAGCCCAGCAGCTTTTCCTGCATGGCCGCGGTCAGGTCGAGTCCCAAGGCGGCGAGACCCTCGCGCAACTGGTCCGCCAGATTCATGCCGCCTTGCGCCGCTTCAGGTGGACCAGCAGCAGGGAGATCGCCGCCGGCGTCATACCTTGCAGGCGCGAGGCCTGGCCCAAGGTCTGCGGTCGGGCTTGGGTCAGCTTCTGCCGCACCTCGAAGGACAAGCCGTGGACGGCCGCGTAGTCGATGTCGGGAGGCAGCGCCATGGATTCATGCGCGAGGCTCTTTTCAACTTCGTCCTTCTGCCGCTCGATATAGCCCTGATACTTGGCCTGGATCTCGACCTGCTCTATTTCATCTGCGCCAGCCAAGCCCTCGCCCGCCCCGGGCAGGGTCAACAAACCGGCGTAGCTGACTTCCGGCCGCCGCAGCAGTTCGAACAAGCGATATTCGCGTTCCATCGGCTGGCCGAGTACACGCACCGCGTCGGCCTCGGGCAACTGGCGGGGATTGACCCACGTGGTCTTCAGGCGCTCCGTTTCGCGCGCCACGGCGTCACGTTTGCGATTGAACGCGGCCCAGCGCGCGTCGTCCACCAAGCCCAGTTCGCGGCCGATCTCCGTCAGGCGTGCATCAGCGTTGTCCTCACGCAAGGACAGGCGGTATTCGGCGCGACTGGTAAACATCCGGTAGGGCTCCGACACGCCGCGCGTAATCAAGTCATCCACCAGCACGCCGAGGTAGGCCTGATCCCGCCGCGGCGCCCAGGCAGGCAACTGCCTTGCCTGGCGTGATGCGTTGATCCCGGCCAGCAGACCTTGCGCCGCCGCTTCTTCGTAGCCGGTCGTACCGTTGATCTGGCCGGCGAAGAACAGCCCGGCAATCGACTTGGTTTCCAGGCTGTCCTTGAGGTTGCGCGGATCGAAATAGTCATATTCGATGGCATAGCCGGGGCGCGTGATGTGAGCGTGCTCGAGCCCGCGAATGGAACGCACCAGAGCCAACTGGATATCGAAGGGCAGGCTGGTGGAGACGCCCTGCGGATAGATTTCGTGAGTATCCAGGCCTTCCGGCTCCAGAAATATCTGATGGGAATCCTTGCCGGCGAAACGATGGATCTTGTCCTCGATCGAGGGGCAGTAACGCGGCCCGACTCCTTCGATCACGCCGGTAAACATGGGCGAGCGATCCAACCCCGAACGAATGATGTCGTGGGTGCGGCCGTTGGTCTGGGTAATCCAGCAAGGCACCTGGCGCGGATGCTGGCTGCGCGTCCCCATGAAGGAAAACACCGGCACCGGATCGTCGCCCGGCTGGACCTGCAGAACCGAGAAATCGATGCTGCGCCCGTCCAGTCGTGGCGGCGTACCGGTCTTGAGCCGGCCCACCGGGAGACGAATCTCCTTCAGGCGCTCGGCGAGCGAAATTGCCGGGGGGTCGCCAAAGCGTCCCGCCCGGTAGTTGCTGAGCCCGACATGTACCAGACCATTGAGAAAGGTTCCTGCAGTCAGCACCACCGCAGGAGCTTCGATGCGGATACCGAGCTGGGTCACCACACCGGCAACGCGATCGCCGATCAGGATCAGGTCGTCCGCCGCCTGCTGGAACAGCGTCAGATTCCGGTGGTTTTCGAGGCGACCACGGATTGCCTGCTTGTAAAGCTGGCGATCGGCCTGGGCGCGGGTAGCACGTACGGCAGGCCCCTTGGATGCATTGAGGATGCGGAACTGGATGCCCGCCTCGTCGGTAGCCGCAGCCATCGCGCCGCCCAAGGCGTCGACCTCCTTGACCAAGTGCCCCTTGCCGATTCCGCCAATCGACGGATTGCAGGACATGGCGCCCAGGGTTTCGATGTTGTGGGTCAGCAGCAGCGTCCGCGCGCCCGAGCGGGCCGCCGCCAGCGCCGCCTCAGTACCGGCGTGGCCGCCACCGATCACAATCACGTCGAATTGAGCCGAAAATTGCACGCCGCGAGACCAAATCAAAAAGAGGCGCAATCATACGCCTCTCGTTCGAAGAACCAAACCACATCTCCGGTTTCACGTGAAACCACCCGCATGCTGTTTCACGTGAAACAGCGCTCTACCGCTTGCCGCCCAGACCGAGATAGGACTCCACTACCTTTGGATCGTCGATCAGCTTGCTGCTCGGTCCCTCGAGGGCGATTTCGCCGGTCTCCAGAACGTAGGCGTAGTCCGCCACCTGCAGTGCAGCGCGAGCATTCTGTTCGACCAGCAGAATCGACACTCCGGTTTTTTTGAGATCCGCAATCACGCGGAAGATTTCGCGCACAATAAGTGGCGCCAAGCCCAAACTTGGCTCGTCCAGCATCAGCAGCTTCGGTTTGGCCATCAAGGCACGCGCGACCGCAAGCATCTGACGCTCGCCGCCCGACAGGGTGCCGGCATGCTGCGTACGCCGCTCCTTGAGCCGGGGAAATATCTGGAAAACCTCCTCCATCGTCCGCTCGTGATCCCGATGCCCCGTGCGATGCCGCATGAAGGCGCCGAGCAACAGGTTGTCCTCGACGCTCATTTCGCCAAACAGCGCCCGCGACTCGGGCACCAGATTCATTCCGAGTGCGACCATTTGCTCGACTTCAGCGTCGCCAACGGGCTGCCCCAGAAAACGAATCGACCCGTGCGTGTGAGGCAACAAGCCCATGATGGACGACAGCATGGTCGTCTTGCCGGCACCATTGGGGCCGATCACGGTCACAATCTGGCCCTCGCCCACCTTGATGTTGGCATGATGCAGCGCCTCGACCTTGCCGTACGACACGCAGAGGTCGGCGACGTCGAGAATGGTCGCAACTTCGCTCATCAATCGACCCCCCCGAGATAGGCTTCCATTACCGCAGGATCGCGCTGCACCTCTTCTGGCAGACCCTCGGCGATCTTTTCGCCGAACTCCATCACCACCACGCGGTCCGCCAGACCCATCACAAAATCCATGTCGTGCTCAACCAGCAGGATACCCATGCCTTCCCCTCGCAGCTTGCGCAGCAGTTCCGCCAGGGACTGCTTCTCCAGATAGCGCAAGCCTGCCGCCGGCTCATCAAGCAATAGCAAGCAGGGATCGGCGCACAAAGCCCGGGCAATTTCCATCGTCCGCTGCTGGCCGAGGGCAAGACTGCCCGCCAGCTCGAACATCGAATCCTTCAAGCCAACCCGCTCGACTTGGCGCGCAGCCTCCGCCAGCAGGCGCGCCTCCTCGGCGCGATCGAGATGCAGCAGCGCCGGCAGCACGCCCTTGCTGCCGCGCAAGTGGCCGCCGATCGCCACATTTTCCAGAACCGTCATGGTCGGCAGCAGGCGTACGTGCTGAAAGGTTCGGCTCATCCCCAATTTCGCGATCTGCCGCGAATTGAGCCCGGTTACAGTGGTGCCGCGAAACAGCACTTCGCCCTCGCTGGCCGAATCCACGCCAGAGACGCAGTTGAACATGGTCGATTTGCCCGCGCCGTTCGGACCGATCAACGCCATCACCTCACCCGACTTGACGGTGAGGCTCATGTTGTTGTTTGCGACCAGGCCGCCGAAGCGCTTGACGACATTTCTCACTTCGAGCAAGGCTTGGCCGGATTCGGGGAGCGGCTTTTTCGGCAGCGCCTCGCCCTGCGGCACTTCGCGCCTTGCCTCGCGTTGCGGCATGAAGCGTGTCAGGATCGGCCAAAGGCCATCGCGCGCACGCTGCAGGACGAAAATCATCATGACGCCGAAGACGATGACCTCGAAGTTGCCCGAAGCACCCAGCAGTTTGGGCAGCCAGTCCTGCAGCCACTGCTTGAGTATCGTAATGACGCCCGCGCCGAGCAAAGCGCCCCATACGTGCGCGGCCCCGCCCACCACCGCCATGAACAGATACTCGATGCCGATGCCCAAGCCGAACGGCGTCGGATTGACGAAGCGCTGCAGGTGTGCGTACAACCAGCCGGAAATACAGGCGAACAAGGCAGCGATCAGGAAGATCACGATCTTGGACCGGGCCGTATCGACACCCATGGCCTCGGCCATTACGACGCCTCCCTTGAGTGCGCGGATGGCACGACCCTCGCGCGAATCGAGCAGGTTTTGCGTAAGCCAGACGGCACCGAGCACCACGGCCCAGATCACATAATAGAATTTTCGGCCGTCTTTCAGTTCGAGCCCAAACAAGGAAAGGGCCGGAATGCCGGACATACCCGTATGCCCGCCGAGAAACTCAAGATTGCCGAACAGGAAGTAAAGGCTGATGCCCCACGCGATCGTGCCGAGAGGCAGGTAATGCCCGGAAAGTCGCAGGGTCAGCAAACCCAGCACAAAGGCCACCAGGGCCGTAACCACGAGGCCAACCAGCAACCCGATCCAGGGCGAACCGCCTAGAGGAACGAGCCAGTCCGGAAGGCCCTGAGCAGTCGATAGATAGGCGGAGGTGTACGCACCAAGCCCGACGAAGGCGGCCTGCCCGAAAGAAGTCAGGCCACCCACCCCGGTGAGCAGTACCAGACCCAGCGCGACCAGCGCATAGAGTCCGATGTAATTCAGCAGCGTAACGTGAAACTCGGATACCGCCAGAGGTGCGATCAGGAGCAGGCCAAGAAATCCGGCAAGCAGGAGGCGTGGCGGCATCATTCGTCCTCCTCGACATGACGCGTCGTCAGCGAACGCCAGACGAGCACGGGAATGATCAGGGTGAACACGATCACTTCCTTGAAGGCCGAGGCCCAGAAAGACGAAAAGGATTCCAGCAAGCCGACCAGGATTGCGCCCGCTGCGGCAATCGGATAGCTGGCGAGCCCGCCGACAATCGCGCCGACGAAACCCTTGAGCCCGATAAGGAAGCCTGTATCGTAATAAACCGTCGTGATCGGAGCGATCAGAACTCCGGAAAAGGCACCGATCAGGGCAGCCAGCATGAACGAGAGCTTTCCCGCCATCACCGTCGAGATGCCCATCAGGCGCGCGCCTGTTCGATTCATCGCGGTTGCGCGCAGGGCCTTGCCGTAAATCGTGCGCTCGAAAAACACAGCCAGCACCACAATCAGAAGCAGGCTGGCGCCGACCACCCACAGCGTCTGGCCGGACACCGTCACGACACCCCAATCAAAGCTCGCATCGGAAAAAGCCGGGGTGCGAGAACCTTCGGCACCGAAGAACAGCAAACCCAACCCCACCAATGCCAGATGTACAGCCACAGCAACGATCAACAGCACCAGCACGCTGGCCTCGGCCAGCGGTTGGAAGGCGAGACGATACAGCATGGGGCCTAGCGGTACTACCAGCGCCAGCACAAGAACGATTTGAGCCAGCAGCGGAAGCTCGTTAGGCTTCAAAAGGAACACCACCGCGGCCGCGGCCGCCGGATAAACCAGGTTCCAGCCCACGATGCGCGGAATCTTCCGGCGCAGGCCGGAGCGCAACGCGAGGCTGATGTCGACCAGCGCCACCAACACCCCGGCACCGATCAGCAACCAGAGCGTTCCGGGCGTCTTCCCCGCCTGAAAACTGGCAAGGGTCAAGGCGCCGAATGCCACGAACTCACCCTGCGGAATGAAGATAACGCGAGTGACCGCAAATACGAGTACCAGCGCCAATGACAGCAGCGCATAGATCGCGCCGTTGGTAATGCCGTCCTGCCCCAGCAGGAGTGCAATTTGCAGATCCATTAATCAATTCTCAAGTGAACTCGGGGCACCTCTCGAGCACCCCCAGCGTCAAGCCCAGCTCCCGGCAAACCGACCCTGAATCTTCCTTGAGCCAGCACGGGCAGGAAGCAAGATCCCGCCCGGCTTTCATCTCTCAACGGGTCATCAAGCGCGATGGCTACTTGTCGAGCTTCCAGGCTCCGTTTTCGATCCGCACCATCACCCGAGCGCGCTGATCGAAACCGAGATGGTCATTGGGCGACATATTGAACACGCCATGCACACCAACGAGATTCTTGGTGCCCTCAAGCGCATCGCGCAAAGCCGCGCGGAACTCCTTGGTCCCCGGCTGCGCCTTCTTCAATGCGGTTGGCACCGCATTCTGCAACAGCAGTCCCGAGTCCCATGCATGCCCGCCAAAGGTCGAGATGCTGCCCTTGCCGTACGCTGCCTCGTACTTCGCGATATACGCGAGGGACGACTTCTTGATCGGGTTGCTGTCCGGCAATTGCGCAGCCACCAGAATCGGCCCGGCGGGAAGGAAGGTTCCCTCCACGTTCTTGCCGCCGACGCGCAGAAAATCATTGTTGGCGATGCCATGAGTCTGATAGTACTTGCCCGCAAAGCCGCGCTCCTTGAGCGTCACCTGCGGCAAGGCCGCCGGCGTGCCTGAACCGGCGATCAACACGGCATCGGGCTTGGCCGCCATAATCTTCAGCACCTGACCGGTCACCGAAGTATCGGCACGGCTGTAACGCTCGTTGGCCACGATCTTGAGCTTGTAGGTGTCCGCAAACTTGATGAATTCCTGGTACCAGCCTTCGCCGTAGGCATCATTGAAACCGATGAAAGCCACCGTTTTCACGCCCTGACTCGCCATGTGGGCAGCGATCGCGGTCGCCATCTGCTGGTCGTTCTGCGGCGTCTTGAACACCCATTTGGTCTTGGGATTCGCGGGATCGACAATCCGCGCCGATGCCGCCATCGAAATCGTGGGCGTTTCCGCTTCGGCCACGACGTCGATCATCGCCAGCGAATTGGGAGTAATGGTCGACCCGATAATTACGTCGACCCTGTTTTCCGAAATCAGCTTGCGCACGTTCTTGACCGCCGTTGTGGTGTCGGACGCATCATCGAGAACGATGTAATTTACCTTCTGGCCGCCTATGGTGGTGGGCAGCAAGGCGATGGTGTTTTTCTCCGGAATGCCGAGCGAGGCTGCCGGGCCGGTCGCCGACAGGGTGACGCCGACCGTGATGTCGGCATATGCCGCGAACGCGGTGCAGGCCGCCGCTACCGCGACCGCAAGTTTTCCAAGTTTCATTTGAGAATTTCCTCCAGATTTATGTTTCTATAAGTATACAGTATACGTCGCGACGATCACGCACTGACATTGGCAGTAACGACATGTCGTTCTTGTTCCCGAAGATAGCGGATACAAAGTTCCGGATACTACAGCTAACAGGCCCTGCCATCCAGCCACCAGCCTGCCTGAGGCGCCCGGATCGAGTTCGGCTCAGGCAAATGTGTCGTACCCCAGGCGGGCAATCAATAATGACGCCACGACCACAAAGACCCAGCGCACAAAGCCGCTGCCATGACGCAAGGCCAGCCGTGAGCCTAGAACCGCTCCACCGATATTGAATACCGCCATTGCCAGTCCCGTGATCCAGAGCACGTGTCCGCTCGGCACAAAATAGGCAAGCGCTGCGGCATTGGTCGAGAAATTCACCACCTTCGCGGCGCTCGACGCGTGCAGGAAATCGAGCCTGAAAAAACGCACGAACGCAAAAATCATGAAACTACCCGCTCCGGGGCCGAAGAAACCATCGTAGAACCCCAGTACGCTGCCAGCCAGCAATGCAAGGCGCCTTTCGACCCTTCCCGTCAGGCGCTCGCCGGATACCGCGCCGAAATCGGGTCTGGCCACCGTATAGACCAGGACCAACAACAACAAGCCGAGCACCAGCGGCCGCACTACTTCTTTCGGCAGCCACGCCACCGCCGCAGCGCCGGCAAAGGAAAAAACAAAGGCCGCAATCGCGGCCGGCAAGGCGACGCCCCAAGGCAAGGCTATTCGTCGTGCATAGCGCAGCGCCGCGTTCCCCGTTCCGAAAATGCTCGCCACCTTGTTGGTGCCGAACACGGTTGCCGGCGACTCGGCCGGCAGGGCCATCAACAAGGTCGGCACCTGGATCAAGCCGCCGCCGCCGGCGACGGCATCGACGAAACCGGCGAACAAGGCCGCCGCAAGCAGGAGGATCAGGTCGAATTCCGCCATTCTGCGCGTTCTACTTGCCGATGCAGAAGCGTGAGAAGATTTCGCCCAGCAGATCGTCGGCCGTGAATTCGCCGGTGATGCGTGACAACGCCTCCTGCGCGAGCCGCAACTCTTCCGCGCAGAGCTCGATCTGATCCAGGCGCCGTGCCGCCAGCGCCGACTTTTCGGCAGCAAGCCCCAGCGCTTCCAGATGCCGCTCGCGAGCCAGTACCACATCCTCGCCATGCCCGCTCCAGCCAGCCACACGCAGCAGTTCATCGTGCAGCAGACCCAGCCCCTCGCCGCTCTTCGCCGACAAACGCAAATGCACACGACCGGCTGCGGTAAAGCGTGCTGCCTCCGCTCCCGCCAGATCGCATTTGTTCTCGACCACGATGCGCTCAACGCCCGGGGGAAGGCGTACGGCGATTGCATGGTCCGCCGGCGTTTCGCCGCTTCGTGCGTCGAGCAGTTGCAGCACCACGTCGGCCTGCTCGATTTCGCGCCAGGCCCGCTCGATGCCGATCTTCTCCACCACGTCGTCGGTTTCACGCAGCCCGGCCGTATCGATGACGTGTAGCGGTATCCCCTCGATCAGTATCGTTTCGCGCACCGCGTCGCGCGTCGTGCCGGCCACCTCGGTGACGATGGCACGCTCCTCGCCGGCCAGGCGATTGAGCAGAGAGGACTTGCCGACATTGGGCAAGCCTGCCAGCACCACGTGCAGGCCCGAACGCAGCAGGCGCCCGGCGCGCGCCCGCTCCAGCAACGAAGACAAGTCGCCGCGGATCGCCGCAAGCCGCTGTGCCGCATCCGTATCCCTGAGCAGGTCGATTTCCTCTTCCGGGAAATCCAGTGTTGCTTCCACCAGCATGCGCAGTTCGGTAAGGCGCGCCACCAGAGCACGCACCTCGCGCGAGAACTCGCCCGACAGCGAACGCAAGGCCGACCGCGCCGCCGCTGCGCTGCCCGCCTCGATGAGATCGGCCACCGCTTCCGCCTGGACCAGGTCGAGCTTGTCGTTGAGAAAGGCGCGTCGCGAGAATTCGCCCGGCTCGGCCACTCGCGCACCAAGCTCGAGGCAACGCGCCAGCAGCATTTGCATCACCACCGTACCGCCATGACCCTGGAGTTCCAGCACGTCCTCGCCAGTGAAGGAATGAGGCGCGGGAAAATACAGCAGAATGCCCTGATCGATGGCCGCGCCGTCCGCGGCGACAAATTGGCAGAGCGTGGCGTGGCGCGGTTGCGGCGATTTCCCGGTCAAGGCTTCCGCTATGGGCACCAAATCATCGCCCGACAGCCGCACGACCCCTATGCCGCCGCGTCCGGGGGCCGTGGCGATGGCAGCGATGATATCGGTGCGCGGCAGTCCCATCCGCTCTCCCTAGCGCCGGAGCAGGATGCTCCGGCAATTCCTCCGGTCCCGCGGGACCGGAGTCCGGCTTATTTCTTTTCCCCTGCCTCGACCAGGCGGGTGATCTGCCATTGCTGAGCGATGGACAGCATGTTGTTGACCGTCCAGTAGAGCACCAGACCTGCCGGGAAGAAAAGGAACATCCCGGTAAACATGATCGGCATGAACAGCATGACCTTGGCCTGGATGGGATCGGGGGGCGTCGGATTCAATTTGGTCTGGATGAACATGGTGGCACCCATGATCAGTGGCAGCACATAGAACGGGTCCTTGACCGACAAGTCTGTGATCCAGCCCAGCCAGGGCGCGTTGCGCATCTCGACGGTGCCCAGCAGCACCCAGTACAGCGCGATGAACACGGGAATCTGCACCAGGACCGGCAGGCAGCCACCAAGAGGATTTACCTTTTCCTTCTTGTACAGGGCCATCATTTCCTGGTTGAGGCGCTGCTTGTCATCGCCGTAGGCTTCCTTGAGCTTTGCCAGCTTGGGCGTCAGCACCCGCATCTTCGCCATCGACTTGTAGCTTGCGGCCGAGAGCGGAAAGAACATCAGTTTCAGCAACAGGGTCAAGCCGATGATGGCCCAACCCCAATTGCCGACCAGCTTGTGGATCGCACCGAGGACCCAGAACAAGGGCGCCGCAATCACCGTCAGCCAGCCATAGTCGACCACCAGATCAAGACCGGGGGCTATCTTCTCGAGATTATTCTGTTCCTGCGGCCCGGCATACAGGGAAACCGCGCTCTTCCCGTCGGCACCGACCGGAAGAATGACGCCCGCCGAATAAAGATCGTCGCCGACCTTGCGCATATAGAACTCGCGCGCAGTTGAAGTGCCGGGCAACCAGGCGCTCACGAAGTAGTGCTGCACCATTGCGACCCAGCCGTTGTCGGCCTTCTGGGCGAACTTGGCCTTGTTCTTCAGGATGTCGGCGAACTCGACCTTCTGATATTTCTCCGCGTCCGTGTAGACCGCCGGCCCGGTGAAAGTCGTGACTCCCATCATCATCGAACTGCCCTGCTGCTCGGCCGGCTTGCCATCGCGCGTCATCTGATAGTACGCATGGGCACCGGCTGTCACACCTTCGTGGCGGACGTCGATCTGGTAGCTTCCGCGATGAAATACATAGGTCTTCACCACTTTGCCGCCGCTCGCGGTGCTTGCCTCGAGGCGAACCTCGAGTTGATTCTCGCCGTCCTTGAGGACCTGGTCACCCGCAGGCAGCCTCCACTCCGTCTTGTGGTTCGGCAGACCGTCGCCAATCACGCCGGACTGCGCCAGGTAAATGTGCTTTTCGCCGTTGTCGAACAGCACGAAATGCTTCGACTTGTCCTCGGTAGCGGGGTGGCGAACCAATTCAAGCCGGGTGATGTCGCCACCCTGTGACGAAATATCCGCCACATACAGATCGGTCTTGATCACGGCCTTGGCTGCGCCCGGCACAACGGCCGTCGCGGCCGCGGGAACCGCAGCAGGAACTGAGCCGGCGGTAGCTGTGGGTACAGTCGGTGTTGGCACCACGCCGGCGGGAGCTGCCGGGGATGCTGCGGTCGCAGTAGCCGTCGCCTTCGCCGGCTGCGGCTGACCCTGTTTTTGCCAGGCGTCCCAAAGCATGATCAGCGAAAAGCTGAACACCAGAAGCAGGACTAATCGTCGGTTATCCATTGCTGTCTCGACAGTGATTCAGGTCAGAAGTACGAAAATGAAGCTTCGGTCGAGGCCGGCGCGCGCGTTGTCACGTCAAGCACAGCGGCCACAACTCCATCAGGGAACCGGATCATACCCGCCCGGATGCCACGGGTGACAACAGCCGACGCGCCGCACCGCCAGCCACGAGCCCTTGATCAAACCGTGGCGCCTCAGGGCCTCCATGGAATACTCCGAGCAACTCGGATGAAAACGACAGCGGTTGCCCAGCATCGGACTTATTGCCAGCTGGTAGACGCGGATCAGCAGCAACAACGGCTGGACAAGCAAAGATCTCATTGCGAAAGCGCGGGAAGGCGCTTCAGGAGGGTTTCAATTTCAGCACGCCACACTTTCCGCTGTGCCTCGTCTCCAGCCCTCACGTTCTTGATCGGTCGAGTCAGGCGCAGCACCAGATCACACGACGGAATTTCAGTCGTCATCAGGCGGAACGCTTCGCGTCCCTGCCTCTTGATCGCATTGCGCAATGAAGCAGCCCGCGCCAGGCGCTTCGGCACTATCAATCCGAGCCGGGCGCACGAACCCGCATCAGTGCCGCGATAGTGCAGATCAAAACATTGACCACGCACTACCCGCCTGACTGCCATGACAGCTGAAAATTCCTCCGGCCGGTGCAGACGCTGCTCGGAACCAAACGAAGCAGCGCGCTTAGACGCCGAGGCGATGACGGCCCTTGGCACGACGCGCGCGGATTACAGCACGACCGCCCCGGGTACGCATGCGCACTAGGAAGCCGTGGGTGCGCTTACGGCGCACGACCGAAGGCTGGTAGGTGCGTTTCATGGCAATATCCCTTGAATTAAGAAAAACCGAGGATTACATCGTTTCGCAGGCGATTTGTCAAGGCCGTCGACTTCGCAGGCCTGTGGATAACTAGTCATGAAACGGCTAGAATGCGTCTCCACCCGAACAAACGGGCGGCCACAAGAACAATACATCTGCAGCCCCGACTTTCCGTCGTATCTCGCCCCGAATCTATCCAATCGCAATGAGTCAATTCTGGTCCCACTGTCTGAGCCGCTTCGAGCAGGAGCTTCCTGCACAGCAGTTCAACACTTGGATTAAGGGCCTCCGCCTGGAACAGGATGCAGCAGGTCCCACGCATTTCCGCCTTGTCGCGCCCAACCGTTTTGTCATGCAATGGGTGCGTGAACGCTATCTGGCCCAGATCGAAGCTCTCGGGCTCGAGTTTTTTTCCGCTCCGATAGCGATCAACCTGGCTGTCGCCGACGCCGTCGCGGAGTCTGCGACAGTCACGGACCCCGCCCAGACGGAACCAGCCGCGACGCCTGCGCCGGCCGTCACGCCCGGGAGAAGCGGCGATCCAGCCTATGAAAAGACCAGGCTCAACGCAGAATTCACCTTCGACACCCTCGTTACCGGACGTGCCAACGACCTGGCCCGTGCTGCCGCCCAGCAAGTGGCCATGAACCCCGGGGTCTCCTACAACCCCCTGTTCATCTACGGGGGAGTCGGTTTGGGCAAGACCCACCTGATCCACGCCATCGGCAATTCGATCTATGCCGCCAATCCGACGATGGAAGTGCGTTATGTCCACGCCGAGGACTACTTTTCGGATGTCGTCCGGGCTTTCCAGCAAAACACGCGCGAGGCATTCAAACGCTATTACCGTTCGCTGGACCTGCTGCTGATCGACGATATCCAGTTCTTCAATCGCAAGGATCGGACGCAAGAAGAGTTCTTCTACGCCTTCAACGCCCTGGTCGAGGCAAAAAAGCAGATCGTCATTACCTGCGATACTTACCCGAAGGATGTTCAGGGGCTCGAGGAACGTCTCGTTTCGCGCTTCGACTGGGGACTCACCGTCGCCATCGAGCCTCCTGAGCTGGAAATGCGTATTGCCATCCTGAAGAAGAAGGCCGAGGCGGAACACATCAGCGTCTCGGATGAAGTCTCGTTCCTTATCGCCAAAAATCTGCGCTCCAATGTGCGGGAGCTAGAGGGCGCACTCAATCGAGTCGTCGCCTACGCCCGTTTCCATGGCCGCGAGATCAATCTTGATGTCGCAAAGGAAGCCTTGCGTGACATCATCGGGGCCACAAACCGCCAGATATCACTCGAACTTGTGCAAAAAACGGTGTCTGATTTTTACAAGATCAAAGTTGCGGACATGTATTCTCAGAAACGCACCCGCGCCATCGCCAGACCGCGTCAGATTGCAATGTGGCTCACCCGTGAACTTACATCGCACAGCCTTCCGGAAATCGGCGAAGCCTTCGGCGGACGGGACCACACGACCGTGATGCACGCTTGCCGCACCATCATCGACTTGCGCGGGAAGGACAGCAGGCTCAACAATGACCTGCATGTCCTGATGCAGACAATCAAGGGCTAGTTTGTGAATAAGTTTCAGGAACAACCCAAGGAAGGATTGTGGATAAGCCCTGTCGTTGCCGACAAAGATAAAACCATCCACAGTCATCCACAGCCAGACCGCAAACTTTTCAACCGGGTTATCCACGGTATAATCATTTGTATTTACAAGAAAATAGTCGTTTATCCACAGGAAAAAGTCTCCCTTATTAATCATAAGAGATCTATATATGCTCCTATTTAAAGGTCCACGCGACCAACTCCTTTTCCCCTTGCAGTCGGTATGCGGGATCGTGGAAAAACGCCATACGCTTCCCATTCTTTCCAACGTGCTGATGGAAAAGGATGGTGAAAAGCTCACCTTGCTGGCGACGGATATCGAGATACAAATCACAACCCAGACTCCTACGGTGGGTGCCGACAAGGCCGCCATGACCGTTGGCGCACGCAAACTGCAGGACATCCTTCGTTCTCTGCCGGAGACTGCCGAAGTCAGCCTCTCGCTCGACGATAAACGCCTGCAGTTGAAAGCCGGCAAGAGTCGTTTCAATTTGCAGACGCTTCCGGCCGAGGATTTTCCGCGTATGTCCTCAGGCGATGGCCAGCCTTCCCGGCTGGTGGTCACCCAGAAGCAAATGAAGCGCTTGCTCGCCCTGGTGCAATACGCCATGGCCCAACAGGACATCCGCTACTACCTCAATGGACTGCTTCTGGTGGCAAAGGGCAGCGAACTGCGCATGGTCGCGACGGACGGCCATCGACTTGCCTATGCCGCGGAAACCCTGCCGGCCGCGCCGACGCCCATCGAAGTCATCCTTCCGCGCAAGACGGTGCTCGAACTGTCCCGGCAGCTGGCCGACAACGATGAGCCCCTGGAAATCATCCTGACGCCCACCCAGGCTCGTTTCAGCTTCGGCAACATCGAACTCGTTTCGAAGCTGATCGACGGCAAGTTCCCGGACTATGAGCGCGTCATTCCGCAGCATCACAGCAAGCTGATCAAGCTGTCGCGCGATGTGCTGCTGCATTCGCTGCTGCGGGCTGCGATCCTGACCAATGAAAAATTCCGCGGCGTGCGCCTGGTTCTCGGCGCCGGCAGCCTCAAGATCATTTCGAGCAATGCCGAGCAGGAAGAGGCCCAGGAAGAAATCGAAATCGACTACAGCGGCGACGCTCTCGATGTCGGCTTCAACGTAACCTACCTGCTGGACGTGCTCAACAACGTCAACAACGAAACCATCGAACTGCACCTCGCCGATGCCAACTCCAGCGCGCTGTTCGTGCTACCCGGCAACGAGACCTTCAAGTACGTCGTGATGCCGATGCGCATCTGATATCCAACACGAAAACAACTCCATGATCGAAAGCAACACATCACCGGCTTACGACGAATCCAGCATTCAGCAACTCGAGGGGCTCGAAGCGGTCAGAAAGCGTCCCGGCATGTACATCGGCGACACATCCGATGGCACAGGACTGCACCACATGGTTTTCGAAGTCGTCGATAACGCCATCGACGAAGCGCTGGCAGGGCACTGCGACGATATCGTCGTCACCATTCACACCGACAACTCGATCTCGGTCACCGACAACGGGCGCGGCATTCCCACCGGAATCAAGTTCGACGACAAGCACGAACCGAAGCGTTCTGCCGCCGAGATCGTCATGTGCGTCCTGCATGCCGGCGGCAAGTTCAACCAGAACTCGTACAAGGTCTCGGGCGGCTTGCATGGCGTTGGCGTTTCCTGCGTCAACGCCCTGTCCAAATGGCTGCGCCTGATCATTCGTCGCGGCGGCAAGAAATACGCGATGGAATTCCATCGCGGACATGCCGTCGATCGTCTGGTCGAAATCCAGAACGGAGTCGAGGTGTCGCCCCTGAAGGTTCTCGGCGACACAGAAAAGCGCGGCACCGAAGTGCATTTCATGGCTGACGACGAAATCTTCGAGAACGTCGAATTCCACTACGACATTCTGGCCAAGCGCCTGCGCGAACTGTCCTTCCTCAACAATGGCGTCAAGATCAGGCTGATCGACCAGCGCAACGTTAAGGAAGAGGACTTCGCCTTCTCCGGCGGCGTCAAGGGCTTCGTCGAATACATCAACCGCACCAAGACCGTCCTGCATCCCGCGGTGTTTCACTCTTCCGGAGTTTCGGTGCAGAACGGCGTCAATATCGACGTTGAAGTCGCCATGCAATGGAACGACTCGTACGCCGAGCAGGTGCTGTGCTTCACCAACAACATTCCGCAATCGGACGGCGGCACCCACCTCACCGGATTGCGCGCAGCGATGACTCGCGTGATCAACAAGTACATCGAAGAAAACGAGATCGCCAAGAAGGCCAAGGTCGAGATCACCGGCGATGACATGCGTGAGGGCCTGGCCTGCGTGCTTTCCGTGAAGATGCCGGATCCGAAGTTCGCGTCGCAGACAAAAATGAAGCTGGTCTCTTCCGAAGCGCGCCCCGCGATCGAGGAGGTTGTCGCCCAGAAGCTGGCGGACTACCTGCTTGAAAAGCCGCTCGATGCCAAGATCATCACCGGGAAGATTGTCGAAGCGGCCCGTGCCCGCGAGGCCGCGCGCAAGGCGCGCGACATGACGCGCCGCAAGGGCGTGCTCGATGGCCTGGGGCTGCCCGGCAAGCTGGCTGACTGCCAGGAGAAGGATCCCGCCCTGTGCGAGATCTACATCGTCGAGGGGGATTCCGCCGGCGGTTCGGCGAAGCAGGGTCGTGACCGGAAGTTCCAGGCCATCCTGCCGCTGCGCGGCAAGGTGCTCAACGTCGAAAAGGCCCGCTACGACAAGGTAATTTCCAGCGAGCAGATCGTCACCCTGGTGACAGCGCTCGGCTGCGGCATCGGCGCCGAAGACTTCGACATTGCCAAGCTGCGCTACCACCGCATCATCATCATGACCGACGCCGACGTTGACGGCGCCCACATTCGCACTCTGCTGCTGACCTTCCTCTATCGGCAAATGCCCGAGCTGGTGGAACGCGGTTACGTCTATATCGCGCAGCCGCCCTTGTACAAGATCAAGCACGGCAAGAACGAGACCTACATCAAGGACGACCACGAGCTCAACCAGCACCTGCTGCGCCTTGCCCTGGACGGGACGCAACTGACACCGCGGGCGGGCGCCGCTGTCGTCGAAGGCGAGGCCCTGGGGGCGCTGGCCCGCGCCTACCTGCTTTCGGAAGCCGTGATCCGTCGTGTTACCGACTTCATCGATGGCGAAGTGCTGCACGCGCTGCTGGCCCACAATATCGCGGTCGACACTTCGAGCGAAGCAGCAACGCGCGACAGCGCCGAGCGCATCAGCGCCCACCTTTCGAAGCAAGTACGGATTGAATCGCGCTTCGACGAGAAACACGAGCGCTGGATGCTCGCCGTGATCCGCATGCGTCACGGCAACCTGCGCACCGGCCGCATCGACGAGGATTTCCTGCTCTCGGGCGACTACCAGCAGATTCGCCGTACCGCCGAAATGATCGCCGGGCTCATGGGCGAGGGGGCAGTGATCCGCCGCGGCGAAAAATCACTGGCCGTCACGAGTTTTGCCGACGCCATGACGTGGATGCTGAATGAAGTCGAGCGCGGGCTGGGAAAGCAACGCTACAAGGGTCTCGGCGAAATGAATCCAGCCCAATTGTGGGAAACGACGATGGATCCGACGGTGCGCCGCCTGCTGCGGGTGCAGATCGACGACGCCATCGCCGCGGACGAGATCTTCACCACCTTGATGGGCGACGATGTCGAGCCGCGCCGCGCCTTCATCGAATCGAACGCGCTCTACGCCCGGAATATAGACGTTTAGGCTTGCTGGCCGACGGCCCCTTGCGGCCGCCGCCTCAGCCGGCGCGGGCCGCCTCCGCCGCAATGTCGAGTGAGCGCAGCCGCAGGGCGGGATCGAAGATGTCGCAGACGAGCATCAGTTCGTCCGCCTCCGTAGCCTGCGACAGCGCAGCAAGGCCCTCGCGCACCTTGTCCGGCCCGCCGACAACGGCGGCCGCCAGAAAATCGTCGATCGCCGCTTTCTCCTGCGGATGCAGCTGCGACATGAAGTTCTCCGCTGGTGGCTGCAAGCGGCTGCGTTCGCCGTGCAAGATGCCGAGGACGCGTCGATATGTGCTGCTGGCGAGGAATTCAGCTTCGTCGTCGCTCGACGCCGCGATCAGCGGCACGCCGATGATCACATAGGGCTGCGCCAGCGCCCCTGACGGCCGGAACTCGTTGCGGTACAGCTCAAGGGCCTGGAGCAGCAAGCGCGGCGCGAAGTGCGAGGCGAAGGCGTAGGGCAAGCCGCGCTGCGCCGCCAATCGTGCCGAAAACAGGCTGGAGCCGAGCAGCCAGACGGGCACTCTGGTTCCCGCGCCGGGCATGGCGATTACCCGCTGGCCGGGCATCGGGTCGGCCAGCAGTTGCTGAAGTTCGGCCACTTCGCGCGGAAAGTCCGCTTCGGTCTCGGTCCTGTCGCGGCGCAGCGCGCGCATGGTGATCGCGTCGGTGCCGGGTGCGCGGCCGAGGCCCAGGTCGATGCGGCCGGGGTACAGCTCGGCCAGCGTGCCAAAAGCCTCGGCGACGACCAGCGGCGCATGGTTGGGCAGCATCACGCCGCCCGAGCCGACGCGGATGCGGCTCGTCCCTCCCGCGATGTAGCCCACCAGCACCGCCGTGGCCGAGCTCGCTATGCCTTGCATGTTGTGGTGTTCGGCCAGCCAGTAGCGGGTAAAGCCGAGCGATTCGGCGTGCCGCGCGGTTCGCAGGGCGATTGCCAGTGCGTCGGCCACGGTGCCGCCCTCGCGGACGGCGACCAGATCGAGCATGGACAGGCGGGTGTCGCGGAGTGTTTTCATGGGACCGATTATGCGTCGGCATGGAGTTTCCTGCCGAGTTTCGCGCAAGGCGGGCCGGATTTCTTGGTGTATCTTGGGCGCGCCATGATCTACATCGTCTTCGCTCACCCTTACCCATCGCAGTCGCGAGCCAACCGGACGCTGCTCGAGGCGGTGCGCCATCTCCCGGGCGTGGAAGTCTGCTCGCTCTACGATCGCTACCCCGATTTCGACATCGACGTCGCAGCGGAACAGGCGGCGCTGGAGCGCGCTCAGCTGGTGGTCTTGATGCATCCGGTCTTCTGGTACAGCGTTCCCGGACTGCTGAAGCACTGGTTCGACAAAGTCCTGACCTACGGCTGGGCATTCGGCGAAGGCGGCACCATACTGCGCGGCAAGGACTGCCTTTGGGTAGCCACTGCCGGCGGCAGCGGTGAAGCCTATTCCGCCGGCGGCTTTCATCAACGACCCTTTGCCGACTTCATGCGACCGGTCGAGGGCACCGCGACGTTCTGCGGCATGAACTGGCAGCGGCCCTGCATCCTCTACGGCGCAAACGAAATCGACGACGGCGCTCTGGCGGCGCATGCCGGCGAACTGAGGCAGCGGCTTGAAGCCTGGCTCGCCGATCATGGCGGGGGCGCGAACGGCAAGGGGCTTGCGTCATGATGCGCGACGCACTGATCTACCTGGCTGCGGCCGTGCTGTGTGTACCGCTGGCAAAGCGGTTCGGCCTCGGCTCCGTGCTCGGCTATCTGATCGCCGGCACGCTGATCGGTCCGTGGGGTCTGGGTTTCGTCAGCGATGTCGAATCGATCATGCATTTTTCGGAATTCGGCGTCGTCCTGATGCTGTTCCTGATCGGCCTCGAACTCGATTCGAAGCGGCTCTGGTCGATGCGCCGCGAGGTCTTCGGCAACGGCAGCCTGCAGATGGTGGCCTGCGCTGCGCTGCTGGCGGGCGGCGCCTACGCCGTCGGCTTCGACTGGAAACTCGCGCTGATTGCGGGGCTGTCGTTGTCGCTCTCCTCGACCGCCATTGCGGTGCAGACCATGGGCGAGCGCAACCTGCTGCCGACGCCGACCGGGCACAGCGCCTTCGCCATTCTGCTGTTCCAGGATATCGCCGCCATTCCCTTGCTGGCGGCGATGCCCCTTCTCGCCACGCATGCCGCTGCGAGCGCGACGCCGTGGCTCGATGCGCTGAGGGCCGCCGGCGCCATTGCGGGCATCATCGTCATCGGGCGCTATCTGACGCGACCCGCCCTGCGCCTGATCGCTGCGGCCGACACCCGGGAGGTATTCACCGCATTCGCTCTGCTGCTCGTTCTCGGCATTTCGCAACTGATGTCGCTGGTCGGGCTGTCGATGGCGCTCGGTGCATTCCTGGCCGGCGTGCTGCTGGCGAGTTCGGAATACCGTCACGCCCTGGAAACCGATATCGAGCCGTTCAAGGGGCTGCTGCTCGGGCTGTTCTTCATCTCGGTTGGAATGGCGATCGACTTCGGCCTGCTGTTGGCCCGGCCCGGCAGTGTGGCTTTGCTGCTGGCCGGCTTTCTTGCGATCAAGACAGCCATGCTGTGGCTGCTGGCCCGTGTGATCGGGGTCACTCCGCGGCAGCGGGGCCTGTTCGCGATCCTGCTGTCTCAAGGCGGCGAATTCGCCTTTGTGGTGTTCGCCGCCGCCGGGAATGCCGGCCTGCTCGATCGGGAAACGGGCGGCCTGCTCAACATGGCGGTGGCACTCTCGATGGCCTGCACGCCTCTGCTGTTGGCGTTCAACGATCGTCTGACCTGCAGCATTGCGGAAAAGCAGAAGCGCGAGGCCGACAGGATCGATGAAGACGCAGATGGCGCAGTTCTCATTGCGGGGTTTGGCCGCTTCGGGCAGATCGTCGGGCGGCTGCTGTTCGCCAACGGCATCCGCGCCATCGTTCTGGACCACGATCCGGACCAGATCGAGATGCTGCGCAAGTTCGGCTACAAGGTCTTCTACGGCGACGCCACGCGGCTGGACCTGCTGACGGCCGCCGATGCCGGCAAGGCAAGACTGCTGGTCAATGCCATCGACGACGTGGATGACAGTCTTGCCCTGGTCGATCTCGTCCGCGCCAACTTCCCGCAGCTGCGCATCGTTGCCCGTGCCCGCAATGTCCGCCACTATGTCGAGTTGCGCACGCGCCAGGTCGAGGTGATCGAGCGGGAAACCTTCGAGGCGGCGCTCAAGACGGGCCGCCATGTGCTCGAAGTGCTGGGCGTGGATCCCTACCGCGCCCGCGAAATGGCGGACGCGTTTCGTCACCATAACGTCGCTACCATGGAATCCCTGCTTCCGCATTTCCACGACGAGAATCGGATGCTTACCGTCGCCAAGGCGGGTCGCGAGGAGCTGGAACAGCTTTTCAGCCGGGACCGGGAGAAGTTCGAAGCGAAGGGCAAGGGTGGCTGGAACTAGAAGCTCCTCTGGCGTGCATCCGTGACCGGACGTCTGTCGTCAAAACAATGAGTTACCGCAAGCCCGGCGCCAGGGAATCGCTCTCGGCCGGCCGAATTGCAGGCCTCTTCCAATCCGCGATCGAAGCCCGCTTATTGATGCGGCGCAGCAAATTTGTCTTGACAAGCGTTCCTTACTCCCTAAAATGCGACGATGGTGCGGTGCACAAGCTATCCGCTTGGGTAGTCGCAGGACTCGAAAACCGCACCGGCTATACCGTTTCATTAGTGTAGGAGGTCGCCATGTACAGCGTAACCGAGCAACTCGTCAGCGCTAACAAGGTCAGAGTCGAAATCCTCGCAACTCTCGCCGATACGGCATTTTCCGGTACCGAACGCCTGGCTGCCCTGAATGTCGGTGCCGCACGTTCCTTGCTGGAAGACAGTCTCGATGGCATCCGTGCCCTGCTTGCAGCCAGGGATGTGGAGGATTTGGTCTCGCTGCAGAACATGCTGGCGCAGCCGGGTCCGGCACCGCTTGCCGACTACTCGAGCAGCGTCTTCGAAATAGCGATCCAGACGCGCGAGGCGTTGTCCCAGGTGGTCGAAGCCCAGGTTTCGGCAATGAACAAGGTATGGACCCTGGCACTGGACAAGACCGCCAGGCAGTTCGTCGAAATGGCCCAGGCCAATCCGGTGGCGCCGGTCGCGGCCATGTCAGGCAAGAAGGTCGCGTAGGCATCGTTTAGCGTCTCATCCGTCCGCCCCGCGAGGCGGCGGATTCAAGCCCGACGCATTTGCGCCGGGTTGCCCCGCAGCAGAGGAGCCGGCTTGCCGCCGTTGCGGCAGGCCGACCACAAGGCTGATGGGCACGGAAAACGGCAAAGGAGAAATCTTGACCGCAACTATCTCTCAACGATATTTCATGGCGCGTGGCACCGGCGCCTTCCTGAATTACCTGCATCTGGATGTCGCAACAATCGGTTTGGCGCTCTTCTTCGTTCTTGCCGGCGGGCTGGCAAGAAATCTCGATCTGATTACCTCAATGGAATCGGCGATTCCCGTCCTGTCGCTATCGGCGGAGCCCCCGGCTCTCGCCGGCGATTCGAAGCGTCAGGCGCGACCGTTGGCGCCCGCGATGGGGGCCGCACTGGATTACGTGGCACAGCGCTACCGGATTGCTCCCGAGGCGCTCCAGCCGATCTTCGAGACAGCCCAAGCCGCGGCGCGCGAGAGGCAACTCGATCCCCTGCTGATCATCGCCGTGATCGCGATCGAGTCCAGGTTCAATCCGTTCTCGCAGAGTCCCGTGGGGGCCCAGGGTCTGATGCAGATCGTTCCGCGCTTCCATCAGGACAAGATAGTGAAAGCGACAGGTGAGCAGCCTTTCCTGGATCCGGTCAGGAACGTTCAGTTGGGCGCCCAGATCCTTCAGGAATCCATTCGTCGCCAGGGTGGCTTGGTCGAGGGCCTGCAGTATTACGCCGGTGCGCTCGACGACGACGAGCGGGGCTACGCAAACAAGGTGTTGGCCGAAAAGCTGCGCCTCGAACAGGCTTCGCGCCGCAAGGATGGCGCCAGCGCTTGAGGCGAGGGGCCATAACCGGGTCGCGTCGTGCAAATGAATTGGACGGCAGAGAATGCGTGGCTATACTTCTTTTGGCGGATTGCGTTGATATGCATCTCAAAAAAAGGGGATTGACCGTGTTGACTTCCAAAGGCGTTGTCGATGCTTCTCCCGTCAAATCGACAACAATTGCATCGAAGACGCAGGGATCTTCGGGTAATGTTGGTCTAAATCGGCGTCATGAGCTCGTCGAGGCCCAAGTTGAAGTGCTCCGGACGTACATGGAGAAGAAATCCACAGAGCGTTTGGTCGAAGCGCTGGACAGGCTGATCGAATGCACCCGCGCCAGCTTCAGGGAGGAAGAGGCGCTGATGGAATGCCTGACGGGCGCTCCCGACAGGGTGCATCGCGAAAAGCACGACGGCGTCCTGGCGCAGATGCTTGTGTTGCGCGATTACGCGATCGGCTCCGACAGGGGGCACTTGCTGGGTCAATTGATCCATGTCGATCGCCAGCTGACCTCGCACCTTTCGGACGCGGTGCAAGCGCCGGATCGCCAGCTCCAGCATTGAACCGGGGTGTTGGCGGCCCCTATCCTGATGCCCGACTGATCCGCCGGGGATTGCTGACCGCCGGGCGGTTCAGGAGCGGGTTGCTGCCTTCAGGGTGCGCAGGATCGATCCCGCGACCGGCGACGTCAGGCCGGCGTCTGCAATCTGCCCCGCAGGAAACGCCGGAAGGTTGTCGCTTCTCCCCTCCGTCATGCGATAGAGCCTCGGCGGCATCCCGAAGGCGTCCTTGAATGCCTTGCTGAAGTGTGTCGAGCTGTTGAAGCCCCAGGAAAACGCGATCTCGGTGATCGACTTCCAGGCGCACGACGGCGACACCAGATCGCTGCGGCAGCGTTCCAGCCGGAGTCGCCAGATATGGTCGCTGATTGTCGCGCCATCGTGGCTGAACGCCTTGTGCAAGTTGCGCTTGCTGCACTGGAAGGCGTCGGCGATCTGGTCGATCGTCAGGCCGGGGTCGCGCAGGTTGCGTTCGATGTAGGCCTTGATGCGGTCCCGCATGCCCTCCTTGTGCGACAGCGCAGTCGGCATCCCCGAACGCTCCAGCAGCGAATGCCGCAACAACTCGGTGATTGCATCGCCGATCGCTTCCGCCGACTGCGGCGTGCTGCCGGGAATTTCGTCGAAGGCGGCGCCCATCAAATCGCAGGCCAGGCGGCCGATGCCGGCGCGCGCCGAATAGCGCTGCACCATCAGGTCATCGGCCTTCATGCTTCCCGTCAGCACCTTCTCGCGCGGCACCAGCAGCACCAGCTGTTCGATCGGGCTGGTGTTCGACACGCTGTAGGCCTTCATGGTGTCGTAGATGCTCCACTCGCCCGGCGCCAGCAGGGTCTTGCGGCCGTTCTGCTCGAACCAGGTGCTGCCCTCGAGCTGCACCACCAGCTTGAGAAAGCCGCGGTCATCCTGCCGGATCAGGTCGGGGCTGCGCACCACGCGGTGCCGGCTGGCGGAGAGGCGGCACATCTTCACGCTGCCGACTTCGCCATGCACCATGCGGCCGCGAAATGTCTCGTCGCTGAACGTCTCCGAGCGCAAGCGCCCGAGCTGCTTCCACAGCAGTTCGGTCCAGAACGCAGCCCGCTCCTGCGGCCTGACCTGTTCCGTGGAAATCGTTTCCAAGGCGCCCATGATCGCTCTCCTCCATCCGGCTTAATGTTTCACCAGCCGATTGTTTATAGTTCAACAACATAGCACGCAAATCGGGAGTGCGCAAACGCCCGGCGGACAGCCACAGCGTCGTAATGGGTAGTTCCCTGCTGGACAAGTCGCCGTTCCCTGTCGGTTGAGCAGTCCTCCGGTTGCCGCCTTACTCTGTGCCTTGACGTCACCCCGGACCCCGACCCGATTGTTCCGTGACGTGCTGCCATCCACAACAGGAACAGAACAGAGGAGACCCCCATGGGCGCCAACGACATACCCTTCCTGAACACCGGCATCTGGAACGGCAAACTGTTCCTCAGCGGCTGGAACGCCGCCGCCACCGCGCGCGAAATCCCCGAGCCGGCTACCGGCGCGGTATTGACCCGTGTCGGCATGGCCAGCCCGGCCGACGTCACCGAAGCCGCCAGGCGCGCCAGGGCCGCGCAGTCGGCCTGGGTCGCGTTGCCCTACGAGCAGCGCGCCGCGATCTTCCGCAAGGCCGCCACGATCATCGAGCGCGAAACCGAAGGCATGACGCAGTGGATCGTGCGCGAGACCGGCTGCATCCCGCCCAAGGCCGGCGTCGAGCTGCACATGGCGGTGGGCATCCTCAACGAGGCCGCCGGCATGGTGACCCAGCCCAGCGGCCTGATGCTGCCCAGCGACGGCGGCCGCATCAGCATGGCGCGGCGCACGCCGCACGGCGTGGTCGGCGTCATTTCGCCCTTCAATTTCCCGCTGATCCTCTCCATCCGCGCCGTCGCCCCGGCGCTCGCCGTCGGCAACACCGTGGTGCTGAAGCCCGATCCGAATACCCCGATCACCGGCGGCTACCTGATCGCGCGCGTCCTCGAAGAAGCCGGCCTGCCCAAGGATTGCCTGCAGGTCCTGCCGGGCGGCGCCGACGTCGGCCAGGCGATGTGCGCCGATCCCAACATCGCGATGATCTCCTTCACCGGTTCCACCGCGGCCGGCCGCAGCGTCGGCGAACTCGCCGGCAAGCACCTGAAGAAAGTCACGCTCGAGCTCGGCGGCAAGAACCGACTGGTCATCCTCGACGATGCCGATGTCGACCTCGCCGCGTCGTGTGCTGCCTGGGGTGCCTACCTGCACCAGGGCCAGATCTGCATGACCACGGGTGTGATCCTGGTGCATGAAAGCATCGCCGCGAAAGTCACCGAGCAGCTCGTCGGCAAGGCCACCCATCTACCGGTCGGCGACCCGGCGACGCAGCAGGTCGCGCTGGGACCCCTGATCAACGAACGCCAGCGCGACCGCGTCCATGCCATCGTCCAGGACAGCGTCAAGCAGGGCGCGCATCTCGCCGCCGGCGGCACCTTCGAAGGCAACTTCTACAAGCCGACGGTGCTCACCGGTGTGAAGCCCGGCATGCGCTGCTTCGACGAGGAAGTGTTCGGACCGGTGGCATCGATCGTCACCTTCAGGACCGAGGACGAAGCCGTCGAGCTGGCCAACAGCACCGAGTACGGCCTCTCGCTCGGCGTCATCAGCGCCTCGGTCGGTCGTGCCATGGCGCTGGGCAATCGCATTCCGACCGGCCTCTTGCACATCAACGACCAGACGGTAGCCGACGAGCCGCACATCCCCTTCGGCGGGCGCGGCGCATCGGGCAACGGCGGGCGCCACGGCGGGCCGGCCAACTGGGAAGAATTCACGCAGTGGCAGTGGGTCACCATCAAGGACAGCGCCCCGCGCTATCCGTTCTAGAACTATTCCAACAAGAGGAGGCATCATGCAGAAGAAAAGCATTTCGAAACGCACCAGCCTGAAGGCGGCCCTCGCGCTCGCCGGCCTGCTGGCGCTGCCGGCCGGCCTCGCGCTGGCCGACGAGCCGACCATCAAGGTCGCCTACACGCAATCGCGCTCCGGTCCCTTCGCGCCCGGCGCCCAGACCACGCAGGAACCCAACTACCTGTTGTGGGCCGACCAGGTCAACGCCGCCGGCGGCCTCAACGTGCAGGGCAAGAAACGCAAGATCGAACTGATCGGCGTGGACGACCGCAGCGACATGGAAACCATCGTGCGCAGCTACGAGAAGTTCATGACCACGGACAAGGTCGATATCGTCCTGCCGCCCTGGGGCACCGGCGCCAACTTCGCCGTGGCGCCCGTCGCCAACAAGCACGGCTATCCGATGGTCGCCCCCACCGCCCTGTCGCAGAAGCTGGTGGACATGAAGCTGCCCTACTACTTCGTCACCCTGCAGCAGCCGAAGCCGATGATGAACGCGCTGGTCGACATGCTCGCCGCCAACGGCGTCAAGACGGTCACCGTGGCCTACATGGACGACCTGTTCGGCCTCGAGAACATCGGCGCGCTGGAACCCGCGCTTCAGGCGAAGGGCATCAAGGTGCTGGACAAGAAGAGCTACCCGCTCGGCGTCAAGGATTTGTCGACCATGCTCAAGGGCATGAAGGCCCACAATCCCGACGCCTTCATCGGCATCACCTACCCGCCGGACAACTTCCTGATCACCGGCCAGTCGAAGGAAATCGGCTTTGCGCCGAAGATCTTCTACACCGCCGTCGGCACCGCCTTTCCGATCTACCGCGACCGCATGGGCAAGGCTTCCGAAGGCGTGATGGGCATGGGCTCGTGGAACCCGAAGATGAGCAAGGCAGCGAAGGCCTACTTCGACGCCCACGTCGCGCTCAACAAGCGCGAACCGGACCGCTGGGCCAGTGCCCACGCCTATGCCGCGCTGGAGATCATCCAGCAGACGGTGGAGAAGGTCGGCCTCGACCGCAAGGCGATGCGCGACCATATCGCGAAGACCGAGTTCGACACCGTGCTGGGCAAGATGAAGTTCAACGGCACCGAGGAAGTCGGCGTCCCCGGCATGGTCGGGCAGTGGCAGAACGGCGAGTTCGAAATCGTCTGGCCGCCGGCGCGTGCCACCGCCAAGGCCGTCGTGCCGAAGACCTGGAACTGATCCGGACATCGCACCCGAAGGATTCCAACGTCATTTCCGCATGACCCGCTGCGCCCGGCTCGATCGAGTCCGGGCGCGGTGCGGCACACAGCTTCCTCCCACATAATCCACAGATGAACCTCTACCTGTTCATCGACCTCGTCGTGGCCGGCCTCGTGACAGGCGGCATCTACGCCGTGGTCGCCCTCGGCCTCAACCTGCAGTACGGCCTGATGCGCATCATGAACATCGCCCACGGCGAGTTCCTCATGCTCGGCGCATACCTGACCTACACCCTGGTCAGATACACCGGCGCCAGCCCGCTCTGGTTCATCCCGCCGATGATGGTCGCGCTGTTCCTGCTCGGCCTGCTGCTGCATCGCCTGATCTTCCGCCGCCTCGCGGCGACCTCGCCCGATGCGGACGCGATGGAATCGCGCAGCCTGATCGTCGGCTTCGGCCTCATGTTCATCGCGCAAAACGTCGCGCAGCTCATCTGGGGCGGCGGCATGAGCGGCCAGCCCTATCTCGACGAAGCCGTGAAGTTCGGCGAGGTGACGGTCGCCGCCAATCGCCTGCTGGTGCTGGCCGTCGCCGCCGCGGCGAGCCTGGGCCTGGTGCTGCTGCTGAAGAAGACCTTGCTGGGCATGGCCGTGCGCGGCATGCTGCAGGCGCCGCTGGGCGCCATGCTGGTCGGCATCGACACGCGCCGCCTGCACCCGGCCTGCTTCGGCCTCGGCCTCGCGCTGGCGGGGCTGGCCGGCGGCCTGCTGAGCATGGTGTACGAGCTGACGCCATCGATGGGCGAGCCCTACACCATCTCGGCCCTGATCGTCATCACGCTGGGCGGCCTCGGCAACATTCCCGGCGCCATCGCCGGCGCGCTGCTGCTGGGTCTCGTCGAAACCTTCGGCACCTACTACACCAGTCCCTCGCTGAAGATCCTGATCAGCTACAGCGTGCTGGTGCTGGTGCTGCTGCTGCGGCCGAAAGGGCTCTTCGCCAAATGAAACGGGGCACCCTTTTCCTGATTGCCGCCGTCATCCTGGCGGCCCTGCCGGCACTCGATTCGCCCTTCGTGCAGTCGATGGCGCTGACCTGCCTGATGTATGCCGGGCTCGCCGTGAGCTGGTCGATGTTCAGCGGCCCGACCGGCTACCTCTCGCTCGCCACTTCGGCCTTCTTCGGCCTCGGCGCCTACTGCACGGCCTGGGGCCTGAGCTACCTGCCGTGGCCCGTGGTGGTGATGGCGGGCGGCCTCGCGGCAACCCTCTTCGCCTTCATCATCGGCCTCGTGGTGCTGAACCTGCGCGGCGCCTACTTCGCCGTCATCACCTACGGCCTCGGCGAACTCGTCAAGCACACCATCACCCATGTCGAGAAGACCTATGCCGGCACGGTGGGGCGCGTCATGAACGACACGCCCTCGTCGGACGTCGTCTACTGGACCGTGCTGGTCATCGCCCTGCTCGCCGTCTACACCTATGTCCGCTTCGGCCGCAGCCGCTACGGCCACGCCCTGCGCGGCATCGGCATGGACGAGGAGCGCGCCGCCACCCTCGGCGTGAACCCGATGCGCGTCAAGCTGCTGGGCTTCTGCCTCTCGGCCTGGTTCGCCGGCGCGCTCGGCGCGGCAATGGCGGTGCGCTGGACCTACATCGACCCGCACACCGTGTTCAATCCCTTCATCGTGTTCCAGACCGTGCTGATCTCCATGGTCGGCGGCCCGCTCACCATCGGCGGTCCGCTGGTCGGCGCACTGGTGTTCAGCCTGCTGTCGGAATTCCTGCGGCTCTCGCTGCCCTTCCTGTACATGATCCTGCTCGGCGTGCTGCTGATCGTCTCGGTGCTCTACCTGCCCAACGGCCTTGCCGGCCACGACTGGCGCGGCCTGTGGCAAAGGATCTCCAGGCGCAAGCAGCCGCCCGAACAGGCCGCGGAGCAGCGCCATGAGTAAGCCCTTCCTCGAGATCGCCAATCTCACCGTGCGCTTCGGCGGCCTGGTCGCGCTCAACGCCATCGACCTGGTCGCCGCGGAAGGCGAGTTCATCGGCATCATCGGCCCCAACGGCGCCGGCAAGACCACCTTCTTCAACGCCATCAGCGGCATGGTCAAGCCCACCTCGGGCAGCATGCGCTTCTGCGGCGCCGACCTGACCGGCGCGCCGCCTTACGTGCTGGCCCACGCCGGCATGGCGCGCACCTTCCAGACGCCGCGCGTATTCGGCAGCCTGAGCGTCGCCGAGAACGTTCAGTTCGCGCTCGACTTCGTCGGCGACATCCGCCGCAAGCAGGACAGCTTCGCCGCGGCAAGATCGGGCGCGAGCCTGCTCGAGCGGGTCGGCCTCGAGCCCTATGCGACGCTCCACGCCGGCAGCCTGCCGCCGGCGCGGCAGCGCCAGCTCGAGATCGCCATGGCGCTGGCCAGCCATCCGCGCCTGCTGCTGCTCGACGAAGTCGCCGCCGGCCTGACCGAGGCCGAGGTGAAGGACATCGCCGCGCTGATCCGCGACCTCCGCGGCGAGCACGGCTTCACGGTGATCTGGATCGAGCATGCGGTGAACATCCTGATGCGCACCGTCGACCGCGTCGCCGTGCTGAACTTCGGCGTCAAGATCGCCGACGGCAAGCCCGTCGATGTGCGTCGCAATCCGCAGGTGATCGAAGCCTATCTGGGCAATCGGGCGGAGGCCGCAGCATGAGCACGACCACCGCCATCACGGCAGGCCTGGAACTCGAGGTGCGCGAGCTGCGCGCCGGCTATGGCGGCCTGCCCGTGCTGCACGGCATTTCGCTCGTCGCGCCGGCCGGGCGCATCACCGTGCTGGTGGGCGCCAACGGCGCCGGCAAGACTACGCTGCTGAAGACGCTGGCCGGCGTCATGCCGCCCGTTTCGGGCAGCGTGCTGATCGACGGCCGGGCGCTGTCGGGGGACACCCCGGCCGATCGCGTGCGGCGCGGCATGGCGCTGGTGCCCGAAGGCCGCCACCTGTTTCCCGGCATGAGCGTGCGCGAAAATCTCGAGCTCGGCGCCTACCTCGCCTCGCGCCGCCAGCGCGAGGAAATGCTCGAGCGCGTGATCGAAACCTTCCCGCGCCTCGGCGAGCGTCTCGATCAGATGGCCGGCACCATGAGCGGCGGCGAACAGCAGATGGTCGCCATCGGCCGCGCCCTGATGAGCCGGCCGCGGCTGCTGCTGCTCGACGAACCTTCGCTCGGCCTGGCGCCGAAAATGGTCGATGAAATGTTCGGCGCGCTGCGCCGGATCAACAAGGAAGGCACCACCGTGCTGCTCGTCGAGCAGAACGTGTTCCAGGCGCTGAACGTTGCCGACTTCGCCTACGTGCTGGGCCACGGCGAGATGATCGCCGAAGGCGCCGCCTGGGAGCTGCGCGGCAACGAACTGATCAAGCGGGTCTATCTCGGCGAGGCGATCGCCGACTAGAAGGCCGCGGTCCGGCAGCAGGCGGCTCCGCCTGCGATCGGGTCACCGTATCGCCGGCGCCGACTGTCGATGGAGTCCGCCGTGCTAAGGCGGCGGCGCCTTGTGGTGCTCCTGCCATTGCTTGATGGCGGCTGCGGTCTTCGAATGGCCGTTGTCCGCGGCCAGCGCCGCGGCCGTCATCGCATGCTTGTCGCGCAACGCGGTGTTGGCCTTCGCGGCCAGCAGCAATTCCACCATCGGCATCTGGTCTGTTGCCGCCGCCAGATGCAGCGCCGTGCGTCCGGCGGCATCCTTGCCATTGACGTTGGCGCCGCTCGCGAGCAGCACCCTGGCCGTCTCCACGCCGCCGACGACCACGGCAGCATGCAGCGGCAGCATGTCGTTGGCGTCGGCGATGTCGGGCTTGCCGCCCTTCTCCAGCAGCAGGCTCACCAGCGCGGGCCGATCGCAAAACGCGGCGGCGAACAGCGGCGTACGTTTCAGCGCGCCGGTTGCATTGACGTTCGCGCCCGCTTCGAGCGCTTGCGCGGCCGCGCGCACGTCGCCCGCCGCCACGGCGGCAAACAGCTGCCTGTCGTTCGCGCTGAACTCCGCATTCGGAGCCATGTGCGGCAGCACGCACGGGCTCGGGGCTTGCTGCGCAGCGCCCGCCGCTGTCTGCGCCGGTTCGGGCTTGCCGCAGGCCGCGAGCAGTCCGATGGCGCAAAGCGCGGCGACGCCGGCACTGGCGAATCGAAAAGCGGATTTTCTTGCTGGGTTCATTCCGGCTCCTTGCTCAGGTCCGCCATTTTGCCTCGGAACGCGCCGCGTTCGCGCATGCCCGGGTCGTTCCGGCGCCGCAGCCCGCGATCAGGAGCTGAGCTTCACTCCCCACTCACCGCCGCGTCCCGCAGTAGCGAGCGCAGCTCGAACAGGATGTCGCTGACCGGGCGACCGCTTGCGGCCTCCTGGCGCAAGGTCTCGTTGAAGAGCCGATGCATTGTTTCGGCGTCGTCGCCAAGCTGTTCGCACTGGATCAGCAGCGTGCTGCCGCAGGCGCAGTTGCCGAACGACATCAAGCCAATCGGGTTCGCGTCTTCGATGTTGTCGATCTTGGGCAGACCGATGGGGGACACCGCCTCCACGTAGCTCCTGAACGTGGGATAGACCTTGCCGCATGTCCCGCATCTCTTGGGGAATTGGGATTTGCACATGCTCAGCATGTCTGGAACGAAGGCAGAAAGTCGATCACTCAACATGACGCTAGTTCCTCGGCAAACCGTCTCGAATTCATATAACTTTAGCATGATGGCAGGCCACGCCAGTCCTTTCCGCACGGCCGCCGCAGCGGAAACCGGGCGATACTGCTTCCTTCTGCCCGGAGCG
>Ga0207969_100025_pt1 | contig 114794 bp, 124 predicted proteins | sample LakWasMet25_LOW6_2_FD_183869 | JGI IMG/M metagenome (GOLD analysis project Ga0207969, IMG submission 183869) | Freshwater sediment methanotrophic microbial communities from Lake Washington under simulated oxygen tension - Sediment Metagenome... | ecosystem: Environmental > Aquatic > Freshwater...
GGTGCGCTGGTACTTCGCCGAGCTGCGCGGGGCGATCCGGGAGGGCCGGGCGCACCTCGGGATGTTCGACAACCGGATCCCGCAACCGCTCGCGCCGTTCGGCTGGAGGGTGGACGCGCAGGGGCGCCACCACACCCTCGGCGAGACGGCGGGGCACTTCGATGCGACGCACGGGAACCTATGGGTGGCGGCCGACGCGGCGCGGACGTTCCTTCCCGTCCCCCGTCCCCCGGTCCCCAGCCAGGTGCCCGAGCTGCCCCGCATCGACGCGTGCCTCTACCGGCTCGGGTGGCTCTCGGCCGACAACATCACGAAGGCCCGGGGCGTCCCCAGCTACCGCGTGCGGGGCGACCTCGACCGGCGCGGCGGGAGCTACTGCGTCGTTCGGTGGGATCGCGTGCGGGGGCTGTTGCTATGATCGCTAGCACCATGGCCGCACCGAAGAAGTCCCCCGCGAAGAAGCCCCCGACGCCGACTGTGGCGGCCGCGCGCGCCGACGGTCGACCGAAGTCGAAGCTCTCTCAGCACGGCGATCAGGCGAAGCTCGAGGCCGAGCGCGCGCTACTCCTCGCGACGCTGGAAGCGAAGGGCTGGAATCTCACGCACACAGCGCGGGAGCTCGCGATGACCGATGCGTCAGCAGTGCTCCGGGGGATCGACCGCTACGGGCTGCGTACGGAGTACGAAAAGCACAGGGTCTAGTCATCCGTGACATAGCTACGGTTGACAACTTAGTTATGCTGGACTAATGATCCTCCCGTAGCCCGCACGACACCCGCGGGCTCGGGAGGCCACCGTGGATCACTCATCCCCGGCGACGCCGCGAAGGGACACGCCTGTCCCTCCGGCGCCGCCCGCGCATCGCCCTGCCAACGACCCCAGCCCCGCGCCGGACCTCGACTTCCCCGAGCCGGATCTGGAGTTCCCTGAGCCGGACCTCGACTTCCCCCCGCCAGACATCGACGACGAGCTCTCTGGCTGCCCGGTGTTCAACGCGCTCTGCGAGGCCCGCGCCGCCGAGTCGATCGAGCACCAGGAGGCGCAGCGGTTGCCCTGGGAGTTGTCGTGGACCCCGGCCGACGCCGTCAGCCCGGAGGCCGCGTGATGAAGCGGAAGGTGTTCCGGCGGGCGGTGCGCGATCTCGCGGTGTTCTGCTCGAAGCAGAAGCTCGCGCTGCAGCTTGCGCAGGTCGAGGCCGCCGACCGACGCGACGCGACCCACCAGGCGCACTGCGTCGCCGACCTCGCGCGAGAGCTGTCGGCGATCTCCGACGAGGCCCTCGCGGCCGCCACGGAGTGCCTGGACGATCGGCCCGACACCCTCGCCGCCCACGCCTCGCACGCGGCCCGCGCCGCGCGGCTGGCTCACCTCGCGGCGAAGGAACTCCGCCGACTCACCCGGGCGTCGTTGCGCGTCGGCGGGGGCCGGTGACGCCCGCCGAGGGGGAGGGCGAGTGCGCGCTCTGCCACCGTCTGGCGCCCGACGACGAGCTCGAACGCGTGGCGACGGCGCGCGGGGAGAGGCGCTACTGCGACCAGTGCATGTCGGCGGCGGAGCGCATCGTGGATGCCCTCGCGGCGCCCTTCCTCTGGGCGATGGGAGCGCGTCGGCGCGGGGCCGACTGACGGGACGTTCGGCCTTTCCAGGCCCTGTGCCGAGGTGCTCGCGCGGCAAGGGTCAGAAGCAGGTGGGCTCGCGCGAGCACGAGGTCTCGCCGCGCACCATCCGCCACGACGTCGATGCGATGCAGGCTGCGAGTCTCGACGTCGGCGTGGAGGGCTCTCAGGTGCGGTTGCGGAAGGCGCCGACGTGGTGAGGCCCGCCCCGTACTTCCCGACGGCGGGTGCGGAGAGCTGGGCGACGGCGCGCCTGTACCTGGGCGTGATCGGCGGGGCCACGCTCGCCGAGGTCCTCGACTGGATGCACGGCGCGCCGGTCGCCAGTGGCTAGAGCTACCTCTACGGCACGGGCGTGCTATCCGCGGCAGTCACCTGCCCGCGCTGCGGCGGGGACCACAGCGGCACCGCCGAGGATCCGGGGCACCCCGACCTCGGCGGGTGTACCGAGCGGGAGGTCCTCTGCGGCACCTGCGACGAGGGCCTCATCCCGGTCGACGAGCTCGCCGCGCGGATGGCCCGGCTCGGTGAGTGGATGCCGCGGGAGCGGGACTACTTCGACTTCTAGACTCGGCCGCCCCGAACGACCTTCTCTGAAGGTCGCGAGCTTCATCCGACGCGCTGATGCCCTAAGCACGGTGCGCACATATGGCGTTCGCCGCCGACCCACCTCGCCGATGACGGTGCCCTGTGTTTATCGGGCAAATCGTCCCGGCGCTAGCACACGAAGCCGTCAACGTGGTTGTCAAAGATCAGTGCCATCGGGTTGGCAGTGACATTAACTGTCCAAGCACTTCGCGCCGAGAAACAGATGGAATTGGATTTCTGGAGGGGTCGGGCCATAGGTTGATCCCGCCCCAGAAAGGGTGACGGCCCGAGGCGTTCCCGCGCCCCGAGCCGTTCTGTCCACAACATCCACCGTGATGAGGTTTTCGATATGGACGATGAAGATCGTAGCGCACCGGTGCGCCCGAAGGAAGAAGTCGCCGGAACCACCCCGCCGGAGAAGCCGGTGGGGAACCGCCCCAACACCTGGAAGGGCATCGCCGAGGCGGCAGTGAAGGGCGCCGTCGGTGCCGTCGTCGCGTTCGCCCTGAAGCACCTCCTCGACCACCACTGAGCTCAGCGCCTCCATCCCACCCCTCGGCGTATCCGCGCCCGCCACCGACCCCGAATTAGCAACGCCCCCGACCCGTGAGGCCGAGAGCCAGCGAGCGACTGCGTCGGTACGCACCACGGTGCGGGGCCGCGGAACGCCGTCTCGTCCGGCGCAGCGCCGAGCTTCGTCGCGGCGCCCCGCAGGTTCGTGCGGCCTGTCCAGATCACCGCGAACGGCTCGTTCGGACGTCGCCGCGAGGCGCCTGAAATGCACTGCGCGACGGCATGGACACCACTGCCGCTAACGCCCCCGCTGACCCCTGGGCCGGGTCCGAGATGCTCTCCACCTACAGCCGCGCCGCCGCGCTCGCCGACGGCGTCCTGGTCGACGTCACCGCCGAGGCCCGCGCCGTCGGCGTGACCTGCCCGGTGGCGCTGACCGCGGGCGCCTTCGAGGCCCTCGGCGCCGACGACCCCGAGCAGCTCGGGCGCGCGGTCGTTGCCCTGCGCGTCGCCGCGGGCCTCGCGCGGGGCTGCGACACCGACCGTGTCGACTTCCACCTGCGCGGCCGCGACGGCGCCTGGGTGCGCCTCTGGGCGCTCTGCGGGCCGGGCGACACCGCCGAGGGCATCATCACGGTGATGCTCGAGGGAGAAGACTGATGGAACCCTACGAGGCGTGCGACGAGATCATCGCGCTGGTGTTCGGCCGGGGCTGCGACCCCGCGCAGCTCTGCGACCGGCCCGGCGCGCCGCCAGGGTCCGGGGTCACCCTCGCGGCGCTGCGGGCCGATCTCGGGGTCCGGCTCGGCGGCCGCGCCCTCCGGGAGGCGCTGGCCATCGTCGACGCGAGCGAGGCCACCGACGCCGCGTGGCGGGCCCGCGAGGCCATCCGGGGGATGCGATGAGGCGCTACATCGTCTCCCTCGACGTCGCGGGCTTCGAGGCGGCGGTGCATGGCCTCGTCGCAACGACCGACGACGGGGCGGCGCTCCTCACCCGACTCGAGGCGCTGCTCGACGACGGGGCCGTCAACCATGTCGCGCCTCCGCCCGCGCCGCGCCGCCCCATTCTCAGCCCCGAGGCGGTCGCGGTCGCCCTCCGGGAGAGCGGGGGCAACGTCTCCGCCGCGGCTCGCGCCCTGGGCTACTCGCGGGCCGCGGTGCGCGAGAAGGCCGCGCTGTACCTCCCGACGGCTGCGAGTCCGCTCGACGACGGGCGCAGGTGACCGATCGGTGCTGGCGACGAGAGAGCCCGTCGCGTTGGTCGGGGCATGGCCCCGGCGCCGGCGCACGCGAGCGCCGCGATCGGCAGCCGGTTGCCGGGTGTGCTGCCGCATCCCGGCACCCCGCCCTACACCCGCCGGGTGACGCCCGACGCCACCGCCCGCCTGGTCGCGCTCCCGGACCCGCTCCGCGCCTGGGCTCGCGAGTTCGTGCGCTTCCACCTCGGCGTGCACATCACGCGCGGGCTGCCGTGAGGGCACGCGCTCGTCCGGCTCGTCCTTTCCGTGTAGCCTCCCGGGCCCATGGCAATCGTACCGGTCAACATCGGGCAGGCGGCCGAGAAGTTTCTTGAGACCGTAAAGTGGGTCGGCGGGCCGAAGATGGTCAGAGCCTTGGCCAGCGCAAATGCAGACGGTGTCCGGGAGCTGGCCGAGGCACAGGCCGACGCGGCCCGCACTCTCGCGCAAGGACACGCGGACGCAGCTCGCACACTCGCGCAAGGGCAGGTCGACGCGAAGAAGCTCATCGAACTCGGCGCGGTCGAGAGCCGTTACGAGCACCGGGAGCCCATGCTTCTCGATGAACCCAAGCCCGCCGAGGCGATCGTGTCAGCTGCAGGAACCGAGAGAGTCGAAACTGAGATGGCTGACGACGCCGAGCCGATCCCGTTGGTGCGCGCGAAGCAACTCCTAGATCGCGCGGCCGAGCGATCCACTCTCCAGGCCGTTCGGCAGCAGGAGAACCTCGAAGCGGTCTTGCAGATCGCGAACGAGCACATTCGTGACGTCAAGGACGAGGATGTATCGGGGGACCCCGTCGACGACACGTGGAAGGCGCGGTTCTTCTCCGCCGCGCAGGACATTTCCGATGACGAGATGCGGCGGCTCTGGGGGGCCGTGCTCGCTGGTGAGATCAAGCACCCCAAGTCTTTTTCGCTTCGGTGTCTGGATGTCCTCCGCAACCTCACGAACGACGAGGCCCGGCTCTTCCAGCGACTGGCGCACTTCGTCGATCGCGAAGGGACCGCAATTTTCCCGAGCAAAGAGGCGAAGGGAGCGTTCGGTCTTAAGGATCTTGCGTCGCTCGTTGACGCTGGCCTGATCCATCCACACGTGGGGCTTGGAACCGTGATGAACTATAAGTCGCACGACGGAGGCCCCCTGAGGGCGATCCATGCCTTTGCTGAGTGGGCGGTAACGATAGAGGCCGACGTCCCCTCGGTGGCCGCGGGACTGCCAACCATTCTGCTGACTACGGCCGGGACTCAGCTCGCCGCGCTGACGGAGCGGACGATCGATCCCGAGCATTTGGTCGCTCTGCGCACGAAGGTTCGGTCAATACCCCTTCGGGCAGAGATCAGGCGCCTCGTCAGCTTCGGCGCTGATTCGGTCCAAGCATCTGAAGAGACATACGACCTCGATGATTCGGGCAGACTGGTGCCAAACGTCCCCACCGATGTCGGTGACTCTGCAGAGCCAGAATCTGCTGGCGTTGGCACTCCTCCCGAAAAGCGCCCCGAAATGAGCAGCGCCCCCGACCCGTGAGGGCCGAGGGCGAAGGAAGGTAGGGCCGGGGCGGTCCGCTGCGCGAGCCTGGGGGGGGAGGACGACTCGCGCGAGTCCGCCCCGGCGAGGCGGTGGGTATCACGGGGAGGGAGCGCGGCCGAAAGAAACGGCCGACTTGGGGGGCGGGGGACGAGCAGGACACGTGCTCCAAGTCCGACTGCGGTAGCGTCCGTTGCTGGAGGACTCGATGGGACTATCAGACGATCTTCGGCAGCTCTCGGATCAGGTTCGCAAGCGGCAGCAGCACGTGAAGGGTGAGGAGGCGACCAAGCAGGCCCTCATCATTCCGTTTCTGCAGGTGCTCGGCTTCGACGTCTACGACCCGCAGGAGGTCGGCCCGGAGTACATCGCCGACTTCGCCAAGAAGCGCCCCAGCGGCGGGATGGAGAAGGTCGACTACGTCATCCGTATCAACGGCGAGCCGGCGATGTTCATCGAGTGCAAGCCGCTCGGCTCGGCGCCCGAGGACCACGACGGGCAGCTCGCGCGCTACTTCAACGCGACGCCCGGCGTGCACGTCGGGGTCGTGACGAACGGCACGCGCTACCGCTTCTTCACCGACCTGCGCGCGCCCAACATGATGGACGCCGCGCCCTTCTTCGAGTTCGACATCCTCTCCTTCACCGAGCGCGACGCGGACAACCTCCGCGCGTTCACCAAGGACGGATTCAACCCCGCCGCGATCCAGTCCGCCGCCGAGGACATCATCTACACCGAGCGCCTCACGGGCCTCGTCAACGAGGTGCTGCGGAACCCGTCCGAGAACTTCGTGCGCTTCCTCCTCAGCGAGCTCGACCTGGTGCCGGGCCGAGTCACCGGGAAGGTCATCGATCGGTTCTCCCCGATCGTGAAGCGGGCGGTGCAGAGCACGCTCCTCGAGATGATGACGCGCTCGATCCAGCAGGAGATCGCCAGCCCCGCCCCCACAGCGCCCGCCGTCGCCTCCGCCGCGGAGGCCCCGCCGTCACCGGTGCGAACCTCCATCCCCTCGGGGGAGGCCGGCGAGGCCGCTCGCGCCAGCATCGTCACGACGGCCGAGGAGATGGAGCTCTTCGAGGTCGTGAGCCGCATCTGCTCCGAGTCGGCGAGCAAGCAGGCGATCGGCTACAAGGACACCACCGCCTACTTCGGCATCAACCTCGGGAAGGTGACGCAGTGGTTCCTCCGCGCGTGGTGCACCGGCCCGCGCAAGGCGCTGGTGACGCGCGTGCCCGTCGAGCAGGTGCGCCTCCTCGCGCATGGCTTCGAGGTCGAGCCCGCCCCCGAGGGGATCGGCGCGAGCCGCGTCTACTTCGGCGCCATCAAGGACGTCGAGAAGCTCCGGCCGCTCGTGCTCATGGCGTACGAGGACCAGGTGCGACGGATGAAGGCGGGGGCCGACGAGTAGCAGCTCCCCGGCTGCGGTACTCGCGCGCTGCCCCTCCATCTCTCCCTCCTCCTCGCGCTCATCACGATCACAAGCCTCACTCCGCACCGGTGCGGGGTCGAGCGGTTCAAGGTCCGTCGCACACGATGCAGACGACGCGGTGCCCTCAAGTGGCGCCCTATTCGTCGGAGAGGTCGTCTGCTTCCGCTTCGGGGACGGCCGCTTGTGCCGGGGCTGGAGGGGCGTCACCGGTCGAGATCAACCTCACGTCCCGGAGGAGGTAGTCGTGGCGCATGTCGGTGCCCATGGGCTGGACGCGGATGCGGTAGCGAGCGCTCGTCGAGAGCACGATGGTTATTGCTCCCGCGAGGTACGACGTGCGCAGCACCGAGTCGATCCGTCCGCTGATCGGCTCCCGCGTCGCGTCGTCCATGAAAGCGAAGCTGCCGTTGGGCGATGCGTTGAAGCCCATGAAGAAGCCCTCGACCAGTCGATGCTCCTGCATCAAGAGGCGGCGCGCCTCGTCTAGCGTCCCCTTCGCACGCTTCGCCCGAACGGGCGTAACGTGGAGCCGTCGATGCGGCGTCTTTAGGTACAACTCCAGCCCGGATCTACGCATCCCCTCGAGGAAGCTGGCCATCACGCTCTCGGCTGCGGGGTCGCGTCGGAACGCGTCAGCGAGAGTTTCGGGGTTCGCGGCCCGGTCGAGCAGGAACTCCAACGTCTCCCACGCTTGATCGAACCCTTCGGCGCCGGGCCCATCGACCCGAAGCCCGAAGGATCCGGCTACGGCCGTAAGGAGAGGCTGGTCGCCCTTCACGCTGCGCGTGGTCTCGACGACGCGCATCACGCCTTGATAGGCATGCAGAAGGCTGAATGCTCCGATCGAGTGCCCGTGCACGGGTTTCCCGTCGAACATGATCGCGCGCTCGTGGGGCACGTCCACGATGGTCTGCCGGAGGTCCAGCCGGGCCTCTTCGGCCAGGTCATCGAACTGCAGCCCTGCCGGAAGTTCCGCCGGTGGGTAGGACTGCATCGAGACCGGCTGACCATGCCGGTTGTAGTCGACGATCTCGACCTCCCCGTCGTGCTCGTCGACCAACACGCCCACCGAGCTCAGCCCGTCCAATAGAGCGCGCCAGGAATACTTGGAGACCGGCACGAAGAGCCACCGCACCAGCCCGCTACCCTCGTCGACGTGGATGCCGAGGCGACGCACGTCGTGGTGGTCCATCGTCGTCAGCATTTCCCTTCGTCCACCTCGGATCAGATGCTCGACCGATCGACGCCCGACTGTCTTGTGCAGGTCGCTCGTGACGATCGTTCGCCGCGGCACCCAGGGAAGCACGAAGCTCGTCAGCGCGTGATTCTCGCGCGGTGAGGTACCGAAGTGGCGCGCGGCAAGGCCCTTCGGGCGCGGCTCCTCACGCTTGTCCGTGAGCCACTCCGTCAGGGGCCCGAGCTCGGCAGCGGTGGGCGCGAACGCACCGCACACGCCGCATTGCGTCACCGGAAGCGACTCGGGCAGCTCATACGCGTGGCCGAGGTGCTTCCAGAATCGCCGCGGGCCTGTGCGCGGCGAGATCTCTCCTTCCTCGCAAATCGGGCAGCGGACTTCGTCGCTCACGACGGCCTCGCTCTCACGCGATCGCCGCCGATCGTGACCATGTCTCGCCGCGGAGGATGGAACGAGATGAGCACCACGTTCTCCTTCGTCTTGGTGTGGTGGATTCGCAGCTTCACATAGAACCCACAGCCGCTGAGGGTCAGGGCGTACACGTCCGAAACGGGATGTTCATTGTCGTCAAACCGCTCGCAGAACCGGCTCTCCGTAAGGTTGGCAAGGGCCTTCTCGATTTCGTCTTTCGCATCGATGGGGTCCGCGTTGAGAGCTGTACAGACGGCGTCTAGGGTGTTCGAGGCGCGGTCGGGATCGATGCTCCACGATCCGCACCGGACCAAATCAACCACGTCACGCACCGGGTGGAGGGGACGCTTCACCTCTGTAGTTCCCGGCTCGCGTGTTCACCCCACCCCATGGAGCGGTAACGATGCCTCCTCCGTCGCTACGTTCGCAACGGGATTGATGGTTGTTGGTAGGGATATGGCCCTGAACATTCGTACCCCAACGGGGTCCGAGGGACAAGGAGCGAGGCAGGGCAACTGATGCTGCGCACGAGATGGGAGGGGGCCGCCGCTGCGGACGCAGGGCGGCGGGCGCGGATCCGGCAGACACCGGCGCGGTAGTGGTCGGAAGGTCAGTACGTGCGCACCGGCCCGAAGGCCAGCGCCACGATCAGGGCGCCCGCGGCGACGTACGCGCCGACGCAGGTGAGGACCTCAGCGATCACGTGCACTGGAGGTGCGCGAGCAGCTCGGCGCCGATGCGTCCGTCGCCGTCGAGTGCGCGCGCGTGCAGCCAGCTCGTGGCGGCCGCCGTCGAGCGCGGTCCCCACGCGCCGTCGCCCACGACGCCCACGCGCCCCTGCGCCCAGGCGGTGATCACCGGCCAGTCGGTCTGCCCGAGGTCTGCGCCGAGCTCCCCGCGCTCGGCCGCGCAGAGCACCCGCAGCGCCTGGCGCCCGTCGTCGTCGAGCCGCGTCGGCGCCGCCCACAGAGCCAGCAGCTCCCGCGCGCCGACCGCCGCGGTGTCCCGCGCGTCGACGTGGTGGGCCTGGACGTAGGACCGCACTGGGACGGCCGGGTCGATCCACCCGAGCGTGGCCGCGCGGGTGTAGGAGGCCTGCGACGAGGCCACGCGTCGCTGCAGCGCACCGAGGCCCGCCATCGGCTGAGGCTTGCCCTCGGGCTTCGCGGGTGCGGCGTACCGCTGCGGAAGCTCGATGTCGACGGGGCCGCTCTTCGGGAGCCCGACGCCGGCGGCCTTCGCGACGGCCCCGCCGAGGTACGCGCTCCAGGGGTAGCCCTCCTCGTCGGCGTCGATGCGCCCGGCGTGGTCGCGCTCCTCGGGGTGGTAGTGCGGGTGGTCGTAGGCCGTGTGCCCCAGGAGCAGCCCCGGGCACTCGGCGCGGATGTGGTCGATCGCCTCGACGGCGAGGATGCGAGCGGCCGCAGGGTGGACCTTCCCGGCGGCCTCGCTGTTGATCACCAGCAGATCGGCGCCGATGTCCCGCGCGGCGCGCGCGGCCGGGAGGTACACGCGCTCGAGGATGCCGTCGACGGTGGCCTTGGTGACCTGCTCGACCCAGCCGTCCCAAGCGACGCCGACCCAGAGCGCGATGTCGGGCAAGACGGCGCGCACCTGCTCGGCGCAGCGTCGCGCGTCGGCTGCGAGGCCCTTCGGCCCGGCGTGGAGCTGCACGACAGCAGGGCGCGCCTCGCGCAACAGCGGGAGGGCGTCGTTGACCGCGCGCGGCAGGCCGTCGCCCGACCAGAGGGTGAGGGCGTGGCGGCGGGTGATGGGGCGCGGCGAGGCGCTCCGGCGGAGCTGCGCCTGCAGGCGGCCCTCGAGGGCGTCGATGGCGCCCGTCACGCCGGAACCTGTCCCTTCACGTCAGCGGCGTGCGTCTCCAGCCAGTCGATGGCGACCCGGGCCGCACGGACGTTGGGCACCCCGCCCTTGTCCATCGTGCGGTAGTGCGAGCGCAGCACCGCGCGCCCCATGTCGACGCCCGCGCTCATGAGCGCGTAGTGCCGGCGCAGGCCTTCGGTGATCTCCTCGATGGGACGGCGGGCGCCGCCGCACCAGGCGCGGAGGGCCTCGGTGGTGGCGTACTGGTCGCCTTCGATCTTGCCCAGGTACTCCGCGGCGTCCTTCGTCGCGATCGAGCAGAGGTAGAGCGCCGTGTGCGTGGTCGACCGGGGCCACCAGCCGGCGTCGACGCCGTCCTTGTCCTGCCCGACGTGACCGCCCTCGTGGGGGCCGACGAGGATGCGCGTCAGCGCCTTCTCGGGCGTGTACCAGCTCCGCGGGAGCGCGATGGTGGAACCGATGGTGGTGCCGAACTCCGAGAGGTACGCGGGCCCGGTGGGCAGCCCGATCTTCGGCACGTCGAGGGAGAGGAACGACGCGAGCTCGCGCACCTTGTCGACCCCATCGCCCACCGCGTCGAAGGCCCCGGCGATGACCCGGTGGAGGGCCTGCTCCTCCTTCACGACGAAGGTGCAGCCGAACTCCTTCTCGATGGCGAGCTGCAGCCCGTCGGCGACCTGATGGAGGCGCTCGAGGGCGATCACCGCGCACCCCCGTCCGCCGCGGGCGCACAGGAGCCGACGCCGTCGGCATCGATCACGCACACTCGGCCCGTGCGGTCGCAGGGCTCGTCACCCATGGGGGTGAGCTCGCCGGTCCCGGCCGCGCAGTAGTGGGGCTGGTTGCGGACGCAGGAGTACTCCCCTCGCGCGCCGCAGGCCGGGCGGTTCCAGTTGGGGCACCCCATGAGCCCGAGGCCCACGCCGAACACGACGGCGAGTAGCCACGCGACATAGAGCAGCGACCCGAAGTCGACGCTCCCGCGCTGGCCACTGGGCGCGCCCAGGGGGAGGGTGGCCGCGCGCATCGGCGAGGTCGTCGGGTCGCGCAGGATCTCCGCGACGAGGCCTGCGAGCTCGGCCGGGGTGGCGGTGGTGGCCACCGGCGCCGGCGTGCGGAGCTTCTGCACCTGCGCCTCGGCGATGCGCTCCAGCAGCTTCGTGGTGCTCTCGATGTCGAGGGCCGTGAGCGCGCGCAGCTGCGTGAGCGAGTCGCCGCCGAGGTGCCAGAGGTCGGTCACCACGCGGCGCAGGTAGCGCGGTCCGTCGATGGCGGGGTTCCAGGCGCCCGGCTTCGAGGGGTCCTTGAGGTCGCGGACCTCGGCCTCGGTGGAGAGCACGAGCGTCGCGGCGAGGGCCGTCAGCGCGTCGAGGGAGGCTCCGACGGCGATGGCCGCGGCGCCCTTGGCGTCGGCGCTCTGGCGCGCGCGGTAGGCCCGCAGCGCGAGCACCTTGGCGCGCGCGAGCGGGAGCAGCGCGATCGACACGAGGGCGATCGCGAGGACGATGAGGAGGGGAGCGTGGGAGTGGATCCAGGGGAGCATGGACGGGGGCCTTTCCGCGGCCGATGCGGCGCGTAGGTGGAGCGAGGCGGTGTTGCAGGAAGCGGCAGACCCTGACGGCCTGCCGGTGGGTCAGCGGGAGGGGGTGCGCGGCCGGTCGTCGGGTCGCGGCGCCAGCGCGAGATCGAGCTGGATGCGGAGCGCGCGGAGGTCGCTCTGGATGGCCGCAAGCGTGTCGCGCGTCGTGCGGTCGTCCGTGGCGCGCTGCGCGGTCTCGGCTCGCGTCTCGGTACGAAGCTCGCCGAGCTGCTGCTGGAGCACCACGGTCTGCGCAGCGGTGTCGCGTGCGAGGTCGCGGGTGGCCACCGCGTGCATCCCGAGGCCGCCGAGCATCAGCAGCGCGACGAAGCCCATGCCGCGCGCGAAGAAGTAGGCGTTCTCGAGGTCGCGCACGCGGCGCTCCGGGTCCGTCGGGACCGCCGCACGTTGCTGCGAGGTGTCGGGGTTGGAGTCGGTCACGGCGTCGCCCACGCGGGGGCGCCCGCGACGATCTTGATCACCTGGCCGTCGGTGCCGGGCGGGAGGACCGTCCCGGCGCCGCCGCTGCCGAACACCAGCATCGAGCCCGCCACGGTCCCCTCTTCGAGGAGGATCGCCCGGACCTTCGTGAACACCACGTCGCTCGTGTCGAGCGAGAATCCCCCGGGGACTGTGAGCTGGTAGAGGCTGCCCTCCTCCTGATCGAGCAGGGCGAGCCCGGTGGCGAAGTCCACTGAGGTGTCGAAGTCCGCGCGGCGAGTGAACACCGCGAGCCTGCCGCCGGGGTCGTCCGCGCCCGTGTCGGTGACGGTGTAGACGCCGGTGGTGCTGAGGCTCGTCGACTGGAAGCGGAAGAGGATGCTCGTGCCCAGGCTGAGGCCGAAGCCCGTCACGTCCATGTTCGAGCCCGCGGTGAGGGTCTTCGCGATCGGGTCGTAGACCATCGTCGCGAGTGGCCCGGCGTCCAGGCCAGTGACGCTGAGCACGAGGGCCACGGGGTCGCGCATCGTGAGCGAACAACCGGAGAGGGCCGCGACGAGCGCCGTCGCACCGACGTCCGTGGCATCGGGCATAGCGTGGACGTGGCCCGCGTCCGACGCCTCGCCCGTGGAGCCCGCGACGGCGGTACCCAGGGGCTCCGGGGTCGCGGTGGAGAGGGAGGCGCCGTTGCCTGCGCCCTGTGCGATGCCGTTGACTCCGAGCGCCATGGCCTAGGTCCCCACCAGGTCGAGCGCGACGTTGCCCGCCGCGGCGGCCGTGACCTCGACGTCGAGCTGCTCGGCGACGGAGGTGCCGTAGAGGTCGTACACGCGCTGCGAGGCGCCGTCGGCGATCGGGAGCCCCGTGGAGACCGACTCCCACGGGCCCCAGCCGCCGTCCGCGCGGTTGCGGAAGCGCACGCGCAGGGCGGTGATCGCGGCCGCCGTGTTGTTGGTGAGGATCAGCGACCAGCGCGGGGCGCGCGCGAGGGTCAGCGGCGACCGTCCGGTGGTGGCCGAGAGGACGGTCACTCCGAGGATGACGGCCCACGCGGGCACCACCTGGTCGGCGACGGGGATGGGGTGATGGGACATGAGGGCTCCAGGGCGGCAGGTGGCCGCGGTGGCGTGCGTGGCGATGGAAGGGGAGACGAAGGCGGCGCGGGCTACTCGGTGAACCCGAGCACGTCGATCGTGTAGGTCGCAGTCGCGTTGGAGAGCGCGACGCCGTAGCCGATCGCCAGGTCCGCGTCGGGCGTCACCTCGAGCTCGGTGGTCAGCGTGGCGATTGCCTCGTTGCCGCTCGCGTTCGGGCTCGCCTTCGCCAGCTGAGAGGCGAACGTTGCCCCGTCGCGCTCGTAGAGGGACAGCGTCCCGAGGCCGTTGGCACCCGTGCTGATGGCGTCGATCTCCGCCCGGATGATCGCGGTGCGAGCGTGCGGCGGGAGCGTGGGAGCGAGCGGGAGCGCGGTCAGGCCCGCCGCGGCCGTGTCGGTGAAGCGGAGCCCGTCGCTGGCGAAGTCGCTGTTGACCGAAACCATCGCGCTCCGGCGGTACAGGTAGCGCCCGCCCGTCGCGCGGAAGGGGATCACCGCGCCCGCGGCATCGGTGCGGAAGCACCCGAGGTAGCGGTGCGTCCCGAGCCCCGTCGACTTCCACGTCTTTGAGGCGTCGGGTGCGTCGAGGCTGTGCTGCAGCGCGAGCGCCCCGGCGTTGTCGTAGGCGTAGATGTAGCGCCACGCGGACGCGGCCGAGAGAGCGCCCGGCACCTCGAAGGTGTCGGCCGTCGCGGCGAGCAACTTCTCGCCGATCACGACGGACAGGATCTTGTCGACGAACACGCCGGTGCCCGAGACGGGCGTGTCGCAGCGGATGCGACCGCTCCAGAGGAGCGCGCCGGAGAGCGCGTTGAGCAGCACGCGGGTGCGGCGCGCGAGCTTCCCGAGCGGGGTCGACACGCTCGCCGCGGTGCGCGGGTCCCCGCCGACCGGAACGGGGATGGTGCTGTCGAAGGTGACGGGCGTTTCGGTGACGTCGACGGGCATGGGTTAGATCCTCACTTCGAAGAAGGCTGGGTCATCGACCCAGGTGTCGTCGGTCGCGTGTTCTGGGACGATCTCCCCGCCGTCCCAGATGCCGCCGTCGTCGTAGTGGTCGGTCGCTCCGAAGAGGAACCGCAGCCACCCGGCGTCGCGCGCGTTGGTCACCTGGCGGAAGAAGGCGCGCAGCCCCGGGGCCTCGTCGGCGCTCAGGTCGCTGTCCCAGGTGCCGCCGTCGTCGTAGTCGCCAGCGTCGGCCCAGGTGCCATCGGCCGTGAAGCCGTGCGACGCGGAGGGGATCACCATCCACCAGCGGGCCCAGAGGTCGGGGCGCCCCTGAGGCCAGTCGCGCCCGGTGAAGAGCGCGGGGCCGGTGACGCCGTAGAGAGCGCCCGCGTTGACCAGCGCGGTCTGCGTGCCGGCCCAGACCCAAGTGTCCCATCCCCCCGCGATGCGCGCGCGGTACTGGCTGCTTGTGAACCCCGGGAGGGGCAGGATCGCCGCGTCGGCGCCGAGCATCGGGAGAGCGTCGTCCGGGCAGCGCAGCACCAGGCCCGCGTCGACCGCATCGACCGCGAGGGTGACTACGCGGTCCTTCATCGTGCCCTGCGAGCGGCCCCACGACGTGCCGTAGGGGCCCGCGAGCGCCGTCGGGTAGAGCCCGGGCTGGAAGTCTCGATAGAGGGTCATGCGTGTCCGGCCTTCGGACAGTGCTCGGAGCTCTGTCGCGGGGTGGTGGCGGGCGGGGACGGGGGGCGGTTAGCGTCGCGAGCGTGGCCCTACGCCGTGCGTCGATCCCACCAGTAGTTGAGCGCGACCGTCAGGGAGACGAAGAGCGCGAGCCCGGCGAGGCCGCGTGCCTGGTCGGCGGGAGGGGTGAGACGCTCCGCGAGCGTGGTCAACGCGCTCGCAACGACGACGGTCAGGAGCACTTTCATCCGCCGCAGCGTGGTTCGACCGACAGCCGACATCAAGGAGCCTCCCGGTGAGCGACGACAAGAAGCAGAGCGGATCCGACACAGGGACAGCAGCGCTGGTGATCGCGAGCGCAGTCGTGGGGGCGGACATCTATGACAAGACGAAGCACACGCCGCTTGCGGTCGCGGTCGGCACCCTGGGCGCTGGCGCAGCCGTGTGGGGCCGGATCTCCGGACGCGTGAAGGAGCGCTTCGATCGGTTCATGGCGTCGTGGTCGAGCCAGGCCGAATCGGAGCTTCCGCCGCCAGGCGAAGAACGCGACCGCGCCGTTGAAGAGTCGGGCGACGTGCTGATCGAGCATGTGCAGTTGCTCATGCGCGCGCTCGATCCTGCGGTCATCCCGGCGCTAGGGCGGCTCGCCGCTCCCTATATCGCGGGTGCAAAGCCTGACGCGTTCTTCCGAGGCGCTACCCGGATGATCTCGGAGTTCTCCGAAGGCCAACTCGTCGACGCGCAGCGCATCTTCCATGCGACATGGGGAGTCCCGGTCGATATATCCGGCGCGTATGTGAGCACTTCCGGGCCACCCTTTAGAGTCTATTGGAGAGAAACCAAGATCCGCTTGAAGGGCGGTTGGCTGGTCAAGGTGCCCTGGGCGATCGATGATGCCGAACCCGTGTTCCGCGCGATGCGGCTGGCCGGTTTGGCGGACAACGACCCGATGGGCTCCTCAGACTTTTCTGTGGGCCCGGGGCTTCTCTACCTGCCCCGCAACATCATTACGCGCCTAGCGAGAGCGCTCGGCCCTCCGACAGGCGACTCCCCGCCCGCTCCCCCGGACGACCCGGTCCCCACCCCTGTGGCACCGCCGTCGCGATCCGGCGCCGCCGACCCTCGGTGACGTCCCCAGCCCGGCCCGCGTATCTTCCGGCCATGCGCCCTCTCTTCCTCGCAGCCCTCCTAGCCGCCTGCGCCGCTGACCCCGTCCTGCTGCCCGACTCCGGGCCGTGCTCGAGCGCGTGTGGCGCTGGCACCGTCTGCCAGGGCGGGGCCTGCGTGGCGGTCGATGCTGGAGCGCTAGATGCGGGAGCGCGCTGCACGCCCGGCACTCAAGGCACCTGCGCCTGCCTGCCCGGACCTATGCGGGCCGTCTTCGTGTGCCCCGCGAGCGGGGTGCCGCCGGAGACGTGCCCGTGCAGCGAGGACGTCGACGGCGCGGTGCGCGACGTCCAGGTGCTCGACATCCCGGACGTGCCGCACGATCAGAGCGTCGACAACGGCCCGCCGGACACCGGGGCGGTGGATGCCGGGAGAGACGTACCTGTTGTCGATGCAGGGCGCTGCCCGAGCGGGCCTGTCGGCGAGTGCGACGGGCGGAACGTGAGCCTCGTCACCGGGGAGAGGGATATCGACGGGCGGGTGCGGTTCTGCGGCGCCTGCAACGTGACCTGCGCTGCGGGCGAGGTCTGCGCCTCGTGTCGCTGCGGGCGATGACTACGAGAAGTTGATCGTCGAGGCGTCCACCGTGGCAATAGTGAGGGCCGGGATGGCGACATCGCCGCAGTTGAGGTCCACGTCGATCAGGAGGCCCTGCACCGCAGCGAAGATGCTGTACGCGATGGCGGCCTCGTCGACGAAGATGTCCGTGCTGCCGTTCCCCATCGGGAGCCCGTTGACGTAGTTCTCGACCGCGAGCTGCACCTTCGCTTGATTCGTAAGGGTGCTCTGCCCCGCCTTGAACCTCACGGTGGACGTCGACAGGTCCACGGCGACGGTGGCCGAGTGATTGATCGTCACCGTATCAGTGAGGGGCTTCCGGCTCGCGACGAACACCCGCACCGCGTTGCGCTGGGAGTCCGTTAGTAGGCCGCTGGACCCCGCGATGGCAATGCCCACCTCCCCGGTCCCGGTCGCGACGGTGAACCCTACGCGGGTCACGCCGCAGTTGGTGCCGGTGGCCGTGTTGTCCATCGTCGCCGAGCGCAGGACGTAGCTGTAAGCATCCTGCGTCCCCGCGCCGAACGCGATCGTGGCCCATCGCCCCCGACATCTCGCAACGAGAGAGGCGTTGCTCTCGCGGGCGATGGCCATCTCGATATCAATCCAGTCCGTGCCGCTCGCGGCGCTGACGGACATACCCGCCGCGGCGGGGGCGACGATGGAGGCGCCCGCGAGCGAGCGGTTGTAGGCCGTCCCCTCGCCCTCGGCGCGCACCGGGATCGTCACGCTCCCGTTGTTGGGGACGATGACGCCGGTGCTGTTGGTGCTGCGGTAGAGGTAGCCGCCTGCGGGGGTCGTTATGACCAGTCCCGCGGGCGGGATGGTCTCGGGTCCGGCGAGCGCGCTGCATGTGAGCGTGACGGTTCCCTGCGCCCGCGTGGCCTGCACTCTGTCGAGAGCAAAGGTGCTACGGGCCCGCAGATCGAGCCACGCGCCGTCATCGTCGAGCGCCGCAGCGGTGTCGAGGAAGGCCGCGGCGGCGAGCTTCGCCACGGTGACGTGGACGTCTTCCAGCGCGCGCGCATCAGCGACCACGAGGGTGCGCAGGATCGAACCCGGCTGCATCGCGGTCGGCCCGATGGGAGGGTCGGCCGCACCGAGCACCGCCAGGGCTTCGTCGATGAGCTGGTTCTCGGTCTTCGGCGTAAGGACTTCGTCGACGCTGGTGATGCTCATCGGTCGTTGGTTCCCGTGGTGAGGAGCTGCGCGCTGGCGTCGGAGAGGGAGAGCACCAGGGCGAACGAGCGCCCCACGACGGGGAAGACGGTGCCGGTAACGGTGAGCCGATCGCCGTCGAGAACGACCGTGAGAGCGACGTCATCGACGCGCTCGTCCGCGCGGCACTCCTCCTCCGCCGCGCGGGCGATCTCGCGGAGGTCGGCGTCGTCGAGGGAGTCGTTCAGCGCGGCGCGGATGTCCATCCCGAAGGAGGCGTCATCGAGCAAACTCCCGCGCGGAGTGACGAGCCGGTGCGCGAGCGCCTGGGCCAGCGCGGCGGTCCCGCGGATCGGCGGGGCGTACACGTCGAGGTCAAAGAACCCGTCCGCCCCCACGCCGCACGCGAGGTCGAAGCCGTAGTTGGTGGTGGTCATGGGCGGCGCTTTGTGGGTGGTGAGCGCGCACCCCGGCCGCTGCTACGGCGGGCCGGATTGCCGCATTGGAGGGGAGAACCGGGGCGGTGGCAAGAGGGTCAGGCCGCGGCGCGACCGCGGTTGGCGTGTCCGCCGGGCGTGGCCGGGGTGCTGATCGCGTCTTCCGGCGACCACCCACGGTTGAGCCGGAACCTGATCGTGCTCGGCCCGATGCCTGTCGCCCGAGCCCACTCGCTCACGCGGAGCGTTCTGCCGTGCGCGGTGACGAACTTGCGCGGCCGCTCCGCGGTGGTCGCGGTGGCCGAGAGGTAGAGCGCGTGCTTGCGATCGAGGTACACCGTGGCGCCGCCGTAGAGCGCTCGGATGACCGACGTCGCGACGGTGTTGCCGCACAGCTTGCCGGTCACCGATCGGCTCTCTGCTCTGTAGTGAACCCGCGCCTTCGTGCGAGAGACGCGGCGCGCGAACGCAAGGAATCCTTCGACCATGGGGACACTGCCCTCCAGAGCGACGTGCCATTGCTTCGTCGTCTTGTGTCGCCCGATCGTCCCATCCCCATCGATGGCGCCGCGCCAGAAGTGACGCTCAAGATCGGGGCGCAGCGCGGGCGGCGTCGCAATCAGGCTCTTGGCCTGCACCACGTTGTGCCTCGCCAGCCCCGAAACGAGCTCGGTGCTGGCGATGGCGTACGACGCCGCTGGGAATCCGTTGTTCTCGACGGTGACGATAGGGTGGTCCGACGACAGCGCCGTGCGGAACTTCTCTAGGTGCCCGACGTCGCGCGCCTGGAGCAGCACGCGCATCAGCTTCCTTGTCACGTAGCCATCGGCCATCAGGAACCCGAGCCAATACGCCTTCGCTTCGGTGTCGATGACGTCGAAGTAGTGGTGGTCGCAGCCGTACCGACGGTGCGAAACGGCCAGTGACCGAACCTTCCCGCCCTGCCGCCGCACAGCAGCGGTGATGGTGACCGGCGCGAGATTGAGCGCGCGGCCCAAGGCGACGCACGACTCGCCGTTGCGGTAACGCTCCACGATGGCGCGCTCGGCTTCCGTCGAGAGGATCATCGCGGCCTCGGAGCGGCTCCGCATCGGCTCCCCGTTCCGCTTCAGGATCATCGCCGCCGATGCGGTCGGCACGCCCGCCGCCGCCGCGGCTCCCGCGGTGGACTTCCCCGAGCGGTACGCGGTCACGACGGCACCAACAACATCAGGGGGCCATGCGACGCCTCGGCCCATCACTTCACCGCGCCCTTCATGCTGACCGCGCGCTCCGCAGGCCAGCCTCGATCCAGCCGCGCCGCGATCGTCCCGCCGCGCACCCCGTAGACATCGCTCCACTCGGCCACGCACCGCGCGACGCCGAAGGCGGCCACGACCCGGTTGTTGTCCTTGTTCCGCCCCTGCGTCGTCGCCGTCGCCCACCGCACGTTGCCGGGCTCGTAGCCGCGGTCGTTGTCGATGCGGTCCAGGCTGGCGCCGTCGAAGGGGCGCGGGCCAACGTCGGCCGCGAACGCCGCGAAGCTCGCAGACCAGCGGGGACAGACCGTGATGCCGCGTCCGCCGTACCTATCGTTGGAGGCGTCGCCGCAGCGCGCCCGCATCCCGACCCACACCTCGTAGAGGGGCGACCCCGCGGCCCGGTGATCTTCTGACGCCCTCCGCTCGCTCGCCTTCCCGCACCCGCAGTCGCGCGCCTTCGTCCGCGCCGCCATCGTCACCGACCGTCCGCAGTCGCAGGCCCACACCGCGAGCTGCACCCAACCGCGGGCGGTGCGGACCCTCCCGTCGCAGAGCCGCACCATCACCAGCGCGCCGCGGCGGCGCATCACTTCTTCGCTCCGCGCCAGCGCCGCTCGATGTCCCCGCCGTCGTTCCGCGCTTCGTACGTCGCCCCACGCAGCAGCAACGTCCCGACGCGCTTGATGAGCCGAGCCCGGTCGACCACTTCCCGCGTGATGAACGCGACCGCGCTCGGCCGCTCGCTGTTCTCTAGGACGTACTCAACGCTCTTCCCGAGCAGCACCGTGAGGTGCTTCATCGTCTCCCCGAGCACCGCGGCCGTGTGCTCAGGGCGGGTGCGGTCGTCGGCTTCGGCGTAGAGCGTCGCGAGGGCCAGCGCCTCGTCGATGGAGAAGATGGCGTGGTCCTTCAGGTCGGCCAGGATCGCGTCGTATCCCTGTTCCCAGGGCAGCCGCTCCCCCGGGACCGGCGTGGCCTGGAGCTTCGCGATGCAGGCATCGCAGAGGGTGTGCTTGGACGGGCGGAAGCAGTCGATGCAGCGGTCGGCCGCGAGCACGAAAGGGCGACGCGGCTTCATCGCACGGCCTCGCCAACAAGAGCGCTGTCGAGGTTGGGCGGCGGGACGTCTAGGTCGGGCGCGCCGGGCTCAAGGTCCGGCGGCGAGGGGAAGTCGAGGTCCGGCGGCGAGGGCTGCGGATCGACGACAGGGCGATGCGTTGGCGGCGCCGGAGGGACGGGGACGTCCTTCGGCACCGCCGGGGTCTGATGAACCACGGTGGCCTCCCGAGCCCGCGTGGTTGGTGCGGGCTACAGAGAGAACACTAGCGGATTGCTAAACTTAGCGCAAGGCTAACCTTAGCGGTTAGCTCTGTTTCGGGCGCCCCGCCTTGGCGTCGCCGCGCTCCTTCGCCGCCTCGTACTCCTCGGTCAGTCCGAGCACCTTGATCGCTCGGTTGACGTCGCCCGGTCCGGCCATCTCCAGCGACTCAGCGACGCGGGTGAGGTTCCAGCCGCACTCCTTGAGCGCCCCGAGAAGCATCCCGCGCTGCGCGGCCTCGCCCGCCTGGGTGAGCTTCGACTTGCGTCGCGCCTCGGGTTCCGTCGCCTTCGCCGGGGTCTTCTTCCGTCCGCCGCTCGTCTTCGTCGTCGCCATGCCGCCGAGCATCATACGCGACCTCCTAGTCACCCGCCTACGCCGCGGCAACGGCGGAGCTTCACGCCTCGGCCCCTCGGCCCCGTCAGCGCAGCGAGAGGGGCTGCGCGCCGGAGGTCGGCTTCGCGTCGGGCGGGATCGGAGCCGGTGCGACCTCGTCCTCCGATGCCGGAGGCTCCGCCGGAGCGCCGTCGGTCAGGCCACCATCCGCCGCGCCATCCGCCGGCGGAGGTAGCGTCTCCACCCGCTTCGGGGGCGGCGCGCTCTCGCCGGGTTTGGGGACCTCAAGCTCCGCGAACGCAGTGTCGAAGGTGCCGCGCCGGAGTTCCCTCGCAAGTACCGCGTAGGTGTCGTGCTTGTCGCCTTCCTTCACCTCGCCGAGCATCAGCACGACGATCGCGTTCTTCTCCGGCGACGCGATCCACACGATGCGCGTGCGATCCCCGACGTGTCTGGCGCGGATGCCCGAAAGATCCTCGCTCTTGATGTGGGAGGGGTTGAGCCCGTGCTCGGGGAGGTACTCGACGAGCGCGTGCCGGACAGCCTTCCAGAGCTTGCCAACAGGCTTCTCCGGCTTCGCCTCGCCCTTGGCCTTGAGGCTGGCGATCTGCTCGGCCGCGACCGGTGAGTAGGTGATCTTGATCAGCACCGGACCCTCGGGTTCTAGAGGTCCAGCGCGACGCTCGGGCCGTCCCCGACATCCTCCGGGAACGGGATAGCCAAGTCCTCGTCGGCCCCCAGAAGCGGCTCCTCGCCGAGCATGTGACCCAGAAACACCAGGTCGTTCGTCAGGCTGTCCACGTTACGATCGAGAGCCGCCTTCAGGCGCTTCGCCAGTGGAGGGAAGTGTTTCCGCAGGGAGCGCAAAAACGGATCCCAGGAGCCATCGCGGATCTGATGGAGCAGGCGCACCCCTTCCCTATACACACTCACCAATTCCGTCCGGTCGACAGCCCCCGAGTCGAGCGCGAAGAAGTTTGACAGCGGATTACCCCGCTCTCCCAGACAACCCTCAAGCGCCTTCGTCTTGTGGAGCGCATGATCGCGCAGCGCGCGAAGGTTCGGGTGAGCAGAGACGGCCGCCGGGGCCCCGATCGCCCCGAAGATGAGCGCGGCCTTCGCCGGGTTCATGTGCTTGACGGTGTTCATCTGCATCATGACGGGCACCGGAGGGAGCGCATGGAGGGGCAAGGTAGCCTTGGGATGCACAGGGGCGCAACCCTGTGGCAACCGGGTTCAGTACCTGCGGCGGCCTGCGCGGGCGGGACAAGGCTGCGGAGGGGCCTCCAGCGGGGGATGGGAGGCGACGAAAGACTCACGTCCACGCCAGGCCGAAGTAGGGGTCCAAGTCGGAGGCGCTCGGGGTGCCGATGTCGATGCCCAGGGAGGTCACGGGAGCCTCAGGAGGTCGGTGCCCTCGGTGATGGTGCCGTCGAGCGAGATGGGTGCGGCGTTCGGGATCGTGGGTGGCGCGCCGGGCGTTCCCGGGAACAACGGGTTGGCGACCTCCACCGTGCCCGTGGGGATGGTCACCCGCACCGAGTGCCCGTTGCGCGCGGCGCCATGCGTGCCGCCGTAGAGCGTCCACCGGCCCGCCGCTGTCGAGGGCTCCCAGAGCACCACCACGGGGCGGCGCGGGTCCGCGTTCTCATACGTGAAGCTGACGAGCGAGCCCTCGGGGATCTCCACGGTGAGCCCGGGGAGCGTGCGGTAGGGCACGTCCGCGCAGCTCGGCCGCCGAGGGTCTTCCGGGCGGAGGTCCAGGCGCCCGGAGGCGCGCTGCTGCACCACCGTCGCGCTGTAGCAGCCGGTGAAGTCGAGGCGCCGGGTGATGCGCCGCACGACGGCCTCGAAGGCTGCCATCAGTCGTCCCCCGGCCACGTCCTCGCGCTCCTCCAGCACCGACGTCCGCAGCGCCACGCCGTCGAGCCGGTGCGTGACGGCGCCGATGCGCACCGCGGTCCCGTCGAGGGTGACGGTCTGCCCGGGCGCGAGGTCGAGCGCCGCATCACCCGCGAGCTCGGTCGAGCCGGTGACGGGCTCGCGGCCCATCACGTCGACGTCGCGCACCGTGACCGTGGCCCACGTCTCCCCGCCCACCCACACCGTGCCGTCGGCGAGCACCCGCCAGGGCATCCCGGCGTAGCGCGCGACCTCGGCGACGGCGATGTCCCCGGTGGCCCGGGTGCGGTGCCATCGGGAGACCGCCACCGCGAGGGAGTCGGCGCTCGGGGCGATGGTCTCGCCCGCCGCGCGCAGGGCCTCCTCGAGCACCGCGCGCAGGGTGGTCCCGGCGAGCGCCACGGGGGGCAGCTCGCGCTGCAGTCCGCCCGCGCCGCCCACGATCCGCCCCGACCAGCGGCCGTACGCGACCGCGCCCCGCACGACGGTCCCGCGCCAGACGCGGCCCTCCAGGTCGAGGGTGACCGCGCCGGTGACGTCGGTGTCGCTGTCCACCTCCACGTCCGCCGTCCACGCGCCGAAGCGCGGAATGACCAGCGAGAGGGCCAGCAGGGGGTGTGCGTTGAGGGTGGTCATCGGGGAGCAGCGGCGCCGCTGGCCGAGGGCCGAGCGACGCGCGCGGGGGCGGCGATGGGGGCGATCGTCTCGCCGTGGTTCTGAATGGGCCGGGCGGCCGCAGGCGTCTCGGCGGGCGTCGTGGTCGTGCGCACGGCGCGCGCCACCGGTTCCTTGTGCGACTTGAACTTGATGGTCAGCAGCACCATCCCGCTGTCCGCGTCGTACTCGGGCAGCGAGACCGACTCGACGGTGGCCATCGTGATGCGCGCGAACGCCAGCGAGGGGTACGCCACCGGGAAGGCGTTGGAGCCCTGACGCGTCGGCGCCTCGTCGGAGAGGCGCGCGTAGATCGCGTCCATCTCCTGCACGTGCAGGTCTTCCTCGGCCTCGTCGTCTTCGGGGAAGGCACCGAGGGTGACCGTGAAGTCCACCTTGTCGTGCCCCGCGGCCACGCTGCGCCCGCCGTTGCGGCCGCGTGGGCTGCGATGGTCGCTCTTCGGCTTCAGGGCATCGCCGCTGACGGTGACCTTCCCTGTGAACGCCACGCCTGCGATGGTGATCTCATCCCACTTCGTGGGGTCGGCCCACGGCGCCGCCAGCGCGACGCGGGAGGGCGTCGGTGGAGGCGCCGCGGGTCGGCGAGCGCGGTGGGGCGTGGTGCCCGGAGCGGCGGCCGCCGGCGTCGCGGGGAGCCCCTGGAAGAACCCGGGGGCCCGCGTGTCGTCGCCTGCGGCGAGTGGGGTGGTCATGCGCCACCCGCGAGCTGCATCCGACCGAAGGTGCCGACGAGGTACTCCTCGATGCGCTCGCCAATCGTCATGCCGGTCTCCTCAGCGCTCGCACCGCCCTGCACCTGAACGACGATGCTGATCGAGGGAGCGCCCATCGAGCCCATCCCCGCCCCGCCGAAGCCCGGTAGGCCCGGTGGCGCGACGACGTTGGACATCGCCGACTGGACGCCACCAGCGCCCGAGTCGAGCCCCTGCGTGACGCCCATCGCCATGAACTCGCCAATCTCCGCCATGACGCGGGAGGGCGACTTGATCTGGAGGTCGGTGCGCGCCTGCGTGGGCAGGCTGTCCATCACGGAGCTGACCTCCGACTGCATGAACGCCTGCTGCGAGCGGAAGCCCGCCGCGACGCCTTGGCCCATGTTCTGGCCGATGCCGAAGAAGTCAGCCGCCGCCCTCGCCGCGGTGCCCCGCGGGAGAATGGCGTCGATTGCCGCGTCGTGCGCCCGACCGCGCAGGAAGTCGATCGGGTGGAGCATCAGTTGGATGACGTCCCGCACCCCGGCCTCGATCTGCGGGAGCAACTGCCCCGCCGCGATGAGCCGTGCGACCCATCGCGTCGTGAGCATCGACACCCGGAGCATGAAGACGGCGATGGAGGCTAGCCCGCGCCCGAACTCCCGCGCCTCGGGCCCGAGCTCTCGCATCGTACCCGCGAGGTCGCTGAACCCTCCCAGGCTTCGCAGGAAGGGCATGAACCCTTCGAGGAACCCTCCGCTGAACCCCTGCCAGATGGCGCGGAGCGGCGGGAGGAGGGCCTTCACGGTTTCCATCACCGAGGACAGCGCGCCGTCGAAGCCGCCGTCACCGAAGATGGTGCCGACAAACATTGCGGCGTCGTTCACCAGTCCGGCGAAGATGGCCTGGAGGGCCTTCCCGTTGTTGGTGGTGCCCGCGAGCATGCTGGTGATGTCGGTCAGCATCGACTTCAGCATCACGATGCCGGGGAGGTTCTCGATATCCTGAATGGACGAGATGAAGGTCTGGAAGCCCTCGCCCAAGTTGGACAGCACCGCGGCCATCGACCCCGACTTCGACCGCGCGAAATCGCCGCTGTTGCGGTTGCCGAGCTGGCTGTTCTGCTCGGCCAGAATCGCGTCGTGCATCTGACGGCCGGTGATCTGGCCGTTGCCCTGCGCGGTGCGAATACGCCGTTGATACGCCGCCTCGGTGTCGTTGCCTTGAACGATATGCGCCGCGACGGCCGCGCGGCGCATGGCTGCGACCTCGCTCACCCCGGCGGCCATCGCCGCCGGGCGGTAGTCGGCCGAGCGCGCAACGGAGCTGTTCCGCAGTTGCCCCATCTGGAGCATGAAGCGCGAGGCGGTCCCTGCGTCGTTAGGATGCAGCGCGCCCGCGTCCGCCGCGGCAGCGGTCATCGTCCGCGCCTCGGCGCCCTGGTAGCCCGCCGTCGTGGCCTGCGTGCGCAGCTCGGTCACCTGCTGCGTGGAGAGAGGCGTTTCGCGACCGAACTGCTGCGCCCAGCGGAACTCATCCTGCGCGGCCGAGCCGCGCGCAGCCTGGCGCTCCTGAGCGCTCATCCGCTCTTCGCCCGGCACCCGCATCAGGGTGGTGAGCGTCATCAGGGTGGACTCCCTGAAGCTGATCATCTGGAGGATGGCGCCACCGATGGAGAGGGCGAGCTGCCCGAACTCCATCACCAGCCCACCGATCTGCCCGATGATCTCGAAGGTCGTGCGGGTGATCGACAGCATGGCGCTGCCGAGTGCGTAGACCGCGGCCATGAGGGCCGTCGCTCCCGCTGCGGCGTAACCCATCGCGGAGATGCCGCCGCGGCCAATCAGGCCTTCCAGCGCCGACATGATCGGCGACGCGTCGCGTTGCGCGTTCTGCCGCACAAGGGCGCGGTCGAGCCGCACGCCTTCCTGACGATGCCTCGCTGCAGCCCGCTCGTTCTGCCGTCGCCCCCACGCCTGCGCGCTCTGCTGCGATCGGTAGATGCCGCGGTAGTAGCGCTCGCTGTCCCGGGCATCGCGCGCCACTCCGCGCGACCGATCGCGCGCAGCAGCCCGCTCCCCTCGCTGCACCTGGCCGAAGTGCCGATCAGCCAGACGCCGGTTGGCGTCGTCGAGGCGCGACTGCCGCGCGACCCGCTGCTCACGCTCCCGGCCCGCGCGCTGCTCTCCGCGCTGGAACGCGGCGAAGTGCCCGTCCGCCATGCGGCGGTTGGCGTCGTCAACGCGCGCCTTGCGCTGCTCTCCGCGCTGCACCTGCGCGAAGTGCCCGTCGGCCATGCGCCGATCGGCCGCCTCGCGTCGAGCCCGGTTGGCCTCGCGCTGCTCGCGCTCGCGGGCCTGACGGCGCTCGCCCCGCTGGAACGTCGCGTAGTGCCCGTCCGCCTCGCGGCGCGCCCTCGCCTCGCGCTGCTCACGCTGGGCTGAGACGCGCGCGACGGCCCCGTGCGCATCGAGCTGCTGCTTCGTCTCGCGGCGGCGCTGGCGGTCCGCCGCCCGATCGTCGCGCACCCGCTGCGCCTGGGTCGACCGCTGCTCGCGGAGCGCGCGGGTCTGCTCCCGGATGAGCCCGGCCTGCGCGCGCAGTCGGCGGGAGGTGTCCCCACCGCCCATGCCGCGCAGGGCCTTGTCGGTGAGGCCCGCCAGGCTCTGCAGCTCGCGCATGGCCGCGTTGAGCGCCACCACCTCGCGCTTGATGCGCTTGGCGTTGGCCGCGGCCTTGTCCTCGAGCTTGAGTGACCAGCAAGTTTCCATGGAGGTTCTACGGACGGATGCGGGAGCGGGACGGGGGACCGGAGGGCTTCCCCTTCCCCATGCCCGCGACGCCCTTCACCAGGGCGTTGAGGAGGCAGTGGTGTTCGGCGAGCAGGATCGCGCCCGCGCGGGCCTCATCCGAAGCGGCGTCCAGGTCGTGATGGAAGAGCGCGAGGTACGCGTCCGCCATCACGTGGAGGTCCTTCGGCGCGAGGTCCCGGGCGAGCGCTAGCGCTTTCCCTCGCGGACCTCCAGACCTCCGCGCGCCTTCTCGAGGAGCGTCTGGCCGAGCTCCTCCGCGAGGGCCGGGTGGCTCTCGCGGAGCTCGTCGAAGACCTCCGGCGAGGGCCAGACGCACAGGCCGCGAGCGAACAGCGTCGCCTCCTGCCCCGCGCCCGAGCCGCCGAGCATCGACTGCCGCTGGAGGCCCTTGTAGCGGAGGTAGTCCCCCTTCGTGCTCGCCTTGAACACGAAGTCGTCGCCGGCCGTCCCCTCCGCCGCCTCCTCGTCCACGATCGTGAGGACGCGGGCGCCGGGGTGCTGGGTGCGGATCTTGGTGAGCTCGTCGTCGCTGATGGTGCGGGCCATGGCTATCTCCTGCGGCTGCTGTCGATGATGTAGAGGCCGTTGCGCTTCAGGCGCATGAACGTGAACGGCACCTCGCGCTTGAACGCCTCGGTGCCCTCCTCCCCGCCGCCCTCGCCGTCGCCCCCGAGCATGCAGCGCTCCAGGATGTCGGTGTACACGGGGGTGCCGATGTCGCCGTACTGCGCGACGATCTCGAAGGGCTTGCGACCGTAGCCGTTGCCCAGGGCGGCGATGAACTCGCGCATCGCGAGCTCGAGGAAGGTGATGGACGAGTCCTCGTTCTCGACCTTCCCGGAGGTGCGGCCGATCGGGTACGGGCTCGCGCCGTACACCATCTCGCGCGTCACCTTCTGGGCGTACTTGCAGCCGGTGATGCCGGTGATCTCCTGGCCTGCCGCCTTCAGCGTGAAGCTCTGCCAGGAGAGCTCGAATCCTTCTTCAGTGGCGCTCATGGTCGATTACTCCCTGGTGAACCCGAGATCGAGGGCGATGGTCTTGGCGTAGTTGCGCGGCCGGAACCGCAGCTTGAAGCGGAGCTGCTCGGTGGTGAGCACGTCGTCGGTGCGGTTCACGCGCGCGCTCGCCGTCGAGACGAACTTCCGGTCGATGAGCTCGCGCTGAAGGGCGGAGTCCACGGACTGGTCGAAGGCGTCCGCGGCGCTCGACGAGAGCACCCCGCCGTCGCCCGTGTCGTTGTCCTCGTTGATGAAGTCCGTGGCCGCCGCGAGGGCGACGCGGGCCGCGTAGCAGATCGTCCGCACCCGCATCACGCTGGTGAAGTCGGTCCCCGTGGCAGCGGCGCTCCGGTCGGTGGCGAAGTAGCCGCTGCGGCCGCGGATGGCCTGGGCACCGAGGAAGCGCTGCGCATCGAGCGACGAGAGCGCACTGTCGGCGAAGTCGTGGTGGAGGGTCACGATCCCAGCGAGGGCGCCGGTGCGGACGCGGCCCGGGTGCTGCGACACCGGGATGGTCGCGAAGCGCGGCGAGAGCAGGTAGGCCAGCGAGCGGCGCCATGTGGCCGGCATCACCCGGGAGGCCTGCGTGGCGTATGCGGCGCACACCGCGACGAGATCGGCCGAGATTCCGGCGAAGCCCGGGGTGGTGCCTTCGAGCACGCCCACCCAGGTGGCGATGGACTCACCCGAGGACTGGTCGCGCGCCTCGGCGAGGATCCACCGGAAGATGCTCGCTGCGCGCAGGTTGGTGCTGGCCGTCGAGACCGTGGCGAACGTGGTGGCGTCGATCGGCCCCACCACGTGCACGAACTCATGGTCGAGCGTATCGGCGACGGCCTGACAGGCGGCGAGCGCGGCCGCGAGGCCTGCGGCGTCGAAGGTCGGCGCCGTGGTCGTGAAGCTGTAGATGTTGCCCGTGTAGAGCAGCAGCGTGTTGATGGCGTCGGAGAACGTCAGCGTGATGCCGGTGTTGGCGATCACGAGGACGCCACTGACAGGCACCGGCGTCTCGGGGCCGTAGGTGGTCCCGCCGTCGAGGCTGATCTGCACGCTGGCGGTCAGCGCCTCCAGCGTGGCGCCGTCGCGGATGACCTTGACCTTGACGTCGTAGGCATCGAGCGGGACGCCCGTGACGGTGCACGTCATCGGCGAGGCGCCAGCGGGGCTCGCGGGGGCCGTACCCGAGGCGCCGCCCGAGAGGCCCGCGAGGGCGCCCGCGGACGCGGTGGCGGTGCGGCAGACCGCGACGGGACCGCCCGCGAGGTCGAGCGTGGTGGCCGCGGCTTCGACCACCGGGCCGTAGCCGAACGCCGCGATGAGCGCGTCGATGTTGGCGCAGAGGACGGGCGTGGCGGCGGTGCCCGCGGACGAGCACCCGACGAAGCACGGCGGGAGGTCGAGCTGCTGGGCGTTCCCCAGGCTCTGGTTGGAGAGGGTGGCGCTGGCGCCTGAGATGCTCATGGTTGCGGTCTCCGCGGGGGGTCAGGTGATTTCGCCCGCGTCGACGTCGCCGTCGCCGGGGGTGCCGTGGGGCGTCTCGATGACCGCCGCCGTCGGGCGCACGGTCGGGACGGTGAGGTTGGGGACGTCGATCGCGACGGCGATCGAGAGGACGTAGGCGTCGCCGAGCGCGTTCTGGCCGGGGCTCTCCACCCAGGCGCCACCCTGGAGGTCGAGGAAGGGCATCGGGCCGCCGGTCTTCACCAGCGCGCGGGAGAGGCGCGCGACGAGGGCCTCCGTCGCGCCCATGTCGGTCACGATCGGGACCATGCCGGGCGCGCTTGCGGCGCCCCAGACGTCGATCGTGGCGCCCGCCATGCGGGTGATGAGCGATCGGCCGTTGTGGCTCCGCGCGACCTTCTGAGCGCCCGTGAAGCGGTCCCGGCTGGGGCACCAGACGATGCGCGGCGGCGAGGCGTTCCAGTCGCGAGCGCGGGTGGACACCACGAGCTGCACGAACTCCCCCCCGTCGGCATTGAGCCGGTCCATCACCACGCGGGCGAAGTGCTCGAGGCCCGTAAAGGGGGTGCGGCTCATCGGGGCAGGTGTCCTCTCGCCGCGTCATCAGCGGCCTCGCCCAGGACGATCGTCCAGCCCGTCGAGAGTCCGGCCTCGTCGGGATAGAAGGGGCGCCGGGGGATGACCTTCCGGGGGGCCTCGGACTGGTGGTAGCTGCCGTAGTTGGCGAACCAGTCGACGCCGGCGAAAACGAAGCCGCCGGCGTCGACCATGTAGAGCGTCGCCGCGGCGACCAGCTTGCGGGTCTTCATCAGCGTGGGCCCGCCCGGCCGGGGGCGCTTCAGGGGCCGCCAGGGCGTGCCGTCGGGAGCGCGGCTCTCGACGAACCCCCGGCGGATGAGCCCCTGCGCCCCGACGGCGAGACCGACCGCCACGTCGTGCGCCACGGTGCCATCGGACCAGTCGTCGAGGGCAGCGAGCAGCACGTCGAGCGACGTGCCCGACTGGCGAAGGCTCACCGCCGCGTCCCGGTGCTCACGCGCGGTCCGCGCACGGCCGGAGCGCTCTCGGTCGCGCGCGGCTGCGTCTCGCCATGGAGCACGGCGTCGAAGCGCTTGCGCGCCCCGGCCGCCCGCTTCTCGAAGAGCTCGTCGCTCCCGTCGCTGGGGCGGTACCCGGTCACCGCCATCACATCCGAGGCGATGATGGCGCAGGTGTCCCGCACGACGTCGGTGGGCACCTCGGTGAGCGGGAACGTGAACGCCCGCGAGAGGTACCGCACCGCCTCCTCGTTGCCGGCGCGGCGGCACGTGGCCACGCTGGAGACGCTCGTCCAGGCGTAGGTGGCGCCGGTGACGAGCGTCCCGACGAAGCGGACGCCGACGCCGGTGCCTACGCCCGAGGGCGTCACCAGCGCAGCCGCGGCGCTGGCGGGGGTCGTGGCCGTCGCGGTCCAGGTGGAGCCGCCGTCGAGGCTCCACCGCCAGGTGGCCACGCCGGGGGCGCCGCCCGCGACGACCTGGAGCAGCACCGGCAGCTGGTCGAGCTCGAGCGCGGCCACGTCGAGACACCCCGCGGGCACGACGACGCCCGCGCCCGCCCCGGTGGGGGTGATGGGCGCGTGCGTCGTGCGGGCCTGCTTGAGCGCCTCGGGGGGCAGCCCCAGCCGGAGGAAGTCCCCCAGCGTGGCGATCTCCTGGTAGGCGATCACGACGGGCTCAGGTCAGGGTCCGACGGCCTTGATGCTCAGCTGGGGGAAGCTGTAGCCGAAGGCTGCGCGCCCCTCGGCGCCGAACACCAGCTCCTTGTTCTTCTTGCAGTGCTCGGAGTCGAGACCGAAGAGGATCCCGAGGCGGATCGCCTCGCGAAGCTGGAAGATGAAGGGCTTGATCGGCTGGTTGGTGACGCTGACGTACCAGCTCTTGTTGTCGCTGGCCGTGCCCGAGAGCTCGGGCAGCACCTTCACCCGCACGACGCCCTGGTTGATGTTGGTGACGCCGGCGTTGGCGCTCGCCGACTGCACGATGCCCGCCTCGGCGATGCGCAGGGCGGTGCCGCGCAGCGCCATCGGGACGGTGAGGTCCGTGGCCATGAGGCCGAGCGGCTCGCCGTCTTCGAGGGTGAACTGCGAGATGGCGGTGAGCACCGCCTCGAAGTTCGCCTCGGTGAGCGCGGTGTTCACGAGGTAGTTGGAGAACGTACCCGCCGCGGGGCGGTTCGGGTCGACGGGGTGGTCCGTCGCGTAGAAGGTCTTGCCGTCGAAGCAGATGGCTTCAGCCACCGTGGCGTCGTGGCCCTTCTTCATCAGGCGCGCGATCTGGCGGTCGCCGAACTTCGCGGCGTGCATGCCGAGCTGCTCGAAGATGGGCGCGAACATGCCGAGCTTGTCGTCGGCGATCTTGTTGCGCGGCACCTTGGCGTCGCGGTTGAAGTCCTTGTTCTTCAGCCGGTAGGCGCTCGCGGCGAGACCGCTCGTATTGCGCTCGGTGGTCCACTCTGCGAGGCCCGGGATGAGCTGGAGCCAGGAGTGCACCTCCTCCTCGGTGTCCGAGGTGAGCAGCGTCGCGAAGAGCTTCCACCAGGGATCGCCCATCTTGATGCCGGCGCGAAAGCGCGTGTCGAAGTTCTGGAACGCCGCATCGACGTCCTCGTTCATGAGGTCCTGGGCCATGTCGGTCTCCGTTCAGTCGGGGTCGTGGGAGGGGGTGGGAGGCACGGGTGCGCCGGGCAGGGTGCTGTGAGCCCGCCCGGCGCCAGGGATCAGGAGGCGGTCTGCGGCACCGAGCCGCTGAAGCGCAGCAGGGCCTTGGCCGCGACGCCGTTGCCCGAGATGGCGCCGAGCAGGATGGCCGCGGCGTGCGAGCCGAGGAGCGCGTCGTTGGCCGCGCCCGCGTCCGAGGTGTCGGTGCGGCCGGTGACCGCGGCCTTGGCGCGGCCGGCGTTGGTGGTGGCGACGCGCGCGCCGACGGCGAGGGCCGCGGAGCCCACGAGCTGCGTGACGCCCTCGTAGCGCACGATCGCCGGGGCGGCCGCGGCGGGCGCGTTCTGGAGCACCCCGAGGGGCTCCTCGCCCTCGGCCGAGCAGAGGACGACGTCCCCGGAGCCGTCGAGCTTCACGAAGTGAAACTGCGCGGCGGAGAGGTCGGCGCCGGCGGCGAGCACCACGTCCCGGTCGCTCGAGCTGCCCGCGGGGGCGTTCGCCGCGTGGGAGCCCACCTCCACCATGATCCGACCCGCGTCGGTGATGGAGTGGATGCGACCGACGCAGGGCCGGGTGTTGCCGCCGTTGTGGCGGGAGAGCGTCTGGTTGTCGATCGCGTAGGCCTGGTGGCCCACGTCGGCGATCGTGATGGCGTTGGTGCCCGTGCCGTTGGTGAAGTCGGCGATGGTGCGCTCGACGTCGACCGAGAGAGCCCCGGCGGTGCCGGCGGAGTTGTCGACGCGCTTGCAGGCGATGCCGTGCACCACGAGGTCGCCGTTGCCCGCGCCCTCGACGGCGTTGGCGGCGTAGCCCGTGGCGTCGCCCATCACCAGGGCGCCCGAGTAGAGGAGGGTCGCCGCGGCGACGGGGATGCGGAAGCGGCGGGCGATCGGGTCGTGCCCGAGCCCGTCGACCTTGCGGTCGGTGGTCTGTGCGGTCATGGCGTGGAAGCTCCTGGTGGGTGTTCAGGGAGGCAGTGGAGGCGGGAAGGCAGGGAGGCGGCGGGAGGGGGCGCTACACGTCCCCGGAGGGGTCAGCGCCCGGCCAGGCGCTCCTTCTTCGCGGCGAGCACCGCGTCGAGGTCGTTGCCCATCTGGCGGGCGATGCGGATCTCCTTCTCGGTGAGCACCACCTCGCCGACCTGGGCGCCGGGCGTCCCCGGGATCTCGATCTTCGAGCGCCCGGGCTGCGGGGCGGCGAGGTTCGCCAGCGGCGCGCGCTCGGCGATCATCGTGCGGAGCTGCTCGGTCGACTGCGACCCGATCCACCCCTCGCCCGCGCGGATCTGCGCGGCCTCGGCCGGCGTCACCTTCATCGTGCGCTCCCCCTCGGCCACGACGGCCTCGCGGTCGGCCTTCGCCTTCGCCTCCCGCTGGGTCTTCTCCTGCGCCTCGGTGGCGGTGGCGGCGGCGGCGCGCGCCGTCGCGAGCTCGGCCGAGACGGCCGGCAGGCGCTCGTGGGAGTCCTTCCAGGCGGAGAGGCGCCCGAGGGCCTCCTCGGGGTTGGCGGTGTTCAGCATCCCCAGAACCTTCTTCGCGAACTCGTCCATGGTCTTCCTCGTGGCGTTGGCCGCGCGCGCGGCGGTGGTCTTCATGCCCAGCGTCGACGCGCGGGCGAGGCATTCAGTGAAGGTGCAGACGTCGTCGGCCAGGTGCGCCGCGACGGCGTCGGGGCCCCAGAGCACCCCGGCCCCGAGGGCCAGCACCTTGTCGGCGCCGAGCCCGCGACCGGCGGAGACGAGCTCGGCGAAGGTGCGCGCCATGCGGTCGATGACGGCCTGCTCGCGGGCGACGACGTCGTCAGTGATGGGGAGGTCCGGGTGGCCCTCCGCCTTGAACGGGCCCGAGCGGATCACGACGACCTTGAGGCCGAGCTCCTCGTTCATCTTCGTGCGGTCGCGCATCACCGACATGGCGCCCACGCTCCCCACCTGGCCGAGGGGCGGGAGGAAGATGGAGGAGGCCGCGCAGGCGAGCGCGTATCCGCCCGAGAGCGCCATCTCGTCGGCGTAGGCGACCAGCGGCTTGCCCGCTCGCGCCGCCGCCTCGCGCATCGTGCGCACCGCCTCGAAGCACCCCGCCTGCTCGCCCCCGGGGCTGTTGATCTTCAGCACCACCGCAGTGGTGCGCACGTCGGAGAGCGCGGCGCACACCTGGTCGGCGATGGCGTCGTAGCCCGGGTAGTAGTAGCCGCCGCGCTGCATGAGCGGGCCCTCGACGCTGACCACGGCCACGTCGCCCACCATGCCGTAGGGCAGCGGGCACCCGTCGGCGCTGCGGGCGAGCGGTACGCGCGCGACCCAGCGGTCGAGCGACTCGAGGGAGTGGAGCAGCGCCGGGCCGCCGGTCTCGAAGGCGCGCAGTTCGGCGGGCGCAGTGGTGGGGATCGCGGGGTTGTTCATGCGGCCATCCGGTAGCGCTGGCGGTGGAGGAAGCGGCGGGCGCTCGCGTGGGCGGCGCGCACCTCGGGGAGCTCGTCGTCGGCCTCGTCGCTGGCGCCCTCGTCGGGCGTCGGGGGCGCCGCGGCGACCACGCGGAGGCGCACGCCGTACTCCTCGGCCACCGCGTCGACGTCGACCTCGCGGGTGCGGTCGGTGAACTTCCCGAGCGCGTCCTGCCAGGCGCTGACCATGCCAGCGGCGGCAGTCTGCGTCTCGGCGCGTCGGGCGAGGTCCTCGGGCGGCGTCGGGTCGTAGACGGCCCACGGGGCAAGGTCCGCGTCGCCGTAGTTCCACAGAGCCCAGAGGCGCAGCACCTGGTCGTAGAACGCCGTCGCGAGCAGGTAGGCGTCCGCCTCGCGGAGGTCCTGCTTCACCCCGATGCCGGTCTGCGCCGAGGCCTTCGCGCCCACCGAGGCGTTCTCGGTGGAGAGGTTGGAGCCCTCGATCGCGATGGAGACGTCGCCGTCCTGGCGCTCGATCAGGGTCTTGAACCCCTCGTGCGCGGGGTCCTTCGGCTCGATGAGGTTGACCTTGTAGCTGGCCTTCCCGTCGTCGCCCTGGGGGCTGACGATGGTGGTGTCCGTCGCGAGGTCGCGCATCTGGTCGAACCAGACCTGCGTGTCGTCGCTCTCCGCCTTCGAGTCGGGGACCTGCAGCTCGACGATCGGGAGGCCGTGCTTCTCCGACCAGCGGTTCCAGTCGCGCAGCGCCGCGGCGCGGGCCTCGCCGACGAGGCCGAGGCAGCGCAGCACGCCTCGCATCCATGGCCGCGAGCGGGCGGCGCTGAAGAGCACCCAGCGGCCATCGCCAGGCACCACCTCCACCTCGCCCTGCGCGGTGAGGGCGATGAAGCACTGGCGCTCCCAGTCGTAGCGGAGGTTGGTCGGGTGCCAGACCGTGAGGCGCGGGATCCATCGCCCGCGGCCGAGGACGACGTTCACCACGCAGAGGCAGAACCCCATGGTGACCAGCCCGCGCAGGACCTCGCTGGTGGTCTCCTCTCCGGCGATGGTGGGCCAGTCGGCCTCCAGCGCCTTCGCGGCGGCGCCGACGCGCTGCTTGTGCCCCAGGCCGGGCAGGATGGTGAACGGCGAGCCCACCACCCCGAGGCAGCGGTTGTTGAGCGCACCGTGGATGCGCGGGTTTCGGTCGAGCGCGTCGGCGAGCAGCGCACTCGCCTGGAACTCGCCCGCCTCGTGGGCGCTGATGATGCGCTTGACCGTCTCGAAGGTGCGGTCCCAGGCGGCGGTGCCCGGGCGCAGCTGGTCGGTCTTCTTCTTCGCCTCGCCGAGGCGATGCACCACGATCGTCGGCGCGTCGGCGGCCGGGAGCCTCGGCCGCGCCAGACGCGACGCGGCCTTCGCGAACCGGGCGGCGACGCCGCGGAGGTAGGAGTAGGCGCGGGCGATGGGGTTCATGTGCGGGGAGCGAGGAGGCCGCGGGCGCTCGCGACGAGCTTGCGCACCGCCTCCTGGGAGATGGCGGGCGTGGTGCCCTGGAGCATCAGCTCGGTGAGCCCGAGCGAGAGCGCGTCGATGGAGCCCGGGGAGACCCGCGACGTCGCGTAGTCGTGGTGGGTCATCGTGTGCTCGAGGGCCGCAAAGCCGGGGCCCACGTGAGAGACGAGGCTCGCGCGGCCGGTGAGAGGCTCGCCGTACAGCTCGCGCACCGTCTCGGCGCGGCCCCGCTTGTCGCCGCGGGCGCCCACCTTCACCAGGCGCACGAGGATGCGCTCGGGCTCGTGCTGGCGGCCCGTGGCGCGGCTCTTGTCGAGGGCCTCCTGGAGAAGCCATCCGATGATGGCCTCCTCGATGAGCGCGCCGCCGCCGTCCGACTCCGCGCAGATGCTGTGGGCCTTGTGCTTGCGGTAGCTCGCCACCGCACGCCCGACCCAGCCCTTCACGCCCGCGTGTGCGCTCGCGTCGTCGAGCACGTAGCCGCGGCCGTCGGCGCCGCGGGCGATGGTCACGACGCCCGCGTCGTCGGCCTTCGCCGCGCGGGCCTCGTCGCTCTGGTTGGGGTCGACGTAGACCTCGCAGCGGGAGAGCGAGGGCGCCACCGGCACGCGCCAGGGGACGATGTGGTCCCAGGTCCAGAGCGCGCCGTCGACGCTCCGCCGGGGCTTGCCCTGGAGCATCGCCTCGGCCTCGGCCTCGGGGGTGTTGCAGAGGTGCTCCTTCGCGCCCTCCAGGGTCCAGCCGAAGGAGCGGCCGTCGGGTAGCTCGCGCCGGGGGTTGAGGACGTGGGTCGCGGTCGCGTAGGGGCGCGGGGACGGGACGAGCTTCCCGCGCCCGTCGAGCTCGCCGAGCATCGGGAGGTTGATGACCTCCCAGCCGGCGCCAAACGCGCCCGCCTCGATCTCCCCGATGAGGTCCGGGTCGCACCAGCGGGTGTGGATGGCCAGCAGGCTCATGCCCTCCTGCCCGCGCTGGAGGATCACCGAGCTCATGTGCGAGCGGACCGACCGCCGCGTCGCCTCGGAGAGCGCCGCCTCGCGGTTCTTGTAAGGGTCATCAATGACCCCGAGCGCCGCGGGCTGGCCCGAGCCGGGACCATCGACGGAGGTGAACAGGCACCCTCCGCCGGCGGAAGTCCGCCACATGCTGAGGTTCTGCCGGTCGGCGGCGAGGTCGACGCCGGCGGCGCGGGCGATGGCGCGGCACCGGTGCGATTTGTCGTTGGTCTGCTCCTTCTGGTAGGTCGAGTAGATGACCGGCCAGGTCGGGTGCTGGCCGAGGATCTGCGCGATGCCGTGGAGTACCAGCTCGGTCTTGCCGTGCTGGGTCGGGACCGAGATGCAGGCGCGCACCCGCTCGCCGCGGCGGATGCGGTCGAAGAGGTCCGCGACCTGCGCGAGATGCTCCGGCGAGAGGAAGCCTGGAGAGACTCGCGGGACGTACTCCAGCAGCGTCTCCGAGGCCTTCTCCTCCGCCTCGAGCCGGCGGAGCCTCTCCTCCTTCAGCGCGCGGAGCTCAGCCGCCGCGATCGCGTCGGCGCTGCTCGGCCGCGGCGAGGCGAGCGTCGAGTTCCTCATTGGTCAGCGCCCCGATGGGCTTCCCGTCGCTGGTGACGTCGTGGCGCTCGGCGGGCAGCGTGCCGTCGGCGCGCATCTCGGCGACCCGAGCCTCCGCGCGGAGCTTCCGCAGATGTACCCGCCGGAGCGGAGCCTCCGCGCGGAACTTCAACAACGACTCGGCCGCCCGCCAGTCGCCCGGGACGCCCTTCGTCTCCGGCTGGCCGCCCTTCGCGGCCTGGGGCTTCACGCCCTCCGCCGCGCGGCGGATGTACCCGACCAGCGCGACGTCGCTCTCTGCCACGGCTTGGTCGACGGCCTTCGCGAGCTCGGCGAAGCGCTCGTCGGCGGCCTTCTCCTCCTCCTCGGTCGCGTCGCCGGCCCGGACCCGCAGCGCGAAGCGCCCGGCCCGGAGCCACTTGCAGAAGCACGACCACTGCACGCCGGCGAACCCGACGGCCTGCCGGAGCGAGCTGCCCGCCTTCAGCGCGGCAACGATGCGGGCGCGATCCTCGTCGGTGTAGGTCAGCGGCGGGGCCATCAGGCGGCGACATTCCAGAAGAGCGCGCCGGGGCGCGAGCGCACGAAGCGCCAGACCTTGGCGTCGTAGTTCCCGCACGAGGGGAAGGGCGGGGGCTCGGCGGCGTCCTGCTCGTAGCGCTCGAGGGCGACGTGGAGGGTGGCGCGCCCGACGTTCGGCGGCTTCCCGACGCGCACCGCATGGACCTCGGCGGACGGCCACGCATCGGCCAGCGCCCGCGCGAGCGTCCCGCTGCCGGCGGCGCACCACACCTCGCGGGGGGCGAGGCCGATCGAGCGGGCCGCAGCGACGAGGGCGTCGTGCGCCTCGTCGTTGTCGAAGCCGAAGGGCACGAGGGCGGCGCCGACGCGCCGTGCGTACTCCCGAGCCCGGGCCTGCACCACCACCAGGTGCCCGGGGGTGACCTGCACGACCTTCGCCCCGGCCCGGTGGGCGCGGAGCGTCCGCTCGTGAGGTTCGTTCCGCTTCGCCACGAACACCGTCGCCCGGGCGCCCGCCTCCGCCGCAGCGTGGGCCAGCGCGATCTGCGCGTAGCCCTGCGCGGGCGACGCGTATACGAACTCCGCGGCGGCGCGGGCCCGGAGGAGCTTCTCGGCGACGCGCTGCTTCGAGCCGCCAGGGAGGAGGTCGTCCCGCACCACCAGCACGCCGTCGTGCTCGCGCACGACCGGCCGCGGGATCAGGCGAGCACCTCGCCGAACTCGGAGGCGGGGTCGCCGACGCCGGTGGGCGCGTCGCCGGGCCCGAGCAGCTCGTCGGCGTCGATCGGGCCGCACGCCTCGGTCGCGCGCTTCGGGTCGCCCTTCACGAACACGAGCACGTTCTGGTGTGCCTTGCCGAGCTTCCGCGCCGCGAGGAACGCCCGCGGCGCTCGGATCGCGAGGGACGCAGCCTGGGTGACCAGCACGGCCTCGTTGTAGAGCGCGCAGCCGGCGGCCTCGAAGGCCTCGACCGTGACGCTGGGGAACTTGCGGTAGCGCCCCTTGGCGTCTCGCAGGTCGCCGACGACGAAGCACGCGAAACGGTCGGGGCGGAGCCGCGCCACCGCGTGGGCGATGATCTCCCGGTAGGCCGCGCAGAACGCCGGCCACTCCATCGTCGAGAGATCGTTCGGGTCGTCGGAGTAGCGTTCGAGGTCCGCGTACGGCGGGCACGAGAACACGAGGTCGAAGGCCTCGCCCGCAGGGAGCAGCGCGGGCAGCCGGCGGGAGTCGCCGACGATCCACCGCGGGGCGGCCTCGAGCGTCGCGGCAGCGGCCTGGGCCTCGTTCGCGGCGACCTGCTCGGCGCGGAGCTCGACGCCCGTGTACGCGCGCCCGAGCCAACCCGCGACGAGCCCGCGAACGGAGCCGCCCGCGAAGGGGTCGAGCACCGCGGCGCCCGGGGCACTGAACCAGCGGTAGGCCGCCTCGGCGAGCACCGGGTCGAAGATCGACGTGCCGTGCTGCGCGGCGAGCTCGGCGTGGTCGCGCAGGAACTCCTCCCACGGCAGCGGGCGCCCGAGGCGCGCCTCGACCGCGTTCTTCGCCGCGTACATCTGCGGCGACTGCGCGCTGTTGGAGTAGACGAGCCCGTCCTGCGTGCGGTCGCCCTCGTTGCCGCGCCCGAGCTCGCTCTCGATGCCACGCGCGATCCACGCGCGCTTGCGCTCCTGCCAGTAGCCCTGCCGGGCGTCGAGCACCGTGAAGGGCGGGATGCCGAACCGCTCGGCCAGCGTCGCCGGTCGGGCCGCGGGGTCGCGCGAGCCGGCCGCTCCATCGGCGGCAGGGTCTCCCGGCGAGCCGGAGGCGCCCTCGTCGGCGCCGTCGAGGATCGCGTCGCCCGCGCCCTGCACGAGGGCGTCGAGCGCGGCGTCGTCGAAGCCGATGTCGGCGAGCAACTCGGTCCCGCGGCCGAAGGTCGAGAGCATCTCCAACACGCGCACCGAGTCGTCGACGCCCTGGAGCGCCTTCGCGTTGTCGGCGACGGTCATCGCGTCCGCCTCGGCGTCGCCCACGTCGACCAGGCGCACCGGGACCATGCCGGGGCCCGGAGCCTCCGGGTCGAAGAGGTGCTCGGCGCCGCCGCGCGGCTCGCCGTCGACGACGAGGCCCGCGAGGATCGCCTGCGCGGCCTCGAGGCGGCCGTGCCCGCCGATGATCCGGCGCGAGCGGCGCTGCGCCACGATGGGCGCGCCCCACGCGGTGCGGAGGATCGTGCGGGCGAGGCGCATCACCTCGTCGCCGTGCATCCTCGGGTTGCGCGGGTTGGGGCGCAGCTCGGAGACGTGCACGTAGATCGCGGCGGGCGCGGGCTGAGGGAGCGTGGTGTCCATCGGGGAGGGGAGGGGAGGGTTCAACTCGGGTCGGAGGCGTCGGGCTCGTGCTGCGCCACGAGGGCGTCGCCCAGGCGGCGCGCGGTGACGAGGTAGCGCTCGCCGCCGAGGATGCGGTGGAGGTCCAGCAGCGCGGCGATGTCGAGCGAGAGCGGCGCGCCCGCGGAGCGGTGGCGCATATGCTCGCGCAGCCGCTCGATCTCCCGCGTGGCGCTCCCCAGATCCTCGTCGCGCTCGCGCAGGAGCACGGCCACCTCGTCGCGCTGGCCTTCGACCGCGGTGAGCTTCGACTCGACCTCGCGCACCCGGAAGCGCCCGCCTTCGAGGTCGCGACCGAGCTGCTCGGCGCGCGCGTTCGCAGCAGCGAGGGCGGCTTCGCGGGCCTCGAGGTCGGCGGTGAGCTCCCCCACACGGGCGGCCAGCGAGGCGTTGGCCTGCTCGAGCTCGACGAGGGGATTCGTGTCAGGGAGCTTCGTGGTGGGGTCGGTCTTCGCCATGGTGTTCTCCGGTCAATCGGCGAAAAGGCGGGCATCTCGCCCCGCGCGTGAGAGCGTCGGGGGATGAAGCATCTCGCTCGCGTCGCAGACCCGTCACAGGCCGTCGTCTTTATCCACGTCTTCGACCGGGCGACCGGTGGGTGGGACGTGCAGCAGCGTTACTTCCGCCGCATCCCGATCGCGGGCGAGTACTTCGCGTTTGACGGACACGGTGGATGGTTCGAGGTCCGGTACGTCGTCCACTGCCCGTTCCCAGAGGCCGACTGCGACGCTGAGATCTACGGGATCGCGGCGGATGCCAGTGCCGTCCAACGGACGATTACGCGCGCGGACTAAGCTCTACGAGGCGGCCAGGAAGCGTGGCAAAACGTTTGAGCGCGAGTTAGGCAGCGCAGGCAGGTAGCCGCCCGTGGATGAGGTCGTCGTAGTCGCCCCGGTGCAGGAGCTTCGTCGGGCGGCCGCGCCGGCTCTTCACCTCGCGCACCCGGCACCAGCCCTCCCGCTCAGCGGCGGCGATGAAGGCCCGCGCGCGACGCAACGAACCGCCTCGCACGCCCATCAGGGCGCGGGCAGTCATCCAGGCCGCGTCGTCGTGCGAGAGGGCGGAGGTCACCGTGGAGGGGCTGCGGGCGCACGAATGCCGTTGGCACCCCCATGCGGCGTGGCAGTTATGGCCGAGGATGTACGGGGCGGAGCTCCCCGTCAAGCCCAGGGAACATTGACGGTCTTGACGCCTTGGACGGACACCACGGTTTCGGAGTACCCGTCGCGCGAGCGCTTTCGGATCTCACCGTCAAAAACCGTGACCCCTTCCAAGAGGTCCGCCGCGAAGAGAGCCTCCCGGAGGTTCGCGCTCGCCAGGAACTGCTTCGCGTCGTCCTTCCATCGGAGAAGGTCCTGCGCTTGGCGTTCGATCTCCCCGAGCTTCTCTCGGAGACTACGCGCGCGCTGCGCACTCGGCCGTTTCGTCTCCCACGTCCTCACCGCCGCCCAAGCGTCGTCGATCGTCTCCGAAGCGCTCGCGTAGGGCCCGGCCGTGGTCATCTTCCCGTCGAAAAGCCCCAGCCCAACGATCGTCGAACGAAGCACCCGCCCAGGAGCATCCCGCCCGATGAGGAAGCCTCGATCATTGACGTAGACCGCGCCGCGCTCGGCGAGAGAATCGTCGCCACCGAGCCGAGCGCGCATCCGACGGGCTAGTTTCGAGAACTCCGACCCCTCGATCGCACGTCGGAACGCTAGGAGCGGCGCGGCCTCCCGTTCGACCCTGGCGATCAGGGCCGGAAGCTCTCGCACAAGCCGCTCCACCACCGCCTGGTACTGCTGGTAGTCCCGCGCCTGCGACCTACGTTGGCGGAGCGCCACGAACCCTTCCACCAGATCCGCGCCGCATTTCAGCCCAAGGCAAACAACAACGCCGCAGTGCGTCCGGACCACCAAGCCTTCCTGATGAGGGTGGTTCCGGTTGCTGCATGGGACGTTGACACCGAAATTGTAGAACGCGAGGAGGTTGTCGACGCGAGCGCGGTGCCGGACCTCCTGCTCGCGAACAAGTCCCGGAAACGCATCGAGTTCATCCGACGTTTCCAGTTCACGCACGTCCTCGAGTTCGACACCGACCAATCCCGACTCGATGACCGTGTTGCAGGCCGAACAGAACGGATACGCCGTCGACGTTTCATTCTGACCCTTCGTCATGAGCGGATTCTGTAGCGATCCCGCGCTGGAGGTCCAGAAGGTGCCGCGTCTCGGCGTTTCTCGACGTACCCCTGTCCGCCGCACGGCTTGCACGTCAGGTCCCATCCATCGCACGCACCGCAGCGCACCCATTCGATCTCTCCCTCCCAGACGTCGGCCGCGCGCAACGTCAACGTCCGCCCGCTGGTGGTGGTGGCCTCGAGCACCAGCCGCGAGGGAAGAACCTTCCAGCGCACGCGAGTATCGGCGTTGGCGAACCGCAGTCCCACCTCGCGATAGAGCGCGCGCAGTCCATCGGCGAGGGTGCCCTCCCGCTGAAGCCAAGTGAGCACCGCGCGCATGGCGGGGTCGAAGTCCGTCAGATCGCGGATGCGATCACACGCACCGGACCCGAGCGCGGCTGGCGCGAAGGTGCTGGCGAACGCCCCCGGGAGGATCGCAGGCGTCACGACCGAGGTCTGCACCCGAATCCGGGCGGCGAGCGGACCGGGGATCGGAGCGCCGCTCTCGGTACGATCGGCCGATTTGGGCGAGACGCCATCCGCTGCCCACCCAAGCGGCCCACCACGGTCGGGTCGCAGCTCGGTGAGAAGTCGGCGCGCGCGCACAAGCTCGGGGTCTTCCACGTGCGTCACCCGCTCGACCGGAGCGACGCTCGAGGGGCGCAGCCGGGCTTCGTCGGCGACCTGCACCCGCGCGTCGGGCTGCGCGCCAGGTCGTGACGCGCGCCGTGGCGCTGGCGCTTCGACAGTCGGCGCCGCGGGAAGCAGCGCGGGCCGCTCGATGACGGCCTCCGTCGGGCCGTACGCCTCGCCGCACTCGGGGCAGGTGGCCTCGCGCCGCTCGCGCTGCACCAGCACGATCGTAGGCATACAACATCGCGTAATCGGCTCACCCATCAGCTGCTCCCTACCGGCGGCGGTTCGTTGAACGTGTGGACATGCGCCGGGAGCTTCGCGTTGCGCGCGAACCCCAGCGTGACGAGCGCGCTGGTGACGCCCTGCGGCTCCGCCAGGTCGTGCAGGACCTCCACGGCGACCGGCCTCCCCTGGCGCGCCCGCGTGGCGACGGCGCGCACCATCGCGCTGTCGCGGGTCATCGGCCAGCTACGCCAGTGCGGCGCCTTCGACGACGGCACCTCCGCGGACTTCGCCCAGCGGCCGATCACGGCGCCGTCGACGTCGACGATGGTCCCGTCGAGGCGGTAGACGGCGCAGCGCACCGGCCGCTTAATGCGCTGCACCTCCTCCAGCGCCCATGTGCCGGGCCCGGGCGCGTCCGCGACGACGACGGTCTCGGCGAAGTCGACGATGCACTCCACCAGGTGGCGCGCCCACGTCTCCGCGCCGGGCCGCTGTACCAGCGTCGTCGAGCCGGTGAGCAGCGTCAGGTACTCCGGGGGCTCGTCGAAGCCCTCGGTCGGCGGCGCACGGGCAATGACCAGCGCCGCGCATGCGGGGCAGTGATCGACGCCAGCACCCGCGGACACCGCGCACCCACGGCACAACGGGGCGTCGCAGGTGCGCTTGCGACCGGGCATCTGGCCGTCGCAGAGCAGCTCGGCGCCACGTCGCCCGCACACCGAGCAGGAGCGCCGACGCACCCCTCGGGTGCAGACGATCGCCATGCCCCCGCCGGGGAGGTCCATGCGCTCACAGGGCATCGCGGCCGCCCTCCTCGCGCACGCGCGTTAGGTCCCCGATCGCGGGGGAGAGCCCATCCCGCCCCGCTCTGCCCCCTCTGCCTGGAACGCCCTGGAACGCCCTGGAACGCCACGCTGCCGGTCCGTTGTCAGCCGTTGTCAGCAGACCCCTCCGATGCTGACAACGGTCGAAACCGCGAGCAGAACAGGGGTTCTCACTAGCCGTTGTCAGCAGTGTCAGCATTGTCAGCACCCCTCACAGCGTCCGTTGCAGCAACGACCATCACGGCCAGCTCAAGCGCCCGGCGGACGCGGTGGGGCGCGGCGGGGTCGCCCTGGATCAGGTCGAGCGCGCGGGCGGCCTGGGGCTGCTCGAGCACCGCCAGGGCGAGGCCCCGGATGGTGGCCTCGGCGAGCTGGCCGTCGGCGGCCTCGCGCAGGACCTGGAGGGCCCACGTCCCCACGACGTCCCCAGAACGGGGGTAAGCGGGCGTAACGACAGAGTCGACCTCCCCCCTACGGATCTGGGGGTTGGAAGTTCGACCCTTCCCGGGCGCGCAAGTAGTTTTCGATCACCCGGGGGGGTGGCGTGGGACAAAAGGTTTGTCCCACGCGGGGCCGTCTGGGCGGCCTTCCGGTGGAGGTGATCGGACGAGAGGTGTGCGTACCTCTCGGTCACCTCGGTGTCGCTGTGCCCAAGGAAGGTCGCGATTTCCGAGAGCGACCACTGGACGCCCCAGGTGCCCATGATCAGGTGCGACGCGCAGGTGTGCCGCAGGTCGTGGAAGCGTACGGGCCGACCGAGCCCCAGGCGCTTCGAGTAGCCCTCCTGGCGGACGTTCTCCCGCACGCGGGTGCCGTCGGCTTCCTTCCGCACCTTGAGGAGGTGGTAGTCAGCCCAGCGCGCGTCGTCGCTGCGCCCCCGGCGCCCGCCGCGGGACGTGGGGAACACCAGGCCCTCCTTCGAGGTCGGTGCGATCTCCTTCCACCGGGTCAGGAACTCCAGTGCAGGTCCGAGCAGCGGAACGGGGCGGCTCTTCCCATTCTTCGGGGGACCCTTGTGGCTGAACTTCACGATGACCTCCGGGCGCGCGGCGTTGAGATGCACGTCCACCCAGTGCAGGCCCCAGATCTCCCCCTGCCGCAGACCCGAGTACGCGGCGAAGAGGTAGACGAGGCGGTTGGCCTCGGGGATCGTCGTCGAGGCCTCCAGGCGCGCGAGCTCGTCAAGGGTCAGGTAGGTGCCGACCTCGTTGCCTCGCTGGCGCCGCCCCCGGACGTGGACGTCGCTGGCGGGGTTCGAGCTCAGCAGGCCCTTCTCCCGGGCGCCTTCCAGCATCTGCCGCAGCTGCGACAGCACCTTCGAGACGGTGTCGCGGGAGAGCTTCCGGCTCGATGGGGCGTGGCTTCTCTCCCCGCCCTTCGTCGCGACCAGCGCGGGCTTGAGCATCATCGCGCTCAGCCAGGCTCGCACGTCGGACTCGGCGATGGCGTCGAGGGCGAGCGCGGCGAGGGGCGTCTCGGCGATGTGGCAGTCCCACTGCGACCGGAGAGTGTCGATGGAGCGGAGGTCTCCGAGCTTCTCCTGCTCGTCCAACCAGCGTGCCCCGAAACGCCGGAGGCTGTCCTCTTCGGGGCGGCACTGCGCCGCCGCGTGGTGCAGCACTGCGAGCGTCGCTCGCTGGCGCTCGGCATCCTCCCGGGCGGCGAAGGTGTCCCCGACCTTCTTCTCTCCGACCCACACCCGTACCCTGAACCGCCCCGAGGGCAGTGTTTCCACCGACCCCACTCCCTCGCGGTCCCTGGCAGGACCCCGGACTCGCCGATCCTTGTTTCTCGCGAGCTCTCCCATGGCCTCGACCCTCTCTTCGCGACCCCACCTGTGGGGGTACGCACGACGGACGTCACTGTACACATCTGAAACAGCGGGAAAACAAGGCGATGCCCTGTGTCCTGCCCGGACGACACCACGGCGGACACCAGCAACATTCGCGGACCTTGGTGCGAGTTCAACCCCGGTCGAACGGGTCGATGTCCGAGGGGAACTCGGCCACCTCGTCGGACGACCCACCCGGTAGCACGCCTTCGGGATGCGCCGACGTCCCGCTCGTCGCCAGGGCGTTCGTGCTCGGAGGTGTCTCCTCTCCGAGGGCATCGAGGCGCACCGCCCACGCGTCAGGCTGAGACCCGTCGGCGGTGCGAACCGGAACGGCGATCCTGGCGCGCGCCGTGCCCAGGCTGGTCTTCGCGAGGCAGCCGAGCGCATGGAGTGCCTTCCCCATCGCCGAAGTGTCTCCACCCAGTTCGCGGCCCTGACGCTTCGACTCCAAGCGAGCGGCCGCCAGGGCCGGTCCCGGCAGGAGATAGAGCACGCCCGGAGACTCATGGTGGTGGTAGCCGACGCAATCGCCCCGGGGCCGTGCCTCGTCGCCCTGGAGCTCGTAGCCCCACGCGTGGGCGTCCGCCGGAGGCACCGTCCGCCGTGCCTTGTGTGCCCCGTGAAGCACGATGGCCGGCGTGTGTGCGCGCCCCGAGCCGATCGCGTCGAGGACTAGGCTGAGCAGGCGTCGTCCAACGTCCTCGTCAGCGACCCGCGTGCGGTGCGCGCTGGCGACCGACTGCAGCGCCCACATCATGCGCTTCCGGTGCTGCTCGACCTCCGCGGCGGGCACGCCGAACGCCGTGAAGAAGCGCAGCAGGCTCTCGGCACCGAGGGCGAGGCCGCCCATCAGATCGGCGGTCCGATCGCGGATTTCGAAGCCGAAGCGCAGCGCCGCTGCCCTTTCTTCAGCAATCGCGCGCGGTCGGAGATCTCCGATCTGGGACGCAAGCCACTGGATGTAGAGGGCCATCCCGGAGCTCAACTCGCCAGCGGTTGCGCGTGCGTCGAGGTCCGCCACGTTCGGGGGGAGCGGCCCGTCGAAGCCGACGGTGGAGATGCGGTTGATCGTGGAGGCGGTGTCGCCCTTGGGGTCGATCTCGCCGACGGAGAGCAGGTCGCACCGCGACTCGGGGAGGGCCCGCGTGCCGCCGTCGCGGCGCCCCCGTGCTGCCGACGACTCATTGAAGTGCGCCCGCAGGATCGCATCGACGCGCTGGGCCGGGACGGTCGATCTGAGGTCGTCAATGAAGAACACCGCGTCGCCTGCGCCCGCCAGCAGCGGATACGTCCCCGCCGGACTCCCTTCCCACGAACCGGGTGGGTGGGTCCGGTCCATTGCCCCACCGAAAAGACGCTGGACGAGGCTTGCCAGGAGGGTCTTGCCGACGCCGCTCGCCCCGGTCACATGAACCGCGCAGCGCGATCCGCCCAGCGGCGCGTGGAACGCCAGGGCCACCATCGGAACGATGACCGTCGCCGGCTCCAGCGAGACGAGGTCCACGAGGGCGCGGATCGCGGGCGCCACCCCGGTGCCGGTCGGTGGCGCGGGCAGCACGTAGTGGCGGAGGGCCGGCGGGGGGACCGCCACCAGCTCCGCCACCGGACCCGCAGCGCCGATCGCGCCGCCAGCGTGGAGGTACACCTGCTCGCCGTGGTGCTCGACCCACCCGAGGTAGCCGTACTGGCGGCGGCTGACGGTCACGCCTCGAGACGCCGCCGCGATCGCCCGGCGGAGGTGTCCATCTGTCGAGGATCCGGGGCCACGGTCTGCGCCTTCCGTTCCGAGCACCCTGGCCATCCAGTCCATCGAGTCGAGGGACGCTGCGGGGATGACGACGTAGCGGGGCGTCGCGTCTCCAGCGACGCACACCGACATTCGGAGAGCGAGGTCGGCCGGTGCGTCGGGCGCTTCCCGCCGTTCGATCTGCTCCACGATGACGGCGGAGAACTCGGCGAGGCTCGTGGTCGTCAAGCGGCCGTCGGGGCGCTGCTCCGTGAGCAGCGTGCGCCCGGGGCGGATCGTGTACTGATGGGGCCCGCGGGTGACGTCGGCGTAGTGGACGCGCCGGTCGGGATCCGCCGCGCGCTCGGCCTCGAGCGCCGCCGCGGCGGCCTCCTGAACGGCGTCCAAGGCGGCGCGGTGCTCCGCAGATGCTCGCTGCGTGTGTTCGCGCTCGGCGGCCTTCTGGCGCCTATCCTCGGCGGAGAGAGCGCCGTCCAGATCCTTCATCGCTAGGCCGGCCGCCTTGAGTGCCGATCGCACCTGGGCGAACCGACGCCAGCCCTCCATTCGCAGCTGGTGGAGGAAGCGCACGTTCAGCGGGTCGAGGGCCAGCGTTGCGTCGCCGGTCGTCCGAACCAGCTCGAGCAGATCCTCCACCGGATCGGGAACGCCAACGTGCTCGGCCCGGCGGACGGTGCGTGCCGCCTCCGCGTCGGCCTCGGCACCGAAATACTCGACGATGCCACTGCCCGGGGCCTCAGACCGCATTCCCTTGGCTGAACCGTTGGTCGTCGCCCGGTCTTCATTTCGCTCCACAATCCACCTCGCCACGGCGCTGAGCCGCGAGAAAGTCGTCCAGACCCTTCCATCGGGGATCCCATCGCCAGACACCGGCGTCGGGGTCTACGTGCGCGCGCAGGGCGTTGAGGAGTGCCTGCTCTGTGCGGGCGACGACGGGGTTCGTGCTGGCGTCTGCATCGAACGCGATCACGACGCGGCGCGCCCCCCAGAACTTCAGCAGATCCATGATGGGACCCCACGCCTGGACCCCGGGGATCGACACTACCGGCGAGCCGAGCAGCGCCGTCGCGACGTCTGCCTTCAGCTCGCCCTCGGTAACGACGAGCCGCTCGGCGCCGACGTCGCGCATCGCCTGCGCGGCGAGCGGAACGTGCGGCGCAGCGGACGCGGAAGGTCCGCCGTGGCTTCGGCTGGTGATGTACTGATAACGGTTCCCGTCACATGGGTCCGGCCGGCGCACCTTGAGCGCCACGATGCGGTCCTCGGGATTCCGCACCGGGATGAGCAGCCCCGGCCAGCCACCGAGCGACCACCACCCTTGGCCATCGGCAGTGCGCCACACGATGCCCGGCACGCCCGAGGCGACCTCCGCGCCCACGGCATCGACCACGGCGCGCGCTACCCGCGCCCGACCCGTCGTCGAGAGGGTGCGATATCCGTTCGTGTCGATCGCCGCGTCGTCGAGCCCCCGGCGGCGGAGGGCGTCCCGATCGACGTCGTTCAGGCGAAGCGCGGCGAGTGCGGCGCGGTACGCCCGGTCCACGTCCTCGATCTTCGCGTGCGTGATGGTCGGCGTCGGGGCGACGGCGACCGGCCTCTGCGGGCGTCCGCCGAAGTGATGGATGTGGAACTCCACGCCCGCCCGGTTGATTCGTGCCCGACCCGATGCGATCCGCTTACAGAGGATGGTAAGACCGTCCCGCGCGACCTGGCACCAGCTGCCTCCGCCGCACACGGGACATCGCCGCGACGACGACACGTCGGACCACGGACGGCCTCCCACGCGCGCCTGTCCTGCGGCGTCCCTGAGGGCCTCCTTCAGGCGACCCATCGGACTGCTCCACACGGCAGCGACGCGCTGAGCACCCGTGCCGTCCCACCGTGTGCGGAGCACGACGCGTGACGGGGACGTTGAGAGCCTCGTCGCGGGCGAGGCAGGGACCCGAGAGGCCCAGACCTACCTTGGGCGAGCGAGGCAGTCGTGAACGCCGTCGAGTTCATCGGGACGCCTTCCGCAGAGCCCGTGCGCGCGCACGGGTCACCGCATCGACCGACTCGTGGGTGACGATCGCCTGCGACGACGCCGCCCTCAGAGCGGCCCTCCCGCGGGACAGGTCCTCCTCGACGAAGCCCGCGCGCTTCAGGAGCACGTCCACCCGTGCCAGTTCCTCCGACGTGGCGGCGTCGTAAAGGGCCCGGTCGTGCGGCGTAGGCGCGGGCGGAAGAACGCGCGCTGGGGCTCGCTGTGCCGCCCGCTGTGCGGCGAGCTCTCGCCGCAGCAGATCCACGAGGCGCCGGCTCTGTGCTTCGTCGAGCGCTCGGGCGACACCGCGACTCTGGGTTCCGCGCGCGCTCATCGACACCTCCGGCCGGGCTCGTCTCCGGGCGCCTGGTCGTCGCGACGCGCCGTCCATCCACCCCTGTGCGGAGCGCCGCCGCGACCGGGCCACGTCGGCGGTAGGCAGGGCCGCCCAGAGCGGTCCGCATCATCGGTAGCGGCCATCCGCCGTGTCGGAGCGGACGCCCGCAGGACGCAACGCTGCGACGGGCGCGGCCTCGCTCGTCGACGGGAATCATCCCGCCCATGAGAGGACTCAGCGACGCACGACGCGTCCAGACGGTCGTCCTGCTGTGCGTGTTCCGGCTCGCGCAGGCCATGGTGTGCCAGCGCCCAGCGGGCTCGCAGCCCGCGAAGCATCGTCGATTCCATCGTCGCGACTCCCGACGACCTGGGGCGAACCCCGCGGCCGCCCACAGGTTCAGGCGGTTCCGAGGTCCTCGATCGGCGCGTTCACCATCGAAACGCCGGCGGTCGTCCCGCGGTGCGCGTCGGCGGCCGCGGACGTCACGCCAGTGCCGCTGCCCTCGACAGCCGCCAGCCGCCCGGCGGACGCGAGGAGGGCGGCGGCGGTCATCGCCAGCACGGGCGCGCCGGAGAGCGCGCGGTACACGCTCTGGGGGCTACGGACCTGCGCGTCGTCGCAGACTGCCTGGGCGCCGAGGCGCGCGACGACTGCCTGCAGAACAGCCCGCTCGTCGGCGGACAGCGTGATTCCTCTGATCGCCATGGGTCAACCTCGCCTTCACGACGAGGGCTACCATTTATCGATCAATAGACAAGTGCGTCTATTGTTTTTTCTGGGACCCCTTCGATTTCCGACCGCGCCGGACCAGGCCAGAGAGCCGCGCGCGCTCCAGGTCCTTTCCGAGGCCCAGGTCCTTGATCGTCCTCAGGACGACGGTGGTGCCAGCGAGGCCCAACTCTTCGGCGGCGGCCGGCATGTTCCACTCGTGGCGATTCAGTACCTCGCGAAGCACCGCCCGACGCAACGCGGCGGACATGAGACTACCGAGGGCCAGGAGCTTGTTGCTGCCCATCGCCCTCAGATCCTGGCACTCGATCAGTTCGCCCAGTGCGTCGAGCATTGCTCCCGGTGCGAGATCCATGAACTTGAGCCGCCAGGAGGCTCCATCGTCGCCGCACACGGGCTCGTACTCCGGCATCTCCGTGGCCTGATGCAGGCGCGTCATGGCCTCGGCGACCCGGTCGGAGATTGCCGTCCGTGGTTCCGTTGGGGCGAGGTGGATCCGCATCGCGGGCAACTCGCGAGCTGCCAGCGCTCCCTCCTCGTCGTCGGGAGGAGCGAGCGCCGCGAAAACGACCGTGGTTTGCTCGCGTAGGTAGCGCGCGAGTTCCCGTCGGCGGTCCACCGAGAGGCTCCAATCCGCCGAGTCTTCCAGCCGCCGGCGGCGATCGATCATCTTCGACTTGGACCCCGCTCGGGCGACACCCGTCTTTCGTGAGCCCGAGCCCGGCTCAGCAACATGTCCAGCCATCGCATGTTTCGAGGCGCTCACGTCGTCTCCTTCTCAGCAGCTGCGGGCGTGCGGACGTCCCCGAGAAACGGCCCGCCGTGGGCAACCGCTAAGGTCACCCCTAGCACCGGCCCAAGAGCTGCGCCCGACGATCCGACAGACCTCTCGATCACCTGCCAAGTGAGCCGAATCACGCCCCAGCGTCTCCTGCTTCCTTGGCCCCCGCCTGCGTCAGATTGGCGCTCGCGGAGTTCACCGCCCGAGCGTAGCCGATGGCGTACGACCAGTGCCATCGCAATGCGTGGAGCCGTGATGCGTGGAGCCGAGATTTGTCGCGCACGACCCGGGTTTCACCTGGGGGCCGCGCCGCTGTGGTTGGCCGGCGCGCACCGGTGGGTTGGCCCGCGCGCACCTGCGGTGTTCCCCAAGGGCAGTGGACACGGGCGGCGATCGGACTCGCCCGCCTGGGAGCTCGGGGAGAACGAGACCAGAGACATGAGTCGAACGACGAACGAGACGCCTCAGTCGGGGCTACCGACGACCGCCGAGAGTGAGGACGTGCGCACGCGCCCCGGCCGCTGCTCGGTCGCGGGCCGCCAGGCCGCGGTGCTCGAGCTCTTCGCGGGCAAGGCCATGCAAGGCCATGATCGACCAGCTCGCCCGCCGCTTCGGGGGCCACCCGGAGACCATCGAGCAATGGCGCTCCGTGGCCCTGGGCGGCATCCACGAAGCCTTCGCCAAGGGCTCCAAGTTCCCCAAGGAGCGCGAGCTGGAGCGCAAGAACCGCCAGCTCTGTGACGCGGTCACCGAGGGCTCCATCCGCGAGGCCGTGCTCAAGCGGTAGCTGGAGGCCGCTCGCGGCGCGCGCCCTACACTGCCCGCGAAGTCGCGGCTGTGGCACGGGCACGGCGCGTCGCATGAGGGGCGTGCGCGGCGCCCCTGGGGTTCAGCTGGACTACCTCTGCGCCGAGGGTTTCGAACGGACCGCCGCTCTACTCGGGGGCGCAGCGGCGCTCACGAAACCGCGGCACCAGCCGGTCGCCCGCCCACAGGAAGCGCGCCGTGACGGAGCAGACCCGGAGCCGCGATCCGCGCACCGTCGGCGACTCGCCGGTGACGGTGAGCCCGTCCGGGTCGAGCCACGGTCCGCCGCCGAAGTCGCCGGGCCCGCCGGTGACGTCGAAGCCCTCGGAGTGGCTCCAGGCGGTGTGCGCCTCGGGCGACGCGGGCGAGCTCTCGAGGATCGCCCACTCGCGCGACTGCCAGCGGGACCACGACCGCGTGTGCAGCGCTTGGATCAGCGCGCGCACCCGCGACGCGTGCCACAGCGGCCGGAGCGCGACCTCCCCGAAGGCCGCCGCCTCGTACGAGGGCGCCGGCGGCTCGAAGCGGAAGGCCAGCACCGCCTCCCCGGTGTCGAGCCGGAACCCGTACACCGCCGTGTCGCTGGTGACGTTCACGCGCTGAGCCGCCAGCACCCACCAGATAGCGCCCTCGGTGGAGTCGTGCGGCCCGATCACGTCCAGCCGGACGAGGCTGCCGTAAGCGACGTCGTCGCCGCCGCCCTCCTGGTCGAAGAGGGGGAACGGGCCGACGCCCGCGCGCTCGGTCGGCCCGGTGAGGCGCGCGCGGATCGCCGCGGCGTCCGAGTCGAGCTCCCCGTGCGCGACCTCGCCCATCACAGCCACGATCCAGGCGAGCGTTCGCGCGCGCATTTGCGCGAAGAGCGCGCGGGCGTCGGCGGGGATCTCCTGCTCGCCCGTGTACTCGAAGGGCCGCAGCGCGGCGCGTGCCGCGACCATCGCCGCGACCTCCGGCGGCGTCGGGGGCGCGGGCTGCTCCTCAGCAACCGCGGCGGGATCCGCGGCCGTCGCCGACTCGGGGCACGACGGTGCCGCCGCGCGCTCGGGCGGCGGGGCTCCCGGGCGCGTCTGCACCGTCCGGGTGCAGGCCGTCAGCAACGCGAGCAGCAGGGTCGCCCGTCGCCCGACGCCCACGCCCGCGTGGCTCCAGGCCCACAATGATCGCCCCGGCCGAATGCCGCCCATCATGGTCGTGCGCATGGTCGACGGCGCACAGCACGCGATGTGCCCGCCCCTCCCCGCTGGGGGGTCACCCCGCATCGGGGTACGCGCCCATCGCGCGCCACGGCCGGTCGGGCAGGCACGCGCTCCCGCGCTGAATCGTCGCCCTGTCGCAGCCGCCGTACTGCGACGCCACCGGGAGGCTCAGGCACCCATTGGACACGCAGCGCCCGCGCGCGGTCGCGCAGCCCATCGCGTACTCGCGCACCTCGTTGGCGGAGGAGTCGGCGTTCGACCCGCACTGCCGCGCGACCGGTCCCGCATCGGGCACCACGCAGTCCAGCAGCGTGCAGCCCGCCTGACCGCCGGCCATACACGCACAGGTGCTGCAGCCGTCGGGCGCACGCCACGTCTGGCCACCGCGCAGCGGCCCGTTGGGAAGTCGCAGACCAGGGCCGGTCCGGTGTCGGCGCCCGCATCGGCGCTCGCGTCGGTGGTCGTCCCGGCGCCCGCGGTGGTCAAAAATCAGCGGATCCAGTGGCCGTCTACACCAGCACGGTCACCGCGCTCTGCGCGCTGCTCACATCTCCCGATCGAGCTACTACGCGGCGCGACGCGCATGCGAGCACGACCCGGCGGCCGCCGCCACGCCGTCGGCGACCGAGGAGCGATCGGCCGAGACAAGGGACGATCGACACCCACCCAGGGGTCGACGGCTCGCTGCGTCGGTCGAGCGCGTGGTGGCAGGCCTGCGCGAGGTCGTCTCGTGGTACCCCGCCTGGGGCGTGTGCAAGGTTTGGGCGACGCTGCGGCGCGACGGGCTGGTGGTGGCGCGCAAGCGGGGCAGGGCGCTGAAGAAGCGCGCGGGGCTGCTCATCCGCGCCTCGCAAGGCCGTGGCGTCGCCGCGCGAGCACGTCTGGGTGCCCGAGCCCAACCGGCGGTTCGCCACGGACCTGACGCTGGTGTGGACGCGGCGCAAGGGGTGGGTGGCCGTGGCGCCGACGATCGACTGCGGGTGCCGAGGCGTGCTGGGACTCGTGGTGTCCCGGAGCCGGGAGGCTCGGGTGGTGCTGGCGTCCGTCGATCAGGCCCTGAAGGCGGCGTTCGGGGAGCCGTTGGGGGTGGAGCGTATTCTCGACCACGGGTCGCAGTACACGGGCGGGGATTGCCGCGCGCTGCTGGGGTGCTGGGGCGTCGAGCAGACCTTCTCGCCGGTGGGCCGCCCGACGTGGTACGCGGTCGTGGAGCCGCTCAGATCAGGAACCGGCTGACGCCCGTGAGCTGCTGGTGTGGGGCGGCCCCTTCGTCGACACCGGTGCCAGCGCCCAGTATGCGCCCGCCGGCGGCGCCGACACGGATGGCGGCGCGCGGGAGCTGTGGACGGGCGCGCCGTTCGCCTCGCCCGAGCGCTGGAGGTCGTGTAGGGTCTGGCCGGATCTGCTAGTGCCCACTCAGGAAACAGGCCGGTTTCGCTTCGCGTGGTGGAACACGAGTTTCAATCGCAGCCGTCCGAAGGGCAATGGGACGGGCCCGAAAGCGACGAAAGCGATTGCGGACCACAAGGAGCGAACCGAACTCGCTGAAAACGTGATCCGCGAGCTACTCCAGACTGCTGACTGTGTCGCACTCGGCGAGGTTGAGGCGGACGAACACCTGGGCCTCGAGCAAGCGCTTGGCGGGGCGGCGCTGTCCTGGTACCGAGACGACAGCCGCGGGCTGAGCCTGGCAATCAACACGAGCGTGGCCACGCTGGTTTCGGACCTTCGTCATCGCACCCGGGAGGGGACGCGGAACTTCCACACGGCGTGGCAGGCGTCACTGTGGCTGATCCACGCGCCTGCTCAGCTGGACCTCTACGTCGTGCATTGGCCTTCAGACGTTGGCGCGCCCGCCGGAGCCCACCGGCGAACCCTGGGTCAGAACCTGAGGCACATCGTGGCCGACTGTCCCGCTCCGCCGAGCGGTACGCGTGGGCACCAGATCGTCCTCGGCGACTTCAACGAAGAGCCGTTCGACGAAGGATTGGCGCAGGGGCTGCTCGCGGGGCGGGACCGTTATCGCGTGCGGAGCGCCGACCCGCCCGGCGCGTTCCTCTACAACCCGTGCTGGCGGATGCTCGGCGAACAGCGGCCGTGGCCTACTACCGCGCCGATCGCTCCCGCCGGCTCCGCCTATCATCCGGGCAGCGGGAGTTCTCGCTGGCGGACCATCGACCAGGTTGTGCTGAGCGGCGGATTGTTGGGCGACGACGGCTGGGTGCTCGACGAGAAGGCGCTCCAGTACGTGGAGCACAAGGACATCTTCGACCCGGCCGCTGGCACCCTGGTAAATCGATTCGATCACCTTCCGCTCATCGGCAGTCTCGTCCACCTCAAACAAGGTCCGTGAAGATGTCCGATTATAAAGACGCATTCCGTAAAGGGTTGACGGCGTACGGGCAGTACGCGGCCGCAGAGAAGGAGGTTCGCCTCGTCCTCGCACGCGCATCCGAGGAACTCTCCGCGGCGACTGACGGTGCCTTGCAGCTCCAGTGGGCCACCCTGACCCGCGATGCACGCCCGCCGACGCTCATGGAGACGGTCACCCGCTCGCCCCCTCCGCAAGAGAGTTACCGCGCAATCACGGCCAAGGTGGGCGCGAAAGTGGTCGAACTGGCTCGCCTTGACCTCGACGACCGAACTGGCTGGCCAGCGACACTGGCCTACGCCAGGGAACACGAGATTTGCAGCGACGCGACCGCCTTGGAGAGGGCGCTCATCGAGATGCTCGGGACTCAACGCGCGGGGAGGCTGCTGAGCAGTATCGGGGCTGCCTTGCTTCCAGACGAGCCCGCTCCCACCCAGGCGCAGGAGGGCCCCGGCGTGGACGGTTCGGCCGAAGTTGAGAAGAAGGACTGATCGCTGCGGCGTTGCCGTTCGGCCGAGTCTGTTATTCCGAGCGACCATCCCGGCGAAGCTGCGTCTCCAAGGGTCGTCGGGCCTCCTCAGCCAGCGAGGCGCCTGGCGGGACACTCGGAGCGTTCCTGGTCCAAACCCTTCTCACCGTGTTCGGCAGCCACCGGCCGCCACGCTGCGTCGGGTGGCCCTCGTTTGCGAGCTGGCAGGCGATGGCAGCGAACGATCGCCCCTCCCCTCGTAGCGCGCGGATGCGCTCGATGATCGCGAACTGCTCGTCCACAGGCTCAAGGACTCGGCGCCCCGTCGTCGGGTCGGTCGCCTTGGCGTGCCGCCAGCCGAGCGCCGCTCGACCGAGGACCACACCTTCGGCGCGAAGGTGGGCTAGCGCGTCCGCCGTTCGCTCCCCGATGGCCTCCCGCTCCCACTGGGCAACGGTCATCAGGATGAACAACGTCATGCGGCCAGCCGCCGTGCGTGTGTCGATCTGGTCGGCTACGGACACCAGCGCCCATCGCCCCTCGGCGAAGTAGGTCTCGATGAGTAGGCCCAGGTCCACCACCCGACGCGTCAGCCGGTCGAGCTTCGGCACCAGCAGCGCGTCGGCCTGGTGCTCCCGCAGCATCGCCAGCGCGCGCTGTAGCCCGGGGCGGTCGAGCGTCTTCGCGCTCAACCCTTCGTCTGCCTCGACCGAGAGCAGCTCGAGGTCGTGCGCGGCGCAGTGGGCCCGCAACTTCGCCCGCTGGGCGTCGAGCGAGACGCCCTCGTCGGCCTGGCGCTCGGTGCTTACCCGCACGTAGCCCACGACCCGTGTCAGCGTCGGCCCGGCCGCGGCATCGCTGGTGCCCGGACGGGCCTTCGATCGGCTTCCGCGAGGCCGTCCACCGCGGTTCACTGGGAGGTTCATTGGCTCGACTCGTGCTCTGGCTGGGTGAGGTACGAAACCGTTATGTCCGTTGTGGTTCTGTGCCTCAGTTCGAGGACCCGAATCTGGAGCTCGAAGGCGACGCGCGAGGACATGAGTACATGATGTTGTTCAACGTTGAATGATGATCGCTCTGGAGAGTGGGGTCGTCTGCCTGTCGGGTTCAACCATCCCGGTGGTGCTGCGACTACTGCTCCCGACGCCTCTTCCTGATGCGCAGCGCCTCGAAAGCGAGTGCTCGGAGCACGTCCGCCCGAGAGACCGCTTCGCCAGGGCGCTCGAGTCTCACCAGCTTCCTCTCCTCCTCTAGCGCCGTCAGAAGTTCGGTGGGCATGCGTAGGGACATGGGCATCCACTTGTCGTCTTCTGGTTTCGCCATTGAGCACTCCGGGCCGCACCATGTCCTCTCTGTGACTGCGTGTCAAACGCGGATCTCGCTGGCATGGCGAAGCTGCATCTTGCTTGTTTGTAAGCCGTTTGCATCGCCGAAGCTACCAGCAGCCACCTGCCCAGCCTATCCCTAACCTTATCCCTATCCCTGTCCCTATGACTATCCCTAATAGGAGGCATGACAGGGGTGGCTGAATGGTCCATGATGGCGGAAGGATCGTCACGAAGGGAGCACGATGGTGCCCAACCAGAACCCCGCTCAGTTCATCCTGATCTACGAGTACGAGCCGGACACCGGAAAACTCGGTGGCCGGCGACGGTGCATCCTCAACAAAGGCGTCGAGGGGCTGGACATGCGTGGGTGGGTTCAGCGCCTACGCGACAAGTGGCGCCCGGGACGGTACCGAATCGAGTTCCGCGACTATCGCAACGTGCTGGTTCGCGGCGGGGTCCGGGCGATCACGGTTCGTTCTGCTGGTTGACGTGCGGTGCTACCAGCATAGAAGCGGATCGATGGGCCTCTGGCCACCGTGCGGACGACAGCGAGGTCGCCGTGAAGTATCGAAAACCCGGGTGCGACCGGACATGACGCCCCGGCGCAGAGTCGCAGCCTGCCCGTGAGGCGCGGCGCGCACCTCGTGCCGAGCGTTCTCAAGCGCGGTCCGCGGTTCAGTTACAACCCGGGGTTCCCGACCGACCATGGGCGGCGCCCCTGCACGGGGCCGGGAGCGCTGGCGCGACCACGGCGACGACACGGGATGCGGCGTCCCGCCCCTGGGATTGGAAGGCGGCGATCGCCGCCGACGCCGCGAGCGTGGTTGTGGCGCCCAAGGCCCGCGGGATGGACGTAGGGGTGGTCGAGGCCTACGACGAGTGGACGGGCGAGCAGGGCGCCGCGCGCGCGGGGTGTTCCGCCCCTTGCACCGTTGCCTTGGTGATCTGGTGAACGGCGCCACGCGCGTGCAGGGGTGCGCGCCTCGTCCTGCGCGCCGGCCTCGGTCGCCTCAGCGATCGTTGCACAGACCGAAGCGGCAGAGCTGTCCTGCCCCACAGGGGCTGCGACAGGCGCCGCAGTGGTTCGTGTCGGTCGCGAGATCCACGCATGCCGCGCCGCAGAGGAGACGCTCTCCTGCGTCGCCGCAGCGCGGCCAGGTGCAACGCCCACCGATGCAGAACTCGTCGCTCTGGCACGCTCGGCCGCAGACCCCGCAGTGCCTTCGGTCCGTGGTCACGTCCACGCACTGGCCTCCGCAGGCCATCGCGGGCGACCCGCAGATGAGCTCGACGTCGTCGGCGGGCCGAGCATCCTCACGCGCGGCATCGCCGGCCACGTCGGTGAGATCCTCGGCGGGTCGTCGATCGTTGCCGCTCACGTCCGCGCGCTCCTCGCCCTCGATCCGGTCGGCTAGAGCGACGACGTCCAGTGCGTCGAACACGTCTGCCACGTCGAACGCGGTGCTGTCGAGGGCAGGAGAGCCCGCGTCCAGCATGGCACCGCCATCGGGCGCGTCGCCGCCGAGCACATGGGCGTCCGATCTCTCCGGCCGATCGTCGGCATCGACGGCATCACCACCGAGCACGAGGTCCGCGGGGACGTCCGCGACGCCCCCTACATCGACGGTGGCCTTGGCCGCGTCACGCGCCAGTCCGACCGGACGCCGGGTGTCCTCGGGCCCTCCGTCGGGCACGGAGAGCGGGATGGGGTTGCCGAGGCCGCAGGCGCTCAGTGCGAGCGCGGCGAGGGCCGCAGCGACTGTGCGGTGAGGCGGGGGCAAGACGAGCCGCTCCCGCCTACTGCGCTCGCATCGTGAAGCTCCAGCGTCCGCTCGCGCAGGCCCTGGAACCACCACCCGAGACGAAGGTGTCGCGGACGAAGGCGAGGGTGATGTCCTCGCAGATGGCATCGGCGCCCGCGACGTCGCGGTCCTTGAACTGGGTGGCGACGCCGGCCAGCAGCGTGGACGCCGTCACGGCCGGGAGCGCGAAGTTCCATGAAGGCGCGAACGTGTCGGTCGCTTCGGGCGTGCAGTTGAGGCGACCGTTCATCGTGATGCACACAAACGGATCGGGCGCTCCGCCGAGCGAGTCCCAGGTCGCTCCAGCGCCGTTGCGCTCGGCGACCGTGCCGCTTGTCACCGTGATGACCCAGGACGACGTCGGGTTCACCTCGCAGGCACCGGAGCCGCCGCACTGGAACCCGCGATCGCATGTCCCGCATGCTCCGCCACAGCCATCGGGCCCGCACGTCCGACCGGTGCAGTTGGGTGCGCACCGACAGTGACCGGCCATGCAGGTCAGTCCGGTCGGACAGCCGCCGCCGAGATTCCCGCAGAACTGGCGGTTGCAGTTCGGCCCGGGGTCCTGCCCGCAGTCGAGATTACCGCAGGCCGTTCGGCACGTCGGCGGGAGACCGGTGTCCGTAGCCGTCCCCACGTCGACCATCACCACGCCCTCATCCGGCGGCACGGCGACGCCCGCGTCGGCCGCGACCGGATGGAAGTCCTCCCCGCAACCCATCGCCACCACGCAAAACACGAACAAGCCCATCGCCCGCATCGACATCGTTCCCTCCGCAGCCATGTCGCGCGCCAGCAGAGAAGCGCGGGCGCGCACCTCGGACCGTACCAGCCGCGGCTGGTGTTATCCAGGGCATCAGCCTCCGTACGTTCCGTCCGCAATGCGCCGACAGACGAAGGTGCGCGAGGCGCAGTACAAGCGCCCGCTGTACCGGGACCTGATCGGTCGGATCGCCGCGAACGTGCGGCGCCTCCGCGAGGGCAAAGGGTGGACGCAGGAGGAGGCCGCCTTCCAGTGCGACGGGATGGCGACCTACGTCTTCCAGTGCGTCGAGGCGGGTGAGACCAACATCACCGCGACCACGATCGCTCGCCTGGCGGAAGGATTTGGCGTGGACCCGCAGGAGCTGCTCGCGCCGGCGAAGGTGCCGCCGAAGCGGAAGGCCGGGCGTCCGAGGCGCGCGCCAGACAGAGGCGCAACAGCGACCCCGACGGAGACGGTCGTCGTCAGCGGATCACCACCGCGAGGTGTGCCGACCGAGGCGGACGGCGAGACGGACGATGCTCCGGTTCGCGCGGACGACTGACACCACCGGAACTTCGTCCACCGGCGAGTAGTCGCTCGACGACGCGGCCACGATGCCACCGTCGGGGATCAGCGGATCTGCCGATCAACGATCCCGCGCGGGTCCCCCTCCCGACGGGGCGCGCACCTCACCGCTGCAGATCAGTCGGTGGGCTCGGTGTCGAGCCCGCGAGTCGGCCGAGGCTGTGGGAGCGCAAGGCCGACCTCCCTGAGGCAGCGGCTCGCCCCCGGGGTCCGCCGACCTGGCGCGCGCCGGACGAGCTCGACCGCTTTCTCCCTCGAGACGTCGCTGAGCGCGCAGAGGTGTGACGCCTGCTGCCTGCGCAGGTGCGCGCTCGGAGGCCTCAGCAGTCGCGGTGCCTCGCGGGGTCGATTGCTGGACACGCCCGCGGGGTCTTGGGGTACCTCAGTTCGACCTGAGACCTGAACGCCTGCTCGCCCGGGAGGGGACTTCTCGATGTCGCTCGATCTCGACACGCTGATCGCGGGGATCGTCAATCGCGATCCGCAGCGGACCGAAGCCGACCTGCAGGCGCAGGTCCGCCAGCTCCTCGTCACCGCGCCGCTCAACCTCGACGAAGACGCGCTCGGCAAGCCCTCGTTGGAGAAGCAGGTGGGTGCGCGCCGGCGCATCGACGTCGAGATCGGCTCGACGGTCATCGAGCTCAAGAAGGACCTCCGCCTCGGCAACGTGCGCATCGACGCGGTCGCCCAGCTGCAAGGCTACGTCGAGTCCCGCCAGAAGGAGTTCGGGCGCCGCTACGTCGGCGTACTCACCGACGGCGTCGAGTGGATCTGCTACCACCTCCGTGCGGGCGCCCTCGCCGAGGTCTCGACGCTTGAGCTCAACCCGAAGAGGCCCGACGCGGATGCCCTCTGCGTGTGGCTGGAGGGCGTGCTCGCCACGACCCGCGATGTGAAGCCGACGCCCGAGGCGATCCGTCGCGGCCTCGGCTCGGGCAGCTCGGGGTACGCGCTCGATCGCGCGACAGTCGCTGCGTTGTACGCCTCGAACTCGCAAGCGCCCGAGGTGCGCACCAAGCGCCTTCTCTGGGCGCGGCTGCTGGAGACGGCCCTCGGAACGCAGTTCACCGACAGCGACGACCTCTTCATCGAGCACACCCTGCTCGTGAACAGCGCGGAGCTCATCGCCCACGCCGTGCTCGGGCTCGACCTCGAGAGCGCCGCGCCGGAGCTGCTGCTCGGAGGCGAGTCGTTCGAGGAGGCGCAGGTCCACGGCGTCGTCGAACGCGACTTCTTCGACTGGGTCGTGGACGTGCCGACCGGCGACGCCTACGTCCGCGCGCTCGCCCGGCGCATCACCCGCTTCGACTGGAGCGAGGTCGAGCACGACGTGCTCAAGGTGCTCTACGAGTCGGTCATCGGCACCGAGACCCGCAAGCGCCTGGGCGAGTACTACACGCCCGACTGGCTCGCCCAGCAGGTCGTCGAGACCGTCGTCGATGACCCACTCCACCAGCGCGTGCTCGACCCATCGTGCGGGTCGGGGACGTTCTTGTTCCACGCGATCCGGCGCTACCTCGACGCGGCGAAGGCAAAGGGTACGAAGCTCCGCGCGATGCTGGAAGGCGTCACGTCGCACGTCGTCGGCATCGACCTGCACCCAGTCGCCGTGACCTTCGCGCGCGTAACGTGCCTGCTCGCCATCGGCCGTGAGCGGCTCCAGAGCTCGCAGCGTGGCGCCGTGCGCGTTCAGGTCTTCCTCGGCGACTCGATGCAATGGCGCAAGGAGAGCGAATCGCTGCTCAACGCGAAAGAGCTCACCATCGCCGCCGACGACAAGCGCGAGCTGGTGCCGCCGACGTTCCGCTTCCCCGCCGAGTTGTTGGACGACGCGCAGCGCTTCGACGCCCTCATTGAACGCCTTGCGACGCTCTCGTCGGCCAACCGAAAGGCGGGTCCGCCGTACCCGGCGATCAAGGGGGCCCTGCGTACGCTGGGCATCCCCGAGTCGGCGGACGCCACGGTGACGGCGAGCTTCCACCTGATGTGCCGCCTCCACGACGAGGGGCGCGACCATGTGTGGGGGTACTACCTCCGCAACCTCGCTCGCCCGGAGTGGCTCGCTCGTGACGAGAACCGCGCGGACGTCCTCGTGGGCAACCCCCCTTGGCTGGCCTACCGGTTCATGCCCCCAGCGATGCAGGCCGATTTCCGCGCGCTGAGCGAGGCGCGGCACCTCTGGCACGGCGCCAAGGTGGCCACGCAGCAGGACCTCTCCACCCTCTTCGTCGTCCGCTGCGCCGACCGCTACCTTCGCGACGGCGGGCGCTTCGGCTTCGTGCTGCCCAGCGCGGTGCTCGACCGCGGGCAGTACGCGGGGTTCCGCACCGGGGCCTTCGACGCGAAGGGCGTTGGCAACCTGCGCTTCGTCTTTGAGACCCCGTGGGACCTGCGACGGATCCGACCTCACTTCTTCCCCATCGCCGCGTGCGTCGTGTTCGGTCGCCGCGGTGCGAAGGGCGCAAGCGCGACCGCGCTGCCGAACGGGGAGACGTGGACGGGACGGCTGCCGCGCACGAACGCCGCGTGGTCCGAGGTGGCATCGCTGCTCCAGCGAGCGGGCGCGTCGGAGGAGGTCGTCGAGACCGTCGAGGGTTCGCGGTACGCCACGCACTTTCGAAACGGCGCATCGATCTTTCCGCGGGTGCTCTACATGGTCGAGCGCAAGCAGGCGAAGGCGCTCGGGCTCGGCCAGGGCCGGGTCGCCGTGCGATCGGTGCGGAGCGCCAACGAGAAGAAGCCCTGGAAGGACATTCCTGCGCTCGATGCAGTGGTGGAATCGGTGTTCATTCGGCCGGTCCACCTGGGCGAGACCGTGCTGCCGTACCGTCTGCGAGAAGCGCTTCTCGCGGTCATTCCGCGCGACGGCAAGGGCCTGCTCGACGGGCAGACCGAGCGGCTCCAGGGCTACGACGGCCTGTCGAAGTGGGTCGCGAAGACCGAGGCGCTCTGGGACAAGCACCGATCGTCTGAGCGACTCAGCTTGCGAGAGCGTCTCGACTTCCAGAAGGGGTTGAGCAACCAGTTTCCCATCCAGCCGACGCGGATCGTCTACGCGAAGTCGGGCATGCACCTCGCCGCGGCGAGGGTCGACGACCTCCGCGCGGTCATCGACCACACGCTGTACTGGGCGACGGCGACGACGCCGGAGGAAGCGCTGTATCTCTGCGCGATCCTCAACGCGGCGGTGACGACCCAGCGGGTTCGGCCGTTGATGTCCTACGGGAAGGACGAGCGGCACATCGACAAGTACGTCTGGAAGCTGCCGATCCCGCTCTATGACGCGACGGTCGATGAGCACCGGGCACTGGCGGAGTTGGGTGCGCGCGCCGAGGAGGCGGTCGCGGCGCTGGCGCTCTCCGAGGACGTCCACTTCGCGACGGCGCGGCGGGCGGTGCGTGAGGCGCTGGAGGCCAGCGAGGTGGGGCAGGAGATCGAGGCGCGGGTCGCGGAGCTGCTCGGGTAGGTCGGTGCTGTCGGCGATGATGCACGCGCTTGCGGAGAGGTTCGACGTGCGCGGCGAGACTTTGCCTTCCAGATGCGTCTAGTACACGCTGGCTGAAGTCGCCCGGTGGTTGGGGTTGACGCCGTCGCCGGCCGTGAGAGAGCTCCTGGCCATGAGTGGACCGAAGCCGACGGTCGATGTCTCGTTGACGCCCGCACAGCGCGCGGTGCTGGAGCGCTGGGTGCGACAGCGCAAAGGCCCGCAGGATCGCGGGCAACGCGCTCGGATCCTCGTGATGGCCGCCGATGGCGCGCGGAACGCCGCGATCGGTCGTGCGGTCGGTCTCGGCGTCGAGGCGGTGCGCCTGTGGCGCATTCGATGGCAGGGCGCGGGCGAGGCGCTGGCCGACGCGACGCCCGAAGACCTGGAGGATCGGATGGATCAGCTCCTCGCCGATGCGCCGCGCCCTGGCGCCCCGGCGACCTTCACCCCCGAGCAGATCGCCAAGATCATCGCGGTCGCCTGTGAGAAGCCGTCCGAGTGCGATCGCCCTGTGAGTCATTGGACCCCGCGGGAGTTGGCCGAAGAGGTCATCCTGCGGCAGATCGTCCCTTCCATCTCCGTCCGCCACGTCGGGCGTTTTTTAAAATGAGGCGGACCTCAAGCCGCATCAGAGTCGCTATTGGCTGACGCCACCACGAGACGACCCGGCGCGATTCGACGAGGAAGTGCGGGTCGTCTGCGAGCTGTACGCGCAGGCGGGCGCGGCGCTCGAGCAACACATCCACGTCGTGAGCTGTGACGAGAAGACGGGGATGCAGGCGTTGGAGCGGCTGCACCCGACGCTCCCGATGCAGCCCGGGCAGGTCGAGCGGCGGGAGTTCGAGTACGTGCGCCACGGGACGCAGACCCTGATTGCGAGCATGGAAGTGGCGACGGGCGAGATGCTCGCGCCGAGCGTGGGGGCGACTCGCACGGAGGCGGACTTCGCGGCGCACATCGTAGGCGTGGTCGAGACGGCGCGGGACGACGCGTGGATCTTCGTGTGCGATCAGCTCAATACGCACAAGTCGGAGGCGTTGGTGCGGCTGGTGGCCGAGCGCGAGGGCCGCGGCGAGGAACTCGGCGTCAAGGGCGTGAGCGGCATCCTGCACACGCTGGCGACCCGCGAAGCGTACCTGCGCGCCCCCGCGCATCGCATCCGCTTCGTCTACACGCCCAAGCACACCTCGTGGCTCAACCAGGTCGAGATCTGGTTCAGCATCCTCGCGCGCCGGCTCCTCAAGCGCGCGAGCTTCGTCAGCGCCGAGGAGCTGCGCGCGAAGGTCTTGGCGTTCATCGAGTACTTCAACCGGACGCTCGCCAAGCCCTTCCGGTGGACCTACCAGGGGAGGCCGCTTCGGGCCTGATCCGAGCCGTGCGCCGAGTTCAGGTGGTCTGCTCGGTCGGCAGAAGTCCGGCAAGCCCCAGAACCGCACGGCAATACAAATCGACGTGGGGGACGATGCCATCGGCGAGCACATAGGCGTCCTCGTTGGGCTTCTCCACCATGCGCCGCGACGGGAAGAGCTGCTCCCAGTCCTGCGCCTCACGATCGAGGAACAACCCCGAGGCGCGGCTCGCCTGCGCCATCGTGATCCATGCCGCTTGGATGCTGGTCGAACTCTCGAAGAGACGGCTCATCGCGGACGTCACCGCCGTCGCATCGACGACCATGTACTGTTGCCCGACGTCGATGCTCACACTGACGACGCCGACGTCGGCGAACGCGCGAACCAACGGTGGCCCGCCTGGGCCGTTCTGTTCGTCGTCGTACGCCGCGAGGACTGGGTCGGACCTGCGGTCGAAACGAAACGCGAAGGATTCGCCGGAAGTGAAGTAGTCCAACCCGCGCCCTGCGCGTGGCACGGAGCCGGGGCCGATCAGTCCGTGGCGCTGGTAAGGCTCAGACTGGCCATGATGCGTGTAGGTGAACGCGGGTGCCCACGGCCGCGAAGCCAGCAGCCACTCACGATCCTCGGGCGACAGAAACGCCGCCAACGCCTCCATCGTCCGCGAGAACTCGGAGGCCGGGCAGACCAGGACGTAGGCGTAGTTGAGAGGCATCGGGACGAGGAGGACTTCTACGCCGACTCATCGGCGATCACGAGCGTTTGCATCGCACCGACGCCGACCGCGTCGCCCAGTCAGGTGCGAACAGGCATCGAAGACAGCGAACTCTTTTCCCACCGCACCACCGCCACTCCGAGCAAGGTGGGCCCATCCCACCCCGGTAACCGTGGGGCGACTTCCGCCCGGAAGTACTAGTCGCCGATTCACGGATCGGCGGGTGTCGAGACCGGGCACCTCACCCGGTACGCCGGAACCGTAGGCGGGATGGCCGCAGTGGATCCCTGGTACATTCCGCGGAGGACCATGGACGTCGTCATCAGGCGGGGAGAGGCGGGGGACGGCGAGCAGCTCGCGCGATTGAACGGCATCGTCCAGCAACTGCACGTTGAACGGCGGCCCGACACCTTCGGGCCGACCCGCATCGACGAGGTTTCGGCGTGGTTTGAGGCGCGCCTCGTGGACCCGGACGCACGGGTCTGGCTCGCGGAGATCGAGGGGCGGCCGGTGGGCTACGTGCTGGCCCTGTTCCACACGCGGGATGCGAGCTCGTTCACCGTGGCGCGTCGCTGGTGCGAGGTCGACCAGATCGCCGTCGACCCGACCGCGCGACGGCGAGGCGTCGCCCGCGCCCTCGTCGCCGCCCTTGCTCGGGAGGCGGAGGCGACCGGCGTCGCGGAGCTCAAGGCGCAGACGTGGGGGTTCAACGAGGTCGCCCGCCGAACCTTCGAGGAGCTCGGCTTCGAGGTCGAGAGCGTGCGGCTCCGGCGCGACGCGCGGGGCGGATAGACACGCTTTTGATTCGAGGATCAGGCGGCCATTCAAGGATCAACCGGCATCCGAGAGGCAAAGCCTCACTGAGCAATCACGCGGCCAGCGCGAAGCTCCCTGAGCTCGATCGACACGGAAGGCTCGTCCTCAACCGCGACTTCGGCGGAGGACGGACCACCTGGACCGAGCAGGACATCCGCGACCGCACGCTCAAGCTCTTCAAGATCGCGAAGACGCTCTGGCCGGGCCCGTAGCATTTCGAGCTGCCGACCCCGTGGGTCAGCGCGGCGGCCGACGTCCGCCCGCCGGTCCTGGTCGAGCGCTCCGCGGCGCCGGCGTCGGCGGGATCACGACGCCGACTGCGCTCTCCATCTCGCGGATTCGCCCCAGTCGGGACTCCCACTCGGTGTGGCCCGGGGACATCGCGATGGCGTGGTTGATGTCGTCGATGCCCGACGCGAACTGACCCGAGTACGCCCGCGCCAGCCCGCGGTCGTAGAGCGCCGCGGCCATGTACGCGACGGCGCGGTGGTGCCGCGGCTGGGCGTCCTGCTCGACGAGCTCGGTGAGCGAGCGAATCGCCTCGTCGAAGTTCTGCGCGCGCACCAGCGTGACGGCGGCCTCGCAGCGGGCCTCGCCGCAGGCCTCGAACCGCAGCGTCTCCGACGCCGACTGCGGGAGGTTCTCTCGCGCGAAGGCCTCGAGCACGCGCTCCTGAAGCGACCGGAGCAGGGCCTCGCCGTCCACGGGCGCAGGCTCCTGATCGCCGTCGTCGGAGCCGCGACGGCCGGTGGTGCGCACCTCGTCGTGCTCGGAGAAGTCGCGCTGGTAGACGACGCGGACGGGGTGCGTGCGGGCCATCACCTGGACGTGAAGGCGGAAGGTCGCGTCCACATGGCGGACGACGGTCTGGCAGCGGTAAGGCTGTTCGACGGGCACGGTGTACTCCTCGTCGCGATACTCCGTGTGTGTGCGTCGGCCCATCGACCGGGGGGTGCCTCCGGCCGCCGCGACCACGAGGTTGCCGATCGCCTCGCCGAGCTGCTCGTAGTTCTGCTCGCGGGTCTGCGCCGAGGGCGGCGGCGCAGGGTCCTCGACCTCGTAGGGGACGCGGCGGGTACGGGTCTCCTGGAGCGTGCGCACGCAGCGGGCGGGCTCCACCTCGATGGTCTCCTCTCCGACGCGGCTCTCCTGCACAGCACCCGAGACGGCCATATGGACCGCGCCGCTCGTGACCACGTCGAACGACCGCGTGGCGTCGATGACGTGGGCCATGCGCTGAGTGATGCCTGTGGAGTTCTCGTTCTCGAAGGGCAGCACGAGGACCCGGAAGCCCCAACGTGACAGCGGCGAGGGCGGCTCGTAGCTGACCTCGGCCTCCCACTCGGAGGCCGCCGACGGGGCCTGCGGAGCGCCTCTGCCGTAGTTCGAGCTGGGGCCACCGTTGCTGTAGTAGGTCGCGCCCCTGGAACGGCCTCCGCAGGCCGAGAGTGCCAGCGAGGTCACCACCGAGGCCACCACCGTCTCGACCCACCGCGCGCGCGCCATGCTCATCGCCACCATCCCCTCGGCCGAAGAGGCTACCGCGTCTCAATTGGTTCCGTCACGGCGATGGGACGGGAGATCGATGCGACGCGATCGGACGGTGGTGCGGCCGAGACCGATTCCCCGACGGTGCCATGAGGGGCATGGAATTTCGGCGGCGACGGGCCTCCAGGCACGTCTGCGAGGATTCCGCTGGGCGATGTTAGCCATCCTGATGATGGCGTGCGCGCAGGCCCCGTCGGACGTCGGTCCCGACCTCTTCCGCGTGGCGGTGAGCAGGGGATCTCTCGGCTCGCTGCTCGGCGTGTGGGGCGACGACACGACGCGCTTCGTGTACGTCGTCGTCGGCTACGTCGGCGTCGAGCGCGACCATCGCCGATGGTCGCGTGGGACGCCTCGTCGCCTAAGCCGCCGGTCGCTTCGAGACGCGCTGCGTAGCCGACGCGGTGCTCCGGGGGGCCACGGCGCGCACGCGGCCGGGGGCTGACGGTGTACGCGGTCGGCGACGACGCCCGCGTGCTGCGCTACCGCGACGGTCTCTGCGAGACACTCCCGACGGGCATCGCCTGGCCCGACGGCGCGCCGACCTTCTGGGGCGTCGTCGCCCGCTGCCCCGACGACGTCAGGATCGTCGGAGGCACGGTGCACCTCGACGGCCCACACGGCGTGGTGATGCGCTACGACGGTGCGCGCTTCGCCCTCGTCGCCGACCTGCCCCCGAGGCCCACGGCGCCAACCTCTACAAGGTCGCGCTCGCCAGCGCCGGCGCGGCCTAGGTGGGGGGCAGGCACGGTCGTTCTCCGCCACGACGGCGGGGCCTGGCGACACGTCGCGATGGACGCCCGCGCGGGCGACCACCGGCTGTTCACCATGTCGTCCTCGGCCACACGCGACGACTGCTACGCCGTGGGCGGCGAGGGCGGCGGCTTCGTGCTCCGAGGGGCGTCTTCCCTGTCGGGTGCGCAGGCCGACCTCGGCGAGCCGCCGGGGCTCAACGGCGGCTGGGTGCAGGACGACGAGCACGTTTTCGTGGTCGGCGTCGGCGGGTACACCGCGATGCTTGGCGGCGCGCGTACGTACCGACGCGCCGGCCGACGGCGGCGACGCTGCACGGCGTTGGCGGCTTCACCGGCGTGGCCAGCGCGGTCGGCGGCGAGCTCGATCAGCGCCGCGCGGCGCGCTTCACCTTCGACGGGACGGTCTTCGCGGCCACCGGCAACCTGCGCTCGAGCGGCGGCGGTCAGTGAGCCGTAACCGCGGGCTCAGCCCTCGGGCGCGAATGCCAACCACGACGAGGTCGCCCCTGGCTCCTCGAGCGGCGCCTGGTGGTACCAGTCCACGCGCACGGTGATCGCGCCGGAAAGCCCGACGGCCTCGCTCGATGTCACGCCCGAGAGGGCCTGGTCGATGGGGGCGCGGGGCAGGCCGAGAGCACGAACTCGTCCACCGTGCGCGGCATCGTGTAGCGCCCGAGGAAGTGCGACGCGGCGGCGGGGTTCGACGAGACGACGGCGCCGGCCCCGTCCACCGGCAGCAGGGCGTCGGGCAAGGCCGAGATCATCGCGTCGAGGGCGCTCTTGACCTCGAGAACCGCGGTGAGGTTCGAGCGGCGGAACTCCTCCAGCCGCGCCGCCATCTCGTTGACGGCCGCCGTCACCTGCGCAAGGTCGTCGCCGGGCGGCACGTCGATACAGGTCTCGAAGCGGGCCTCCTGGATGCGCCGGGCACCGCCCGCGAGGTCGCGCAGCGGGGCCACAACGAGCTGCGAAATCCGCTGATCCACCGCGAGTGCGCGCAGCAGCAAGATCGACGCGATGGAGGCGACCACACGGCGCGTCTTGCCGACGTCGGTGTGGATCGGGGCGGCGGCCGCGCGAGCCTCGCCGAAGTGCCGGTCGCGCACCCGCGCCACCGCGACCACGACGAGCCGCAGGTGCGGGTTCACCTGCCGGTGGCAGCCGTGGAGTCCGTCGTCCCCGCAGTCGGCCCACAGCGGGTCCCGGGTCGAGGGGTAGGCTGACCTGTATCCAGCGGTCACTCGGAAGGTTGTGGGTCCGGGGAATCGCCCGCCCACCCTCCGCGTCGTGGAGGAGGATGGGTGGACGCGGTAGGACGACTAAAGACGTGGATGGGGAGGGGGACGGGGTCGTGGCGGCATTGGCGGACGGTCGCGCCGGGGCTGCCGGGCTGCGTCTCGGGTTGGCCGCTCAACTACTTGGTGGGTCACGATGAACCGACCTTTCAGCTTGATTTCAAGGCAAATTGTGCTTGCGCCTGACACCCCGCCGCGCTAAGAATCATCCTGTTGAGAAGATGAATTCGTGACGTGGTCCGCTACACGGCTACTGCGTGGCGGGGGCAGCGAAACGGATCGCAGTTCGAGATGGCCCGCAGAGCTTCCACCCTCTGCGGGCCATTGTTTATCGTGATTTTTACACAGGACGACTCCTGGCTGGGTGCCCCGAGATTGCCTCCACCTCACGCCCGGGGCGGCAGCTTGGCGAGGTAGCGGATCACTCCGGGCAACACGAGGATGGACTCGTTGTGCCGGCTACCGAAGCGGACCTTGCCCTCGATCAAGCCGCCGATCGACTTCTGTCGCCAGTTGGCGGGCAAGTAGTCGACCAACCCCGAAAACTCGGCGACTGCCTCGTCGCTGAGGTGTTCGATGTCCCACAGGGGGTTGCCGTGGGAGAAATCGATCGTCGGCAAGGCCGCCAGAAACGTGTCGGCCGTCTCCTGTCCCTCGGGCTTTCGCCCCCAGAGGATCTCGAAGTACACGCGGGCGATGGCCTTCAACAGCGCAGGCTGGGCAGCCACCGAGGCGTTGCGATTGAAGATGCCCGGGATCTGGGTGACCGCGGTCCAGAACGCCCAACCAGCCTCCTCCCTCGCCAGAACTTCCATCGAGGTCGCGCCGGAGATCGTGGTCTGGTTCAGGAACAACCGGGCGTTCACGGCGTTCAGCGAGTCCAACTTCATCCAGGCGGGATCCTCCCAGTCGACCCGCCCCTCCTCCGCGACGACTACCCCCTCAAACATCTCGTTCTCGAGCAGGCGGTGGGTGAAGATGTTGACCGGGTTCGACTGATCAAAAGCTTGCGCCTGACTCGTCGAGACAGTCTTCTGGAGGTTGTTGAGGTCGTGGAAAAGCTGCCGCTCCTGGTCGATCGTGAGCCCGAAGTGGATCTCGATTACGATCGAGAAGCGCTCGGTGAAGTGCATCAGGGCCTCGTGCCAGAATGCGACCGCGGCGTCTGACACCACCTTCAACTCGCTCGGAACGAGGCCGCCCGACTTGGTGTACTTCCGGTCCTGGGTCAACTGTCGGAGGTAGTCTTGCACCAGTCCCCAGGCGATCCGGCGGTGCTGCCCATCTACGATCCAGAGCATCTGGTTCGAGCGCAACTTCAAGAACATCTCTCCGTCCGATTCGGGGATCGGCACCACAGAGATCGCCTTCAACTCGTCGCGAATCGAGGCCACGATTGGCGCCCAGGCGTAGTAAGGCTGCGACCCGAGATCCTTCGCGATCATCTCGATCTCCGCGGGCACCGTCCGGCCCTTGGCCTTCCAGCGGTCGAGTGCGAAATCGACGAGCCCCTTGAAGATGAATCGCGCCATCTTCTGGGCGTGCGACATATCCGGCTTGCGCTGGGCGACGGGGCCCTTCTGAGGGTCGTTCCCCACCATCGACTGCACGAGGAAAGTGCCCAAATCCATGGTCGTGACCATGGTTTGCGACCCGAGGTTTAGGGACCGCTTCGCGCGCAGCTCAATGAAGCGGTTGCTTCCAGCGAACTCCAAAACATCGGCGAGCGTGGTCTCCGCTGCCTTCTGCCCCTTGGCGCTGGACGTGGAGGTCATAGACGATTCAATCATGAGTTCCTACCTTGCCAGGATCCGCCTGGCTCGTTCTTGAGGTCCACCAGGCTTTGACGAAGACGTCGCCAGGCGAGGAATGTGTACGCCAGCGATCTGGTCGGGTCAACCGGCAGAGCTCACATTTTTTCGCCTGGCGAGATTTTGTTTGTGCCAGGCATCGAGGCGAAGTTCGCCTGGTGGTCCACAGGCCCCATGCATGGGTCGCTCGGTAGCGTGACGACCCAGGGCCAGCGACAGAACCACCACGCGATAAAGCACCCCCCCTGACCCCTGGCGGCACCCCGGCCACCGTCGCTGAACTCGCCGCGCGGCCCCCGCCTACGGACGTTGCTGAAGCTCAGGTGTGCCAGCACGTAGGGGAGCGCGGTGGGGGGCATCGGCGCACGGACTCGCCAGAGCCCGCCACCGCTCGTCACCGGAACGATCAGTCCAGCTCTACTTGTGTCTGGTGTGTCCTGCTGTGTCTGGCCACCGAACACACCCTAGATGGCTGATCCTCTGCTGCTTCACGAGGGGGTGTCTGTGTGTACAGGTAGACAGCTTCGCCTGACGGACAGCGACCCTTGGAGAAGCCGTCGGTCTCACCCAGTCATGGTTTCGCCGATGACATTCGCCGTGTCGACGACCAGGCCCGCGAGTTCCACCGCGTGCCGCATCCTGAGGGGCCCGCCCTCGATGACGGCCACCGCTCGAGTCCACGCCTGGCCGTCAGGTGGGGCTACCCGTAGAACATCCAACGCCAGGACCCGCGCCAGATCGCCTGCCGGCGTCCCCTCGTCGACCGCCCGGAGCAGCTCCAGCGCTCGTTGTCCCACCGTTGTCCCACCAGAGGGCCCAACCTCGCGGAAACCCGTGGTCGTCCCTCCCACTACGGATCTGGGGGTTGGAAGTTCGACCCTTCCCGGGCGCGCTAGAAGGTCAGGATGGGGAGCATCTCAATCGAGGTGCTCCCCATTCGGCCATTTCAGCCCTCGACGATCGCCACCACGCGTCGCACCGTCCAACCGCGCTCCCGGCCCCAGGCCGTCGGGCCTCCAGGTCTCCTCCCCCGCGTGGTTGCGAGGCACGCGCTCCTGTGCGGAACTCCAAAAACGTGCGAGTAGTTCCCCTCATTGGGGGTTGTTGATGAAGGTGTGGTCCGGCGGTTCCGAAATCCGTCGCCTCGCCCACGCCAGGACAACTCAGGGGGACACGTGGCGTTGAAACAGAAGACGAAATTCTCCGTCGTGCAGCAGCGCCTCCCATATGGCGGGACGTGTCTTCCGCTGACGATGGAGCTTGCCCGTCTTGTACGTCCCGCCCTGCTGCCCATCATGACCGCCACGCCTCGAGCGTGGACCTTCGAGGATCGCGTGCTGGTTCTGCTTGCGCCCTCCCTCAAGGCGGACGTCGTGCGCTTCCACGAAGGGACCGCCCAGGCAATGGCGGACGCGTTCGAGCCGCACCAGGTGGAGCACCTGGACCGGTCGTTCTTGGAGCAACTCCTCGCGCTAGTGGCGCGCCTTTCTCCGAGCATGGCGACGGGCATCGCGCAGGCATCGACCGACCACGAGGCACCAGTTCCGACGCTCGCGAAGAGCTGACGGGATCCCTCCCCTCCGTCAGGACATCGTCGATGTCGTCGCCGTCCCATCCCCTGTCATGGACTGCGCTCGCGAGGCCAATGCGTCGGCGCGCTGACTGTGGTCGCAGCGAGCAGGGGTGCGACCGTTTCCCCCTTTGGTGCCTCGCACATTCGCTCCGGTGATAGCGTCCCCGCCATCATGGGGAATGAGGGTGAACTCGCCAGGCCGGTACGCCGATTCGATCTAGATCAGGCGCGTCATCGACGCTCGGGGCGAGCGCCCGCGGAGCATCAGACCAAGGCGCTCGCCGCGTTGCATTCGTGGTACGCGACTCCGGCGGCACAGGGCACGCGGCGCGGCACGGTGCTCTCGTTGCCAACGGGCGCGGGAAAGACCTTCTCCGCGGTGCGTTTCCTCTGCGAGGGTCCGCTCACCGAGGGGCGCAAGATCCTCTGGCTCGCGCACACGCATCACCTCCTGGAGCAGGCCTTCGATACCTTCGGAGCGGAGCCTTCGTCGACGGCCACCGGCTACGAGGTCGGACACATCGGCGGCTCCCGCCGCACCCTCACCACGCGCGTCGTCTCAGGGGGGCCAGGCCATTGTCGCCCGCGTCACATCGAGGCGAAGGACGACGTGCTCATCGCGACGCTACAGACGCTCTACAACGCAGAGTACCGCCAACAGGAGGACTGGAGGGCGTTCCTCCGGAGCGCACGAAAGACGGGCCTCGTCGTGGTCTTCGACGAGGCGCACCACGCGCCCGCGAACACGTACCGTGCGCTCATAGAGGCGATTCTCAAGACGGTGCCGCAGTGCCACCTGCTCGGGCTCACGGCGACGCCCGACTACGCCGACCCGAAGCGCTCGGGATGGCTTCGTGAGCTCTTCCCGCAGGAGGTGATCTACCGCGCCGACGCGCGGAAACTGATCGAGGATGGGATCCTCTCGCTTCCGCGCTTCCTGCCCTGCGAGACGCACTTCGAGCCACAGGTCGCGACCGGCGCTTTCCGCGAGCTGCGGACGCGCTTCGGCGACCTCCCAGACGATGTGATCGACCTCGTCGCGAAGAACGATTCACGTAACGCATTCATCGCAAAGCATTGGCTCGACCACCGCGAGAGCTACGGCCCGACGATCATTTTCACGGACCGTTGGGTGCAGTGTGAGGCGATCCGCGTGCATCTCGAACGCGGCGGCGCAAGGGTCGGCGCGGTCTACCACCACACCATGCCCGTTGCGGAGGGGGGACAGGCCCGCGCTGCGAATGAGAACGCGCGCACCCTCGATGCATTTCGTAACGGCGAACTCGACGTGATCATCAACATCCGGATGCTCACCGAGGGCACCGACGTCCCGAAGACCAGGACGGTGTTTCTCACGAGGCAGACCACCAGCCGCATCCTCCTGACGCAGATGATCGGACGCGCGTTGCGCGGCCCGAAGTTCGGCGGGACCAAGGAGGCGAACATCGTCTCGTTCATCGACGACTGGGCCGAGGCGGTCCCGTGGGCAGAGTGGGAGTTCCCGGACGGCGGCACGGAAACCGAGCTCAACGAGGCCAGACGCCAGCGCCTCCTGAAGCTGGTGTCCGTCGAACTCGTGCGCGCGTTCGTCCGCGCGATCGAGCGGGAGCCCGCGGCGACCGGCAGCTTCCTCTCGTGGATCCCGGTCGGCTGGTACGAGGTCACCTACGTCGCGCGCATGGAAGAGAGCGAGGACGACGAGAGCACCAGCCGCTTCGTGATGGTATTCGAGGGGGAGGAGCCCGCGTTCGAGCGGTTGTTGCGCGAGCTCGATGCGACGACGATTCAGCGCTTCGAGGCGCCTGAACTCGATCCGACCCGAGCATCGAGCCTCGCAGCGGCCTTCGTTACGACGTACTTCCCGAGTGGTCACCGTCCAGGCAAGACTCCCGCGGGTGACATCGCGCACCTGCTCCGGCACGTGGCACAGGGCAACCCCGCGCCGGTGTTCCATCGCTTTGATCGACGTGACGCGCACGACCTCGACGCGCACGCGAGCCGTTTCGTCCTCGACGACCTCGGACCTCGGCGCATCGCGGAGGAGGCGCAGCGTGAGTTCGCGCGCGACGATCGCGACTGGCGCACGCTCTTCGAGCAATACGCCACGTTCAAGAGCGCCCTCGACGCTGCGATCAACCGAGCCGTATCGACGCCGCGCGGTCCCACCGCTACGCCGGTGGCCACTCGCTCGCTGAGCGCCGGAGTCGGCCCTGGTGACCGAGAGCTTCCCGAGGCGACGATAAACGCGGTGCTATGTAGGTTTCCGCGCTGCCTCGCATGCGGCAACGAGCACACACTGCAGATCGACCACGTGCGGGCCTGGTACAACCGCGGCGGGAGCGAGGAGGGAAACCTCCAGACGCTCTGCCGACGGTGCAACCTTCGCAAGCAGATCGACGAGATCGATTTCCGCCAGAGGGTGTCCGCCTCGAAGCCGGTGAAATCCTGGTCCGCGGACGCCACGCAGTGGTTCCCCTCGGAGGAAGTCGCCGCGTGGGAGCGCTACGTCCTTCGTGAACTCAACTTCTTCTACCGATGCGCCGCGACGAAGGGGCTCCAGATTGGCAAGCGTGAGACGCTACTCCCAAAGTGGAAGATCGAGGTCCACCCCGGGATTTCGCCGAAGGCGTGCGATGTGGTGCTGCGGGCGATTGTCGCGCGCCTCGACGACCGCGCGAGTGACGGCGTGATTTCACCTGAGGGGATCACCGTCACAAACGGCGACGAGGAGTTCGTGTTCACCCCGCGGCGGCAGAAGAGCCGTGGCGCTCTGCAGTCCTCGGGAGAGGCGCCGCGCGGTATTCTCGGACTGCGCTCGAAGGGTCGTAGCCGTCGATAAGCGAAGCGATCTCCACCTGTGCCCGACGGCACGCCCTTCACCTCCGCGGGGGTCTACCGCCGCCTGGTACGCACCGACGCGCGCTCGCCGCGCGGCTACAGCGCCCACAGCCCGGCGAGGTCGAGCGGCACCGCGTCGAAGGGCTCTGCGCGCACCACGGCGTCGCCCCGGTAGACGTTCACCAGCAACCATCCGATGTCGGCCCGACGGAACACCTCGACGGTGCGCAGCGTCGGCGACACCAGCCAGACGTGCGCGACCCCTTCGCGATGATAGATGGTGAGCTTCTCGTCCCGGTCGCGGGCCTCTGTCGAGGGTGACAGCACCTCGCACAGCCAGTCGGGCGCGAGCGTCGCGGAGACATCCTGCATGAACCCCGCGGGCAGCCGCTCGCGACGCCATCCTGCGATGTCGGGCACCACGATGTCAGGGAGCGGCCCCAGGTGGAGCTCGGGCTCCACCAGGAGCACCCAGCCTCCCGGGCCGTCCCGCCCTCGGTCGAAGGGGCCGCGGAGGTCTCCCGCAAGGGCCGTCGCCGATCGCGCGTGAGAGAGCCGGGGGCGGGGCATCAACGACAGCACCCCGTTGATCACCTCCGCGACCATCGTCTCCGGCGCGCTGCGGTATCCCTCGACGACCTCGGGCGCGAGGTTGGGAAACTCCGGGTCGATGGTTCGTGCGGCGTCGCCAGACATCCGTCGAGGGTAGCCCACCCGTCGACGGCTCGCCCTCGGTGTCCCCTGTCTCTGTCTGCGTCCGACGAGCGGACCATCACTACCCCTCGACGATCGCCACCACGCGTCGCACCGTCCAACCGCGCTCCCGGCCCCAGGCCGCAGGGCCTCCCGGGTGGGCCTCGGCGACCTCGTCGCCCGCGACCATCCCCAGCTCCGCGAGGATGGCTCCCGGGTCATCGAGGTCGTCGAGAATGGCGTCCCCATCATTGGCCGGATCGAGCAGGTACAGCGTAACCCCTCCGCGAGGGGCGTCTTGAGGGGCTGACGAGGTCGTGGTTGGCGGCGACCGTCAGGCTCTCCCGGTCCGTCGTCGGCGTGGGCTACGGTGGTGCCCGCGATGGACGAAGCGACGCTCTGGTCGAAGCTCCGCAAGATCGAGGCGCTGCACGCGGGCACCACCAGCGACGGCGAGCGCGAGGCTGCGCGCCTCGCCGCGGAGCGCATCCGCGCCCGGCTCGCGGCGCAGCGCACCGAGTGGCGGGACATCGTCATGTCCTACAGCCTGCCGGACCCGTGGAAGCGCAAGCTCTTCGTCGCGCTCTGCCGCCGCTACGGGCTGACGCCCTATCGAGAGAGGGGGCAGCGCGCCAGCACGGTGTTGGTGCTCGCGCCGCGCAAGTTCCACAACAAGACGCTCTGGCCCGAGTACCTCGCGCTCTCCGACGAGTTGGAGAAGCACCTCGCCGACCTCACCGATCGGGTGATCCGCGAGGCCATCCACGCCGATGTCAGCGAGGCCGAGGAGGGAGAGCCCAAGGGACTCCCCGAGCCCGGTCCGTGAGGTCCCCTCAGGCCGCAGCCGCCGTGGTCGCCGCGGCCGTCGCTGCCGCCTTCACGCGCGCGGCGTAGCTCTCGGGCAACATCACCGAGAGATCCTTCTCTCCGGCGAGCAGGCGTCGCAGCGTGTCGCGCAGGTACGCCCGCGGATCGATCCCCATCTTGTGGCACGTCGTCAGCAACGTGAGCGCGTCGGCGTTGCGTCGAGCGTTGTCATCGTGACCCACGAAAAACCACGTCTTCCTGTTCAAAACGTGGCGTCTGAGGTCACGCTCGGTTTCGTTGTTCGTGAGGTCCATCGGGGCGAATTCCAGGAAGCGCGTGAGCCGCACCCACTGGTTGCGCAGGTAGCCGATCGCCGTCCCCAGCAGGCACTTCGGTTCGACCACGCCGCGCTGCTGCTCGCACCACGCCCGCAGCTTCTCCATCCACGGCACGCTGTCGCGCTGACGTCGCACCAGGCGCTGCGCCGCCGTCTCGCCCACTCGCTTGGACTCGGCGTCGAGGTGAAACACCTCGCCGATGATCTCGATCGCGGGGATCGCCCGCTCGTCGCCGCCGCGCAGCGCCGCGATGAGCTTGCGGCGCGCGTGCGCCCAGCAGCCGCCGCGAATCGCGCCGCAGCCGTCGGCCGCCTCGACGACGTTGTTGGTGGCGGAGCCGTCGCACATCGCGAGCGAGAGCTTGTAGCCCTTCAGTCGCTCCTTGAGGTGGTCGGCGTGGCCGCTCGGCGCGACGAAGAAGAGCGCGTAGCGATGGTCGCCCGCCATGCTCCACATCGCGCCGGTGCGGATGCCGCGCGGGTGCTTGTCGTCGAGCACGCGGTAGGAGGTCGCGTCGAAGGAGACGTACTCGGACGCGAGCACCTTCGCGGTGATGTGCGCGACGATGGGGTCCATCAGGTCGATGAGGCGGCCGACCGATCGGGCCAGCGTGTTGGCCGAGAGCGGCACGCCCTGCTCGCGCGCCTTGCAGGCCATGCGGTCCCACGGGATGGCGTGGTCGAAGTGATCGACGCAAGCCTGCACCAGGAGCTCGTCGCCGAGCTTGCCGCGATCGAGCACCTCGTCGCCGCGCGGCACCGAGCGCACCCAGCGGTGGCACTGCGGGCAGGCGATGACCTCGCGCTCGACGCGCTCGACGATGAACTGCACGGGCCGCACGGTGAGCTTCTCGCAGGGCTTGAAGCGAAGCGTCTTGCCCTCGACGTCACAGCAGGGACACGTGCGCTCCTCGGGTGAGACGAGGTGTCGCGTGACGGTGCGCTCCATCCACGCGGGGAAGGTCCCGCGGCCATGCAGATGCTTCTTCCCTTCGCCCGGACCGCGCTTCTTCCTCTCCTTCTTCTTCTTGGTCTTCTCGTCGGGCTTCGCGGTGCCCTGATCGTTGGCGGGCCTGGTCCACGCGAAGGGCAGCTCGGCCTGCAGCGCGCTGCCGCGCTCGGACGGCGGCCTCGCGCGCCGCTTCTCGGCGACCTGTCGCACCAGATCGGTGTTGAGGTCGCGCATGCGGGTGAGCAGGCCGAGGATGGCGTCGATGAGCGCGACGATGGCGCCCTTGGCCACCATCTCCATGATGAACGCTCGCACCGCCGCGAGGTCGGGGACCAGCGGTGACGTGATCGATGGGGAGGTGCGCTCCGGTGCGGCCATCGAGCGCATCAACGTGCGAGGTCGGGAGGGAATTCCAACGAGGTCGAAAGAATCGTTGGCGCGAGGTCGATTATCGGGATGGGCTCGTCGGCGACCAGCGAGGGCGGCGCCTGGCGTCGCGTAGATCGATGCCTTCGAGGATGAGCAGGAGCTCGGCGGCCTCGATGGCGCGGTGCGTGCCCGCGTCGTCGGAGAGGGGCGCGCGGAACGTCCCCTTCTCGAGGCGCTTCATCGTGAGGACGTATCCGTCGCGGTCCCAGTAGAGGACGCGGACACGGTCGGCGCGGCGCGAGAAGAAGGCGAAGAGATCACCCTGAAGCGGGTCGCGTCCGAAGTGACTGCGCACCATCGCGGAGAGACCATCGATGCCCTTGCGACCGTCGACGCGCGCGGTGGCGAGGTAGATGCGGAGGCCGGGGGGCAGCGTCAGCACGGTGTGCTCCCCGCGAGCGCGGCGACGATGCGGGCGAGGTGATCCGCGTCGAGGTCTTCGCGAACGCGAACGAGCACGCCGCGATGCTCGATCTCGATGCGTGGGTCCGAGCGCATCGACGGCGGCAGGGTGACGGCGACGAACGCGGGCATCGCGGCGGGGGTCGCCTCGCGGAGGCGGTCACGCCAGTAGGTCAGGCGACCGCGCGAGAAGCCGTGGCGCTCGCAGAACGCGGTCGGGGTCAGGCCCGAAGCCGCGAAGTCGTCGAGGACGGTACGGGCGTGGGCTTCGGTCCAGTGCTGTCGGCGGCGGGGAGTGGTCTTCGGACGTCGGGACATCGGGGCCTCCGCACACAGGCGTAGGACGACGTCGAGGGAGCGCGAAAGCTGCCGCTGACGGAGGGGTTACAGGCCATCCTCGGGGCCGACTCCGCTCCGGGGCGCGTCGCCATCGCCCGAGGCATCGCGTCGCTCCGAATGGTGCGCGACTCGGTGGTGCAGGTGGCCACGCTCCTCGGGTTGCGGCTGACCCTCGAGGGCTGAACATGTCCTATGGTTCGACCGCAGTCCGCTTCGCGCTCCCGCTGCTCGCGCTGCTCGCAGGCGCCGCGGTGTCCCACTGTGACGCCGCGCCCGATGCCTCCGCCGATGCATGGAAGACCGACCCCCTGTCGGGCGGCGACACCACCGTGGTCGACACCACCCGGGACGCCTACTCGCGCACCGCGCCGGGCATCGATCCCTCCCGGATGAACGAGTTCTTCGTCGGCAACTCGTTCTTCAACTCCAACTGGGTGACCGCCCCGGCCTCGACCGAAGGGCGCGACGGGCTCGGTCCGACCTTCAACGCGAGCGCGTGCTCGGGCTGCCATTTCAAGGACGGCCGCGGGCGACCGCCGATGACCGAAGACGAGCCCTTCGAGGGACTGCTTATCCGGCTGAGCATCCCCGGCTCCGACGCCCACGGCGGTCCGGTCGGCGAGCCGACCTACGGGGGACAGTTCAATCACCAGGGCGTCCTCGGGGTCCCCGGCGAGGGCCGCGCTGTGGTGCGCTACTCCGAGCAGCCAGGGCGCTTCGCCGACGGCGAGGCCTACAGCCTCCGCGCGCCGGCCTACACCTTCGAGGCGCTGTCCTTCGGCGCGATGCGCCCCGACGTGATGCTCTCTCCCCGCGTCGCGCCCGCCAACTTCGGGCTCGGGCTGCTCGAGTCCGTCCCCGAGCCCGAGCTCCTCGCGCTCGCCGACCCGGACGACCGCGACCGCGATGGCGTCTCCGGCCGCCCCAACCGGGTGTGGTCCGTGCGCCTCCAGCAAACCGTGCTGGGGCGCTTCGGATGGAAGGCCAACCAGCCCTCGCTCGAACAGCAGAACTCCGGCGCCTTCGTCGGCGACCTCGGCATCACGTCCCCGCTCTTCCCCGACGAGAACTGCCCCGCCTCGCAGCCCGGCTGCCGCGCGGCGCCCACCGGCGGCGCGCCCGAGATCGACGCCGCCAAGATCGCCGCGGTCACCGTCTACACCCAGACGCTCGCCGTGCCCGCGCGACGCGACGCCGACGACCCCACCGTGCGTCGGGGCGCCGACCTCTTCGGGTCCGCGCGCTGCACCGCCTGCCACACCCCGACGCTCCATACCGACGCGCACGCCGCGCTGCCCGAGCTCGCGAGGCAGACCTTCCACCCGTACACCGACCTGCTGCTCCACGACCTCGGCGATGCCCTCGCCGACGGTCGACCGGACTTCCTCGCCGACGGCCGCGAGTGGCGCACCGCACCGCTGTGGGGAGTCGGCCTCCTCCGCACGGTCAACCGTCACACCTTCCTCCTCCACGACGGGCGGGCGCGCTCTCTCACCGAGGCCATCCTCTGGCACGGCGGCGAGGCGGCGGCCTCCCGCGACCGCTTCGTCCAGATGCACGCGAGCGACCGCGCCGCCCTCATCCGCTTCCTGGAGTCCCTGTGACGAAGCGCTCATCCCCGTGGCTCGTGGCCTCGCTCTCCCTGCTGGGCGCGTGCTCCGATGAGGCCGTCGACATCGATCGCAACGCGGTGCTGCGCGACCTCACCGACAACGTGCTGATCCCCACCTGCGCGCGCTACGGCACCAGCGCGCGGGCGCTCGCCACCGCGCTCGACGCGCTCTGCGCCAGTCCCACCGCCGGGCTCCTCGGACAGGCCCGCGACCAGTGGTGGGCGACGCGGCTCGCGTGGAAGGAGGCGCAGGTGTTCCAGGCTGGTCCCTTCGAGGCGCTGCGGATGCAGGCGACCGTGGACTGGTATCCCGTCGACGCGAGCGCTGTCGAGGCGACGATCGAGGGCGGTGATCCGCTGACCGTCGACAGCGTCGCGAGCCTGGGTGCCAACCGGCGGGGACTGCCGGGATTGGAGGTCGTCCTCTTCGACGGCGCCATCGCCGACGAGGCGCTCGTGGCGAGGCTGCGAGGGGGCGCGTCGCCAACGCGGCGATGTCAGTACCTCGTCGCGGTCGGCGAGCAGATCGCTCGCACCTCCGAGGCCTTCGTCGCGGCGTGGCAACCGGACGGCGGAGCCTACGGTCGCGCCCTCGCCACGGCGGGACAGGGATCGACCATCGCCACCACCCGCGAGGCCGTCGACCTGGTGGTCAACCAGCTCAGCAACACCCTGGAGACGCTTCAGGTGACGCGCTTGAGCATCCCCGAGGGGTCGCGCAGCGGCGGGACCCCGCAGCCCGATCGGGTCGAGTCCAGCCGGAGCAACGCCTCCGTCGCGGAGGTGGGCGCGGGGCTGCGGGGCGTCCGCGCGATCTACCTCGGCACCTACGGCTCGCGAATCGGACTCGGGCTCACCAGCATGGTCGCGGCGCGGAGCCCGTCGCTCGACCGCAGCGTGCGCGCCGAGCTCGACGCCTGCGAGGCGAGCCTCCGCGCGATCACCCTCCCCCTGCAGCGCGCCGTGCTCGAGCAGCGCCCGTCCGTGGACGCCGCGGTCACCGAGCTGGGCCGGCTGAAGCGCCTCCTCCGCGTCGACGTCGCCAACCTCCTCGGCGTCACCATCTCCTTCAACTCCAACGACGGCGACTGAGACGGCCGTGGGAGCGCTGCGAGAGCGGCTGCGGGCCCCCGTCGACAGCGCCTCCCTCGGGGCGCTCCGCGCGCTCTTCGGCGCGATGATGTTCATCGGGGTGATCCGCTTCGCCGCGCGGGGATGGATCCGCTCGCTCTACGTCGTCCCCACGCACTTCTTCCCCTACGTGGGATTCTCCTGGGTGCGCCCGCTCCCGGCGCCCGCGATGTACCTCCTCTTCGCGGTGATGGGCGCCTCGGCGCTGGGCCTCGCGCTCGGCTGGCGCACCCGAGCGAGCACCCTCACCTTCGCGCTCTCGTTCACCTACGTCGAGCTGATCGACAAGACCGTCTACCTCAACCACTACTACCTGGTCTCGCTGCTGGCCTTCCTGCTCGCGGCGCTCCCCTCCGGCGCGACGCTCTCCCTCGACGCCCGTCGCGACCCGTCGCTCGCCCGGGCGAAGGTGCCAACATGGACGATCTGGCTGCTGCGAGCGCAGCTCGGGATGGTCTATTTCTTCGCGGGCGTCGCGAAGCTCAACCCCGACTGGCTTCTGCGCGCCGAGCCCCTGCGCACGTGGCTCCTCGCGCGCTCCGACCTGCCTGTGCTGGGGCCGCTCTTCCGACATCGGGCGACCGCGTATGGCTTCAGCTACGCCGGGCTCGTCTTCGACCTCTTCGTGGCCCTCGCGCTCTGCCACCGACGCTCGCGTCCGTGGGCCTACGCCGCCGTGGTGCTCTTCCACGGCCTCACCGGCTGGCTCTTCCGCATCGGGATCTTCCCGTGGGTGATGATCGTCTGCACCACGGTGTTCTTCGATCCCTCGTGGCCGCGGCGGTGGCTCCGATTTCGCGCTCCGGCTACACACGTCTGGAGCCCCAGCTCCCGACGTCCGGAGCTGGTGGCCGCCCTCTACCTGTTGGTCCAGGCGCTGCTCCCCTTCCGCTACCTCCTCTACCCCGGCGACGTGCTCTGGACCGAGCAAGGCTTCCGCCTCTCGTGGCGAGTAATGCTCACCGAGAAGTCCGGCGACGTGGAGTTTCGCGTCCGCGACCCGCGCACGAGCCAGCGCTGGACAGTCCACCCGTTGGAATTCCTCACCCCGTTGCAGGCGCGGATGATGGCGCCCGTCCCGGACATGATCGTGCAGGCTGCCGGGATGGTGCGCGACGACTTCGCCCGCCGGGGTCTCCCCGACGTGGTCGTCACCGCGGAGGCCTTCGCGTCGCTCAACGGCCGCCCCGCCCGGCGGCTCATCGACCCCACCGTCGACCTCGGGCGCGAGGGCGACTCCTTCGCGCCGAAGCGCTGGATCGCACGTTGAGCTCCTTCCACCCGCCAGGCGTGGAGTACGTCCCGCGCTGGTGCTCCTCGTTGGCGAGGCGCAGCGTCGCGAACGGCTCGCCGAGGTCGGTGAGGCCGAGCGTGATCTTTGGCCGGCTGCGCGTGCTCCTCCTCGGAGCGCACGGGCGCCCCCGCCGGAGCGGACCGTGGCAGCTCGACCACGAAGAGAGCGCCCCCTTCGGGCGCCCGGTCGATCGCGATCGAGCCCTGCTGCAGGAGGGCCAGCTCGCGAGCGATGGACAGGCCCAACCCCGTTCCACCGAAGCGGCGGGTCGCGCCGCGTTCGAGCTGTCGGAAGCGCTCGAACATGGTCTCCCGCTTGTCCGGCGGGATCCCTGGACCGATACCCGCCACCCCGACGCACACCCCCTCGGGCGTCCCCCGGAGCGTCTGCTCACGCCACCGCCACTGGGCGTGAACTTGAGCGCGTTGGACAGGAGATTCAGGACGATGCGCTGGACCTTGTCAGGGTCGACCTGCGCATGGAGCGCCTCGATGTGAAACACGATCCGCTTCTCGCCGGAGAGCACCTCGAAGTGACCGGCGACGAAGCGCGCGAGGCGCGCGAGGTCCGCGTGGGCGTACGCCACGGCGGCCATGAGCCTCAGCTCCGCGTCGGTCATCTCGAACGCCCTCCGTCTGCGCAGCGTTCGACTCTAGAAGTCGGGGCTGTCGCACCGCCTCGAGTGGCGTGCGGGAGGCCGCGCCCGAGGGTCACGAACCGCCTGCATCCGCGCACGTGCTCCCGGCGCTACAGGCCGGGAAGTGGCCGTGTTGATCCGTGCAGCACACCTGACCGACTCCGCACGGGGGGCTGCACGTCGGGCCAAGATCACCACGCACATCCCCCGGCACATCGTCCGTCGGCGCCTCGTCAGTCGACGGAACATCCATGGACGTCGCGTCGTCCGCGGGGCGATCGATCAGCAACTCGACGTCCACGACATCCGCGTGGCCGTGGGGATCGGTTCCGTCGTTGTTGCACGCGACCAGCGCGCCACCGAGGACTCCGAGGATCATGACTCGAACGCCTGGACTCATGGCGATGCACTCCTGCGCGAGCCCTGAGCAGGACATGTGCCGTCGACGAACGGCGCGTCATCGTGTGCCTTTGATGGCCGTCAAGTCAGCGCGCTGTGTGCACGCGACGATGCAGGCGGCAGGCGCCGCATTCACGGGAGCGCCGGAGCCACATCACGGAGGTTTCCATGATCACCCGGACATCAATCGCAGCCGTCATCGCGGCGGCAACCATGGCCTGCGCGCAGGAAGGCGTGCCAGTCCAGTCGGGCTCGAAGATCTACGTGGCCGACGAGGACAGCGGCGCGCTCTCGGTGATCGATCACGCGAGCCAGCGCCGGCTCCGCACGATCGACCTGAGCGAGACGACAGGCGACACCGTGGTGCACTTCACGCTGCACAATGTCCAGGTCGCACCCGACGGCCGTTCGGTGTGGGTCACGGCGATGCCACGCGTGGAAGGGCATGCCGCTCACGGGGGAGCGCTCGCGGAGCAGGTCATCGTGATCGATCCGCGTACGGACGGCGTCACGGCGCGCATCCCGGTCGGCTCCGGGCTGCACCTTGCGCATGTCGTCCTCGACGCGGCGTCGCGCTACGCCTACGTGAGCGCCAACGAGGCGAGCCAGGTGCTGCGCATCGACACCCAGACGCGGCAGATCGTGAACCGCTACGACCTCGGCGCGGGTCGAGCCCCGCACGGGATGCGCTTCTGCGGCGACCGGCTCTACGTAGCCAACATGGACGGCCGAAGCGTCTCGGTGATCGAGCCGGCGACGGGCGGGGTCCGCGAGGTGGCCGTCGGCGGCGTCGCAGTGCAGGTGGCCTGCGCCTTGGGCGGGCGCTACGTCTTCGCGTCGCTCTACGACACGCGTGAGGTCGTGCGGTTGGAGGTCGCCACCGGCGCTCTCACCCGGATCGCGCTTCCATCAGGTGCGCAGGGTCCGGTGCAGCTCTACCCCCTACGCGATGGGCACATCTACGTCTGCGACCAGGGGCTCCTGCTCGACCGGCCTGCGTCGAACAAGGTGTTCGAGATCGACGCTCAGTCAGCGACGGTCACCGCGACGATCGAGGTCGGCCGCGGCGCTCACGGCGTCGTCGCGAGCGACGACGGAATGACGGCGTTCATCACGAACGTCGCGGACAACACGGTCACAGTGGTCGACACGGCCGCGCGGCGAGCCGTGGCCACGATCGCCGTCGGCCAGGCGCCGAACGGCATCTCCCATTGGCACGTCACCGGAGGAATGCCGTAGCGGAGGGAGACCGGCGACCTGCCAGGCCCCCGGGATGAGGCGTCACTCCGTTACAGTGTGACCTGTTCAGTCACAGCGCGATGGCTGGGGCGGCCACAACGCATCCCACGGATCGCGGATGGCATACCCGGATCTCGGCTTCGCCCGCGGCACGAAGAGTGATGGCGGGCTGGTCCGTGATCTCGCTGCACACAGAGACCTCGCGGTCCTCTCATTGGCCATCGACGCTCACCGCAGCATGCGCTGACGTGGGCACCGAGGCGGAACACGCCCCACGACCTTGGGAGGTGGGAGAAGGTTCGCGACGATTCAGTGGGGTGACCGGCGCTCTGGGTCATCGTCGCGTTGGGCGTCGTCGGCGTCGCGGGCCCCTTCATGGCCCCTCGCGAAACGTGCCCACCGACAACCTCGCATCCCTCCTCGTCGGCGCCGCCGTCGCCGACGCGGGTTCCATCTTCAGTCTCGGAGAGGACTCTACCGATGCCGCTGGTCTCCGATGACGATGTCGCGCCCATCGAACCCATCACCGCGCGGGTCGCGCTCGCCCCCCCGTCCGTCGCGAGCGATGACCGCGGCGATGGAGAGTCAGGGCCAGCGGCGCTCGAGCGCGCGCGACACCTGCTCGCGACCGGGGAGACCGCCCTGTCCCTCGCCGTGCTGCGCGACCACGCCCGCCGCTTTCCCCGCTCCGACCTCGCGGAGGAGCGGGACTATCTCACCTTCCGGGCTCGCGCCTTCGACTCGACGCGCGTCGGTGTCGAGCGCGAGGCCGACCGGTTCCTGCAGCGTTACCCCGGCGGGATCTACTCGTCCCAGGTGCGATCGATGCGCAGCGCTCGCGAATGAGAGCGCCGCGCGCAGTGCCCGCCTTGCGGTGTGTGATCGGAGCGCGAATCCGAGCGCGCGCAATCGGTGCGTTTGTGAGCGTTTCTTCGCGCAAGACGTCGCGGGAGATGTCTTCCATTCGCGTGCATTCGACGGGCGCGGCTCTTGCTCGACATCGATGTGCTGAGACTCCCCGCCCGCGCCGTCGCGAGCGTGTCCCCCAAGCGGATGCGCACGTCCCGTCACGTCGGCGGCTACAGGATGAGAGAGGAAGCATCGATGATCAGAAACCTGGGTTTCGCTCTGGGAATGTCCGTGCTCGCCGCGTCGTGCGGGTTCGACATGATGTCGGATCACCTCGGTCAGTACGATCAGCGCATGGTCTACGTGCGGACTGAGATCGCCTCGCACGCGTCGGGCGTCACGGGTGCCGCGCTCGCCGAGGTCGCCGCCGTCGAGGAGGGTCACCTGACTCGAACGCTCGGCCACATGGACGGCATGCGCGGCGACGTGCGGGAGATGATGAGCTGCGGATCGATGGACGGCTCGGCGATGATGGCCGCGATGGACGACGTCGAGCGGGAGTGCCGCGCGCACCGCAGTTCGATGGCGGCCATCACGGACGGCGCAGCCCTGCGCGCGGAGGAGGGCCGACACCAGCAGGCGATGGACGGCATGATGAGCCGCATGCAGATGCACAGTCAGTCGATGATGTCTGCAAGCGGCGGGATGCGGTGCGGGCACTGACGCGACGTGAGCGCGGACGACTCCAACGAACGTGTGCAGCGCCGCTACGACCGGGTCGCGCCGTTCTACGACACGCTCGAGAGCATCATGGAGCTGCGCGCGGCGCAGTGGCGTCGCGACTTGTGGACCGAGGTGATCGATGGCGACGTGCTCGAGGTCGGCGTCGGAACCGGGAAGAACCTTCGATTTCACCCAGCTCGAGCGCGTGTCACCGCGATCGACATCGCGCCGAAGATGCTCGAACGCGCCCAACGGCGGGCAGATCTCAAGGGCTCGCCTGTGGTGCTCGAGCGTGCCGACGTGCAGGCGCTCCGATACCCGGATGGGAGCTTTGACGTCGCAGTGGCGACGTTCGTCTTCTGTTCGGTGCCCGACCCGGTCCTCGGCCTTCGGGAGCTGCGGAGGGTGCTTCGCCCTGGCGGGCGCCTCCTCCTGCTCGAACACGTGCTCTCGGAGGGTCGCTGGCTGCGGAAGATCATGCGCGGGCTCGACCCGATCACGGCGCGCCTCGTGGGAGCACACATCGCCCGAGAGACCGTTGCCAGCGTCCGGGACGCGGGCTTCACGATCCGCGATGTAAGGGACCTGGCGCTCGACGTGGTGAAGCGCATCGACGCTGTCGCGCCGTGAAGGCGATGTGGCCGAACGGGGCACACTCATAGGGAGTGGTGCCTACCCGCGCCGCGCTATCACGAGCGGCCGCTTGCCCGCCGCGCCGGCGGGGATGTTGTCGACGACGTCCACGGTTACGGCCATGGGCGCGGCGCCCGCGGCCTCCAGCGCAGAGCACAGCGCCGCGGTGACGCCCTCCACGGAGAAACCCACGCCCGGGTGCGCGATCAGGACTCGCAACCGACCCTCCTCCTCGCGCACCTGCCAGCCCCCCGCGAGAACGTCATCGAGCGCGTGGTGGACCCCGATGGGATGGACAGTGACCAGTCCTCCGGCTCGTCCCGGAAGCCGCAGCAGGTCGTCGGTCCTCCCCTCGACCGCCTCGATCAGGCGGAAGGGCAGGCCGCACGGGCATGTGCGTGTCGCCATGCGCACCCGGTCGGTGAGCTCGTAGCGCAGCAGCGGGAGCGTCCGCCCGAACAGCACGCTCACGAGCAGCTTGTCGCCCGCAACTCCGTCGGGCACCGGGCGGTCGTGCTCGTCGACCGGCTCGATGATCACGAGGTCCTCGAAGACGTGGAGCCCGGTGTGGAGCCCGCACTCAGCGCCGATGCCTCCGGTCTCGGTCGCCGCGTACACGTTGAAGGGTGCGACGCCCCAGGCCCGCGTGGCGAGCGCGCGGGCCTCGACGGTGAGCACCTCCGACGAGCAGTTCACCGCGCGCGGCCGGATGTGCAGCCGCCCTCGCAGCTGCTCCTCGGCGAGCACGCGGAGCATGGAGGCGTACGCGACCAGGACCTCGGGCTGCTGCGAGTCGAGCCCTGCCACGATCTCGACGAGAGGGGACGCCGCGTCGAATCGGACGCTCTTCATGAACGGGCTCTGGACCGTGGCCGCGACCCGCGAAGACTGGTGCCACGGGGTCGTCGAGCTCACGACGGCCATGGTGGTCCGCCGGGTGAGGCCCGCGGTGACGCCGGCCCACTCGTTGGCGCGGGCGTAGGACGCGATCACCGTCGCCCACTCGCGGTCGGTGCTGGGAACGAGGCACTTGAGCCCCGAGCTGCCGGAGGTCGACGAGACCCAGTAGCGCCCGCGCAGGCGGCGGTTGTCCTGCAGCGACGCCAGGTACGACTCCACGTCGGCGCGACGGAGCGAGCGGTCGGTCACCACGTCGTCGAAACGATCCATCAGCGTCTTCTTCGTGAGCGCCGGGAGTGCGTCGAACGGCGCGCGCTCCAACCCCCTGTGATGCTCGCGGTAGAACGGCGAGCGGGCGTACGCGAACGCGCGAGCGCGCTCGAGCTGTCGTGACTGGTGGGCGAGGAGGTGCTCGCGAGACCATCGCTCGTGACCTCGCAACGCACGACGCCGAGCGAGCACCTCCAGGATCATCAGTAGGTTCATCGTCCGTTGCCCCTCACGGCGGGACCGCGAGGCGGTCGCGCTCGGGCGAAGGCGACATGGATCGTCATCGTGTGGTCGCACCGCGTCGTCATGGCGATCTCCGGCTCGTCAAGGTTTTCAGCGGCGCGGCTGGTCGCCCTCAATTCGATGTCCCCCGTCCCGAGCACCAGCAGCGTGGCCCTGCAGCGCGCCACTCCGGGGGGCTACGCAGGCCGCCTCGCGCGGAGGTGCGTAAGGGTACCGTAGAGGGTGCGGGCACTCCGGGTCTCCGCGACATCAACGAAGCCCGCCTCGCGCAGGAGCGCCGGGAGGTTGCCCTCCACGTTGTCCCGGGTCGGCGCGAAGCCGTCTAGGAGCCGCACCGGGAGGGACGCGAGCTTCATCAACAGGTCTAGGGGGCGCCCCCAGTCGGCCACGTGGAGTTCGCCGTCGCGGCGCAGGAGCGACCATGCGGCGGCCAGGGCGCGCTGCTTCTGCTCCCGCACGAGGTGATGGAGCACGAGGCTGGTCAGCACGCGGTCGAAGCTGGCCGGCTCGAAGGGTGGCGCCGTCGCCGAGCCCTGCACGAATGTGATGTCGAGCCCCGCGTCAGCGGCCTTGTGCCGCGCGATCCCGAGCGCCTCGGGGTCGAGGTCCAGGCCCGTGACGGAGGCGTCGGCGTGCGCGCCCTTGATCAACCTCGTGAGCGTGCCGGTGCCGCACCCGAGGTCGAGCACAGCGTGCCCCGGAGCAATCGCGGCCTGCTCAATGAGCGCGCGCTTGTGGCGAGCCTCGTCGAGCGTCACCGAGAGCAGGGCGTCATATGCGCGGGTCAGCACCCGGAAGCGCAGCGCGGGAATGAAGTACTCGTCGGAGGGCTCGTGAGGACCGTGGGGCGCAGGGGTCATGCAGTCCTTCAAGCGCAAGGATCGGGCCACTGCGGGAGCGTATCCCGCTCCCGAGGGGAACCGCGGAAGGCGTGGCCATCACCCGCGATCTCATCCGATCGACAGGTCAGCGCGCGTGCCGCGCGATGAGCCCGAGGCCACCCACGAGCCAGAGGTGCTCGGCGTCGGCGGCCCACAGGGCGGCGAAAGGGCCGTGGGGGATGCGGAAGGTCGTGACGGTCCATTGCATGCCGTCCCAGCGCCGCAGGGTGTTGCCTCCCACGGCCCACACGTTCCTCGCGTCGAGACCCTCGAGCCGCTCGACCGGTGCGTCGCCGTCGCCCGAGCGCAGCGCCAACGCCCACCGCGCGCCGTCCCAGCGCACAACGCCCGCGGCGCCCGCGGCGTAGACCTCGCTCCTGCTCGCGCCCCAGACGGCGCCGAATCCGCCCGTGATCTCCGTCGCAACGCGCGCCCACCGCGCACCATCCCAGCGCAACGCCACGCTCTCGGTGGGTGCGGGCCTGCCCTCACCCATCGCCGCGGGGGAGAGGCTGCCCACGACCCAGACCGCACCGTCGCCGGCCCAGACCGCCCGGAGGTCCGCGCGTTCGAGCCCTTCGAGGCCCGCGAGCGCCGGGACCCATCTGGCGCCATCCCAGCGCGCGACGAAGGGCGACCGGTCGCCGCGCCCCACCACCCAGGCGCTCCCCTCGGGATCGCCATTCCCGTCGGCTAGCGCCGTCGCCCCGGGAACGGGGACGGCATCCCACCGCGCGCCCTCCCAGCGAAGGGAGGTCCCCCTCGCGCCGACCGCCCACACGTCGCGTTCGCTGCGCCCCCACACGGCGACCAGCTCTTCGGTCGTCCCGCTCGAGACGCGCCGCCACGTGGCTCCGTCCCAGTGCAGGGCCGTCCCCCGCGCGCCGACGCTCCAGACGTCGGCGTCGCTCGAGCCCCAGACGGCGCGCAGGGGATCGCGCACCGCGGTGGGCGCTTCGCTCCAACGCTCGCCGTCCCACCGCGCCATCTGCCCGCCCCGGCCGACGAACCACGCGTCGCGCTCGCCGCTCACGGCAACGGCCGCCCCGACCTCTCGCAGCTCCGGGACCGTCCCCGCGATGGGACGCGTCGACCACGCACTGCCGTCCCAGTGCAGAACCTCACGAACGCCGAGGATCCATACGTCGCGCTCGCCGCTGCCCCACACGCGCACGAGCGGCCCCGTGGCGGGCGTCGCCACGCGCTGCCACGCGGCGCCGTCCCAGCGGATCACCCGCGGCTCGTCGGCGTAGTACCCGACGGCCCACACCTCGCGGGCACTGCGCCCCCAGATGCCAAGCAGGGGCGGGTACGGCCGCACCGTGAACGGCAGCTCCGTGCGGTTGTTCCACGCGATGCCATCCCAGTGCCAGATGCCGTACGCGCCGTCGAAGCCGATCGCCCAGACGTCGTCGGGTCGGCTGCCCCAGAGAGCGCGGAGGCTCTGCGAACCCACGGTGGGCGTGCGGCTCCACGCGGCGCCGTCCCAGTGCATGGCGGGGTAGAGCGGGTCAGAGAACACCCAGACATCGCTCGGGCCGGTGCCCCCGATGGCAAGCACGTTCTGTCCCGCCGCGAAGGTCACGCGCGCCCACTGGCGACCATTCCAGCGCAGGATCTCGGGCGTGCCCGGGCCGCGCCCTGTCCCCGCAGCCCAGACGTCGTCGGGACCGCTGCCCCACACGGTGCGCAGGTCCTGGGTCGTGCCGCTGGGCACGCAGCTCCACCGGTTGCCATCGAAGTGCAGGATGGTGCCCGCAACGCCCACAGCCCACACGTCGCGCTCCGACGCGGCCCACGCGGCCGTGAGTGTCTGGCCCTGCGGCAGCGGGTTCGACCAGCGCCAGGGGTCATCCGCCCGGCAGCCGGGGGAGAACGGCAGCCCCTCGACCCGCGCGGTCGGCGGCGCGTCGAGCGAGCCGGGCACCCCGGCGTCACTAGCTGTGTCCTCACCACGAGGGGTCGCCACCTCAGTGAGGTCAGCGGACGCATCCATGCCTCCAGTGGCAGTCGTCGACTGCACCGAGCTCGCACACCCCAGTAACAAGGCCAACGCGACGGACATGATGCGCACCATTCGGGTGATCATCGCATGCAGTGCGTGGCGGTCGTGGCCCTGCCGACCCATGTCTCTGTCGCGACCACCGTAGACCCAGCCGCAGCGGAACACGTCGGCGAGGGGTGCGCCAAGGGTGCGCAGCCTGCATCGAAACCCGGGCAGACGACGCAGCGCAGCGCCGGTCGCGGTTGTCGCCCTCGAGTTCCCGGCACCGGGTGTAGGTGCTCGTATCGCGGTAGCGTCCTGTCGGTCTACATCTCGCGGCTCAGCCATGTCCGTCGCCGGCACCTGGCGCTCGACGTGGTGAAGCGCATCGGCGCCGTCGCGCCGTGAAGGCGATGTGACGCGATGCCACGGGGCTCGCCCGCGCCGACGGACCGTGCCCACCACTTGACTATTCAAGCGTACGATTGAATATGTCCATCGGCATGACGACCCCGCACAGGCACTTCAAGGACGGCATCTACGAGCAGCTCGCCCGGATCGGAAAGGCCACCTCGTCGCCCAAGCGCGTCGAGCTGCTCGACCTGCTGTGCCAGTGCCCTCGCACCGTCGAGGTCCTCGCCGAGCTGAGCTCCCTCTCGGTGGCCAACGCCTCGCAGCACCTCAAGGTCCTCCGCGCGGCGAGGCTCGTCGAGGCCCAGAAGAAGGGCCTCTACGTCGAGTACCGGCTCGCAGACGATGAGGTGTGCCGGTTCTTCGTCTCGCTGCGGGGCCTCGCCGAGTCGCGCCTCGCCGAGGTCGAGCAGGCGACCCGCGCCTACTTCGAGGGCCGGAGCGGCGCCGAGGCGGTCAGGAGCGATGACCTGCTCGGAAAGGTCCGACGCGGCGAGGTCACCGTCCTCGATGTGCGACCCGTCGAGGAGTACCGCGCCGGACACATCCCGCGGGCGATCTCCATTCCCGTCGATGAGCTCAAGGCCCGCCTCAAGGAGCTGCCGAAGGACCGCGAGGTCGTCGCGTACTGCCGCGGCCCGTACTGTGTGATGGCCGTCGAGGCGGTCGAGCTGCTCCGGACGAAGGGCTTCAAGGCCCAACGGATGGAGCAGGGCGTCGCCGACTGGAGCGCGCGGGGGTGGCGGGTCGCGACCGCGCGCGAGGTAGCGCGGTGAGCGACGTACGCCTCGGGCTCCGGGAGAACCTCGGGCAGTTCTCGCTGCTGGTGGTCGTCAACGCCTTCGTCGGCGCCATGGTCGGCATGGAGCGCACCATCCTCCCGCCGATCGCGGAGCAGGAGTTCCACCTCGCGGCCCGCACCGCGGTGCTGTCGTTCATCGTGGTATTCGGCGTGACCAAGGCGCTGACCAACTACCTCGCCGGGCGCCTGTCCGACCGCTTCGGTCGCAAGCACGTGCTCGTCGGCGGATGGCTGGTCGCGGCCCCGGTGCCCTTCCTGCTCATGTGGGCGCCGAGCTGGGCGTGGGTGCTCTTCGCCAACGCGCTGCTCGGGGTGAGCCAGGGCCTCACGTGGTCCACCACGGTCATCATGAAGATCGACCTCGCGGGCCCAAAGAAGCGCGGCCTCGCGATGGGGCTCAACGAGTTCGCCGGCTACTTCGCGGTGGCCATCAGCGCCCTCGCCACGGGCTTCATCGCGGCGCGCTACGGACTGCGCCCGGAGCCCTTCTACCTCGGCGTGGGCTTCGTCGCGGTGGGCCTCGGCCTCTCGGCCTTCGTGGTGCGGGAGACGAAGCACCACGTCGCCGCGGAGTCGAAGCTCCACGGCGCGCTTCCGCCTGGGGGGATGCCCACCCAGCGCGAGATCTTCTGGCGCACGACCCTCTTCGACAAGAACCTCTCCAGCGTCAGCCAGGCGGGCCTCGTCAACAACCTCAACGACGGCATGGCGTGGGGGCTCTTCCCCCTCTTCTTCTCCGCCGCGCACATGAACCTCCGGCAGATCGGAACGCTCGCCGCCATCTACCCGGCGACCTGGGGCATCTCGCAGCTCGTCACGGGAGCCCTGTCCGACCGCATCGGCCGCAAGTGGCTCATCGCCGCGGGCATGTGGGTGCAGGCCGTGGGCATCGTGTTCGTCGTCCTGGCGAGCGGCTTCGCGGGCTTCGCGATCGGCGCCGCCCTGCTCGGGGTGGGCACCGCGATGGTCTACCCGACGCTCCTCGCAGCGATTGGAGATGTCGCCCACCCCTCGTGGCGCGCGTCCTCGGTCGGCGTCTACCGGCTATGGCGCGACCTCGGCTACGCGATCGGCGCGCTGCTCGCGGGCGTGACCGCAGACGCCTTCGGACTGCCCTCCGCGATGTGGCTCGTCGCCGGGCTCACCTTCGGCTCCGGCCTCATCGTCGCCGTGCGGATGCGCGAGACGCTCCAGCGACCTCTGCCGGCGAAGGCCACGGTCGAGCCGACGTGCATCGAGGCCACGGCGCTGCGGCAGCGATTGGACGCCGTGGTCATCGACGTGCGCTCGCCCGAAGAGTTCGCGGCGGGCCATGTCGAGGGCGCGATCAACCTCCAGGTGGACGCGATCGCGCAGGGGGTCGGGGAGATTCCGAAGGATGCCTTCGTGGTCACCGCGTGCGGCAAGGGAGGCGGGCGCTCGGACAGCGCGGCCGAGCAGCTGCGGGCGATGGGGTTCACCTCCGTGCGCCCCCTCTGCGGTGGGACCCAGGCATGGCTGCAACTGAACTCGCAAGGAGCCTGATCATGGCGAAGACGCTCTTCATCCTGAACGATCCGCCCTACGGCACCGAGCGCAGCTTCAACGGGCTGCGCCTCGCCGGATCCCTCTCGAAGCGCGAAGGAGAGGAGGTGAAGATCTTCCTCATCGGCGACGCGGCGAGCTGCGCGAAGGCTCACCAGAAGGTTCCGTCGGGCTACTACAACGTCGAGGTGATGCTGCGAGGCGCAGCGGGGCACAGAGCCGAGATCGGCGTCTGCGGAACGTGCATGGACGCACGCGGAATCGCGGACACCGAGCTCGCCGAAGGCACGAAGCGGAGCACGCTCGACGAGCTCACCGGCTGGACCCAGTGGGCCGACAAGGTGGTGGTGTTCTGATGAGCGCGCCCAAGACGATCGTGGTTCTCGGCGGGGGCGTCGGCGGTGTCGTCGCCGCCCGCGCGCTCCGAAAGCTGCTGCCTCGCCAGCATCGCGTCGTGCTCGTGGACCGGGAGCGCGAGCACCTCTTCGCGCCATCGCTGCTGTGGCTGATGGTCGGCGACCGCGACGCTGCGAGCATCAAGCGCCCGCTCAAGGGCCTCGAGCGCAAGGGTATCGAGGTGCGCCTCGGCGAGGTCGAGAAGATCGACCCCGAGGCAAGGCGCGTCACGGTGGCCGGAGAGGCGCTCGACGCCGACTACCTCATCGTCACGCTCGGAGCCGAGCTGGCTCCCGAGCTGGTGCCCGGCCTGGCGGACGCGGGGCACAACTTCTACACGCTGGCCGGAGCGGAGAGTCTGCGCGCGGCGCTCGAGGCCACGCAGAAGGGGCGCATCGTCGTGCTGACCGCGGCGCCGGCGTACAAGTGCCCGGCCGCTCCGTACGAGGGCGCGCTGCTCATCGACGCGTACCTTCGCAAGCGCGGTCTGCGTGAGGCCGTGACGATCGACGTCTACGCCGCTGAGCCCGGTCCGATGGGCGTCGCCGGTCCCGAGATGTCGGGCGCCGTGAAGCAGCTGCTCGAAGCCAGGGGCATCCCGTACCACCCCGAGCACCAGGTGACGTCGGTCGATGCGGCGGCGCGGCGGATCGCGTTCGCGAACGGCGCGCAGGCGGACTTCGACCTGCTTGCGTACGTCCCTCCCCACCGGGCACCCCGGGTCGTCCGCGAGAGCCCGCTGGCGAGCGAGACGGGCTGGGTCTCCGTCGATCGCCACACGCTGGAGACGCGCTTCCCGGGGGTGTTCGCGCTCGGCGACGTCGTCTCGATTCCGCTCAAGCTCGGCAAGCCGCTTCCCAAGGCGGGCGTCTTCGCTCACGGCCAGGCCGAGGTGGTCGCGAAGAACATCGCGGCCGCCGTGCTCGGGCACGACGCTACGGAGCGCTTCAACGGCCACGGAGAGTGCTTCCTCGAGACCGGGGACGGCGAGGCGGCGCTCGGCGGTGGTGACTTCTACGCGGAGCCGAAGCCCACCGTGAAGGTGCGGACACCGAGCTGGCGCTGGCACCTCGGCAAGGTGCTGTTCGAGAAGTCGTGGCTGTACATGAAGCTGTAGAGGGCACCGTCGTCGCCCCGGGCACGTACGCTCGCTGGCGATCCACCACGCTGGGCGGCATCACCGAGCGCGTGGAGACCAACGCGGTGTTCGACCTCGTCGGGCCGCTCCAGGGCGTGCGCGCGCTCGACGTGGGGACCGGCGACGGCACCTATGCCATCGAGGCCGCCGCCCGCGGCGCGGTCGTCTCCGCGCTCGACCTCGAGCCCGAGATGCTCGACGCGGCCCGATCGCGCGCGGCCGCGCGAGGTGTAGACATCACGCTCATCCGAGGTCGCGCCGAGCGACTGCCCTTCGCCGACGCCTCCTTCGACGTGGTCCTCGCCGTGACGGTGCTGTGTTTCGTGCCCGACGCCGGGCCCGCCGTTCGCGAGATGGCTCGGGTCCTCGCGCCGGGCGGACGCCTCGTCCTCGGCGAGCTCGGTCGCTTCAGCGTGTGGGCGGCCGAGCGCCGCGTGCGGGGGTGGCTCGGTGCGGGCACCTGGCGTCGAGCGCAGTTCTGGTCGCGCTCCGAGCTCGCAGCGCTCGCGCGCAATGCAGGGCTCCGCGTCGCCGACGTCCGCGGCTCGGTCTTCTTTCCGCCGAGCGGCCTCGCCGCGCGCGTGGTGGCTCCCCTCGAGCCGCTCCTCACCCGCCTCCACTCACCGGGCGCAGCGTTTCTGGCCCTTCGCGCAGACAAGTCTGAGGCTCGGTCATGAGCACGAGCTGCGCAACCGCGCGCGCAGGAGGGAGATCGCAGCGGTGGTCATACCGGTCGGCCTCGGCGTGGCGCACTTCGTGTTGGGCCACACCCCACGGCGCTGGGCGCCCGGGGCGCGATCGCGCTCGACGGTCCGGCGACGCTCGTGCGGCTCGACCGCGGCATGTCGCCCGGCGTCGATGACAGCCGCGGCTCGCTCCTGCGGATCCGCGTCGAGGATGGCCGCGAGGTCGCGGAGGGGTCGACGCCGGACGGCCGCGCGCGCGGGAACTCCGGCGCGCGGTGACCGCGCTACCGCGCGAGGGTCATCGCCTCGCTGGCACGCCCCCACAGCCACGCCCGCGGCGTCTCTCCGATGGGCCATGCCCCTCCGTTCAGCACCACGATCCCCTGCTCCACCGCGCGCGCATCGGCGCCCGGGCTGCTCAACGACACGACGAGGTCCGCGCGGCCGTCCCCGTCGAGGTCGCAGCCCTGCGCGCCCCGCCCGGCGAGCGTCCGATCGTTGATCACGAAGTACGCCGGGGCGCCCGCGTCGGCGCCCGCCTCTCCGCCTCGGAAGAGCTGCACGGCCACCCTCCCCCGTTGCGTGGCGAGCACGGCCAGGTCGTCGCGGCCGTCGCCGTCGAAGTCGCCAGGGCTGACGGACGATCCCCCCCACAGGTTGCCCATGAAGGGAGTGAGGAGCAGCGGCACGGCCGACGGCGGCGCGGCCCACGCGCGGGCGCCCCGGTGCAGGTCGATCCGCGACGACGATCGACCTTCGGAGTCAGGGCGCCAGCCGTTGCCCACCGCCACGTCGGCGAAGCCGTCGCCGTCGTGATCGAAGGGCGCGTCCGGCAGCTGGCCATACCCGAGGTCGCTCGTCACCGGGCTCGGGAGCGTCACGGGCGGCGCGCCTCCGAACCCGTCTGCGCCGCCGAAGTACACGAGCACGCTTGCCGGGAGGACCGAGCCACCCATCATGACGCCCGCTCGCATCACCGCGGCAGCGTCCGCGAAGCCGTCGCCGTTGACGTCCCCGAGCGCCGTCGGCCCACCGAAACCGTTGTACTCGTTGCCGCCCTCGAGGGCGGTGGACGGGGTCAGCGGGCGCCCCGCAGGACCGCCGAGATACAGCTCGACGCGGCGGCCGAAGCCGCCGCCGGTAAGGGCCCGCACCGGTGACTCGGCGAGCAGGTCGCCGTAGCCGTCGCCGTTGACGTCTCCGACACCGACGAAAAGCATGCCGATCTGGCAGGTGGGAACCAGCCAGGTGATCGCCCCCGACGGCGCGACCGCCGGACCTTCGGGGCCGCCCCGGTGAATCTCGATGACGTCGGGGACGCAGCCCTGCCTGATCGCGAGGTCACCGTAGCCGTCCCCATCGACGTCGCCCACCGGTCGCACGAACGCGTAGGCACCCACCGCGAAGCTGGGTCCCGGCGCGGGGACATCGCCCGCGCGGCCCAGGTACGCGCGGGCGGTCACGCCCCCCGCGTCGCCCGCCTGCGAGAGGACCACGAGGTCCGCGCGGCCGTCGCCGTTGAAGTCGGTCAGCGAGTTCCAGCTGGTGTCCGCCTCGCCCGAACGCGCAGGCACGAGGAAAGGCCACACGGGGCTGGTGCCGTCGCCCAGCGAGAGGCGCCAGAAGTGGACGCCCGGCGCGAGATCGGTCGGCGGTCGTCCCTCGGACGCGGCCGACGTCCAGCCGTGCTCGACGACCGAGCAGGCCCGGTCGGCGCACACCTCGACGCGGACGCCGGGCGCGCCGGCAGGGAGCGTCCAGCGGAGGGTCGGGCGACGCTGCGTGACGCGCGCGCCGGCCAGCGGCGCCTCCTGCCGCGGCCGCCTGACGGCGACGTCCGGCGTGTCGGGGCTGGTCGCGTCCACAAGGGAGGCGTCGAGCACGGAGACGTCGATGGTGACGACGTCGCGGGCGACCGCGTCGAGCGGTGCGGCGACGTCCGAATCCGCAGCGTCCGAACCTGACGAGGCATCCGTCGCCGTGGTTCGACCCCCACATCCGAGGCTGCCGAGCAACGCGACGGAGCCGACGAGCGCGACCTGGAGTGCCGTCGGCGGGGCCATCGCGGAACGCTACGTCGGTTCGCGGCTCAGGGCCGCGGGGGTCGTGGCGCACAGGGAGACGTCGGCGTCGAGGCCCGCAGGCGTCCACGGGGGACGGGCGCCGGGGCGGGTGGTGGCGATGCACGCCCTGACGGAGAAGTGATTGTCCTGCGCCATGCCGAAGGTGAGGTCGCGAAGCGACACGGTCGTTGGCAACTGCGGGAGTCGGCGACCGTCGAGGGTGGCGCCGTGGGCCATGTAGCCGACCCACTCGCCGTGGATGTTGGGGCCGGTCGGGACCGCCTGAAACGAGGCGATCCCGTAGTCCGGCGCATCGACCCGGAAGCGGACGTTCGCGGGTGGATCGGCCTCGGCGCGGAGCACCCAGACCGGCGGGACCTGCACGACGTCACCGTCGGTGACGCGTCGCACGCGGACCCCGCCCTGGACCGCCACGTTCCCGCCGTTGAAGCCGAGCAGGATGCCGGCGGAGTCGGGCTCGAAGGGCGAACCGAAGGTCTCGAACGCGAAGGTGCCGCGGCCGGAGGCATCCGGGGGCGTCCAGAGGCCGGCGCCGACGTGGCAGGACGTTGCCTCGCCGTAGAAACGGACCTGGCGATACACGGGCCCGTAGCCGCTCGAACGTTCGGCGCTCTCTCCGGTGAGCAGGCCCTCGGTCGGGAACTGCACGGCCACTCGCGACCGCACGACCGGTACGGGCGGCGTTGGCAGGCTCACGGTGACCGTCGTGTTCCGCCCGTGGAGCGACGGTACCGCGAGGCGCGCGATGTTACGTGGGCGTGCGTCGCGGGCCCCCGACTCGAACTGAACGACCCAGACGTCGCCGGGCGAGGTCCCCGGGCGATCTGCGAAGTCCACCCGTATCCGGTCGGGCGTGCCGGAGGAGGTGGAGCCAGGCAGGCACACGTCCAGGTCCGTGCTGAGGTCGGGAAAGCCCTCGACGCGAACGAAGAGCGTGTGGGCGGTTTCACGCGGGGGCGGCGGAGTCGCGGCGCACTCGGAGTAGACGTCGCCGTCGAAGTCGCCGGCGACCCCGAGGATGGACACCGCCCGGCACCCTGCGCGCGCCACGGTGAGGTCCCACGGCCCGTCCTCCCGCGCGACCCCCAGCGGGACGACGCCGTCGGCCCCGGCGGTGCGCTCGAAGACCTGCCCCGCGGCGTTCTCGGCGCGCACCGCGAACCCGGCGCCGGGCCTCAGCGGGAACCTCGGCCCCACCAGGACGCGAACCCGCCAGCCGGGCGTCCCGCCTTCCACCGCATCGAACGGGACACCCGCGGGGTCGTCCTCGAGCGGCGTACTGCAGGTCGAAGCGGCGCAGAGGAGTCCCAGGCCGAGCGCCGTGGCGGTCGCCCGTGGCAGCGAGGGTCGTGGCGGATGAATCATGCGGTGCTCCGTTCCCGGTCAGTCGCAGACGCGCAGGGGCACGACCGAGAGGGCGTGGTCGGGCGCACTGCGCTCCGTCGTGTAGACGAGCATCCCGCCGAGCGACGTGGGGACCAGCATGAACCCGTTGGTCGTGTGGTTCGAGCCGTCGAGGTAGAGCGGGGGCCCGACCGCGCCGAGCGCGTTGACCTCTCGGAGGTAGATGCGCCCTTCGAGGGTCGAGTCGTCCAGCACCGCGGCGAAGGCGTGCCCGAGCGCGCCGAGCATCGCCCGCGGCCAGTGCGTGTCGGGGAGCGCGAGGTCGCGACGGGTCCCCCGAGCCGTGCCTCCGCGGTCGAACTCGGCGAGCCCCAGACCCGAGCGCCCCACGGGCAGGCCGAGCAGGTACCCGGCGCGCGTCGGGGCGATCGGCGGCCACAGCGCCGAGCCCGATCCGCGCCATGTCCCTGCGGGGCCGACGATCCGGCCGCGCGCGTCGAACCGCTGGTAGTCCTGCGCGCCGGCCCCCTCGGCGCTCGGCAAAACCACGACGACGCTGTCGTCGAGGAGCGGGACGCTGACGAGCGCACGGAGGTCCGCCGATGCGGGGAGGGTCAGCGCCAGCGCGGGCGCCGGTCTCGTCTCCCCTTCGGCCTGGATGAAGAGTTGCACCAGAGCGCGGGGCGCCTCGGGCGTCGTGGAAAAGAAGGTCCATCCGCCCTCCACCGCCCGCAGGCCGCCGACATCGACGAGGGCGACCCCGGAGCCCTCGGCGTGCATCGTGATCGCACGCGAGGTCGCCGGGCGGCTGATCCCCCCAAGGTGCAGGGTGGCCGCGCCCGGCGCGTCGAAGGTCAGCACGGCGGGCTCGGATGCGGCGTGGTCCCAAGCCGTCGCGACCTGGCCGGCGCGATTCTCGGGGACACGAGTCAGCGTGATCGGCCGCGCGTCCACCGCCTCGCCCGCCGCGTTGAAGCGCTGCACCATCACCCCGAAGTTCCTGTCGAGCGCGAACTCGGCCCAGAAGACGGCCGTGTTGTCGTCGTCGGCGCGCATGGCCTCGTACACCCGGTTCGCCTGCCCGAGGTATCGCGGGGCCAGGAGGCCCGCACGGCAGGGTCCGGCGGGCGAAGAGTCGCTCGTGGCGGCCGGGCCGTCGTCGGTCGGCGGGCGCATGATCACCGGCTCCGCATCGACCGAACCGGCGTCAGCGACGTCGTCCCGTGAGACCGAACCGGTGTCGGCGGCGTCGCCCCGGGCGGCGCCGACGGTCTCCGCGCAACCACTCGCGATGAGCAGCAGTCCCGGCCAGAGTCGGGTCGTCATCATCGTGTTGGAGCCCGCCTTTCCTTTCGGGCGACGAGAACGCCCCGCAACATCGCACGCCGCAAGCGCCGCAGTGGCTCGGATCGCGCTGCAGGTTCGTACAGGCGCGGTGCCCGAAGTATCCGCGCTGCAGTTGCCCCGCGCACGCGCCGGTGACCGACGACGGGGCGAGCACCAACCTCTCGACGCCGATCCCCGTGGCGTGGAGTGCCGCGTGGGAGGACGTCAGGCCGAATAGCCGTCTTGACGGATAGGCGCCCTTCGGACGCGCCGACTTGGCCGTGCTGAACTCGACCGCGCGCATTTCGCGCCCTCACAGGTCCTCCGTGCGCATCTAGTTGCGACCGCAACTATCTAGCCCTATAGCTCTCCACCATGTCGAAGGCTCCCACCGCGGCCCAGTCCGACGAGCTTCGCCGCCTCATGCAGCGGATGTTTCGGCGCTTCGACGCCCTCGCGACCGACCAGACGCCGTGCGGCAAGCCCCTGTCGATCGCCCACGCCCACGCGCTGATGGTGCTGCTCGCGAAGGGGGAGGCCTCACAGCGCGACCTCGGCGCGGAACTCTCCATCGACAAGAGCAACGTCGCTCGCCTCTGCGCAAGGATGGTCGAGTCCGGGCACGTGATCCAACGCGCGAACGAGGACGATGGTCGCAGCCGGAGGGTGTCGCTGACGGCGCGCGGTCGGCGCATCGCGCGGGAGGTCGAGACCGCCAGCGGCGCGCGCTTCAGTGCGTTGCTGGCCGGAGTGCCCGCGGACCAGCGCACCCAGGTCGTCGAGGCCCTTCAGCACCTGGTCGCCGCCCTCGACGCCCTCCCCGCGTCGCCCGTCACTTCGAACGAAGGAGACCCCGAGTGACACGCCCTACGCTTCTCGCCTTCGTCTCGCTCGCGCTGTCGATCGGCTGCGTGCGCGAGGCGCCCCACGCCCCTCCCCTCGCATCGCAGGCCCAGCCCTCCGCGCACGAGGCGCTCGACCGCATGGACACCCGCGCCCCGGTCCCGCTGCTGCCGATGATGGCCAACCACCAGAAGCAGAACATGCGCGATCACCTCGTCGCCGTGCAGGAGATCACCGCGGCGCTAGCGGCCGACGACTTCCCCGCCATCGAGCGGGCCGCGAGCCGCATTGGCTTCTCCGAGCAGATGGGCCAGATGTGCAGCCACATGGGCGCGGGCGCGCCGGGCTTCACAGAGCAGGCGCTCAACTTTCACCACACCGCCGACCGCATCGGCACCGCGGCCCGCGACCGCGATCGGGCGCGGGTCGTGACCGAGCTCGGCGCCACGCTCCGCACCTGCACCTCGTGCCACGCGGCGTGGCGGCAACAGATCGTGGACGAGCCGACGTGGCGGCGACTCACCGCGACGGCGCCTCCGATGCACGGCGCGCAGCAGCAGACTCCGCACGCGCCGATGTGATGCGCACACACCGACCACCGGAACGTCACGGAAGAACAGCCGACCGACGGAGCGAGGCTCTCGGTCAACTGGTTACCACCTGATCGACCGCGCCGTGGGGCCGCGCGAGGAACGAGTACAGCGCCGGGAGCACCACCAGCGTCAGCATCGTCGAAGAGACGAGCCCCCCGAGCACGACGGTCGCCAGCGGCCGCTGCACCTCGGCGCCGATACCCCGGCTCAACGCCATGGGGAGGAACCCCAGGCCCGCGACGAGCGCCGTCATCAGCACGGGCCGCAGCCGCTCCAGGGCCGCCGCGCGGATGGCCTCCCGTGGCTCGACGCCCGCGTCGAGGGAGCGTCGGATGGTCGAGGCCAGCACCATGTCACCCAGCACCGCCACGCCGCTCACGGCAATGAACCCCACCGCTGCGGAGATCGAGAAGGGCATTGCCCGCAGCCACAGCGCGACGACCCCACCGAGCGCCGCGAAGGGCACGCCGGTGAAGACGCGCAGCGCGTCGAGCACCCGCCCGTAGGTGAGGTAGAGCAGCGAGAACACCAGCAGCAACGCGAGCGGAACCACGAAGAGCAGACGCTGACGCGCGCGCTCCAGGTGCTCGAACTGCCCGCCGTAGGTCACCGAGTACCCGGGAGCGAGACGCGCCTCGGCGACGATGCGGCGCCTCGCCTCGGCGACGAACGAGGCGATGTCGCGCCCGCGCACGTTGGCCTGGACGGTGATGCGCCGCCGCGCCCACTCGCGCTGGATGGTCGAGGGCCCAGACTCCGTACGGATGCGGGCGAGCTGCGAGAGCGGAACCTGCGTGCCGTCCGGGGCCGCCACGAGCAGGGCGCCGATGGCGTCGGAGTCCATCGCGCGCGCGGGCTCGATGCGCACCGCGACGGGAAAGCGGCGCTGCCCCTCGCGGAGCTCGGCGACCTCCACCCCGGCGAGCGCTGCCACCGTGGCGAGCACGGTCTCGGCGGGGATGCCGAAGCGAGACGCAGCGGCCTGGTCGAGCTCGACGCGCAGCACGGGCAGGCCCGTCACCTGCTCGACGGAGACGTCGGCGCTCCCTGGGATGGTCCGGACGATGGCGTCCACCCGCCGCGCCGCCGCGCGCAGCTCGTCGAGGTCGTCGCCGAAGATCTTGATCCCGAGGTCGGCGCGGATGCCCGCGACCATCTCGTTGACCCGCATCTCGATCGGCTGCGTGAAGACCGTGCGCATCCCGGGCATGTCCCGCAGCGCGGCCTGCATCGCCTGCACGAGCTCATCCTGGGAGCGCGCGCGGCGCCAGCGGGCGCGCGGCTGGAGGGTCACGAACACGTCCGAGAGCTCGACGCCCATCGGGTCCGTGGCCACCTCCGCGGTGCCCGTGCGCGTCCAGATGCGCGCGATCTCGTCAGGAAACGCGGCCAGCAACGCGCGCTCGATCTGCGTGCCGTACCGCACCGACTCGTCGAGGTCCACACTGGCGAGGCGCACCGTATTGACCACGACCGTGCCCTCGGAGAGCCGCGGAACGAACTCGGCGCCGAGCCCCCTCCCCAGGACGGCGCCGTTGGCCACGAGCAGCGCGGCCAGCACGAGCACCCACCCACGGCGGCGCAGCGCCATCTCGACGACGGGGCGGTATAGCCTGTGGAGCCAGCCGATGAGCCGCGGTTCATCGCCTCTGGCGCCTCGACGAAGCACGAGGCTTGTCATCACCGGCACATAGGTAAGCGAGAGCACCATGGAGGCAGCGAGCGCGAAGAGCACCGTCAGCGCCATCGGCCGGAAGAGCTTGCCCTCCAGGCCCACCATGGCGAGCACCGGCAGGTAGACGACGGCGATCACCAGCTCGCCGAAGAGGGTCGGACCGCGGACCTCCACCGACGCCTCGCGCACGACGTCCACCACCGGGCGACGACCGCCGTCCTCTCGCAAGCGCCTCGTGGCGTTCTCGACGGCGATGATGGCGCTGTCCACCACCAGCCCGAAGTCGATCGCGCCGAGGCTCATCAGGCTCCCGGCGACGCCCGTCAGGCGCATGGCCGTGAAGGCGAAGAGCATCGCGAGCGGGATCACCGACGCCACCACGAGCCCCGCGCGGACGTTGCCCAGGAAGACGAAGAGCACCAGCACGACCAGCAGCGCGCCCTCCAGCAGGTTGGTGCGCACCGTCGTGAGCACCTCGTCCACGAGCGTGCGCCGGTCGTAGACTACCTCCACGTCGATGCCCGGCGGGAGCGATGCCCGGGCCTCCTCCAGCCGCGCGCGCAGGGCGGCGCTCACCTCGCGGCTGTTCTCGCCCAGCAGCATGAACCCGAGGCCCAGCACGGCCTCTCCCCTCCCCTGGGCCGTCACCGCGCCGCGACGGATCTCGGCCCCCTCGACCACCCGAGCGACGTCCCGCACCCGGATGGGGACGCCGCCCTCCGCGCCGAGAACCACGCCCTCGACGTCGGCGAGCGTGGTCAGCAGCGCGACGCCCTGAACCAGCGTCGCCTCGCCCGATCGCACCAGCCTCCCCCCGCCCTCGCTGCCGTGGCTGCGCCGCAGCGTCTCGGCCACATCGTGAAGCGCGAACCCTCTTCGCTGCAGCTCGATCGGATCGATCCGCACCTCCACCCGCCGCTCCTCGCCGCCCCAGGAGTTGACCTCGGCGACGCCGCGCACGCTTCGCAGTTGGGGTCGCAGCACCCAGTCGTGGACGGTGCGCAGCTCCGCGAGCGACTTCCCCCGCCCCGTCACCAGGTAGTGGAAGACCTCCCCCAACCCCGTCGCCGCAGGGCCGAGCGCAGGCGGACCGAGGCGCTCGGGCAGGCGCGCCGTGGCGATGCGCTCACCCACGACCTGACGCGCCCGGTAGAGGTCGGTGCCGTCCTCGAAGAGGGCCGTCACCTGCGAGAGTCCGAAGCGCGAGAGCGAGCGCACCTCAACGAGTCCAGGCAGCCCAGAGAGCGACTGCTCGACCGGGAAGGTCACGAGGCGCTCGATCTCCTCGGGACCGAGGGCCGGCGCCACCGTGTTGACCTGCACCTGCACCGGCGTCGTGTCGGGGAATGCGTCGATGGGCAGCTCACGCAACGACCAGACGCCGAGCGCCGCCATGGCCGCCGTGAGGGCGAGCATGGCGAAGCGATGCCGCAGCGAAAGCGCGATCAGCTGACTGAGCACGCGGTCAGCCCTCGTCGGGGCAGCAGCCCGCGCCGATGCTCTCGCGCAGGATCTCCGTCTTCAGCTGGAAGCCCCCGGTGGTGACCACGCGATCGCCGGGGACGACGCCCTCTCGCAGCAGCACCTCGTCGGCCGTGCGACGGGCGATCGCCACCACGCGGGCCTCGTAGACGGCGGGCGAGCGTTCGACGAAGACGACGTCCTGTGCCTCCACCCGTTGCAGCGCGTCGCGCGGCAGCACCACGCCCTCGGAGGCGGCTGCGACCGTGACCCGCGCGCGGCCGAAGGCGTTGGCCCGCAGGCGGCCCTCGGGGTTGGCGAGCTCGACGCGCGCCTCGACGGTGCGCGTGTGCGGGTCGATCATCGGCGCGAGGAACGCGATCGTCCCGACGAGGGGCGCGGCGAAGCCGTCGAGCTCGATCGCGACGGACTGGCCGATGCTGAGCCGCGGCGCCTGGGCATCGGGCACGTCGAGGATCGCCCACATCCGCGAGAGGTCGGCGACCTCCACGAGCACCTCCTCGGCGGTGACCTGCTGGCCGACGGCGACCGAGCGAGCGACGACGACCCCGGCGCGCGGTGACAGCACCCGCACGGCCCGACCGGCGCCGCTCACGGCCGTCCCGGCAGCGACGAAGCCCGCGAGCGATGCCCGCGCGGCAGCGTATTCGGCCTCGGCGCGCTCCACGCTCGCGAGGCTGCCGATCCCCTCGGCCTGGAGCGTGCGCGCTCGCTGGAGCGCGAGCTCGGACAAGCGGGTTCGCGTTCGCGCGGCTTCGACGTCCGCGCGGGTGGCGGCCGCCGCGGCGCTGTCGAGGGTGAGCAGGAGATCGCCCGCTCGCACCACCGCACCGACACTGACGGCCACCGCCCGCACCATGCCAGGGACCCTCGCGGAGACCCTCGCGAGGCGCGTCGCGTCGAAGGCGAGGCGCGCCGGCACCGCGACCTCGTCGGCGAGCGGACGGGTCGTCGCGGTCACCGTCTCGACCCCTACCTGCGAAGCGACAGTCGGCGAGGCGAGGCGGACCATCGTCCCCGGCGCGAGGCCAGCGCTGGCGTCACTTCGAGGGGTCCGATCGCCGTGTTCGCCCTGTTCCGCTGGGGTCGGCGGTGCGCCGCGGGGCCGAGGGGCCGCGATCCCCTGACGGAGGAGTTCGGGATGGCAGGCCGCGCACTGCGACTCCGGAACGCCGTGCTCGCCGCACCAATCGTGACGCGCCTGGAACTGCGGGATGAGCTCGGGGTTGCAGCGCGTGCACTCGGACTCCGGCACACCGTGGCTCCCGCACCAGTCGTTTGGATGCGCCGCCGGCCCGCCGTGGAAGCTCTGCGCCGTCGCCGCGGGTCGCGGGGCGGGAGCGGGAGTTTCGCGGCGGGAGCAGGCCCCGATCAGGGCCATGAGCAGGATCAGCACCGCGCACAGCGAGCGGCTCATGCAGCCTCCCTTCGGACGGCGAGGAGCGCGTCGTCGAGCAGGGTCGCGATGGCTGCCGCCGTCATGCGGTAGTAGACCAGCCGCCCCGCCCGGCGGCTCGTGACGAGCCCTGCCTCGCGGAGGGCGCCCAGCTGGTGGCTCACCAACGACTGCGAGGCGCCGGTGATGGCCTCCAGGTCACATACGCAGAGTTCGGGTTGCTCGGACCTGAACGCGGAGCGCAAGGCGACGAGGAGGTTCAAGCGCGTGGGGTTGGAGAAGAGCGCGAAGAGGCGCGAGAGCGCGGCCTGTTCGGTGGCCGATGGCAACGCAGCCCTCGCTACCCGAACCGACTCGGCGTGGATGACCTCGACGTCGCAAATCTGGCTGCAGGCGTCCCCGCAGCGGGTGGTCGTGCCCTGCGGAGAACACTTGATGGATCCATCATATGAAGGATTACTCATGTATTGCGAGGCTACCCGTTCGCCCCGCTTGCGCAAGGGCGCCGATGGGGGTGTGGTCGAAGCGCTTCGTGTCGACCTCATCGCCCCCGCCGACGACTTTCCGCGGCCAGGCCCCGCACCCGGACTCCACCCCAGGGCGCCCGACGAGTCACCCCGCCGTCGGGACCCTCACCAAACCTCCGCTTCTACGCGGCCATCAGCCGTGGCGGCGGCCTCGCGGGCGGTCCCCTGCTGGACCAGGAAGGCCATGGAGCGGGCGGCGTGGGGCAGCCAGCCGTCGCCGACCACGCCGAGGCGCAGGCTCACCGGATCGACCGTGCGCCCGCCCTTGCCGTCGGCCGCCAGGTAGATCGAGCGCTCGACGACGACGGGCCCGGCGGCCGTGTAGTAGGTCGCGGCGTGACGGCCGACGCGGCGGTGGACGTCGCCGCCGACGAGGATGCGAGGCGCGTCGAGGTCGGCGGCGCGCAGCAGGACGCCGTGGGACTCGGCCTCGATGGCGGCCGTGCGTGCGGCGAGCTCGCGCTCGATCGCGGCGTAGTCGGGCGCCGGGGCGGTGCGGATCTCCTCGACCTTCGCCTGCACGACGCGCAGCAGGAGGGTCAGCTCATCGAGCACGGGCTTGAACTCATCGGCATGGTCGAGGACGATCTGCATCGCGGGGCCTTTGGCGGAGCGGTTGGTGTGGTAACCCCGCGTTTGCACGAAGGGCCCCGCACTTTCAACTCACGCCGCGATGGGGTGGCCCCGACCCGCGATCAGCATGAGAGGCAGACCCGTCCCTCACCCGGATTACGTCACTTCGAGCCTCCGAGTGGACGGTACCCGATATCACATTTTCACCTCTGTCGGCTACGAGGGTGCCGGCGGGACCTGCCCGATCCCGTGGACAAGCCCCGCCGAGGTCCTGACCGACCATCCTCCGCGCATCGCATCCTGGAGCGATTGGACCAATCAGCAAGTCTCCGCCTTCAGCCGCTCGGGCTACGTGTCGACGAGGACGCAGACGATGTATACGACGTCTCTCGTCGTGAATACCGTGGACGACCGCTGTTACATCGCCTACCGGACGTGGACCAGTTCCTCCGAGCAGGGGCGACTGGCGGTGGTCCGGAGTGCCGACGGGGTCAACTGGAGCGAACTCCCCCTGCTCACGACCAAGCTCGCCGTCGCCGGGACGCGAGCGTATCAGCCGACCCTCAGCACGTCCGGTCCCCTCGTGACGGCGGCATGGTATTCCGATCGCGACAGCCCCGCCGCCCTCCCGAACGCCCGGCTTTGCGTGTACGTGTCGCGGTTCGACGTCACGTACTCGTCCGAGTTCGACTACGCCACGCCCGTGTCGATGAACGGCGCGGTCTCGTCGAACACGTTCTTCCCGACGCCGTCCGGCAGCACCTCGTTCGGAACAGCGCGGGTCAACCGCACGTGGTCGCCGACTGGCATGACGCCTCATTCGATCCCGTTTGGGCAGAACCTCTGGGGAGACCACATCGCGATGGCCGCCGGAGTCGGGACCTATCTACCGCTCGTCGGCTGGGCGGCCGCCGACGCCCAGACGTACGTCGCGTGGACGGACTCGTCGCGCATCACCACATCCGACACCGCGCAGCCCGGCGGAAACTCGCTTGAGGTTCGCGGGAGCCGGGTTGATGTCACGCCTTAGGGTCCATGCGCTGGCGGCGGTAGCCATCGCGCTCGGTTGCGCGCAGCGCGTCGTGCCCTCCCCGGAGGCAGGACAGGACGGAGGCGCGGTGGTCGATTGCGCCGGGGCCGAGCCTGACCGCTGCAACTGCGGTGCGACGGGATGTGAGCCTGGGCTTTGCTGTCTGCCCGACTTTACACGGTCGCCTGAAGTCTGGTTCTGTCATGCTCCACCGGCCGAGGGCGTTTGCATCGCGCGCAGCGGAGTGTCTCCCGATCAGTTCCGGGACTGCTGGTGCCGCGGCCAGCGGGCCAGGCGAGGCCCATGAGCATGCGACTCGGTCTGCTACTCGTGGTGACCGCCGGCTGCGGTGATGGCGTCCCCACTGCTCCGCTCGCCGGCGCTCAGGTCGGAGCCGAATGCGCCGACGATCGGGCTTGCGGAGCTGGCGCCATCTGCCGGTCACTCCGGCGCGCGGACGGCTCCGCGTTCGGCTTCTGCTATCCGGCGTCCCGCCCCGAGTGCTCGCGGACGCAGTGCTGTCCCGGCGAGTACCGTTGCCTGGGATCAGCTCTCGGACAGCGGGAGGGATACTGCTTTGAGGCGGATGAGGTCCGTACATTCTGCGCTCGGAACCCGCCGGGCACTTTCGGCTGCGTGTCTCCCGTGCCCGTGTACGTCTCCTGTGGCTAGCCGAGCTATTCTTCCATACGGTGCCTTCCTCACCGCAGCCCTGGCGGGCTGCGGCGCCGAGTTGCGCTCCGTCCCCGAGGCGCCTCCGGACTCAGGTCCCGACGTTCCGCCAAGCCCCCACCCTGCGATCATCTCGTTCGTCGGTGGGTCTGGGGGTGTCCGTCACCTTCAGCGGGGGGACGAACTCGCAGTGATCGCGGGACCACAAGGCGGCTACCACGTCCTCGTAGGGCTGACGTTCACTGGCATCCGCCCGCCAGTCACGATCGAATGGACTGTGACAACCCGTGGCACAGCCAGCGCGACCGAGATCATATCGGCCCGAGCTCAGTACGACGAGCGCAGCGGACTGACGGAGGACGGGGGTGTCTGGACCTCCCGAACGCAGTTGCTTGTGTTTCGAGATAGCGCGCACGTCGGGCAGTTCCTTGGCCGTCCGGTAACATTGCGGACTAGCGTTTCCGCCCGCGACTCTGTACTGGCGGCGACGGGAGAGATCGATCTCGTGCTGTCGCCGTCGTTCCATTAATGACGGTTTCGCTCCAGCAGTCGGGCTTCCGCACCTTCGAGATCGGCCGCCCGCGGGGTGAGTGATAAGTCTGGGATTCTGGCCGGCGCGTAAACCCACTTGTTCGCAGGTGTCAGGCGACAGCTAAACTGGGTCTCCCTCACTCCCGATGACGATCGGTTGCGCGGCCCGCCTCCCGTCGCAGCCTGCAGGCCCTCTTCAACGGGAAGGAGTCCACGATGCTCACCGCGTCCGTCTCTCCCTCCGTGGCCATGCTGTTCGCGCCCGACGCCGAGGTCCGGGTCGAGGGCCTTCGGGTCGCCGAGGGCGGAGTCATCCACGTCGCGCTGCTGAGTCCTCGTCACACCGCCCCGTGTCCGCTCTGCGGCCAGCAGGCGTCGCGTGTCCACAGCGCCTACTCCCGGTCCCTCGCGGACCTCGCGTGGCGGGGATTCCCCGTCCGCTTCGCCGAGCGGTTAGGTGATCTCGCGGCACCGTTCGCACGGCGCACGACGCGACTCGCCGCCACGTTGACTCATGTCGGCATGGCTCTCGGCGGCGAGGCGGGCGCCCGACTGCTGTAACAGTTCGGCCCCTGAGCGCGCGGACTTGACCGCGTTCTGACGGCGCTCAAGCTCTGTCTTGCTGTGGAGGACCCTCTCGCATCGATCCGCGAGCAGACCGCTCGCGTCGTGGCCTTGGAGGCGGAGAACGCGGCGCTCCGGGCGGAGAACGCGGCGCTCATGAAGACCGTGCGGGCGTTGACCGAGCGAGTCGCGGAGTTGGAGCGAGCCCTCGGGTCGGGTGGCCGCGGCGGACAGGGGACTCCGCCGCCGACGCGCCCGCCCTCGAAGAGACCTCGCGGCGGGCAACCCGGCCACCGTGGTCGTCGCCGCGCGCGCCCGGAACACATCGACCAGACCCGCGAGCACCCGATCGAGGCAAGTTGCCCCCGATGCGGCGGGGCCGTGTCGCTGTCCGAGAAGGTCACCGAGCGCTTCGAGTTCGAGGCTATCGAACGCACGCTGCAGATCATCCGGCATGTGCTGCACCGGGGCTGGTGTTCGCACTGCAAGCGGCGCGTGAAGGCCAGGGCGCCCTTCGCGCTGCCCGACTCCGACTACGGTCCGCGGGCCCACGCGACGCTCGCGGCGGTGCGCGCCACCATGGGCGGCACCGTCGGGGATCTGGAGACCTTCACCTGCGGCGTGTGGCAGTGGCCGATGTCCGGCGGGCAGATCGTGGCGATGCTCGACCGCACCGCGGCGGCGCTCGCCCCGACGTACTGGTGGCTGGTCGAGCAGGCGACGCACGAACCCGTGCTCTACGA